>Ga0335074_10017278_pt1 | contig 10172 bp, 8 predicted proteins | sample Lox_Sample_23_FD_206715 | JGI IMG/M metagenome (GOLD analysis project Ga0335074, IMG submission 206715) | Soil microbial communities from Loxahatchee National Wildlife Refuge, Florida, United States - Lox_Sample_2.3 | ecosystem: Environmental > Terrestrial > Soil > Wetlands | place: USA: Florida...
ATGTCTTTGACTATCTGACCGTCCGTTGCAGACGACCTCAGCAAGAGCGCTTTCGCCTCGCCATCGTCGACGGCTTTGCAGGTGGAGGTCGTTATCAGTGCGGCACCTCCGGCTCGCCTCTCATTTTCATCGAAGAATTGAAGCGTGCCGTTGAGGCAGTAAATACACAACGCACAGTTCAGGGCCTGGGCGCGATCGAGGTCGAGTGCTTGCTTATCTTCAACGATGCAAGCCGAGATGCAATCGCGCTTTTGAAAACTCACGTCGCTCCAATGCAGGTCGAAATTGCTCAAGCCTGCCCCAAGCTTCATCTCCGCGTCGAATATCTCAACGAGTTCTTCGAGGCTGCTTATCCCAAAATCAAAGATTTTCTGGAGCAGGGCCGGTATCGAAGTGTTCTATTTAACCTCGATCAATGCGGTCGTAGCCACGTCGAGCGAGACACCATCCTCGACATCATGCAATCGTATCCCGCCGCCGAAATATTCTACACCTTCGTCATCAGTTCATTGATCGCGTTTCTTCAGAAGGACCAGCCGGAGCGCCTGCGGGCGCAACTCAGCCATCTTGGACTTTCCGGCAACGATGTCCATGCGCTGGAGACCCTTATGAGTCGGAAGGATTGGTTGGGAACGGCCGAGAAGATCGTCTTCGACGCTTTCCGCCTCTACGCCCCGTATGTCAGCCCATTCTCTATCAACAATCCCGATGGCTGGCGTTATTGGCTGATACATTTTGCCAAGTCCTATCGTGCTAGACAGGTTTACAATAACATCCTCCACGACAACGCGAGCCTCCAGGCGCATTTTGGCCGATCCGGGCTTAACATGCTGTCTTACGATCCCCGACATGACGAGGGGATGCTTTACCTCTTCGACGATGACGGCCGCGCTTCTGCAAAAGCCCAACTCTTGGGGGATATTCCGCGACTTGTAGCGGAAGCTGGCGACGCCATGTCGGTGACAGAGTTCTACGAGAGTATCTACAATGTCACCCCCGCTCATGCCGATGATGTTCACGCGGCGATCATTGAGAACCCGGATATCGAAGTGATTACTCCGGCAGGTGGAGAGCGAAGGAAAGCAAACACCATCGGCATCAACGACATCATCAAGGTTAAGACGCAGCGTAGCTTCTTTCCCATGTTCCTGAACGCAGGAGCGAAAGAGAGGGGCGACAAGCAGTGACACGCTCGTATGCCCTTCAAGCAACTTGATGACATTCTGCTGCCCGATCCACGTTTCGCCGATCTGTGCATCGTTGAAAGTGGCGTCGCTCGGCGAATGAAGCTTGCCGATCATCATAGGGCGATCGCGAGCGTCAATCTCAGCAACGTCGTGCCGGACGACGTCAGCGCGGCCTTCGACCGCGCCCGGAACACCATCATCTACGCGTTTTTCGACTATGATCTGTTTGTCGTCGGCGAGGTGCAGGCTTTCGGCGCATTCGAGTTGGCGCTGAAACACTGCCTCAACAACCACGGCGGAGCCTCGCGCGGCACGCTGCGCAATCTCGTGGACCGAGCGAGGAAAAGCGGCTTTCTTCCGGCGCTCACATCCGGCGCCAACGCTCTTTCCGATCCTATCGAGGCCCTCATCGCTCTGCGAAACGGCCTTTCCCACGGCACTTCGGACATCCATTCGCCCGGCATGGCGCTGGAGGTCGTGGAGGCGTGCGCTTATTGGATAACTCACCTTTATCCTCTGCCGCCTTGAAAAGCCGGGGGATTTCGCGCCTTCAATCGTCTGCATGCGGCCAGCGCAACTTGCCCCGCCCAACCCGCAGCGCGTCCACCACCGCCGTCTCGCCGGAAAGCCTTCCCGAAAACAGGCTTGGCTTCGGATCCACGGCTGGCTTTTTGAACGGGACTACCCGTCGATAGTCCGGCGTGGACAGCCACGTGCGCCCATCTCCTTCGTCCGTGATGATCCGATAAAGTCCCCCCGGCGGTGCCGAGTGCGCCGGAACGTCGAGCAACCTCTTATAGCGTTCGATCGACCACTTCTGGATTCCGCCACTGAGAGCCTCGGTCCTGAAGCGCGCCCATAGCGCGGCGGTATTCGGCGTTGGCCAATCGCCGGCATCGGTGAACGCCATGATTCCATCGGATTCCAACCATGCGCGCATCTCGGCCGGCGTCACGAAGACGGGTTTCGAGGTCTGGATCGCCGCGATGGCAGCCCGCCTGGACGGCAGGCCCGCCCGGACCAACATCGACATCATGAACTGCGGCACCCCCGTCTCCAGAGATGCGGCTGCGCCACCCGGAATAATGTCCGGCGACCAGCCTAAAGTCTGACGCCGGGTTCTGATGGCTTCCAGTGCCCAAACCAATCGATAGGTGAATGCCTCTTCCACGACGCGCATGTTATGCGGCCCAATCTCCGAGACCTCTGCGCCCGACACCCATCGCTTCAAGATCGTTTTCCAATTGCCAGGGAGCGCATTCTTCTTGTCAGGAATGAACGGCCGCATCACCAACAGCCGCTCACCAAGACCGGCCAAGGCGTCTGCTAGCTCGTCGACGTCTCCTGGCAGGGACGCGGCGTCAGCTCGATCGATGAGGTCGCCCAGCTCTTCTGCCATAGCGTCGATCGCCAGCCCGGCTTCCAAGCCGACGCCCATCGCGAAATGGCCGCGCCGGGCCTGGGGCGTCGTCACCGACCAGATGAGATTAGCGCGCGCCTCGAACACTTTTCGGTGTTGCACCTCCATGCCTTCACCCTCGCGTGCTATTTGGCGCGCCCAGAGCGATCCCTTGAGCGCTTGGTCAAGAAGCTTGGGCAGATCCGCGCGGTCGGCATCGAGCGCCTCCACCAAGCCGAAGACCGTTGCATCGAGGCGCTCGACTAACTCCGAGAGCGGTTCCTCCTCGATGCTTTCCTCCTCGTCTCCCCCGCCTCGTCATCCTCGTCATCATCATCGGGCTCAGCTTCGGCATCGGGGATCGCCGCAAAGCTGAGCAGCAAGAGCCGCTTCCTCTGCCGGCGACCGCCACGCCTCGCGGGCGTTAGCGAGATATTCCCATGCATCGGCGCGAGCCAGCACACCCTGGCGAGCTAGGCGTTCAAGAATCTCGGCGACGATCTGGATCAGCCCGCTCTTCAGCGTCCGGGCTTTGGAAGAGGCCACCAATCCCCGCCATTCTCCGCTCCTCCAATCGACGCGATCGAACATCACATGGACGATGAGCCCTTCCACGTCGACGAACGCGCGGCCCGCGCGGCCGGCAACATTGGCGAACTCCTCGCCAGTGATCGGTTTGCCTGCTCGATACAGTGCCGGGACCAGCAAAACCGCGGCGTTAAGGTTGAGCCCCTGCGACAGCGTCGGCGATGCGACGATCACCTTGAGAACGCCTTCCGACAGCAGCACCTCCAACTCCCGCAGGAACGGGCTGGGTAGGCGTCCATGGTGAATGGCGACACCGGCCTTCAGGCTCGCCACCGCTGGATGATCTTCGCCGAGCCATTCCTTGCCGACCTCGAGCGCGCGGGCGATCGACGCTTCGTCATCCAGAAGCGGGGCCAGATAGCCGCGTTTGCAAAGGTCGACGACTTGCTTTCCGTACCCCTCAACCCAGTTCGCTTGCGTCGAGAAGATGAGCGTCCGCTTGCCCTGGGCCGCAAACTCCCAGGCCGCGAATAAGGCCAGGTGCGATGTCTTACGGGGATAGGGCTTCTTCTCACGGCCACGGGGCGGCTTTTGGACCACGAACTGATCCAGGAACGGGCCGTTGTTGGTCAAATCCAGGGTCAGGCGGGCATTAAGCCCACGCCACGCGAGCATTCCGAAACGCTGACGTGTCGGCCGCCAGTCGGATCGCACGGCGTCGCCCGGCTCGTCGGCCCGTATCCACGCTGTCAGATCGTCGAGCTCGTCTCCGCTCGGGAGGATCGCCGAGAGGCAGACAATACGGCGGTCGGCCGAGTCCGCGCGGCGCAATAGGCGCTGCACCAACGTCTCGTAGCGGATCTCACGCTCGCTCGGCCCGATCATGTGGCCTTCATCCAGCACGATCAGTCCGACATCATCGATCAGGCTCGGATCGCTCCTGAGCGCAAAATCGAGCTTCTCCGGCGTGGCAATGATGATCTCCCGCGATCGAAGCGCGTCCTCATCACCGGCCGAGAGCCCACTCGCGCCGTATAGTGACGACACGCTGAATCCTAGCGGCGCGAAGGTCTTACGAAACGACCGTTCCGTCTGGGCCGAGAGCGCGCGCAATGGCGTCACGATGAGAACTCGTCTCGCCGAGGACAGTGTCATTAAGGCAGCGATCTCAGCGACGCGCGTCTTCCCGGCGCTGGTAGGCAGGGCGACGACGAGGTCGTCCTTAACGTCCGTCGACCGGCGCGCCGCCTCACGCTGGGACGGCCATAGCTCAACCTCCGAGTTCTTGCGAGCATAGAGCGACCCGATGAACAGCCGCCGTAGGTCCTGATATTTCTCCGCGGCGCCCTCGGGCGGCTCCGTAGGAAGATTCTGGTGCAACGAATGTTGCCATAGGTCGTCAATTAGGTGCCGGCACAGATTGGTGACCCACCATAGTGGCACGTTTTCTGCGTTATCGGCCAGACTAACGGCGCTTGCGAGAAGCGAACGCGCCACGTCGAGCGGTTCCTCTTCGCCGGTCTCCAGCGCGAAATCGAAGAAGGCCAGCGCGCGACAGATCGTGGTGTTGAGAATAATCGCCAAGAGCTCGTCAACATCGGCATCCGCGCCGGACAGCTCTGCAGCTATCCTCTCGTCACCATGCACCTCGTCGTTCAGCCAGTTGCGTACGAAGGCTCGAAGGCCATCGAGATCACGGAGCACCAACCGCATCACTGCCATCTCGCCCGGCGTCAAGTTCAGGTCGCCTACCGCCTCGTTGAAGAGCGAATAGGCGACAGCCGAGAACCCAGCCAGATGGTACGCCGTGGCGGCCATCATCCTGCGGAAACCGCGGTCGGCGGCTTCAGGATCGGCATTCCGCACCAAAGCTTCGAAGGCGTTGCCGGCGCGCTCAAATGCCTTGTTCGTCAACTCGGAGGAGCCGGCCTGGGCACGAAGGGCCATTGCGGCGCGAAGCAGCGCGAAGCCATGTTCGGCAAGGTCAGTATCGATCGTCGCGCCGAGCGGCGGGGCATTCTCGGGCAGAACGCCATCGCTTCGCATCAGCGACCATGCCGCCCCGCGATAGAGCAACCGACCCTGCACGCCGTCCTGCGTCGCCCGCGTTAAGAATGCTTGTAGTTCCTCAGTCGTCTCCAAGGTCTTCCGCTTTCTCGTACATCTCCTTGATGAAGTCCTGATGGTCTTCGATATGAAGATTCACGACATACTGGTCCCGGTTGGTCCCGGCACCTTCAAGATCGTCCTTCAGCGACGCGTGAGGTCCGTTGCCTGATATCGTGAACAGCATGTGGTCGATGCGATCTGCGCGCAGGGTCTTCAAGCCGACTTCATCGCGAAGGTCTCGGCCAGTTGAACATCATCCTCGTCGTTGCTTTCGAGCAAGCGGTTCGCAACGAATGCCAACGAGTCCGGCGTGCATCTGCCATTGTCCCGATTGAGCACCTTGCGGGCACTCGTCACTGTGGCTTTACCGAGAACCTTATTGCTCTTGGCTTCGCCTTTCAGCAGCCAAAGCTTGGAGTCGTCACCGTCATAGCCCGCTCCGATAAAGTCGTCGCCTCGCATCGCCATGTTGCGGCCGTCCTTGTAACGCAGGCGGCGCACTGGAACGCGCAGGCCGATTTCCTCCTCGACCAGCTCGGTCGCCAATATCTCGCCGAGATCACCCGAGCGGCCTTTGTCGGTCTGTGGAAGCTGCGCGCGAAGAATTTCCGCGGCAACCTCGTAACCGAGGCGTCGGACATCGTCTGCAATACGCTCCAGCCGATCGTAGTGGGAGCGCATGGTCTCGGCGAGGTCGTCGCGAATCTCGTCACGGCCGCCGTTCTTTTCGACATACGTCCAGTAGCGCTTCCGCTTGTCGTTTTCTTTCGTGGCATCGCACCACTTCTTATACAGACCCACGCCGCGCTCCGCTGGCCTCCTGTTAGTTCAGCAACCATTAGAGGCCGCACAAGTAAGCTTCCGCACCGATCACTTCTTACTCGGGAGGTGCAAAGCCGAGTCCGTCGTAGAGAGTTTTCAACTTCACCCAGGCAGCATCGAGCATCGGCTTCGCCGCATCGCGGCTATAGCTGTAGTCGTCGTTGGTCGAATTCGTTCGAACAACGAGGCACCATTCGCCCTTGGCTATGAGTTGTGTGCTGTTGCGCCGGCATTTTCGCTGGCGCTGAGCCTGCTCAATCTTCACGTCGACAAGAATGTCTCTGACCTTAGGCATCGTCGCTGTTCCCCTTGAGGGAATCCCTCACCCTGTCGCCCAACATGTCGAGGGCAGCCAATGCGTCCTCATTGTCCGCCGCATCCGGAGATTTCCGGCTTCCTGACTTGATGCCCAGATGCTCGTTGATTGCTCGGTTCATGAGCGACGTCACGGCCGAGCGGTTGTCACGACCGGCGACGGTCTTGTCCCGCTGACCCACCTCGCGGCCGGCCGGCGAAAGCTTCAGGTCCTTAAGAATCCGGGCGACCACAGATCCGGTGCGCTCCGAGAGCCGCTTGCGCGCGCCCACCCGGCGCGCCTGCGGTTGTACGGGAAGATCACCGGCGCTGCTTACCGCGGAAATCTCTTCCTGCTTCCGGCGTAACGTCGCGCGGAGCTGTTCCCTGCCGACGACATCACGAAGCCGCAGGCCGCTGCCGATGTCGTGCTCCAGCATTTCGTCAAGGACACGATCGTCTTCCGGGTCGAGAAACGACCGATTGATGAACGAGCCGACGATCTCGTTGTCGACCAGCATGCCGATATCGAAGCGGCGGGGCTCGCCCGCGCCGCCGCCTTCGCCGTTCTCGTCCTCGGCCTCGAGCCACTTCTTGACCATCGCCTGGTCGTCGAGGTCCAGTTCACGGAAGTCGTCCCAATGGGCGTCGGTATTCAGCCCGACGTGCGAGACGACGAAGGCGTGATTGTCGGGGTGGTCGGGCTTCGCCTCGTGCACGACGCGCATCACCCGGCCGACAAACTGGATATACGGGGACAAGCTCGCAAACGGCCGGAAGATGGCGGCGACGCTGAGTGGCGGGTGGTCGAACCCTTCGCCCAACATCTGCACCTGCACGATGCAATCGAGCTTGCTGCTGCGCAGGTCGATCAACACTGCATCCTGCTTGTCGCGATCCATCTCGCCGTAGATTTCACGGGCCTTGAGGCCACGTTCCTCATACAGCTCGCGAACCTGGCGGGCGTGATCGACGGAACAAGCCACCGCGATGATCTGGTGTCGAAAGCCGCTACGCTCGCGCAGCTCGTGGAGGTATTTGATGCTGGCGTCGACGATGTGCCGATTGCACTCGGGCGCCAGCGCGACACCCCGACGAAACCACGCGTGCTCCCGCAAGGCCATCACCTCTTCCAAGGTGTGCCGCTTCGTGTCCTCCCGGTAGGTGAACGATAACTCGGACGGCGCGACATTGCGGGAGTGAATCTGCTTGATGTAGCCTTTCACCATCGCGCGGGTGAACGGATAGCGGTAGATCACCTTGCCGAGCGGGCGGGTCCCGTCGCCTCGGAAAGGCGTCGCGGTCAGGCTGACCACCTTTGCATTGGGGAAGCGGTCGAAGATCTTCGTCCAGCTCGGGGCGACGTTGTGATGCCCCTCGTCGATCATGATCATGTCGAAGTAATTCGGCGGAAACTGCGGCAGCCAACGGTCGGCCGAGCTGGCCAACTGGTGGATATTCGTGACGACGAATTGACTGGCGTTGCAGTCATGAAGGTTGGCGTCGACACCATCCAGGACGGCCCGGAACGGCCCGGCGGAAAAATCGTGAAGCGCGCCCGTCCGTCTCCAAAAGTTCTTGGGGTTGCTGATGTCCAGGGACTCGGCGACGCCGGTTCGGATGGTGACGTTCGGCGCGATGACGAGTGCGCGCCCCTTCGCGACGCCAAACGGCAGCGTCGCAATGACGCCGGTCTTCCCGCAGCCAACTGGGATCTGCAAAATTACCGGCTCGTTGGACGCCTCAAAATGGCGCCGGACTGCTTTGTGAGCGTCACGCTGAGGCTCGCGGACTTTCGAGTTCGCTTCGATATCCGCGGTCAGAATTTGAAACATATGGTCCGGCTCTTGCGCCGCCTGTTCAGCGCGCCGGTACTCAAGCCGGAAAGGCTCGAGATCCGGTCGGCGGTAGAACCGATAGCCGCTGCCGGGACGACGCACTGGCTTCAGGCGCCCAGAGGCGTCCCAGCGTCGCAGCGTGTCCTTAGAGACGCCGACGTATTCAGCCGCCTCGGACAAGGTTAGGAAATCAGGGGCATTCGTATGTGACATGGTGGAACCTTATGCATTCTTATGCACGGAGTCAATCGACCGCATGGTGCCAAGCCCTTGCGCGACTCATACAAAATTTTGTATATGGCTGGATGCGTGATCGGACCGCTCTGTCGAGAGGCCCTGCACGACCCCAAAGAAACGAGGCCCGCAAGGTGAAGGTGCTCGTTAAGAAACTCGACGGCAGCTGGGACGCTGGCTTCGCGCTACACAAACACACGCTCTCGAGTGTCTATCTCGGGGACAACGAATTCGGCCATCCACAATTCGATACCACCCGGTCGGAGCCGGGCGAGGCTTTGTTCCAACTCAAATATCGGGGCGATTGGGACCAGGTCGGACCGCTGGCCGCCGAACTGCAACAGACCTTGCTGCCCCGGTTTGGGAAGATCGGCCTCATCATCCCCATGCCGGCATCGACCGTGCGCGCTCGCCAGCCGGTGGAGGAAATTGCCAATGAGCTGGGCCGCCTCACGAAAATCCCGGTCTTCAACGACATTATCGTGAAGGCACCAGCGCCCCAAGGCGCCCCCCAACTCAAGAACCTGCATACCCGGGAAGAGAAGGATGCAGCGCTGGAGGGGCGGTTCAGCATCAACCCAAGTATAACCAACGAGGGGTGCTGGAACGCGCTCTTGTTGGATGACCTGTTCGACACCGGCGCGACGATGGACGCCGTGTGCCGGACGCTGCGGACCTACAAAAAAATCGATCGCGTTTACGCCGCCTCGATTACATGGAAGTGAGCCATGACGACTGTCTTCATCGCCGGATCTATCTCCATCAGTCGCCTGCACGCGAAAGTCCAGGAGCGCATCAACAAGATCGTGTCGTCCGACTTCGACGTCGTCGTAGGGGATGCCGACGGTGCTGACACATCCATTCAGGAATGCCTTCTCAAGTACCAGGCGAGGAAGGTCACCGTTTATTGCACCGGAGATACGCCGCGGAACAATGTGGCTGAATGGCCAGTGCACAAGGTCACGTCGAAGGCTAAGGCCGGGACGCGCGCATACTTTACCGCGAAGGATCTGGAGATGGCGCGCAGGAGCGACTACGGGCTCATGGTCTGGGATTGCAAAAGCACCGGAACGCTGAACAACGTCATCGAACTTCTCAAGGAAAAGAAGAAGTCGGTCGTCTTTGTGAACAAGAAGACGGATTTTGTGACCATCTCGGACCGCGCGGGGTTGAATTACCTGCTCGCGCTCATGTCGGATCATGCGCGCATCAAGGCCGAGGAAAGGATCGGCCTCTCGTCGGCGGTGGCGAGCCTTGGACAGGAACAACTCGCCCTCGCGCCTCCGGCGGAGTCTGCCGCCGATGCGCCGGCAGCGGGGGAACGGGCACACGCCGCCCCGACGGCGGAGGGTTCTGTACCCCCTGCGACAGTGCCCGCAGCCGCAACGCCAGGGGATATCGACGCTGCAGAGGATGAAGCGATTGTGGCGGCCGCTCAGAACATGAAGCTCCGCAGCACGCTGATATCTGCTCTGAAAGACCACATCTCTCGCACACACCTCAGCCAATCACAGGCGGCGAAGGTCTTTGGGGTGACACAGCCCCGGATTTCCGACCTCAACCGCGAGAAGGTTGAGCTATTCGGGCTCGACGCCCTTGTGAATATGGCCGCCACCGCTGGTCTGCGCGTCGAGATATACGTGCGCGAAGCCGGGCCTTCCAGCGCACCAGCACCCGCGACCTGATCGGCGAGAACTCCGCTTCCTGGAAACTCAACTTCGGATGATGAGCTCCAGGCCATCGGTCACGCGCCGCCCCCTG
>Ga0335074_10017279_pt1 | contig 10172 bp, 8 predicted proteins | sample Lox_Sample_23_FD_206715 | JGI IMG/M metagenome (GOLD analysis project Ga0335074, IMG submission 206715) | Soil microbial communities from Loxahatchee National Wildlife Refuge, Florida, United States - Lox_Sample_2.3 | ecosystem: Environmental > Terrestrial > Soil > Wetlands | place: USA: Florida...
GTCTCGACCGGTGGCGGGGCATTCCTCGAATTCGTCGAAGGCAAGAAGCTCCCCGCGGTCGCAGTTCTCGAGGATCGCGCAGCCGAGGGACGCCCGGCGCGCTCTTCCGGCATGTGAGGTTGCCAGTGCGTCCACGAATGGGCCCGGAGCAGCCAAGTGGACGGCAGGGGTTCCGGGGCGCGGCCCGGATCGCTGCATGAGTCACGAAGTGAATGGTGAGGAGATCCTGCGGGTTCAGAACCTCACCGTGCGGCTGGGTCACAGCGAGGTGTTGCGCGAGCTGACATTTGCTGTACGACGAGGGTCCGTACTTGCAATCCTCGGTCCGAACGGGGCAGGAAAGACCATTTTACTCAAGAGCCTGATCGGTGCGGTACCTCACACGGGAACGATTCAGTGGGCAAATGATGCAAGGCTCGGCTATGTACCGCAGAAGCTTGATATCGAACGCGACCTGCCCATAAGCGGGCGCGACTTTCTATCTGCAAAGGCTTCTCTCGTCGGTGTTCCAAAATCGGCAATCCCGCGGGCATTGGAGTCCGTCGGGCTCGAGCAGGCGCAGCTTGCAACACCGATCGGCCACTTCTCCGGCGGTCAGTTCCAACGCCTGCTGGTCGCGTTCGCCCTGCTTGGCGATCCTACCGTGCTGCTGCTCGATGAGCCCGCAGCGGGAATTGATGAGCCTGGTCAGGCACGACTGGAGCAGGTCATTCGCCGACTGCAATCGGACCAAAGGCTGACAGTAGTGCTGGTCTCGCACGAGTTGAGCGTCGTGTACCGTGACGCCGACCAGGTACTTTGTCTCGGCCGTCAACACATGTACATCGGGCCGCCCCGCACTGCCCTCACCCCAGAGACGCTGCAAGCCATCTATGGGGTCCCGGTGAGCTTTCATGTTCACGACAGCATCTGAGCTCGCCAACCTCGCCCTCTCGACCGCAATTGCGCTCGCCGCGGGAATGATCGGGTGCTTCGCGGTGATGCGTCGAATGGCGCTCGCGGCGGATCCCATGTCTCACATTGCGCTTCCGGGGATCGGCGTCGCGCTGATACTGGGAGGGAGTCCACTTCTTGGAGCGCTCATCATGCTGGTCGCGGGGGCCGTACTGATCTGGGCGGTCGAGCGGCGCACTCGAATTGCTACCGAGGCGGTCATCGGCGTCACATTCTCCGTTGCACTTGCAGTTGGCAGCATGATCACAAGCGGTGAGGAGTTGATCGATGCGCTCTTTGGGAGGGCAGGCGCATTGCAGCCCTGGGAATTCATTCTCGGCCTGGCCGGATCCATAGCCGTCGTAGTCTTTACCTTGAGATATCGAAATGCTCTGATTGTGTCGCTCGTTTCGCCTGAGCTTGCGTTGACCTCGAAGGTGCAGGTGGCCCGGACTGATCTTTACTTCCTGCTTGCGTTTGCGCTGACGATCGGTCTCGGCTTGCGGTATCTCGGTGTACTGCTCATGGGGGCGCTGCTCATCATTCCCGCAGTCATCGCGCGACGGTTTGCGAGCAGCTTGAACGGCATGTTTTCGATATCCGTCGCGACCGCAATCCTTTCTACGGTGAGCGGAACCGGCGCGGCAGCCGTCACGGGACGCCAGAGCGGCCCGTTCATTGTCATGATCAGCGGAGGTCTTTTCTTTTTGAGCCTGCTCTGGCGCCGCAGAACCTGACCTGCTGCAAGGCCTCGCTGGCGCGCGCTTGTGGACCGGTGCTCATCCGAGGTCGTGGATTTCCCGTATGGCGCATGACCCTGCGGCCTCCCATCATTGTTACTTTGAGCGTGGACCGGGAGCGATCACCGTGCTGGAATCCGTCGAGCTCGACCAGTTGCCACTCCCGGAGCTCTGGAAGAGACTGGACAGCTCGCCCGAGGGATTGAGCGCAGAGGAGGCCCGGCGGCGGCTCGAGCGGTTCGGGTACAACGAGCTGCCGGAAGAGAAGGTCAATCCGCTTCTCAAGTTCCTGTCCTACCTCTGGGGCCCGATCCCCTGGATGATCGAGATTGCGATCATCCTCTCCGCCGTGGTTCATCACTGGGCGGACTTCTACATCATTCTCGTACTGCTCATCACCAACGCGGTCGTTGGCTTCTGGGAGGAATATCAGGCGGCGGGCGCGATCGCCGCCCTCAAGGCGCAACTCGCGCTGCGCGCCCGCGTGAGGCGTGGCGGGGCGTGGACGGTTCTCGCGAGCCGCGAGCTGGTCCCGGGGGACCTGGTGCGCCTGCGGATCGGGGATATCGTTCCAGCCGACGCGCGGCTGCTCCAAGGCGACCCAATCGAGGTGGATCAATCGGCGCTCACCGGCGAGTCGCTCCCGGTGACTCATTCATCCGAGGAGGCTGTCTACTCCGGCTCCATCATCAAGCGCGGTGAGATCGATGCGCTGGTCTACGGTACCGGCCGCAACACCTACTTCGGGAAGACTGCCGGCCTCGTGCAAGAGGCCCATACGGTCAGCCATTTCCAGCGGGCCGTCCTCAAGATCGGGGACTATCTGATCCTGATCGCCATCGCGCTCGTGGCCCTGATCCTCGGCGTTGCGCTGTATCGGGGGGACCCGATGCTTCGGACGCTCGAGTTCGTGCTCATTCTCACCGTTGCGGCCATACCCGTGGCGATGCCCACGGTGCTCTCGGTCACGATGGCGGTCGGCGCCAGGATCCTCGCGCGCGCGCAGGCGATCGTCAGCCGCCTCGTCTCCATCGAAGAGCTCGCGGGCATGGATCTTCTGTGCTCGGACAAGACCGGCACACTCACTCAGAATCGGCTGACGCTCGGGACGCCGTTTGCCCTCGAAGGAGTGCCGCCTGCCGAGGTCATCCGCTGCGCGGCGCTCGCCTCGCGCCGCGAGGATCAGGACCCGATCGACTTGGCCGTGCTGAGTGCAGGCGAGGAGTCAGCCGAGGATGTCGGGCTGAAGGTCGTCCACTTTCAGCCCTTCGATCCGGTGAGCAAGCGCACGGAGACGACCTTGAGCGATGAGCAGGGCGCGACCTTCAAGGTGAGCAAGGGCGCGCCACAGGTCATTCTCGCCCTCCTCGCCGACCCGTCCGGCGTGAAGACGACTCTGGACCAAGCCGTACAGGGGTTTGCCGCCCGAGGATTTCGCTCACTCGGCGTCGCACGCACGGACGCAAGCGGCGCATGGCGATACCTCGGCGTCCTGCCTCTCTTCGATCCGCCGCGCGAGGACTCGAAGGCGACTATCGCGACCGCCAAGCAGATGGGTATCGCGGTGAAGATGGTCACCGGCGACCAGGTCGCCATCGGCAAGGAGATCGCCCGCCAAGTCGGGCTGGGTCCCAATATCCTCGATGCCAAGCTGCTCGAGCAAACCAAGCCTCACGAGAGCGGGCAGGTGGAGGACGCGATCGAGCGGGCCGATGGATTCGCCCAGGTATTCCCCGAGCACAAGTATCACATCGTCGATGTACTGCAGAAACGTGGGCATATCGTCGGCATGACCGGTGACGGCGTGAACGACGCCCCGGCCCTGAAGAAGGCGGACGCCGGTATTGCCGTTTCGGGAGCCACTGACGCGGCGCGCGCCGCAGCGGCCATCGTGCTGCTCACGCCCGGGCTTGCGGTAATCATCGATGCCATCAAGGAGAGCCGCAAGATCTTTCAGCGCATGAACAGCTACGCAATCTACCGCATCGCCGAGACCATCCGCGTACTGCTCTTCATGACACTCTCGATCCTGGTGTTCAACTTCTACCCGGTCACGGCGATCATGATCGTGCTGCTCGCGCTGCTCAATGACGGCGCGATTCTCTCGATCGCCCGCGACAGGGTTCGGTACTCGAATCGCCCCGAGGCTTGGAATATGCGTCTCGTGCTCGGGGTCGCCACGAGTCTAGGGATAACCGGCGTGGTGTCTTCGTTTCTGCTCTTCTACCTTGCCGAGCGCGTGTTGCACTTCGACCGCGACGTGATCCAGTCGTTCATGTACCTCAAGCTCTCGGTTGCGGGCCAGCTCACGATCTTCCTCGCGCGCACCCGCGGACCTTTCTGGTCGATCCGACCGTCGCGTCTGCTGCTCGCCGCAACAGTGAGCGCGCAGGTCATCGCCACGCTGATTGCAACCTTTGGGATCTTCATGCCGCCGATCGGCTGGCGATGGGCGGCGCTCATCTGGCTCTACGCCGCCGCATGGTTTCTGATCAGCGACCGCGTGAAGCTTCTGGCATACCGGATCTTCGACCCGCAGCTTGCAGTGTTACCGGCCTTCAGGACGGGGACCTCATCGCGACCGGGAGAGAACACATGATCAAGATACTCGAGGGCTTTCCGGAGCCTATCGTAGCGCTGAGTTGTGAAGGCCACGTCACGAGAGCCGATTACGAGCGAGTCCTCATTCCCCGCGTGAACGCAGCGCTCGCAGGCGACGGTAGGGTTAGACTCTACTACGAGTTCGGCCCGGCATTCTCCGGGATCGATGCGGGGGCGGGCTGGGAAGATCTCAAGATGGGTGTCGAGCACCTCTCGTGCTGGGAGAGGGTGGCGGTGGTAGCCGACGTGCGCTGGATCCAGCTCACACTGGAGGCGTTCCGGCTTCTCATGCCGCGAAGACTTCGCATCTTCAATACGAGTCGGACCAATGAGGCGCGCGCCTGGATCAAGGCGAGCGGCTAGGGTGCGCCGGGTACGGGACCTCTCGACAGTCAATCCGCTTCCGCGAGGGCGGGCAGCATGATCGTGAATTCGCAGCCGTAGCCTGCGCCATCGCTCTTTGCCTCAAGCATTCGAGCACTGCGCGAGTGCCATCACGCAGCAACCTCAAGACGATCTGTGCTCCCGTCCCCGAATACTTGCTGCTGTTCTCCAGCAGGTTCGCCACGATTTGGCCCATGCGCATGCCGTCGCCCTGCACCCAGATTGTCTCCGCAGGCAGGGTTAGGGTCAGCGTCTGTTGACGCTTGTGGATCTCGTACCCGATGTCTTCGACCGTGTCCTTGACGACCTGCGACAGATCGACGGGTGCCGTCGCGAGAGTCGGAGCCTCCCCGGCGAGGCGCGACACATCCAGCAAATCCTCGACGAGACGCAGTGCCTTCCGCACCTGTCGCGTCAGCATCTCGCGGGAAGGCGTTACGAGGCTCGGAGCGGCGCGATATACCTCAAGCAGGTTCGACATGGTTGAGAGAGGTCCGCGCAGCTCATGTACGATCATTGCTACGATCTCTTGGCCCGGAAGGGGGTCCTGATCTTGCGCTGCCCTTCGCAGGCCGCGATGGGGCTCGGCTGTTCGTGACCCCGATGTCTGGCGGGCAGGGAGGGGGGAGCGTTCGGGCATGACTTTCGGCCAAGGCTGCGAGCACGCTCGCCGCCGATTGAGTGGCTGAGGGACGTCAGCCATTGTGAAAAACCCCATTGCGATCGCTGTGGAAGCGGGCAGCCTTACCGCAGGTCTTTCCCTTCACGGACTGATATCGGGCGCTCGGATTGAGGGAGGATGTTGACATCAAGTCAGAGGAGTTGGCCGCCCGTGCGTACCGAGACGACTGCAACCGCGAGCTGGATCTTGAAACCGCCCAGTTAAGCTAGCGCTAGTCCGCATTAGCTCGTATTCTATTTTGTAGCAAATACATGCAACATTTCTGAGCGGCGGTGTGTAGAGTAAACGAGGTGATGGACGTGACAAAGACCGGTACGAGCTGCGCGCGAGCAGGCGAATGGTACGTACGCTGGGACAACGGAGAGCTTTTTCAGGTGACGAGCCATGATGCGAAGACGCACGCGAACACAATAGAGAATTTCGATGGAGAGATTTACGAGATCTGTGACGAGAGCTGGCAGGCGTTGCCGCTGACGCCTGTGCAGCCTCCTACTGCCTGGACTGCGGCGCGGGAGGCCTCGAATGTGGCAGGGACCGAGACCTCCGAGACGATCAACGAGGGGCCTGCATGGAATCGAACCCAGGGACGCTAGGTCTACTTTCATCCCAGGAACGCGGAAGTAGACGTCGTAACGGGCGTGAGCGCGACATGGCTCTGCGCGACGATCGCCCCTCGGTACGTGGTGGCCGAGCCAGCTCATTAACCTCGCCGAGCTCACCGTTTCACCAAGCACTACGTGTTGGGTCTACGGTGATGCCGTCTCTCATCGAATTGAAAGCTCACGGCACGGCCATGTTGCGACCGCTGGACTCTGCGTCGCTGCGAGGGGGGTGAGGAGCGCCCGCAGCCGGCCGCGACCGGGCCGTGAGAAAACTAAATCGTGAGGCACTACGCATTGGTCATCAGGCACAATCCACCAGTCCATCTGCCGCTAAGTCGACGCCGACTGACAGAGTGCGCAAAGCCCGATCGTTCGGCACCCGTGCGGCGCGCCGTGACATGGGGGAATATTCGCACCCACAAACGGCCCTTTGGAATCGGGCGAGCCACCATGAACGCTGGTGAGATCCACCGGCCTGCGGACTGGCCCGCCAACCGGCGCGGCGCGGAGGAGTGACGCTGGCCGCCGCGAGTGAGGAAGCTACCTATTCCAAAGCAGTTTCGGCAGGCTAAATTGCTTTAGTCCGCGGCTTTCGCAAGCCAGGGCGGTTTGGGGCCTCGTTGCGCTGGCCGATGCATCGCAACAATCCAACGGGTTGCCGATCGCCGCTTTGCCGCCGCTCGAATACAGAGTGTCACATGGATAAGCCACATGACATGTGCCCCGAGGGCCGCTCGCAAGATGTCTTCTGGCAGATGCCGCTTGCAGACCTTCTCGGTCGATTGAATGCATCCGCTGCGGGCCTCTCGGCGGCCGAGGCTCGAGTGCGTATTGACCGATATGGTCCGAATAAAATCACCCCCGAACGCACCTTCTCCCTGGTTCGCAAGATTGCGGGACATCTCGCAAACCCGCTCGTGCTGGTCCTGCTATTTGCTGCCTGTGTATCGGCATTTACCGGAGACAGGGCGAGCTTCTTCATCGTCATTTCGGTCATAGCGATGAGCATCGCGCTCGACAGCGTGCAGGAACAGCGGGCCGAGAAGGCGGTCGAGCGACTGCGGGCCACGGTCGCTCTGATCGAGCGGGTATTGAGAGACGGGCACGAGGCCGATGTGCCGACGGAAGACCTCGTACCGGGCGACATCGTGCTCCTCGCGGCGGGCGATCTCGTGCCCGCCGATGGGCGCTTGATCGAGGCGCGGGATTTCTTCGTGAACGAGGCGCTGCTCACCGGAGAATCCTATCCGAGCGAGAAGCAGGCGACAGTTGAGGGAATAGTCAGCCCAGAGGTGAATGCCGCGAAGAACGCAGCCTTCATGGGCACCTCGGCGGTCAGCGGGTCCGCCAAGCTGCTCGTCTGCCGCACGGGCGCAGCGACCGAACTCGGTGAGATCAGTCGATCTCTGAGAAGTCAGCCGCCGCCCGGCGCGCTCGAGCAGGGGACCCACAAGTTCGGCATGCTGATCCTGCGGCTGACGATTCTGCTCGTTCTGTTCATCCTGCTCGTAAACGTCCTTCTCCATCGGCCGGCACTGGAGAGCTTTCTGTTTGCGCTTGCCATCGCGGTCGGGATTACCCCGGAGCTGCTGCCCATGATCGTGTCGGTCACGCTTGCGGAGGGCGCCGTCCGGCTCTCGAAGCTGCGCATCATCGTGAAGCGACCTGCCGCCATTCACGACCTCGGCAGCATGGATGTGCTGTGCACCGACAAGACGGGCACGCTGACCGAAGCGAAGATGAGCCTGGCCAAGTGCGTGTCGCTCTCCGGCGCCGACAGCGAGCACGTGCTGGATCTCGCATGGCTCAACAGCAATTTCGAGAGCGGACTCAGAAGCCCTCTTGACCGTGCGGTTCTCGAACACGGACGGCGCGACTGCGAAGGCTGGGCCAAGCTGGACGAGGTCCCCTTCGATTTCGAGCGGCGGCGCGTCTCGGTGATCGTGGAGCGGGAGGGACGCCGCATCCTCATCGTGAAAGGCGCACCGGAGGACGTTCTCAAGGTCTCTACTGACTACGAGGAGCCGGGCCGCGAAGAGCGACAGCCGCTCGATCCGCAAGCCCTGGCGCGCGCGAACGGTCAATTCGAGAGCTTCAGCGCGGACGGTTTTCGCGTCTTGGCGGTGGCATGGCGAGAGCTGCCGCACTCGGCCAAGGCGGGCGTAGCAGAGGAGAGGGAACTCACCTTCGCGGGCTTCGTCACCTTCGTCGACCCTCCGAAGCAGAGCGCCACAGCGGCGATCGCGGCGCTCTGCCGCCTCGGGGTCGAGCTCAAGGTCCTCACGGGTGACAACGAGCACGTGACGCGCCATGTCTGCGGCCAGCTCGGCATATCGATATCGGGTGTGCTCACCGGAGCCGACTTGCGCGACCTCAGCGACGAGGCTCTGGGCGGGAAGATTGACGAAACCAGCCTGTTCTGCCGCGTGACACCCACTCAGAAGGACAGGGTCATTCTCGCGCTGAAGCGTCGCGGCCATACCGTGGGCTTCCTCGGGGATGGCATCAATGATGCGCCGTCACTCCACACCGCCGATGCGGGCATATCCGTGGACAGCGCCGTCGATGTGGCAAAGGCCGCCGCTGACATCATCCTGCTCGATCGCGACCTGGGGGTGCTCGAGCGGGGCGTTCGCGAAGGGCGACGCACATTCGGAAACATCATGAAGTACGTCATGATGGCGACGAGCTCGAATTTCGGCAACATGTTCTCGATGGCGGCGGCTTCCCTCCTGCTGCCCTTCCTGCCGATGACGCCGGTGCAGGTGCTGCTGAATAACCTGCTGTATGACGCTTCCGAGCTGCCGATCCCGCTCGATGAGGTCGATGAGGAGACGGTGATCGAGCCGCGGCCGTGGGATATGCGATTCATTCGCAATTTCATGCTCTGCCTGGGGCCGGTGAGCTCGGTATTCGATCTGCTGACCTTCGCTCTGCTCCTGCTGGTATTTCACGCGAACGAGCAATTGTTCCGCAGCGGCTGGTTCATCGAGTCGCTGGCTACGCAGATTCTTGTCATCTTCGTCATTCGCACCCCCGGCAATCCGCTGCGGAGCCGGCCACATCCGCTTCTCGCCGCGACATCCTGCGCTGTCGTCGCATTCGGTATCGCGCTTCCCTACACCCCCGTGGGCCGCTGGTTCGGCTTCGTTCCGCCGCCGGCGATCTTCTTGCTAGCCATCGTCGGTGTCGTGGCCGTGTATCTGCTGCTCGCACAGATCGTCAAGGTCTGGTTCTTCCGGCGTCACCCGCTAGGCTCGCGAGCCCATCGCAATGCCCCGAGGCCCCGCTTACCCTTACTCGGACACTGACCCGCGAGCGTTTGCGAAGTATTAGCGCTTATCCGGGCCCTTCGCGCCGGGTTGAAAGCGTCGGGGCGTACAGGTCTTTCGGCCCGTCAGCGCCCGACGCATCGCCGCTGGAGCAGCGGAGCCTTATGCCGGCGAAGACCCCACGCCGGGACTTGGGGACGCCGGCAAGGGATTGCTTTCGGGCTGTGGGGCTCCAAGGCCGGACCCGTCGCCGGATGCGGCTGCCGTCGGGGCGCTGGCAATCGTGCCGTGACCGATTAGCTCGAACCACAACTGTTGAATGTTCTGCTGCGTTTCTGTCGCGACGAAACAGCAATCTCCCCTGACACCGTAGAACGAGGCGTCGGCGGAGCCTCGAATCCGATGCAATGCCTCATCAATGATAGTGAGGCACGCAACCACCTGCTCCGTACTCTCCAGCCGTGTGTGGTTCCGGATATCTGAAAGTCGATAGGCCTCCAGCCGACCCTGTGCAAAGCTCGTCCCCGCACGACCCAGCTCGAACAGCACATTGACGGCGGGAAAGACGGCTTGAATCGCGGACAGTATGGATGCCAACTCGTCATGACTGCAGCCTGCGAGTTGCGTCGGTTGGGACCGGGAATCGGTTGCCTGGAGGGGGAAGCCCAGAGACATGGTAATCTCATCCTGGATCCATCGTCGGACGTCAGGCGGGGCTTTTCGGATCTGCTCGGAACTCAATGTGATACCGGTCATGGCTACACTCATATTGTGGAGAACGTGATGATCACTGGGTTCAGTTCAGGCCGCGCCATCGGTGCGATCGACCCTTTTGCGTTGCTTGACGATACAACCGCATCGGGAGAGCACATATCAGTAGTTCTGCGGATCAGGGCGGCTCACTGCGACGCTTGCGCACCAGCGGCCTGCCACCACCCGCCTCCCAGAGCGACATAGA
>Ga0335074_10017282_pt1 | contig 10171 bp, 8 predicted proteins | sample Lox_Sample_23_FD_206715 | JGI IMG/M metagenome (GOLD analysis project Ga0335074, IMG submission 206715) | Soil microbial communities from Loxahatchee National Wildlife Refuge, Florida, United States - Lox_Sample_2.3 | ecosystem: Environmental > Terrestrial > Soil > Wetlands | place: USA: Florida...
CGATGGCTTCGACCGCCAGAGCATACAGCCCTCTGACTACATCGGAATTGGCCATCGCATCGGTGAGGATCTGTTGTCGGTAGAGAATCGCTGATGCTTCGGTCAAGCTGTGAAGCACGGTTTGGCGCGCGACATCGCGAAGGAAGGAATCGCCGGCTGCCATCGAGTCGAACAGGATGTTCAGTCCGAGATCCTGCGTCAGTTCTTCAGCTTGTGATGGCAACGGCCCCTGCGGGTCATAATCGCTGTGCGGGTGCATCAGGAAGGCTTTCATTGCCCGTCCTTCCTGGTGTTTGCAGCGATCCGTTTCAGGATTTCGGTTCGCCCGAGCCGATGCTTCTCAGCAAGGGCGAGGGCATACGCCAGGCCGTTCGCCGGCCTTCGCACAATCCTGAAGGTTCGCCGGGCCGGATCGGCGGGATCGACTTCACCGACCATGCTCACCGTGCTCGCGTTGAAGGAGGCGAGCTCATCGAGGAAGGTTACGAACACGCAGAGCATGTCCCGCTCCACAATCTGGCCGAGCACTTCTCGGCTGATAAACAGCGCATCATCCACCGTTGTCGAGAGGAAGCTCTCGTTCATGATCAGGACGCTGTCAGGAGTGGCAAGCTCGAGAACTCTGCGAATCCGCCATAGTTCGTCTTCGAGTTTTCCTGTCAGGTTCTCGACTTGTTCCTGACTGTCGAAGTGCGTGAATGTCTGATCACAGAGAAAGAGATTCGCCTGCCGAGCCGGGACCGGGCACCCCAGGGCGGCCAGATAATGGAGTTGGCCGAACATTCTCGCAAAGGTGGTCTTTCCACCCTGGTTCGGTCCCGTCACAATGAGCATGCGCTCATCGCCCGAGAGCGACAATCCATTGCTTACGACCTTACAACCGCTGCCACAAAGCTTTTCAGCGAGTGCCAAATCGAACGCTTCCGTTGCTGACTCTGCCTTCGAACTGTTTGAAAGAGTCGGATAGCAGAACGCCAGTCCGGTTCTTTCGATTCGCCGCCTGAATTCAAGCCATGCAAGATAGAACTGCACTTCGCGGTCGAATTGCGCCACGACCGGGTCACAAAACTTCTTGTGCCGCAGGCAGAAATCTCCGAGAGCCGTAAATGTCTCCGGGAACAGCAGCGCCACCCTGTCAAGAATGGCCGCCTCCACATGGTTCATCTCGGCGGCGGGGGCGAAGCGGAAGCGGTGCTCTGCGGCTGATCCCTGGCTGAACTTAAGAAAAGTTTCCAGCACGTCCGCGCTGTAGTCGGCTTCGGGCGCGTAGCGACGAACCGACACGCGTTTGCCGTTGATGAGCAGCGCGTATCGGATTTGCCCCAGTTCAGCAGTGAGCTTTCGCGCTTGGGACTCCATCTCAGTGAACACTTCGGACGCAATGACTGTCTCCAGATGATGCCGGAATCTGCGCAGACCCTCTGATTTGATTGCGGCAGCCACAAAGATCGCTTCGAGCGCGCGAATTGCCGTGCAGTAGACGTCCACGGCATCCAGAAAACTGCGCTGTTTCTGGCGCTCGTAATAAAGCGTGTCGGCTCGGGCAAGGTGCCCGCGCAGGTCAATCATTGCAGAAGAAAATTCGCAAACACCATCAGCAAGCTCGGGCTGTTCCAGATCGCGAAACACCTCATGGCGAAACCGGATCACCTCAACATCTCGGAAAGTCGAGTAAAAAAATGGCTTCAGATCATAATCCTCACGACCGATTGCAACCGCAGCCACAACCTGATCGAGATTCAGATCCGGAAAGCAAGCTGGTTGCTGTGGGCACCCAAGATCGGTATGACTTGTGCTCTGAGGAAAGAGAATGCTCGGCTGCGCAACGCCGCAGTGCGGTCTTTGAAGAAACTCTTCAGCTTGCGGCGGCAAGGCAAACTCCTCCGAGAACTCATCTCGTAGGAGTCATCTTCCCCTCGGGCAAGGGGCGGTTAAAGTGGACTCCAACACCTGCTCAGATCCAGTATTTCGTTTACCGGTATCGCGCGTCAACATTGCCATCTACTCACTCCGAACAACTTAAAAAGACGAGAAAGAAATAGCTAATAAAGAGCGAACTTCTCTGACGAGCAGCACTCAGTTGGTGCGTAATCGCCAATGCGCTCATTGAGGGGTGATCGGCGAGGATATGTGGCCAAACGCCCTGCCTCCCGAACGAGCAAGTTGACGAGAAACGGGCGACGCGCTCACTTCTCCAGATCGGCGGCCGGCTTCGGCACAAGGGCGCGTCGGCGACTTTACGGCAACCTGGTTCGCCGGAGCGTCTGAATGAGTGGTTTGGCCTGTAGTCCTCAGATAAGGATCGGGGCTGTAATCCATCAGTGTCGTTGCCCGCCAAGTAACTCGAAGGACCCACGCGAACACAACGAGGCACATTGCGTAAACCGACGTGTACCCGGCCCCGCTATGCCTGGTACGCGTTGGGGATTGTTACACTGATGTACCTGTTCTCGTTTTTCTATCGCCGGGTTGAATTCCTGATCAGAGAAGCGATCCATTGGAGAATACCGGATGCCTGGGAGCGTTCTTGTGTCAGGAGCCGGGGTGGCCGGCGCTTGTCTGGCCTGGTGGCTCGATCGATACGGATATGCGGTGACCCTGGTGGAACAGGCGCCCGAACCGCGCACCGGCGGCTACGTCATCGACTTTTGGGGACTCGGCTACGACGTGGCCGAAAAGATGGGCCTGCTGGACGAACTCCGCCGGCATGACCTCAAAGTTCAGGAATTCCGGATCGTCAATCGCGTGGGCCGGCGCATCAGCGGCTTCAACCAGGGCGCGGTGCAGAAGCTCATCAAGGGCCGGGGTATGAGCCTTCCGCGCTCGGCGCTGGCTTCTGCGCTCTACGCAGCGGTCAGGGACCGAGTCGACGTTCGGTTCGGTAACAGCGTGACCAGCCTCGAAGACAGCTCACGCGGCGTGGAGGTGAGGTTTCGCAAAGGTGAGGCTCAGACGTTCGATCTGGTCATCGGTGCCGACGGGCTCCACTCCGCCGTGCGGCGACTGTGCTTTGGTGAAGAGACGCGATTCGAACACTTTCTCGGATACTACGTTGCCGCGTTCACCGCCCAGGGCTACCGGTTCCGTGATCCGGACGCATACGTAACCTACGGCGAACCGGGACGACAGATTTGGCGCATCACGGTCGACGAAGACACGACGGTCTTCATGCTGGTGTTCGCCGAATCGAATTCCCACGCAGCTCCTGTCCACGATGCCTCGCGTCAAAAAGAGGTCTTGACCCGTCTCTACGCTGGCGGTGGCTGGGAGACCCACGAGATGCTCCACGCGCTCCAGGCCAGCACAGATCTCTATTTCGACCGGGTCAGTCAGATCGTCATGCCGAGTTGGAGCAAGGGGCGCGTCGCCCTGATCGGCGACGCGTGCGCGTGTCCGAGCCTGCTGGCCGGCGAAGGGTCAGCGATGGCGATGGCCGAAGCCTACACGCTCGCTGGGGAATTGGCTGTCGCGCAGGGAGACCACGCGTCGGCATTCGAAATCTACGAACAGCGCCTGCGGCCTTATGTGGAACGCAAGCAGAAGGGGGCACGCGATTTCGCCGCGAGCTTCGTCCCCAGGAGCGCTTTCGGGCTGTGGCTGCGCAACGCGACCATCAACGCCGCGAACCGCCTTGGGCTCGTTCAGATGCTGTTCAGAGCCCAAATGCGCACCGGCATTGAACTGCAGGACTATCCGTAAGCTCTCCGTGAGCCTACCCATTCTTGGTTTTGTGGTGATGGATTTGAGAGTCTCAAGAGGATGTGAAAACCTTTAGCGCAGACGGCGAATAACAATCGCGGCAAATTCGCATACCTGTGAGTGCATCATCGCCGATACGCTCATCGAGGGATGCTCTGCGGCGATATGTGGCCGGACGCCCTGGCTCCTGAACGAGCAAGTTGCCGTATAACGGGCATGGCGGACTTGTGCCACGGACGGCGGATAGGGTCTTCGGCGCCAAATCGGCGAATGCCCCGCTCGGGGAAAAATCCAGCGAATCGGTCCGCCGATCTTCAACTTGCTGACTCCAGGGGCACCCGCCCGTGCTCCAATCGCCCTCCAGCCGACTTCGATTCAAGCGAACTCGGCAAAGGCGCACGCAACTGCGGCACTGGTTTCCCTAGTTTTCAACCCCAAACCAACCCCAAATAACAGGGCAGATGTTGTCTCTATGAGTATTTACAGCTCTTTCCAACTCCCAACCGCGCTGTCCAACTCGTTGAAAATACGTTAATTATTTCCCTCATAACCCAAAGGTCGGTGGTTCAAATCCACCCCCCGCAACCATTTCAATGAAGGCAACTTAGGTTGCTTTTTGGGTTCCGAAATACGTGGTCAAAACCCCACGTAACCCCACGCTAAGCGGAAGCGCCCCTCGCTTCCGCTTTTTCATTGCTTCCTGCAGGAAGCACCATTTGCACAACGGCTCCGTGCGCCTTCCGCTTTTCCGTCATGTAGGCATTCCCGTATTTCATGGTCGTGCTCACCTGTGCATGACGCATCAGCTTTTGCTGCACGCCGATCGGTGCCCCGCAGGCATCGAGCATCGAACGATAGCTGTGCCGAAATGTATGCCAGCCTAGCCGTTCGATCCCGACTTCCTTGCCTGTCGGAACCAGAATGTCACCCTGGAGAACGGAGGCATGCCAGACCCCGCCGGTGTTTGGGTTGGGGAATACCCAGCCTTCCACACTCGCCGGACACTTGGCCCGCCAAGACAACAGTATCTCGGCAAAGGCCGGATGGAGAGGCATCTCGTCTTCGCTGTACTCCGTCTTCACGCGACCGATCCGTCCATGCACCGTTCCGCGCGTAATCATCAAAGTGCCCTCTTCAAAATCGAAGTCGGACCACTTCAATGCCAGGATTTCGCTCACCCTCAGACCAAGACACATTGCAATCACCACCATGGTCCGGAAAGGCTCATCGAGCCTGTCACAGATCTGCTGGAATTGCTCGGGCGTGATGATCAGTTTCTTCCGCCTCGGCTTGCTGGATCCACTGCACTTGATTTCGACGAGACTCAGGGGATTCCGCTGTGCTGTCATCAGCCCCCAGAGCATTGCGAGTTCAATCATCCGGTGGAACACCGCCTTGATGTTCTGCTTGGTCTTTCGAGAGAGATCGAGCTGCTTTAACCACTCCTGAACTGCGAGCGGCTTGATGTCGGACAGTTGGATCGTTTCCCATGCCGGCCGCAAGTGCATTTTGATCACGGAGAGGTATCCGGTTGTTGTGCTGTACTGCAGTCCCTCATCAACAACTTCACCGGGCCGTAGCGCCTTGATTTCTTTCAGACGCTCGTCGGCGATGAACTTGTCGAGGACAGTTCCGAAGGTTGGTGATCTTTGGGCAATGTAGGCATCGCTGCCATTGATTTTCAGCAGCTGCTCCTGCAACGCCCGCCGGGCGGCAGTTTCGGTTGGATATTCCAACGTGCTTAGAGTCATCTGTCGCATCGGCAGACCAGGTTTTGAGTGATCGCGGAACCGGAATTCCCAAACGTCCGGGCCGGTTTTCCGCGCTACGTGTCGCAATGAACCGTTCTGAAAACGCTCACGGGTGAACTTCATTTCGTTGCTCTCCTGTTCACTCGGAGCGGTTGGCTGGTTCCATTGGACCGCATTAAAACCTCCTACACAAGCCGTCGACGTACAGGAGAAAAATCGCACCGCCAAAATCACGATAAGTTGCTTTTCTTCAATCGCTTACATCGAGGCCAAGAGAGGGCCGTCGCCCCTAGCATGTCTCAATTGAATCCCTGATCTGCGCGAAAACGGATGATCGTCAACCCGAGGGGATTGACGGTCAATTCGTTGTTCTGCACTCTTTTCCGAAAGACGTAGGTCACGCTGGCCGTCCATTGCTCCCGCCTGATCACAGACTGATCCTGCGGATTCGCGAAGACCTTTTCGAACTCAATGCGCGCGGAATAGGGGGTCTGCTGCAGGTTGTCGAGAATCACGTTTCTGACCTCGACATCGACGAACGGGAGCGAGCTGTCTTTGGTGTAGTCGGCGATCGTGTTGTTTTTTTGCTCCTGACCGATCACTGTCCGCTGCAACTCGCCGGCGAAGAAGTAAAGCGCGTTCGTCTGCTCCCGCTCGATCGTGAAGCGGTCGCGACCGAAGTAAAGCTCTGCCCAGCGCGTGAGGTAGTACTTGTTTTCCGCCTCTTCCGGCCGGTATTTGAAGTCGCGGTAGTCGATGGCCTGTGCCTGCCCAATGTCGTTGATGCGCACGATCAGAGGATGCACGCTGGCCAGCGCCATCTGGCTGCGATAGATCAGGCCGGCGAGGACGAGGCAGACGATGGCGAGTACCAGGATCGTGACCTTCAGATACGTGTTCATCACCAGCGGATCGCCGTACTGCTCCAGGTAGCGCTCGGCTGCGCGGATCATCTCGGGGGTGGGCTTTGCCAGGGATGTCATTTGGAGTGCCTCCATGCGAACTACATCACCCGCAGAACGGCTGCGGTGACCATTCCACCCGCGCCGATTCCATGGCCGCCGACGTGGCCGGAGAAGAGAGAAGCAGTCATCGTGGGGATCTTGAGCAGGATGAAACCAGCAACAAAGCAGAGGATCAGCAAGCCAGGCATCAGCGTTACTAGTTGTTGCGGCTCCGAAACACTGTGCAGGCCGCTCGTGAAGTATTGAATGAGCAAATGGCTCATCACACTGAGCGTGGCCGCAGCGACGACTTTGTAAAACTCAAACCCAACGAACGCCTTGAGCCATCCCCAGAAGAGGAATTCGGTCTTTCCGAACACCATCCAGGGAATGAATACCGGGCCGACCAATCCGATGATCGTCGCTCCGATTGCGCCGTACGCGATGATTACGCCGATAAGAGCGGTGAGAATGGAGAGGATAATCTGAACGGTCCATGTGCAAAGAAGCGTGTAAGGCTCTGTAAGAGAGGGAGACAATGTACCCGCCCGGTTGAGGGCAGCATGAATCGTGTCCTGAACCTGTTGGGTTGCGTCTGTGCCGATGTAATCTACCAGGCTGCTGGTACCGCCGCTGACGAAGCCTTTGAGGGAATAGCCGATCCCAGGAATTGCGCCGTCGTAGAACTTCACAAAACAGTATGCGAAAGTGATCAGCACAAAAAATTCCACAAATCTCCCAATGTTGAACCCCGGTCCGCCACGGGCCGACGCAAGCGCTTCCTGAACGCCGAACCAAACCATCATGATCGTTGCAAGCGCCAAGATCATGTGCAAACCCAGCGCGTCCACCGACGGAGAAGCCGTCGCGGTCAGGTTGTCGCAGCCGTTCTTAATGAGGACGAGGAAATCCATAATGAACCTTTTGATCAGTAATGAAGTGCCCATTGAGTGCCGGCGCTGGTCTGCTGGGGCGTCACAGAATTGAAGTTCTGCTGATAGTCCTTCGCCGTAACGAAGAGTGATTTCAGATTGTCCTGCTGGACCTTTTGTCCCACGATCTGCTGCAGGGCATACGCCTCGCTAATCTGATTGCCTTCCTGCTGCTCCTGAATCAGCAGAATGAGTGCCTTGTTGATACGCTGCAGCGCCGCCATCTCGGTGTGCTGGGTAGGGTCGGAGGACTGCGATGCGCTGATGAGAGCGTTGATATCTGCCTGGCGTTTCTCAGCGTCTGCCCGGATCGTTCCGAGGGTCTGGATATCGCTTGAAGTCACGGCAGCGCTGAGGTCGACGGTGGCTCCCTGCGCCGCAATTTCCTGCTGTCCCAGGGTACTTAGATTTCCATAGCCGTTGATCCGGCCAGCAATCGGGATCGAGGCTTGCTGATATCCAGTGCTCGCGCCAGCACCGGTGTTTGCGGCGCTCGTCCACTGGTGCGTATTGCCGTAAGTGTTTGCCGCCTCGTTCAGCGCCATCCAGTAGGTCGACGGCGAGAGAAATGGCTGATAGAGGCTCTGAGGGGCCAGCGACATTTCGTGGGCGAGGTTATAGGTGGCAATGGCATTGTCGGCCAGCTTCACAGAGTTGGTGAAGATGTTTTGCCCCTGCTGGATCTGTTGGATTGCGTGCGCCGATTGCGTGGGGTCATAGACGATCCCGGAGCCAAATTGGGCGTGTGCTGGCAAAACTCCGAGCATTGCCGCTAAAGTTGCGATTGCGGCGTGGATCTTCATCGAATTCTCTCCTCTCGTTACTTTTTCCCTCGTTCGGTCTGGAGACGGTTCCAAGCGTCATCCAGCTTTCGTTTTTCGTCGAGGCACTTTGGACTGGGCTTTGGCGAGACCTGCGTCACCTCCGCGAAGCAATCCTTGCGATATTGCGCTCCGAGTTGGTCGTACTGCTTCTGGAGGTCCGCTACCTTTGCTTCATGGCTGCGGCATCCGGTGAAGGCAAAGGCAAGAGCGAGTCCGAACGCGACGCGCATTACCTTCTGCTGCATGTGGATTCTCCTTCAAAACGTTGGGGGGATTGTGTGGTTCTCATACGCAGGCAGCAACATGTCCTGCGTGAAGTAGATCTTGACGCGGTGGCCCTCACGGACGGTGATGGTCGGTGGGATTTCGATAAAGCGGTCGAGAACGTCGGAGGCCGATTGCGAGATGCTGGACGAAGCGCCGGTGGCAAACGCCTGCGATCCGCTGGTTGAAATGATCCCGCCACCCTCTTCGATCTCCCCGGCGCCGGCGACGATGCCAAGAGCGATGGAGGCGCCGAAGATCTGGAGATAGTGGTTGTTGACCTTGCCCTTCACGCCCTCGGCCCCGGACTGGCCGAGCCCCTGGAACTGGTCGAGGTCCACCGAGTAGCCGTCGGGCATAATCATGCGATGAAAGACCAAGGCCATTCGACGTTGATGGCCGATTTCTGGCGAACCGATCGCTCTCGCCTCACCGAGCACAACGGTTCCTGCCGGGACGAGCACATGCTGACGGTCGTGGGAGTAGACGGGGTTGGACACCAGCACCTTCACCGGGCCTGGGGCGTCTCCGTCGAGCCGATTCATCAATACCGTGTCCAGGGTCGTTCCCTCATAGATCACGTACGGCTTCCCGGTTGCGGAGTCGATGTTAACCTCCGGCTTGTGCTGATCCGCCCGTTGAACTGCCGGAGCGGATGAAACCGCCGGCGGATCGGCCGAGGCTTGGGGCACGATAACACTGCTCGCAGCCTGATTGTGATCGGTCGGAAGAGAAGCAACGCTCTGCTGCAGGCCGGTCACGCCTGCGCCACTTGCCAAGGCAGCAGAGGATGGTTTCTGTGCAGGCTGTTCCGGAGCCTGCGTGTAAACAACGTTCGATGCGAAGCGGGAGTCGTAGGATAGCTCGCGGTCCCTGGCGGCGAGCTGCTGGGCCTCCTGTTGCGCGGGGGACAGTTGCTGCTGCGTATATCCGTTGGGCGCCTGCGGACAAACCTGGCCGGGAATGCATGGGTTCGGCTCCCCATTGGGGCCGTAAGGGGCAGCCGCGGCCTGCTGCGCGGGTGTCATGCCCAGGGCCGGCGGATCCGCATGGTTCGCGCCCTGGTTCGGCATCCTCTGCTCGGCCGCCGCAGCATCGCTCCTGAGTTCCTGCTGGTTGCTCGCTGTGTTGTCCTGGAGCGCGGGGGGTGGGACCTCGTGCGAAGCCGTTCCCTTTTGCGTGCCCAGCTTCCTGCCGGTCCCACTGAAAATGGCCGCAACGATAACCAAGAGCGCAGCACACACGTAAAGCCACGGCTTCAGGTTCTTCGGCAGCACGCCGCGGGGGTCTGGCTGGGCCTGGCGCAGCTCCGACTCGGCTGGCGATGCGTTCTGAGTGCTGGTCATCGGTTCCGGCATACTCGTCCCCTTGTTAGCCCTTGCGCGAGAAATCCATTCGCTTTTTGCCCAGCTCAACGTACCCCGAGTCCATCACTTCCGGGATGATGTAGGTCCCGTTTTGGAGCTGGTAAGTCACCAGATTCGGCTTCCCATCGCGCATGTCATAGATCGAAAACTTCTCCGGCGCGTTGGTCTTGATGTAGGTGAACTTGTCGTCGTGATAGATCGCCTCGATGTCGAACGGCGCCTCGTTGGCATGGAAGGTGTAATCGAATTTGAGGGAGAGCGGGTAGGTGCTCCTGTATTCGTCAATGGTCTGGGTGACATGAGCTTCAAGCGCCGCCAGTTGTTGCTTCGACTGCTCCAGTTGGGCTGCCGGCACAAATTGCGGCGGATCGTCTGCGGCAACGATGGACG
>Ga0335074_10017283_pt1 | contig 10171 bp, 6 predicted proteins | sample Lox_Sample_23_FD_206715 | JGI IMG/M metagenome (GOLD analysis project Ga0335074, IMG submission 206715) | Soil microbial communities from Loxahatchee National Wildlife Refuge, Florida, United States - Lox_Sample_2.3 | ecosystem: Environmental > Terrestrial > Soil > Wetlands | place: USA: Florida...
TCACCGCGGTGCTCGCGCCGACCATCGGGCCCACGCTCGGTGGCTGGATCACCGACAACTACTCCTGGCGCTGGATTTTTTACATCAACCTGCCGGTGGGCATCGCCGCGCTGCTGCTCGCCGCGCGTATGGTGGAGGATCCGCCATTTTTCAAGCGCCTGCACGGCGTGCGCATCGATTTTATCGGCATCGGGCTGCTGGCCGTCGGCATCGGCGCGCTTCAGGTGCTCCTCGATAAAGGCCAGGAAGACGACTGGTTCGGCTCCCATTTCATCACCGCGCTGGCCGTCACCTCCGTGGTTTGCCTGCTGAGCTTGGTGATCTGGGAATTTTTTAACGATCAGCCGATCATCGACGTTCACATGTTCCGCAGCTTCAACTTCGCCACCGCGAACCTGATGATGTTCATGCTCGGCGTGGTGCTGTTCAGCAGCCTGGTGGTGATGCCGCAATTCCTGCAAACGCTGCTGGGCTACACCGCGGAAAGCGCGGGACTGGTCCTTTCCGCCAGCGGACTCGTCATCCTGTTCGAGATGCCCATCGTCGGCGTGCTCACCGGCAAGGTTCCGGTGAAATACATCATGGCGTTCGGATGGCTGGCGCTCGCCTTGGGGATGTATTATTCGACACAACGCCTGGACCTGCTGATCAGCTTCCGCTCGGCGGCGATTCTGCGGGTGATTCAGGCCTTGGGACTGGGATTTCTGTTTGTGCCGATTACGCTCGCCGCGTACATCGGCATCTCGCCCGACAAGGCCAACAGCGTTTCCGGCCTGGTCAATTTCATGCGCAACATCGGCAGCAGCGTGGGAACGTCGATGGTCACCACGCTGCTGGCGCGCCGCGCTCAGGTTCATCAAACCATGCTGGCCTATCACACCACGCTCTCCGATCTGCCCTTTCAAAACGATTTGAGCGGATTGAGCCGGCAGCTGGTCGCATCCGGCGCAAGTCCCGCCGACGCGCAAGCAACGGCCCTGGCGCGAATTTATCAGGAGTTGCTCGCGCAGGCGCAGACGCTCGCCTATGTCGACGTTTTCATGATCCTGGCGGTCGCCGCGGCGATCATGTTCGTTTTAACCTGGATGGTCCGCCGCAACGATCCCGCCGGCGGAGGCGAAGTAGCGGTAGGCTAGAAAGAGACGCTGTTCGAGAAGCCCGCAAGCTCGAAAAAAGGTCCATGATCCGCCTGGTCACGATTGAGCGCGAATACGCCTGCGGCGCCGCCGAGGTCGCCAAGCTCGTCGCCGAGCGCAAGGGCTGGAAACTGTGGGACCAGTTGCTCACCGACGAAATCGCGCGCCTGATGGATTGCGAATCGAGCGCCGTCCAGGCTCGCGAGGAGCGCCGCGATCCGCTCTATTACCGCATGTTTAAGTCGTTCTTGCGCGGCAGCTTCGAGGGCACCCTGAACGCGCCGCGGCTCAAGCTGGTGGACGCCGAGTGCATCCGCGAAATGTCCGAACGCCTGGTGCGCCAGCTGGCGGACCTGGGCAACGCCGTGATCGTCGGCCGCGGATCGGCGTATTATTTGGGCGATCGTCGCGACGCGTTCCACGTTTTTCTTTACGCGCCTTTCGAGCACAAGGTGCGGCGCCTGGAATCGGCCGGAAAGCCGGAGAAAGAAGCGATCGAGCTGGTCGAATCGGTGGACCGCGAGCGATCCGCGTTCATCAAACAGAAGTTCAACATCGAGTGGCCGTCGCGTCCCTTTTTCGACGTCATGGTGAACACCGCGATGGGTATCGAAGCCAGCGCGGAAATTATTCTCGAGTCCGCCGCGGCCTTCGAAAAGCACTCAATCGCGTCGATGCCCAAGTCGGCCAGCTGATTCATAACGCCGGTTGGAAGAAAAAAGTCAGTTAAATCAGACAGCTAGCAGGGTGCCGAAAAAGGGGACAGACTACTCTGTCCCCGACTGTAAGTTATTCATGCCGTGTGCGACCATCGCCGTGGACAGAGCGGTCTGTCCCCTTTTTCGGCACCCTGCTAGAGGCGCCCGGCAAACCAGGCACCTAATTTCCCGCCGCGACACATTCGCGCAGACGGCAGGAGTGGTCCTGATCATGATCCTGTAGCGCCTGATGCGCGCGTTGCAGAGAGGCACGTCGGTGCTCGGTGAGACGCCAGGCGCGCTCAAACTCTTTCCCGCGCGTTTGCTTCATCCGTGCGGCTGCATCGCGATACGCCGTTTCTGCCGCTGCAATCTGTTGTTCGAGCTTGGTTCGTAGGGGGCACGCTCTAAGATCCATGTTTGCCTTTCGAGAATCCCTGGACGTGGTGCGCTTGGCACTTGCCGCCCGTTCTCCCTCGTGGCAAGCGCTCCCAATGTTGAACAAGCGACGCCGATCCTCCGAAATTACCCGGATCAGGAAATAAAAAATTACTGAGATTTATCTGCTCGGTACTGGTATTGAGTTGAGTTTGGGGGATTGCGTCGGTTCGGTGAAAATGCCATGCTGCCCTGGCTGAGCCTCACGCGGATTCGAAACACCCGGCGTAACGCAGTCAACGAAACCGCCGTCGCCCGTGCAGGCTCAGCCCGCGAGATGAACGGACGTGGCCAAACTCTGAAGACTCATCATCGCGTTCCGTCTGATCAGCCAGTCCGGGTGGCGTGGGTGGACCAGCCGGGACATCTCAAATGCATAACGGGAAGATGCATCGATGTTTCCGGAAAGAGGATTCACCTGGAACTGGGTGAACAGATCCCGCGGCTAACCCGAGTCACACTCCGGTCCGGCGAAATCAGTACGCCCGTTGCGGCGTACGTCAAATACGCCACCCGGCACGAAGCCAAATTCATTCTCGTGCTCGAACTGTTTGGGATCTAACGGGGTGCTGACGGCTTAAGCGTCCGCAGGTCGATCATCAATGCGATCGCCGCCAGCAGATGAAAGATGCAGTGCAGCGCGTTCGGCGTGACGCCATTGCGTCTTCACAAACACTTACAAATGGGGAGTGCAGCCCGAATCCAATTCAGACGAAGAAGCAAATAACCGATTTTTTGCAAAAAAGCTGAATGGGGGTTCGCCCTCGTACTGGAATCGGCTGATTTTAAAGGAAAATCACAAGGCGAACATGTTTCCTGTTGTTGGGATCGTAATTGTTTTCGGTTGTATCGCCGGAGGCTATCTCGTCGAAAAAGGAAACCTCCTGGTGCTGATGCAGCCGGCGGAACTCTTGATTATCGCCGGTGCGGCCTTGGGCACCATTTTCATCGGGAATCCGCCGAACGTGTTGAAGTCGATCGTCAGTGGCGTGCTTCAGGTGTTCAAGGGAAGCCGTTATAATGCCGCTATTTACCTTGATACATTGAAATTCATTAATGATTTCTTCAACACCGTTCGGAAGACGGGTTTGGCTTCGGTCGAGCAGGACCTCGATGAACCCGACAAGAGCGCTTTATTCAAACGCCATTCGAACTTCTCAAAAAACAAAGCCGCCATGCACTTCTTTTGCGACACCATGCGAACCTTGCTCACTGGCAGTATTGAAACCCACGATCTCGATCACATCATGGAAACGGACCTGGACGTCTTACATCACGAAGGCCGCACCTCCGCCAACGCGTTGACCAGCGTGGCTGACAGCCTCCCGGGTTTGGGGATCGTTGCGGCGGTTCTCGGCGTGGTCATCACCATGGGTTCACTGGGGGGACCACCCGAGGAGATCGGACACAAAGTCGCCGCGGCCCTGGTCGGCACGTTTCTCGGAATCCTGCTGTGTTACGGTCTTCTCGGTCCGATCGCCGGGCACATCAAGAAACACGCCGAGGCGGAAGGCGAGTATTTCCTGTGTCTTCGAATGGCCCTGCTGGCGAATATGAAGGGACTTCCACCCATTCTCGCCGCGGAAGCGGCGCGGCGGGCCATCCCGCATCATGTGCGCCCGACATTTCAGGAGATGGATAAGGCGTGCCGCAAGCCGGCCGACGGCGCGGCCGCGGGAGTTGCCGCATGAGCGCTGGAGCAAACAGACCGATCATCGTTGTACGGAAGAAAGCCGGAGACCATGACGACGGGCACGGTGGTGCATGGAAGGTCGCCTATGCCGATTTCGTCACGGCGATGATGGCGCTGTTCATCGTGCTTTGGTTGTTGAGCGCCAGTGAAAAAGTGCAGAAAGCCGTGGGTGGATATTTTCAGGATCCGACCGGGAAGGGACGTCAGACCGGAACCACCAATTCCGGCACGGGGGAAACCCTTACCTTGAACCGGAAGGACCTTCAAACGCTCAAGGAAAAAATCGAAGAGGTTCTCAAGCAGATTCCGGAGTTTCAGCACCTCGAGAAGCAGGTCCGGATCACCCTGACGACGGAGGGCCTGAGGATCGACCTGATCGAGACCGAGCGAGGGCTTTTCTTTGAGTCCGGTAATCCCAAGCCGACCGAAGCCGGCAACGCGCTGCTGAAAGCTTTGACTGCCGAACTCCTGACGCTTCCCAACAAGGTGGCGATCGAGGGACATACCGATTCCAAGCCATATGGAGGGTCGGAATACTCCAACTGGGAACTATCCACCGATCGGGCCAACGCGGCGCGAAGGATCCTGGTGCAAGCCGGATTCCCTGAGAATCGGATCAGCCAGGTCCGCGGATTTGCGGATCAGCGGCTGCTGAAAAAGAGTGACCCCATGGACCCGTCGAATCGCAGAGTTTCGATTATCGTTCGCAACCAGGGTCTGGATGAGCAGGAGGAAGCCGCCGCCCGAGCGCAGCCCGCTCCGGCAGGACCGGGAAAACCGGTCACTAAATAGATGCCGAAAAGCGGTCACTGCCGCAGCAATCAGCTTTGCCAGCCGCCGCCGAGAGCGTTATAGAGCTGGACCATGCTGACGAGTTCGGCATAGCGCATCTGCTCCAGCGTCAGTTGCGCGGAAAGCAGATCGCGGTCTGCATCAAGCGCGTTGAGCTGGGTATCGACGCCGCCTTCGTAGCGGCGGTAAGCCAATCGTTTGCGGTCCTCGAGCGCGATTACCAGTTTCTGCTGCTCGAGGCGGCTCTCGCGCGTTCGCTGGTGCGCGATCAGCGCGTCGGAAACCTCCTCGAAAGCCGTGCTGATCGATTTTTCGTAAGCGATCTGCGCATCCTGGCGCTGCGCCTCGGCCAGCCGCACGGAGTTCTTCAGCCGCCCGGCGGTGAAGATGGGCTGCGTCAGTTGGGGCACGAAGCTCCACGCCGCGTTCGGGCCGGAGAAAAGGTTGGCGAGCGATGAGCTCTGGCCGCCGATCAAGCCCGTCAGGCTAATCTGTGGGAAGTACGCAGCTTTGGCGACCCCGATGTTAGCGTTGGCGGCGATCAGCGCCTGCTCGGCGGCGCGGATGTCGGGGCGTCGTTCGAGCAATGCCGAGGGCAGTCCGGCGGGCACCTCCGGCACTAAAGACTCCGCGTTGAAACGGCGTTCCCGCCCGATGCTTCCCGGGTTCTTGCCGAGCAGCAGAGATATTTGATCCTCGGTCTGTTCGCTCTGCTCTTTCAACTGCGGAATGCTCACGGCAGCGCTGTCGACGAGTTGCTCGGCCTGACGCACGTCGAGCTCGGTGGCGATACCGTGGGCTTCGCGATCGAGCGTCAGTTTAAGAGATTCCTGGCGCGTTTCGAGCGTGCTCTGAGAGATCCTCAATTCGGAATCCAGTTCCAGCAACTCGAAGTAATCCGTCGCGACCTGGCTCACCACGGTGGTGATTACCGTCTTGCGGTTCCAGTCCGCACTGAGCAGATTCGCGCGCGAAGCCTCCGTCGCGCGTCGCAACTGTCCCCACAGATCGACCTGGAACGAGAGCAGGTTGAGCGCGGCTTCTCCCCAGTTGCGATTCTGATTGGAAACGAACGACGCCGGAAGGGGAAACTGTCCATCGCGCGACAAACGCGTAAATTGAAGATCTCCGGACGCGCCGGCCTGCGGGTATTGGTTGGAGCGGGTGATTCCGAGATTCGCCCGCGCCTCCTCAACCCGCGCCACGGCATCGCGCAGATCGTAGTTTTGAACCAGAGCGACCTTGATCAGGGCATCGAGCTGCGGATCGCGGAAAACCTCGAACCATTTCAGGTCCGCGAGCGAAGCGCCCTGCGCGACCGGTAACGGCTCCGGCGCACGGAAGCTTTCGGGCACGGCGATCTGCGGCCGCTTGTAATTGGGCCCCACGGTGCATCCCGCAAGCGTTACCGCCGCAATGGCAATTCCAATATAGAAAGAGGTTCTCATGTCAGTCTCCTTGAGCCGGTGAAGGTAAGGGATCTATGCCCGGTGCTGTCGTCTTGGCGCCCGACAGCTTCTCGACCACAACAAAAATAGCGGGAACCAGGAATCTGCCGAGAAACGTTTCCGCCACCATGCCTCCGATTGCTGTGGTGCCGATGATCTGGCGCGCGATGGAGCCGGCGCCGGATGCGGTCCACAGCGGAATGCAGCCGACAATGAAGGCGAGCGCCGTCATCATCAGCGGACGAAAGCGGACTCTAGCCGCCTCCAGCGCGGCGTCGACCAGAGGCGTGCCTTTTTCGTACAGCTCTTTTGCGAAGGCGACGATCAGAATCGAATTCTTCGCACCCAGGCCAATCAGCATCACTAAGGCGATTTGCAGGTAAACATCGTTTTCGAGCTGCACCATATACGCGGGCACGAATGCGGCCAGCAACACACGGCGAAGCCACAGCACTGCAACCGCGCCGAAGACCGCGACCGGGGTACTCAACAGCACGCTAAAGGGCAGTGACCAGCTCTCGTACAGCGCCGCGAGAACGAGAAACACAAAGACGAAAGAGAAGCCGAAGATGACCCACGAGGAAACTCCCTGGCGCGCCTTCTGCTCCTGATATGACATGCCCATGTAGTCGAAGCCCATTTCGCTCGGCATGGTTTGATGGAAGACTTCCTCGAGCGCCGCGGTCGCCTGATCCGAGCTGTACCCTGGGGCGGCGCTTCCGTTGATCTGCGCGGCGCGATATTCGTTGTAGCGCAAGGTGAATTCGGGGCCGGATCGTTTTTCGAAGTTCGCTAAGGCCGTCAGCGGCACTGCCGCGCCCCGGTTGTTGCGCACATAAAACTCGCTAAGGTTGTCGGTATCGGACCGGTAAGGGGCCTCGGACTCCACGTAAACCTGCCAGGTTCGTCCGAAGTCGTTGAAGTAATTTATGAACAGACCGCCCATGTAGGCTTGTATGGTTTGGTACACATCGCTTAACGCAACGCCCTGCTTCAGCACTTTCTCCCGATCCACCTGGATGAATCGCTGCGGGACGCTGGGCAGAAACGTAGTGAAGATGGACCCGATTTCCGGACGCTTTCGGGCAGCGGCCAAAAACTTGTCCAGGTTGTGAGCCAGGAACGGGATGTCCTTCCCGGCGCGGTCCTCAAGGACAAACTGAAAACCGCCGGACGTGCCTACGCCGGGGATCGCGGGCGGCGAGAAGGTGAACGCGGTTCCCGCGGGAAGCTTGCTAAGTTCGCGGTTCAGACGATTCTCGATGGCATGATATTGCTCGTCTCTCGATTTGCGATCGCCCCAAGGTTTCAACGTCACGAAGAAGAAGGCATTGTAGGTGGTTTGTGCGAAGCTTAACAGGTTGAATCCGATGACCGAGGTGGTGTATTCGACGCCAGGCGTGTCGGCAAGAATCTTCTCGACTTCCGCGCCGGCCTCGCCGGTGCGTTCCATGGATGAGGCGACGGGAAGCTGCAAACTGACGAATACGTAGCCTTGGTCCTCATCGGGCAGGAAGCTGGAGGGAAGTCGTTTGGCGAAGAAAACTCCGGCCACGCCGCAGAGGACAAGGATCACCAGCACGGCAGCGCCCTTGCGAATTACCACATCGGACCAGTGGACAAAGCCATTCGTAGCCCGTTCCCAATAGCGATTGAAGACCCCGAAGAATTTCGCGAGTGGTCCGCGGCGCCCGACGTCTCCAGCGGGCGCGGGTCGCAGCAACAATCCCGCCAGCGCCGGGCTCAGCGTGAGTGCGTTGAACGCCGAAAGCAGCACCGACATCGCAATGGTCAGAGCAAATTGTTGATAGAGCCTTCCGGTGATGCCGGGGATGAACGCGGTCGGCACGAAGACGGACGCCAGGACCAGAGCAACGCCAACCACAGGGCCGGAGAGTTCCTCCATCGCTTTGCGAGCTGCATCTTTAGGCGCCAGTCCTTCCTCGATGTGGCGCTGCACGCCCTCCACGACAACGATCGCGTCGTCAACGACCAAACCGATGGCCAGCACCAGCCCCAGCATCGAAAGTGTGTTGATGGAGAAGCCAAAGATCGGGAACAGCACAAAAGTTCCGATCAGCGAAACAGGCACCGCCAGCATCGGGATGAGCGTGGATCGCCAATCCTGGAGGAACAGGTAAACCACAAAGATCACCAGCATGATCGCGATGACCAGAGTCTCGACGATTTCCTTCATGCCTTCTGTCACGGAAAGCGTCTGGTCCAGCGATACGGCGTAGTCGACATCTTCGGGAAAACTCCGTTTCATTTGCGCCATCAGCTTGCGCACGCCGGCCACGGTTTGAACGGCGTTCGAGCCCGGTAACTGGTAGATGGCGAGGATCGCGCTGGGCTTGCCGTTGAAGCGGCCTTGTATGCTATAGCTCTGCGCTCCCAGCTCCGTCCGGGCGACGTCCTTCAGCCGCACGGTGCCGCCATTGGGAGCTTCGCGAACCACGATGTTGCCGAATTCCTCCGGTGATGTCAGGCGTCCCTGAGCCAGAACGGCATAGGTGTACTGCTGCTTCGCGGGAGCGGGCTCGCCACCCACCTGACCGGCCGGGTTCACGGTGTTCTGCGCCTGGATCGCATTGACAATATCCGTCACGGTGATGTTCAGCTTCGCCAGCTGATCCGGTTTCACCCACAGCCGCATCGCATACTGTCCCGCTCCGAAAATCTGGGTCTGACCAACGCCGTAAGAGCGCGCCACCGGATCGTTCAGATTAATGTAGGTGTAATTGGCTAGAAACGTCGCATCGCGAGTGCCGTGCGGCGAGTAGATGGCGACCAGCATCAGCGGAGCCGTGGTCGCTTTCTTGATGGTCACACCGTAGTTATTCACCTCGGGCGGGAGCTGACCGGTAGCCAGCTGCTGGCGAGATTGTGTCAGGATCAGGTCCATGTTGGGATCTGTCTTGAGATCGAAGTCGGTGAACAACGTCGTGCTAGAACTGCCCGTCGCGTTGACCGAATACATATAGTCCAGATTGTCGACGCCATTGACTTGCTGCTCGATTGGCGTGGCGACCGCCTGTTCCAGAGCTTTCGCATCAGCTCCGACATAGGTTGCCTGCATCCGGATCTCGGGCGGGGCGATGTTCGGAAATTGTGCTACCGGCAAAGTCACCGTCATGACCACGCCGACGATAACCGTGAGAATGGCGATAACCATCGCCACGATGGGCCGTCTGATAAAGAAATTGGACATTGGTTTCCTTTCCTTGGCTCGTTAACTCACTTCGTTAACTGGAGGCGAACGGCTTCGGCTGAACCCGCATGCCGGACCGGAGCTTCTGCTGGCCCTCGACCACGACACAGTCGCCCGGCTCCAGCCCGCTGGTGATCACCCACATGGCGCCAACGTGATCGCCGACCTGAACCTGGCGCATCGCGACCCGATTGTCATCACCGACCACCATCACTTCGTAACCGCCTTGAAGCTCGCTCACCGCTGGTTGTGGAACCAGCAGAGCGCCTTTGTCCTCGCCCGTCACGGCGCGAACCATGGCGTACTGGCCGGGGCGCAGTATGTTGCCGGGATTCGGAAACAGGGCCGTCATCTGAATGGCGCCGGTGCCGGGGTCCACCTGGCGATCAGCGAAAGAGAACCGGCCGTCGTGCGGATGGGTGGTCCCGTCAGCAAGGATCAGCTTCAACTTCAGATGACGAAGCTCCTTGGCGCGCGCGAGACTGAGATACTCCTGCTCGCTCACGGTGAACACCGCCTTAATGGGATCGAGTGTAGAGACCGTAGTCACCGCGGAGCTCGAAGGGGAGACCAGGTTACCCACCTGGACGGTTGCCGCTCCGGCGATCCCGTCAATCGGCGATGTCATTCTGGTGAAACCGAGGTTCACCTGTGCTGTTTCGAGAGTGGCCTGGGCGGCTTTCACCGCGGCGCCCGCGGCTTCAATCTGCGCCTTCGAAGTCGCCACCTGGGCCTTAGCCGCGGCTACCTGCGCC
>Ga0335074_10017284_pt1 | contig 10170 bp, 6 predicted proteins | sample Lox_Sample_23_FD_206715 | JGI IMG/M metagenome (GOLD analysis project Ga0335074, IMG submission 206715) | Soil microbial communities from Loxahatchee National Wildlife Refuge, Florida, United States - Lox_Sample_2.3 | ecosystem: Environmental > Terrestrial > Soil > Wetlands | place: USA: Florida...
CTCCTCTGCTGGCGTTCCACCGGGACGCTATCCGCATTCCGATGCTCATTCTGGCTGTCGCCGGCTCGCTGGTGAACCTGGCTGTGCTGGCGTGGATCTGGCGCCTTCGCTCCCGGCCCGAGGCCCAGTGGCGCCAGCGCGAAATCGAGCCGAAGCAGCGGCGGTCGGAGCGATTGCAAGTGGCTATGGCGTTGCTAACGCTGGCACTTGTGGGAGCTGAGGTGTGGGCGCACGGCGCGATCCACCACAAGCCGCCAACCTCGCAAATCACCAACCAGGGTTGACCGTCAAGGATGTGGATTCCAGGGTCGGAATTCGCGAAAACTGCTTACTTTTCTGAAGATTGCAGCTCTGCTTCCAAGCGCTCGTGCAGCCGGTCGCTGAATCCGGCAGGTAACTCGAAGACGCGCCCATCGGCCACCAAGACGACGACATTCCGGGTTGAATCGAGCACCGCCGAGCAAATCTCGCAGGTTTCAAGGTGCTTGTCGATTTCAGCGCGCAAGGCTCCATCCACCTCGCCATCTATGTAGGCGGAGATATGCTCCCATACGTGCTGGCAGTCTATTCTCATCTTCCCCAGCCAAACAAACCGCGTTTCGGTGCAAACGATTTCAATTTATGGGCCAGTTTACGTTGCAAATGGGCCCTTGCACGATGCAAACGAACCTTGACCGTTCCCTCGGTAATGCCCAGCGCGGCCGAAGTTTCGCACACGTCCATCTCTTCGATGTCCCTGAGAAGCACTACGTTACGGTAAATATCGGGCAGGCTTTCGATGGCTTCGCGAAGCAGACTCGCCAGCTCCTGTTTTTCCAACGCCTCGGTCGGCACCTCGCGCCAACTGGTTAGAACCGCTGGGGTGAAATCACCAGAGTCCTCTCCAGTAAGGGCATCGAGGGATTCTTCGCGCAGCCGCTCGGTCTTGCGCAACCGGCCCAGCCCTTCGTTGCGGGCAATCGAGAGAACCCAGGTCTTGAACTGGGAGTCGCCGCGAAACGAACCCAGATTGCGGAAAACTTTGATCGCCGTCTCCTGGGCGGCATCTTCGGCATCTGCCTCGTTATGCAGTATGGAGAGTAACAGGAAGTAAATGGCGTGCTCGCAGGGACGGATAAGCTCATGAAACAGATGATGTTCACCAGCGAGAATCCGGCGAATACAATCTGCCTCAAACTCCGGATTGGAAACCTTTGCCATACCTGAAACGAGGACTACGCGGGAGGAGCACCCGAGCCCATCCCCGAGTTTTGATTCTGCTTCAGAGGATACAGGTCCAAGGGGTAATGGAGTAAATATCCTATCTTTCACAAACGGCGCGAAGGGCATATCCCCACCCCCCCATATCCAATACCCCCGCTCCCTGCCAAAAGTCTCAAAATCTATTGTTTTCATTGCGATAGAGGGTAGACTTGGCGGCCAGGTCTATTGTTTTCAGGCGGTTAGGATCTGCTGGTCTGCCGAACTTCGGCCCCAAGAATCGCTATCTGCATTCAGAATAGAACGGGCAGGGGAATTAAACGGCAAAAGGAGAGGCAATTTAAGTCGTTTTGAATGAAGGCGATAGAGGAGGAATCCGACAGCCTGACGGTTGACCGCGAGTACATTTAGAGGGGCATGGTAGAAATGCGGGCTAGGCGCAGGCATAAGTTTTTGTATTCAAATAACAATCATTGCGGTAAAAATCGAAATGGGCTGTACAATTGGCGCACAAGTACAACTTTCTCGGGAGGCCCTCATGGCCGGAGACATGCAATTAACATGCAGCGATTGTGGGCAGGAGTTCACCTTCACCGCTGCCGATCAGGCGTTTTTTCAAGAGAGAGGGTTTTCCACCCCGAAGCGCTGCAAGCAATGCCGTCTGGCCAAAAAGGCGAACGGGGGCGGCGGCGGGAGTGGGTACCGCTCGGCTCCGGCGCAGGGAACTCCTGTGATCTGTTCGAATTGTGGGCAACCGACGACGGTGCCCTTCGAGCCGCGCGGTGACCGCCCGGTCTATTGCCGCGATTGCTACGTCGCCCGCAAAGGCAGCGGCGCAGGCGGCGGAAGAGGTTCTGGAAGGTAGCTGATCGCAACGTGCTGCGAAAAATCTAGATTTTTCCAACCGGGGTTGCACGCTATTTCTGCTCCAAACCCGCGAATCGGTGGTTCCGGGAGTGGATTTTGTGTCTGCGGGTCGCTCGCGCGTCCTGATTACATCCACGTCACACCTTGCCCGCCTGTTGATAGAATCGGTGACTTGAGGCGCGACCGCTCATGGCGCTTCAGAGGCAGTATCGGCCGCCCGTTGGAGTCACGGCGTTACGCGACGGCCTGCGGACGTCCAAATGCGTGAAGTGCAGAATGAAGGATAGAAGGGCGGGGCGTAATGGAAGTTTGGGTTTCGCAAATTGCGGGCGTTCAGTTCTCAGTCAAAGCACGGTCGCACGAGTTGATAAGCGATCAACCGGCAGAGAATGGCGGCAACGATACCGGGATGACTCCGCCTGAACTGCTGCTGAGCGCGTTAGGATCGTGCGCAGCCTACTACGCCGTGGAGTATCTTCGCACACGCAAGCTGGCTGAGAGCGGGGTCGAGGTGCAGGTGACGGCCGAAAAACTGAAGCAGCCGGCCAGACTTGGCAACTTCGTAGTAAAGGTAAGATGCCCGGTTGCCCTCAGTGAAGCACATAACGAGGGCCTGAACCGCGCTGTCCATCATTGTCTGATTCATAATTCCCTTGTTTCGCCGGGCGAAATCCGGGTGGAAACGCCTGCGGTGCAGCAGGTTTCCGCAGCCAGTTGACCTTTCGCAGACAGGGCGCATCATACAAACCGGTGGGTGTAGTGAAACGCCTGAAACCGGTTAGGGGTGTGGCTCAGGGCGCCGGCCACCAATACCCCGACAGCCATTTGCCTCGATGGTAGACTTAACGCATGTTGCCTGAACCAGCCGCTTCCCCGGCTATCTGCCGCAAACTTCTGACCTGCTGGCTTTGCCTGCTGGCAGTGGTGTTTGCGTTTGAAGCCAAAACGGCTTGGTATGGCCCGAGCGCGGGTCCATGGAGCGCTGTTCGAGCTGCCAAGGCACTGCCGGCCGATTTACCTCAAGTCGTTTCGCATGGCATTCCCACTCCCGATCCGGTTCATCCCGCGATTCCGTTCTTTATCTTTGCTGCTTTTGTGCTCTCAGGCGGCACAGAGTTCCACATGAAACGGAAGGCAGCTCATGGTGCGGGTCCGCTGGTAGTGGCGGCTACATTCTTTCCTCCGCATTTCTTCCGTCCCCCGCCCACAAGGTAAAACGTCGTGCTTCGTATTGCGGCTGCAGGATGGCAAGAGTGATTATGCCGTTCGGGTGCTCTCAAAGCCGCAGACTCTACTCATCGTATCTGTGATATGAGTTCCGCTTGGAGATTTGCTCTATTGGGGATCTATCCGAACCAACGAGTTCCGGTTCCCCAACCTGCAAGTTCGATTACGATCCACAACCTGATCGATGCGCTTCTCCGGCACTCACTGCCGGCAGCCGCGTCCATTTTCCTTTGCCGTCGATTGAAGAACGAAAAACGTGCTGGTAACAAGGAGCATGAACGGAATGAAAAGAAAGCTCTCTCTCTCCATTTTTGCAGTTTCAGTGCTGCTTGCTTCGTTGGCCATATCTGCCTGCCGCTCAGGGGCAGCCGCTGCAACGACGGGGACCCCGACTGCGCGAGCGGCCACCGCCCAGCGCGGTGATATTACGCATGTGCTGACGCTGGCTGGACAATTCCAGCCCTATCAGATGGTCGATGTTCACCCCAAGGTGAGCGGCTACATGAAGAAAATCAACGTGGATATTGGCGACATTGTGAGCCAGGGTGAAACCCTGGCGATTCTCGAAGTCCCGGAACTCAAGGCACAGCTCGAGCAATCCGTCTTCGAGCTCAAGCAAAGCCAGGAAGAGATCCAGCGCGCGCAGCAGGAGATCAATCGCGCCAAGGCAATGAATTTCGCGCTTCACGCCGAGTCGGTTCGATTGCAACAGGCAGCAGCAACTCGTCCGGGCCTGATCGCGCAGCAGGAATTGGACGATGCACAGGCAAAAGACCTTGATTCGCAGGCACAGATCGACGCTGCAAAAGCCAACCTGGCTGCCGCTCTGCAGAAGGCAGAGGCTGCCCGCGCAGACAATGAGCGCTACCAGGCGCTGGAGGACTATACCAACGTTACCGCCCCCATCGCAGGCGTGGTGATCTGGCGCTACGCCGACACCGGAGCGCTGATTCAGGGCGGAACAAATTCAAACGACTCAACCCTGCCCATCGTCCGCCTCTCGCAAAGCAGCCTATTGCGACTGCGTTTCCCTGTCCCCGAGGACGATGTGAAGTTTATCCACGAGGGCGATACGCTTCAGGTGCGAGTCGACGCCATCGGACGGTCGTTCACAGGAAAGATCGTGCGCTTCACACGCGACGTGAGTTTTGAAACGCGCACTATGGAAACCGAAGTCGACGTTGAGAACAAGAATCTCTCAATTGCTCCCGGCATGTATGCCAACACGGCGCTTCAGCTCGCGCACGCCGCCGGTACCGTCACCATCCCCGTCGAAGCCCTGGTGCTGAATGCGAGCAATCAGCCGACTGTCTACGTGCTCGACAGCAATAACCGCGTCAGCATTCGTAACATCCAGGTGGGTATGCAGGGGTCCAAACTAGCTCAGGTTATCAGCGGCATCAACCCGGGCGACCGCGTGCTTATCGGGGGTCAAGAGAAATACCAGGAAGGCGAAGCAGTTAACCCCCTGATGACGCCCGAACCCGCGTCGGAGACGGTTCAGGAATCCGGCGGCATGATCGACATGAAAGCGGAACAGGGCGCAGGAGGGCACGACTGATGCCCCGATTTGCCCTCAAATTCCCTTACTTCATCCTCATGCTGTGCCTGATGGTCAGCCTGGTCGGGGCGGTAAGTGTCTACCGAATGCCTGTGGACCTGTTCCCCGACATCGACATGCCGGTGGTAGTCGTGGCGACTTTCTATAGCGGTATGCCGCCGGAGCAGATCGAAGCCGACATCACCAACACCTTTGAGCGATTCTTCACTCTGGCCGCGAACGTCGATCACAGCGAGTCGCGCTCGCTGACTGGTGTCAGCCTCATCAAGATCTATTTCAAGCCCGGCACGGACCCCAACGCGGCTCTGAGCAACGTGGCCAACCTGGCCATGGCCGACCTGCGCCGACTCCCCCCTGGCACGCTGCCTCCCGTGGTCCTTGGCCTGACCGCCTCCACCCAGCCGGTCTGCCTGGTGACTCTCAAGGGGCAGGGATTGAATGAAACCAACCTGAAGGATCTGGCGCAATTCCAGGTGCGCAACCAGATCTCGAACGTGCAGGGAGCTTCAGTTCCGCAGCCTTACGGCGGAACCTACCGGCAGATCCAGGTATACGTCGATCCGTTGAAACTGGAAGCTCGCAACCTGAGCCTGAACGATGTGGTCAAGGCGGTGAACAGTTCCAACCTGATTCTTCCCGCCGGCGACGTGCGCATAGGTTCGAAGGACTACAACATCTACGCGAACAGCCAGTTTCCCGATGCGAAATCGATGAACTCCATGCCGCTGAAGTCGGTCGGAAACGGTTCCGTGCTGGTGGCAGACGTGGGCCACGCGGAGGATTCCGGCGCCCTTCAGTACAACATCGTGCGCATCGACGGCCAGCGCTCTGTCTACGTGCCCGTCTTCAAGCAAGGCGGCAGCTCGAACACCATCACCATTGTGAACGGTATGAAGGAAGCGATCAGGCATCTGGTCGACATTCCCGCATCGCTCAAGACCGCGGTGGTCTTCGACCAATCGGTTTTCGTCAAACTGGCTTTGAAGCAGCTGGTCAACGAGGGAACCATCGGGTTGGTTCTCACCGGCTTGATGATCCTATTATTTCTCGGGAGCCCGCGCGCCACTCTGGCGGTCATGCTCTCGGTTCCCTTATCCGCTGTGGCCTGCCTGCTGATGACCAACGCGATGGGCGGCTCCATCAACACCATGATCCTGGGCGGACTGGCGCTCGCCTTTTCGCGCCTCATCGACAACGGCGTTGTAGTCCTCGAGAACATCTTTCGCTACATGGAAGTGGGCGAACCTCCAAACCTGGCGGCGGAAAAAGGTGGAACCGAGGTTTCGCTGGCAGTGCTCGCGGCCACCGTCACCACTTCGATCGTCTTCCTGCCTGTGGCGGCGCTTTCCGGTGTCAGCAAGTATCTGTTCACACCCCTGGCGCTGGGCGTTGTGCTGTCGATGTTCGCCTCTTACTTCTTCGCCATGACCGTGGTGCCGCTGTTCTGCGCAAAGTTTATCCGCCCGCCCGCTCACGCCGGCGCAAATCACGGAGAAGCTAAGACGCGCTTCAGCTTTCAACTCATCATCACGAAATTCAACGACTACTTTCAGCGCATGGTCGATCGCTACGAGACGCTGGTACGGCGTTGCCTGGTACGCCCGGTCATGACCACCGCGGCGATCCTGGGTGGAGTCGCAATCCTGCTTACCGGGACGCTGCCATTCCTCGGGCGCGCTTATTTTCCGCGTACCGATCCCGGACAGTTTGTGATTGACGTGCGCATGCCCAGCGGCACGCGGCTTGAAGTGAGTGACAAATACATTGCCAGGGTGGAGCAGATCATCCGCGAAGTGGTTCCCCCCTCCGATCTTGGCATGATCGTCTCCAACATCGGGGTCTATCCCGATCTTTCGGCCATCTTCACCACCAACGCCTCAATGGATACGGCCTTCGTGCAGACCAGCCTCAAGGAGGGACACAAAGTTGGAAGTTATGAGTACATGCGGCGCGTGCGGGAGCGTCTCTCATCGGAGATGCCGGAACTGGCGACCTACTTCCAGGCCGGTGGGCTGGTAGACGGTGTGATCAACCAGGGACTTCCAGCGCCCATCGACCTCCAAATAAGTTCCAATGACATGCAAGGAGCCTACGCTCTGGCGGAGCAGTTGGCGGCGAAAATCAGAACCTTTCCCAACGTCAGCGGAACCTATATTCCCCAGGATGTGAATTACCCCGGCATTGAGCTCAACATCGATCGCGAGAAGGCCAGCCTGGTCGGACTATCCGCGGAGGACGTGGTCGACAACGTGATTACGGCCATGACCTCCGATGGCATGATCGCGCCCAGTTATTGGATCGATCCGGTGAGCGGAAACAACTACATGGTCACGGTGCAATATGCCAATCGTTGGATCAACAACATGTCCATGGAGGATTTCCGGAATATTCCGCTGCGTGGCACGGAGCCCGAGGGCTATCCCCCAATTGACCAAGCCCGACAAGCGGCACTGGTCTCGCCAGCGATGTTTTCAAGCGACCACAAGCAGGGATACACGCCGCTAAGTTCGGTCGCCGACATTCAACTGATAAATACGCCTACCGAAGTTGACCACTACCAGATCCGGCGCGTGATCGACATCTATGTGGCCACCAAAACCGAGGCGCTGCAGGGAGTGGGCGCCAGGATCAACAAGTTGCGGGAGGACACCAAGACCGACCGGAATACGCGGCTGACAGTTCGCGGGGCTGTCGTAAATATGAATGAGGCCTTTGAAGAGTTCGGGTTGGGCTTGCTTGTTGCCGTGGCCCTGGTGTACCTCGTCCTCATGTCTCAGTTCGTGTCGTTCATCGATCCCGTCATCATCCTCATGGCCATTCCGCCGGGACTTGCAGGCGTGGTGATCATTCTGCTCATCACGGGTTCAACGCTCAACATCATGTCGCTGATGGGCACCATCATGATGACCGGCATCGTGGTTTCGAACAGCATTCTCATCGTCGATTTCTCCAACCTGTTGCACCGGGAAGGACGGCCCCTGCTCGAGGCCACAGTAGCGGCGTGCAAGATGCGTCTCCGCCCGATCCTGATGACCTCGCTCGCGACGCTGCTGGGAATGATCCCCATGGCTCTTGGAACCGAGGCCGGCAGCGAGCAGTATGCCCCGCTGGCTCGCGCGATTATCGGTGGGCTCGGCGTGTCGGTGGTCGTGACGATGTTCCTCGTACCTGCGGTATATCTGATTGTCCACAGTCGCAGCGTCAGTGCCACTGAAGCCGGCGAGGAGGCGCACTGATGCCGAAGTTCGCGCTGAGGTATCCGCTCTTCATCATCATGCTCTGCCTGATGGTGGGCCTGGTGGGATTGGTGAACATACACCAGATGCCTGTGGACCTGTTTCCCGACATCGACATGCCGGTGGTGGTTGTGGCGACTTTCTATAGCGGTATGCCGCCGGAGCAGATCGAAGCCGACATCACCAACACGTTTGAGCGATTCTTCACTCTGGCCGCCAACGTCGATCACAGCGAGTCGCGCTCGCTGACCGGTGTCAGCCTCATCAAGATCTATTTCAAGCCCGGCACCGATCCCAACGCAGCGCTAAGCAACGTGGCCAACCTGGCCATGGCCGACCTGCGCCGACTCCCCCCTGGCACGCTGCCCCCCGTGGTCCTCGGTCTGACCGCCTCCACCCAGCCGGTCTGCCTGGTGACTCTCAAGGGGCAGGGACTGAACGAGACGCAGTTGAAGGATCTGGCGCAATTCCAGGTGCGCAACCAGATCTCGAACGTGCAAGGAGCTTCAGTTCCGCAGCCTTACGGCGGAACCTACCGGCAAATCCAGGTATACGTCGATCCGTTGAAACTGGAGGCTCGCAACCTGAGCCTGAACGATATGGTCAAGGCGGTGAACAGTTCCAACCTGATTCTTCCCGCCGGCGATGTGCGTATCGGCTCGAAGGACCTTAACATCTACGCCAACAGCCAATTTCCCGACGCCAAATCGATGAACGAGATGCCGCTCAAATCGGTGGGTAATTCCTCGGTGCTGGTGGCGGATGTGGGCAAGGCGGTCGATTCCGGCGCCCTGCAGTACAACATCGTGCGCATCGACGGCCAGCGCTCTGTTTACGTGCCCGTCTTCAAGCAAGGCGGCAACTCAAACACCATCACCATCGTGAACGGCATGAAGGAGGCCATCAAGCACCTGGTTGACGTTCCCGAATCGCTGAGAACGGCCGTCGTCTTCGATCAATCTATTTTCGTCAAGCTGGCTATCAAGAATCTCATCAAGGAGGCGAGCATCGGCCTGGTTCTGACCGGGATCATGATCCTGGTATTCCTTGGCAGCCCGCGCGCCACCTTTGCTGTCATGCTTTCCATTCCGCTCTCGGCCCTGGTGTGCCTGCTCATTACACGTGCCATGGGCGGCACCATCAACACGATGATCCTTGGCGGCCTGGCGCTGGCCTTCTCGCGCCTGATCGACGACTCGGTGGTCGTGCTTGAGAACATTTTCCGTTACATGGAACTGGGCAGCCCGCCACGCGAGGCTGCGGAAAAAGGCGGGATGGAAGTGTCGCTGGCAGTACTGGCCGCCACTTCCACCACCTCGATCGTTTTTTTTCCCGTGACGTTTCTTTCCGGGATCAGCAAATACATTTTTGCGCCGCTGGGATTGGGTGTAGTGCTCTCGATCTTCGCATCGTATTTCTTCGCCATGACCGTGGTGCCGCTGTTCTGCGCCAAATTTGTGCGCCTCGATCACCACTCTGAAGAACATGGCAAGGGCGAACACAAGCAATCGTTTTTCCGCAGATTCCTCGTCAAGTTCAATGAGTACTTTCAGCGATTTCTGAATAGTTACGAGAGCCTGGCGTATCGCGTGTTGCAACGGCCCACCTTCACCGCCGCAGTGTTTCTGGGCGGGCTGGCGGTGCTTCTGCTGGGCCTTTTCCCTTTCCTCGGCCGGGCCTACTTTCCCCGGACTGATCCGGGGCAATTCGTGATCAACGTGCGCATGCCCAGCGGAACGCGCCTCGAAGTCAGCAACGAATACATGGCCAAGGTGGAGAACGTGATTCGCAGCGTAGTGAGGCCGAAGGACCTTGGCATGATTGTCTCGAATATCGGAGTCTATCCCGATCTTTCTGCCATCTTCACCTCCAATGCATCGATGGACACAGCCTTCGTGCAGACCAGCCTGAAAGAAGGCAGCAGCCTGGGCAGTTACGAGTACATGCACCGAGTCCACGAAGCGCTGGCTCGCCAATTACCCGAGCTAACCGCGTATTACCACGTGGGAGGGCTTATCGACGGCGTGATCAACGAAGGATTGCCTGCTCCGATCGATATCCAGATCGGATCGAACGATA
>Ga0335074_10017285_pt1 | contig 10170 bp, 9 predicted proteins | sample Lox_Sample_23_FD_206715 | JGI IMG/M metagenome (GOLD analysis project Ga0335074, IMG submission 206715) | Soil microbial communities from Loxahatchee National Wildlife Refuge, Florida, United States - Lox_Sample_2.3 | ecosystem: Environmental > Terrestrial > Soil > Wetlands | place: USA: Florida...
TGCAAACCTGTGCAATCTCATCGATCCCGCAGTGCCTCGACACGCGCGGTGCGTCGCCAGTTGTCCATAGGCGCCGGCGCGGTGCCGCTCGTCGGCGCCGTCGGCGCGCCCGCTGCTGCCGGAGGTGCCTCGGTGCTGGCAAAGATTGCAGCTCCAACCGCGGCGATAATCGGCCGGCGAACATCGGTTTCGTTGCTGGGCTTCGTCAGTAAGCGATCGAGGAAACCGGTATCGATGTTTGCTGCCTGAAAATCCGGATCCTTCAAGATCCGCCGGAAGAGCGAAATGTTGGTCTTGATGCCGCCAACGAAGTACTCGTACAGCGCGCGCAACAGCCGGTTGATCGTCTGTTCGCGGTTCTCGCCATGGCCGACCAGCTTGGCGAGCAGCGGGTCATAGTCGATGGGAACGGTCCAGCCCTCGTACATGCCGCTGTCGCGCCGAATTCCGGGGCCCGAAGGCGAAATCAACCGTGTGATCTGACCCGGCGACGGGAAATAGTTATTATCGGGATCCTCGGCGTAGATGCGGCACTCGATGGCGTGCCCGCGCAGGCGAATGTCTTCCTGCTTGAATGGCAGCTTCTCGCCCGAGGCGATATGCATCTGCAGGTGTACCAGGTCGAGACCGGTGACAAACTCGGTCACAGGGTGCTCCACCTGCAAGCGCGTGTTCATCTCAAGGAAGTAGAAATTTCGCTCCTGGTCGACGAGAAACTCGACGGTGCCCGCATTGAAGTAGTTGGCGGCTTTTCCGACCCGCACGGCGATCTCGCCCATGCGGCGGCGCAGGTCTTCGTCCACGATGGGAGACGGGGATTCTTCCAGAACCTTCTGATGCCGCCGCTGCACCGAGCACTCGCGCTCTCCGAGATACACGACGTTGCCGTGCTCGTCGCCGAAGAGCTGCATTTCGACGTGCCGCGGGTTGGTGATGAACTTTTCGATATAGACTTCGTTGTCGCCGAAGGCGCGCTGGGCTTCGCTGCGGGCGTTTTCGTAAGCAGAGTGTAGTTCGGCCGGCGACGAAACCAGCCGCATGCCCTTACCGCCGCCGCCCGCCGCCGCTTTCAGCATGATCGGATAGCCGATCTGCTCGGCCAACCGCTCCATCGCGTCCAGGTCGAGGCCGCGCTCCGAGCCGGGTACAAAGGGCACGCCGGCGCGCTTCATGTTCTGGCGCGCGCGCGTCTTCGAACCCATCATCTCCATCGACTCGGGCGAGGGGCCGATGAACTTCAGACCGGCATCGCGGCAGGCACGCGCAAAATTCGCATTTTCAGAGAGAAAGCCATAGCCGGGATGAATGCCCTCAGCCCTGCTGCGGCGCGCAACGTCGAGGATCTTCTCGACATTCAGGTACGATTCGCTCGCGGTAGCCGGACCGATGTGATAGGCGTAGTCGGCCTTGCGAACGTGCAGCGCTTTTCGGTCGACATCGGAGAAGACCGCGACCGACTCAATTCCCATCTCGCGGCAGGCGCGAATGATGCGGACGGCGATCTCGCCGCGATTAGCAATGAGGATGCGCTTGAACATAGATCAAATCGTTTGCCGAACTGCGAACGTTTGCGCCATCTCTCCGGAGGCTGGATGGAATGAGCAGAATGCGCAAATCCGCAGAAAGAGGGATTCTACTGCATCTATCACCCCGGGTGAGTACAAACGTCACACCTGATTGTGACCACAGGTCTGATCCGCACCGCCAATGGAAATCCCTGGTTTGTTAGACTGCCAATACTCAACTCGGGAGAGAGGTACAGCGTGCAACTCAACACAAATCGCAACAATGCTGGAAGGAGCCCGTCGTTCCTCGCAGGAGCTGGAGCGGCTCTGCTCGCGGGGCTTTTCGTGGCGGCATACGCTCGACCCCCGCAAGCGCAGATGGCATCGAATGCCTCTTCGAATCAGACCGCCGCTCAAAAATACAAGAATATTCAGGTGCTGAAGGACATTCCCGCCGATGAGTTGATTCCCTCGATGGAGTTCATCAGCGCCTCGCTCGGAGTCGAGTGCGGTTTTTGCCACGTTGAAGGCGCGAACCATCGTCTTGAGTTCGACAAAGACGACAAGAAGACCAAGAAAACCGCGCGAACGATGATGCAGATGATGTTCGCCATCAACAAGAACAACTTTGAAGGCGAGCGCGAAGTCACCTGCAACACCTGTCATCGCGGTTCACCGCATCCCCAGGCGATTCCGGCAATCATGGCAGAAGCGAAGCCGGAACCGATACCAGAGCATGCGCACGCCATGAATCCCGCCTCGCTGCCGTCGGGCTTGCCGCTGCTGGAGAAGTACATCCAGGCACTGGGTGGAGCGGCGGCACTGCAAAAAGTAGAGACCAGGGTTGAGAGCGGCAAAGCGCTAGTGCCGGAAGGCCCCGCAATGCCGATCACCATCTATACCCAAGCTCCCGACCAGCGCGTCTCGGTGATGCAAACCCCCAGGGGCGAAAGCGTGACCGCCTATAACGGCCAGGCTGGCTGGCTCAGCTTTCCGGGGCGACCCGTACGGCAGATGACGCCCGAGGACCAACTGGCCGCCAAGCTTGACGCGGAGGCGTTCTACCCAAAGCAGCTGGAGACGCAGTTCACCGACCTGAAGCTGCAGGAAAAGCCCGAGAAGATCGCCGATCAGGAAACCGACGTTGTCCTGGGCATGGCCAAGGGCGAGCCGCCGGTGAAGCTTTATTTCGACAAGAGCTCCGGGTTGCTGGTGCGGATGGTTCACTACGACAATACGCCGTTGGGAATGTTGCCGACGCAGGTTGACTTCGCCGACTATCGCGAAGTGGATGGCGTGAAAACGCCGTACCGTTGGACCATCGCCCGTCCTGGCGGCAGCTTCACGATTCAGCTGGATAAGGTCGAGCAGAACGTGCCCATTGATGCAACGAGGTTTGTCGAGCCCAAGCCGGAGATGCCCGGAGTGCAGGGACCAACCTCGGCACCAGCGGAGCACGAAATGCCGCAGGGGCCGAAGCCTCCGCAGGAATCTGTGCCGCCGGGCGCGGCCGCGCCGCCTGCAGGTGCAATGTAAGGGCTGGCAGCCATCCAATAAACAGAAAACCCCTCCCTGGCGGGAGGGGCTTTTTAGGAGAATCCGCTGCTACTGCGTGCTCTCGGTGGTCACAATACCACTGGGACCAGCCTTCTCGGCCTTGGCTTTTTTTGTGGCCATGGTCTTGTCCACCCACTCGTCAGCCGTCTTCAGGTCGGCTTTGGCCTGGGCATCGCCACATTCGTATTCGGCTCGCTGCCGGTAAAGCAGATTGAGATACGCCATGGCGTCGTCATAATCGGGACGAAGCTGCAGCGCCTTCTGCAGATTCTGAATGCCGTTCTCGACCTTCTGCGCGTTGTCCTGCTGCAACTGGTCACAGGTCTTTTTGTCCTTCAGCTCGTCCATTGGCTTCAGGCCAAGCTCCAGGCGAGCCTTCTGGTCAGGCTGATAAGCCTGCATCCAGTCGATTACCGCCAGCGAGTAGTACGTCTCAGGATCGTTGGGATCGAGCTGGGTGATCTTCGAGTAGTATTCCTTTGCCTGATCGAACTTCTTCTCCTGGAAGTACATGGACGCGATGCCCTTCAGGCTGTGGATCTGCTGCTCCTTGGGAGGGTTCTGAGCCAGGACATCCTTGAAGGTAGCGATGGCCTCCTCGGCATAGCGATTGTTATCCGGGGAATCGGCGCCGGGGATGTATTGACCCATATACGCGGTCGCCAGATAAAGGCGGGCATTGACTAGGCTGGGATCAAGTTGGACCGCGTTTTTGAAATGTTCGATTGCGTCTTCGTATTTCGCGTTTTTGTAGGCCTGGACGCCCTTGTTGAGTTGATCGCGCGCTCTCAGCTTATTACAGCCAACGGTCGAAAGCAGCGCAAGCAGAACAGCAAGTACCGTCAGTACCCGTCCGCTCTTGTTCATGTCCGATATCACTCTCCGTCACGTCATTCGGTCCACAGGCGGGCGGGACGATGCCGATCGCCCCGCTCGTCCTGCGATGAGGAGTGCTGCCCGAATCACGTTCCTATGCTTCTCGCGATTCCTGTTGGTCGCGCCCGATTACCCGCCAGCTTCGATCTTGGCGGTGATGAGCCCGACTTTATCGACCCCGGCGGCATGCGCGATGTCGATAACCTGGGCTACGTCGTTAAAGGGCAGGTCCGAATCTGCCTTGACGAACATCACTTTTTCCGCGCGAGTCTTGAAGATGTCGTTGAGACGGCCTTCAAGGTTCTCCCACGTGACGTCGTCCTGGTTGATCTTGAGCGCCGGCTTGTCGCCTGGGCCCTTGAGAACCTGCACCACGATGGTTCGATCATTGCTCTGCGGCTGCGTCTTGTCCTTGGGTGGCTGGGGAATCAGCGCGTCCAGGCCTTTCGGCGTCAGCGGGGTGATCACCATGAAGATGATCAACAACACCAGCAGAACGTCAATCAGCGGCGTTACGTTCATATCGGCTGTGGGTCCGCCGCCGGATCCACCGACTGCCATTGCCATAAGTCAACTCCTGGCGGGCTGCTGCGCCCGAACTAGCTCCCGGGCATTGCCGGTGGTTTGGTGCCTTGGGGGCCCTCGTGTCTTTGCTCGGTCAATAGGCCCACATCATCCACTCCGGCAGCGCGAACGTTATCGACCACGTCGACCACGGCGCCGTACTTGGCCCGCATGTCGGCGCGGATGAAGATCCGCTTGTCGACCTTGTCGGCCAGGCGATCTTTCACCTTGTTGGTCAGATCATCGGCGTTCACGCGATCGGTGCCAAAGAAAATCTGGCCGTCGCGCATCACTACGATGAGCAGGGCATCTTCTTTATCGGCGTCGGGCATGGGCACTGGATTATTCACCTTAGCCATGTCAACGCTGACGCCCTTCTGCAACATTGGCGTGATCACCATGAAGATGATGAGCAACACCAGCATCACGTCCACCATGGGGGTAACGTTGATGTTGGAATTGACCTTACTGCCTTCATTGCGTTTTGCAAGTGCCATATGTTCAACCTCCTGCCGTTGGAACTGGCCGCGATTCGTTGCGCCAGCTTCCAGTTACCGGCGGACTCCACGGCGCTTCAGGAAATAGTCGATCAGCTCGCTCGAGCTGTTGTCCATTTCCACGTCGAACGCTTCGACTTTGCCGGTGAAGTAGTTGAACATCATGACGGCAGGAATCGCCACGAACAGCCCGACAGCGGTGGTCACCAAAGCTTCGGAAATACCGCCGGCGACAGCGCCCAGACCGGTGGCCTTCTGCGTCGATATTTCCTTGAAGGCGTTGAGAATGCCGACCACGGTGCCGAACAGCCCGACGAACGGAGCGGTCGAACCGATGGTGGCCAGACCGCCCAGACCACGCTTCAGTTCGGCATGGACGATGGCTTCGGCGCGCTCAAGAGCGCGTTTGGAAGCCTCAATCTGCTCGCCCGGGATATCCGTGGAATCGCCATGGGCCTTGAACTCCTGCAGGCCGGCGGTGACCACTTTGGCCAAATGACTCTTCTTATTGCGTTCGGCGACCTTGATCGCTTCGTCGATTTTGCCCTCACGCAGGGCGCCGGCGACCGCAGGGGCAAAGGCACGCGACTGCTTACGAGCCGCGCTGAATGCCATGGCCCGATCAATCATTACGCCGATCGACCAGCCCGACATGATGAACAGGACCACCACGACGATCTTCGCCAGAATACCCATCTGTCTCCACAGCGAGACGGGATCCCAGCCGACAGACCCTTCCTGAAAGATCCAAGCGGCAGCCGTGGGCACATGGCTGAAGGCGTAGAAAGCAAGATTTGCTAGGAACATGAGTTGAGTTTTCCTCCTCGGAACTTACGGTGAAAGCAGCACACACCTGGGTTACTGCAGTAATTTTCTGAACTACGAAACCCGCCCCGTCGAGCCAAGCGGATTTCCGGCAAAATACAACGGCTACTCAAAATCCGAACCAGCCTGCCCTCAAGCAGCAGAACTGGTCTTGAAGCTTAGATGCAAAGAGGCGGCAGCCGTTATCAGCTACTCGCCCGCTAAAGTGAAGTTGACGTTGATGGTCGTTTCCACCTCCACCGGCTCGCCGTTCAGGTAGTAAGGCTTGTACTTCCATTCCTTTACGGCCTCCAGAGCGGCGTTCGTCAACATCGGATGCCCGCTTACAACGTGCAGGTTCTGAATACTCCCATCTTTTCCAATCAGCGCTTCCAGCACGACCACCCCCTGAATACGGGCTTGGCGGGCAAGCTGGGGATACTGAGGCACAACCTTGTGAATCAGCAACCCTTGCGAGACGCCCTGGGACACTCGAACGCGGGTTGGCGTCGCAATTTTAGGGACGGCGGTGGGAACGCTGCTCATTACGCTGCCCAAAACTCCACCGATCGCGCCTCCGGGAACGCCGCCCGGGACACCTCCGGGAACACCTCCCATGTTCGGCGGCGCTTCATCCTCTTTAATCATCTGAATCTTTTTGGGAATAGCCGTCGGGGTCCGCAGCTGACCATTGTCCAATTCGCTTTGCATCTTCACCACGTGCACCGGCGCAGCAGCCGGTGGAGGTGGAGGCGGCGGAGGCGGCGGAGGGGCCGTGATCAGCGTCATGAGCTGCTTGGTGGGCAGCGCCTCGGTAAAAATCAGCGGCAACAGCACTAGGACTCCGAGGAAGAGGAACTCCAGAATGAACGAGATGACCGTGGTCGCCCCACGCTTGGTCTTGATTCTTCCAGCCGACTCTACGAGGCTGTCTTCAAACATACGGGTTCTCCGAAACGTGCTGTTAACTTAGACACCGGCAATTTGGTATTTGTGCCCGGAAAAACAACACAGCCATGGGAAATTCTGGGCCCGGGAGACGCAATCAACGACGAGAATGGCGACACAAAAATCAGCGTCCCGCAGTATACACCTTGGCAGAGAGGTTGCACACGTGAGCCGTCGGCGGCTCCGCAAGCTAAAGAGGAACGGCTGAAAACAACCCTCGAACGTTAGCCCAGCGCCCGAATACCCACCCGCGGCTTGCCCTCCCAGCAACTTACGCCTTTACCTTAACTTTAACCTTCTCATTGGTCTTGCTGCGAGCCGCCGCGCTTTTTTCCGCTACGGCCTGTCCCGTCTTCTTGCCGCGCCAATCCTGGTAAGCGACCAGCATCGGAGCTGCCACGGCGATGGACGAATACGTGCCAATCAGAATTCCAATCACCAAGGCCAAGGAGAATCCCCGCAGCACCTCGCCGCCGAAGATGTACAGCGACAGCACCGTCAGGAACGTCAGACCTGAGGTCAGGATGGTTCGGCTCAGCGTCTGGTTGATGCTCTTGTTGACGATGTCGGCCAAAGGTTCGCGCCTTAGGAGCTTCAAATTCTCGCGAATACGGTCGAAGACGACGATGGTGTCGTTCATCGAGTAGCCGATCAGCGTCAGGATGGCAGCAATGACCGTCAGGCTGATCTCTTTGTCCAGAAGCGAAAAGAAGCCGACGGTGATGATCGTGTCATGGAAGCAAGCCACAACTGCGCCGATACCGTAAATCAGCTCAAACCGGAACCACAGATAGACGAGCATGCCGGCCAGCGAATAGAGCGTGGCGCGTATCGCCTGTGCCCGCAGCTGCGAACCGACCTGCGGACCGACGATTTCGACGTTGCGGACCACGAAATCCGAGGCGTAAAAGTCCTGTTGCAGGGCGCTCACCACCTCCGGCGGCACCACACCCTTCAATTCGTCGATAGAGCTCAGGATTCCGTCTCGGCTCTTGTTGCGGAAGTCCTCGACCTGCTGGGCGATGCCGGCGTAGCGCTGGTTTGCGTCGGTACCGAGGTGCAGCGGATCCTTCTGAATCAGCCACTGCTCCAGGCTCGACTCGCCCGTGTTGTTCAGGTCCTGCTTGCCGGAAGCAGCGTCCTGCTTCGGCTCCAGGGCAGCGATGATAGTGTTCTTGCCCTTGTCGAGCGCGGCCTCACTGGTTTCCTGCAAGCCGAGGTCGACTAGCACCTCGTTGAGCGAGGCCGGACCGAAACTCTGGATTTTAGGATCGTGCAGCCCGGCGTGATCCAGCTCGTGGCGGATCTGGTCGAGGTTCGGCGACTGCGCGAACTTCACATAAACCAGCGTTCCGCCGCGGAACTCGACGCCGAGCGGAATGTGGTGCCAGAACAGCATGGACCAGATTCCGGCGACGCTGAAGATCAACGAGAAGGCAAGGAAGTACCACTTCTTGCCCAGGAAATCGATGTTTGTATCACGAAAAAATTCCACCGCTAGCCCCTTAAATGCTCAGCGCTTCGCCGCGCTGATGGCGGTTCAACACGGCTTCGAAGATCACACGCGAGACGAACACCGCCGTGAACAGGTTCGCTGCCAGGCCGAAGCTCAGGGTCACAGCAAAACCCTGCACTGGCCCGGTGCCGAACAGGAACAAAATGACAGCCGAAACAATCGTCGTCACGTGGGTGTCAAAGATCGTTCTCCAGGCGTGGGCAAATCCCTGATCCACAGCCGATGACGGTGTCTTACCGTGTCGCAGTTCTTCACGAATACGCTCGAAGATCAGCACGTTAGAATCCACACCCATACCGACTGTCAGAATCACTCCGGCAATTCCTGGTAACGTCAATGTGGCGCCGCTGAATCCCATAAATCCGAGCAGGATGATCAGGTTCAGCAGCAGGGCCAGATCGGCGTTGACACCGGCCGCCCGGTAATAAATCAGCATGAAGATCAAGACTGCGGCCATGCCGATGACGGCGGCTCGCACCCCCGCACGAATCGAGTCGGCGCCCAGCGACGGTCCGACCGTCACTTCCTGCAAATACTTGATTCCGGCCGGCAGCGCGCCCGAGCGCAAGGTCAACGCGAGATCCTGCGTCTCCTGCGGCGAAAATGCACCGGTGATGCGGCCCTGATCGTGGATTTGCTCCTGAATGGTGGCAACCGATTTGACGCGATTGTCAAGCACGACGGCCAGCTTGTCGCCAACGTGCGAGCCGGTGAACTGCGCGAAGCGTCGCCCACCTTCGTTCGTCAACGTGAAGTTCACGTCAGGACGGCCATTCTCATCGGTGCCCGCGTCAGCGGAGCGCAGGTCGCTGCCGCTCACCGCCGAGGCCTTGCTGATCAGCCAGTAGGCGTCGTTCGGCTCCTGCTCCTGGTCCGGCCCATGAGCGCCGCTGGTGCCCTTCAGCAACACCGTGTCCGGAGGCAGCACGCCGCCGTTGTCCTGCATGGCAGCCTGCTCACTGGGATAGGGTCCTTTGATCGCCTGGCGAATCTCCAGCAGCGCGGTGGACTGCATGATCTCCTTCACGCGCGCCGGATCGTCCACGCCGGGCAGTTGCACCAGGATCTGGTAGTCACCCAGTCCGTGCTCCTGAATTACCGGTTCGGAGACGCCGAGCTGGTCGATTCGGTTGCGGATGGTCTCAATCGCCTGCTGCACCGCCTTTTTCTTGGTGTCAGTGGCAATCGCCGGCTTCATGGTCATTGACCACGCGTTCTGCGCGCCCGAGGTCAGATCGTAATCCGGAAATTTGTCGGTTACGACCCGGCGCAAGTCGCCGGAAGCCTCCGGTGGAACGCCTTTGATGCTGATCAACTCGGGATTGTTCTGCGGATCGGGCTTGCTGATCTCGCCAAAGGCGACGTTGGCCGATTTCAACGCGTCCTTCAGCCGCTCCACATCGCGCTCGGTATCGGCGTTGATAGCATCGTTGACCTGCACCTGGAGAATCAGGTGCGTGCCGCCTTTGAGGTCCAGCCCCAGGTGAATTCGGCTCTGGATAGACTTCACCAGACCCGCTCCCGTGAAGCTGCTGGGGATTCCGAAGATGCCGAACAAAAAGACGAGCAGCACCCCGACGATAAGAATGGTTTTGGTGAGCAGATTCTTGTTCATGACAGACAACAACCCTGTTACGACTTGGGGCTCTCCGGTGTCGTCAGCGTGACGATGGAGGAGCGCGAAACCTCGAGCTTGATGTTATCGGGAGGAACGCGCAGCACCACCGCATCGTCCTTCACCGACATAACGGCGCCGGTGAGACCACCGCTGGTCACTACCTTGTCGCCGGGCTTGATCTCCTTCAGCATGGCCTGCCATTTCTTCTGGCGGCGCTGCTGCGGCATGATCAACAAGAAATAGAAAATGGCAAAGATCGCCACCATCATGAGGATGGGAGCCGAT
>Ga0335074_10017286_pt1 | contig 10169 bp, 7 predicted proteins | sample Lox_Sample_23_FD_206715 | JGI IMG/M metagenome (GOLD analysis project Ga0335074, IMG submission 206715) | Soil microbial communities from Loxahatchee National Wildlife Refuge, Florida, United States - Lox_Sample_2.3 | ecosystem: Environmental > Terrestrial > Soil > Wetlands | place: USA: Florida...
GGGGAATCAGGTGGCTCTCAGGTTCGCAGCGCTCGCCCAGCAGTCCGACGGCACCGCAGGCATTGAAGTAGCGCAAGCTGGCCGCGGCCAGGCCAAAGGCCCGGCATTCCCCCGCGAGCATCAGGTCGACCGCCAGCTTTGTGGCCGCATAGGGGCTCTTCGGGCGGACCTCGGCCTCTTCGGTGAGTTTTCCTGTCCCGTCACTGTGGTACATCGAGCCAGTCGAGGAGAAGATCAACCGCGGAGTCCCGGCGGCACGGACAGCCTCCAGCAGGGCCATCGACCCGCCCGCGTTGATGCGCCAGTACATATCCGGGCGTGCTACCGACTCTGCAACGGCGATCTTCCCGGCGAAGTGCATGACTGCGTCAAAGCCCGCGCCGGGCGTGAGGACCTGCCCGACGTCGTGAACCGGCAGCTTGCAGAATTCTGCGCCGTCGGGAATGTTGGCCGCCCGGCCGGTCGAGACGTCATCGAGCACCGTCACCCGGTGCCCGGCCGCCACCAGCTGATGAGTCACCACGCTGCCGATGAATCCGGCACCGCCGGTAACCAGTATCTTCACCCAGCACGCTCCTCGATTGGCCAGTGGTCAGCGGTCAGACCGGAGCCATCGTAGGACCTCTCGCAGAGCCGTCTGGCTGAGGCAGGATCGCCGCCTCTCGCGTCGGTCACGGGTGGCCGGCCGGGGAAAGCAGCGAGCTCCTTACTGCCGCTGGTCACTCCGGCGCGGCCCATATCCTGGCACCGACGACGGCGAGGTCAGCGCAGCGACTTGACCTCGCCCCTGGGGCCGCCCGGAGCCTGGGTCGTGCCGGGCAGCCTGCCCGGTATGAGGAGGCGATGATGTCGTCCGGAACGGGCCCTGCCGGGCAGCGGCACGCCGGGGCGCTGCTGACCAGCGGCGAGTTCTCCCGGGCGTCGCGGCTCTCGCGCAAGGCGCTGCGCCTGTACGACGACCTGGGCCTGCTCTCGCCCGCCCGCGTCGACCCCGGCACTGGCTACCGCTTCTATGCTCCGGCGCAGCTCGAGCAGGCGCGGCTCGTCGCCTGGCTGCGCCGGCTCGGGATGCCGCTGACCCGGATCCGCCTGGTCTGCGCGCTCCCGCATGACAGCGCGGCAGCCGAGCTGGCCGCGTACTGGGGCCAGGTCGAGGCGGAAAACTCGGCCCGGCGCGAGCTCGCCACGTTCCTCATCGGTTACCTGTCAGGAAGGGACTCCCCCGTGCCCGACACCTCTAGCACCCGTCAGACGCTTGCCATCCGCTACGCCGTGCAGTCCGACATCGGACTGTGCCGCCACGACAACGAGGATGCGGCCTACGCCGGCTCCCGGCTGCTCGCTGTCGCCGACGGCATGGGCGGTCATGCCGGCGGCGAGGTCGCCAGCGCCGCGGTGATCGAAGCGCTGCGTCCGCTCGACACGCATATTCCCGCGGGTGAGCTGCTCGGCGCTCTCGATCACGCGACCCGGCGCGCGCGCTCCCGGCTGCGCGAACTGGCCAAGAGCGACCCCGCCCTCGAGGGCATGGGGACCACGCTGACCGCTCTGCTGTGGTCGGACTCGCAGCTCGGCCTCGTTCACATCGGCGACTCGCGCGCGTACCTGGTGCGCGACGGTGAGATGTTCCAGATCACGCACGACCACACGCTGGTGCAGACACTGCTCGATGACGGCAAGATCACTCCGGCGGAGATCGCCTCGCACCCCCAGCGGGCGCTGGTCCTGCGTGCCCTCGTCACCGACCGGACCTACGAGGCGGACCTGGAACTGCGTGACGCGCAGCTCGGCGACCGCTACCTGCTGTGCTCCGACGGCCTGCACGGCGCGGCTGACGCGAGCGAGATCTCGCGAGTGCTGCGCACGGTGACCGACCCGCATCAGGCGGCCTGCGACCTGATCGCGCTGGCGATCGCGGGCGGCGGCCCGGACAACGTCACGTGCATCGTGGCGGACGTGGTGCCTGCTCCCCCGCCCAATGCGACACAGCCCGATGCGACACACTCCGATGCGACACTGCCGCTCCCTGTGGGCGGCTGACTCCGGGGGCGCCGTTTCCTTGATCGTTGTTGAGTTTGCGGGGTTATGACCCCGCAAACTCAACAACGATCACACCGGACGCCGCGACGCCAGCAAGCCGCACAACTCCAGCAAGTCGGGCAGCCAGCGCCCCGCCTCGCTGACCGCTCCCGCCCCGCCCGGCAGACTGATCCCCTGGACCAGACGACCGCGAGGAGGCCCTGGTGAGCAGCCGCCGCGGAGCGGGGAGCCTGCTGTCGGTGAACGTCGGACTGCCGCAGGACATCTCCTGGCGCGGCAAGACCGTGCACACCGGAGTCTGGAAACGCCCCGTTTCGGGCCCGAGCCAGGTGCGGCGCCTCAACATCGACGGGGACGGGCAGGGTGACCTGGCTGGTCACGGCGGCGAGAATCGCGCGGTCTTCGTGTACCAGCTGGACTCGTACGAGTACTGGCAGCACGAACTTGGCCGCAGCGACTTCACCTACGGGCAGTTCGGCGAGAACTTCACGATCAGCGGGCTTGCCGACGACCAGGTCTGCATCGGCGACCGCTACCAGATCGGAAACGCGCTGTTCGAGGTCACTCAGCCGCGCGTCACGTGCTACCGCGTGGGCATCCGGATGAACGACCCGCAAATTCCGGCGCTCCTGGTGTCACGTCACCGGCCCGGCTTTTACTTCCGGGTGCTGCGCGAGGGCACAGTAGAGGCGGGCGACCAAATCGTGAAAATCGCGGCCGGCCCGGAGGAGATGACCGTCGCCGAGGTCGACGGCCTGCTGTACCTGCCCGGCCATCCCCGCGAGCGGATCCAGCGGGCGCTGCGGATTCCCGCGCTGTCCGACGGATGGCAAACCTCGTTCCGCGAGATCCTCAGCCAGCCCGAGGCAGCGAACGGTGCCGCCGGGAATGCCGGGCTGGCCGCCGAGGCTCCGCCGCCCGCCTGGCCGGGGTTCCGCGATCTCGCCGTCACAGCGGTCAGCCGGGAGAGCAACTCGGTCGTGTCGCTGCGCCTGGCCGATCCCGGCGGAACTGACCTGCCTACAGCGCAGCCTGGCCAGTTCCTGACGCTGCGCCTGCATCCGGGGCACGGCCGCGGGCCGGTGCTGCGCAGCTACTCGATGTCCGGGGCACCGGGTATCGGAACTTACCGGATCAGCGTGAAGCGCGAGCCGCACGGAGAAGCGAGCCAGTTCGTGCACAACCACGTCCGCGCCGGCGACCGGCTTGAGGTGGCCGCACCGCGCGGCACGTTCGTCCTTCAGTCGGACGACGCCCCCGCGCTCCTGATCAGCGCTGGAGTGGGCGCGACTCCGGTGCTGGCGATGCTGCATGCTCTCGCGGCGGCTGGCTCGGACCGGGAGATCTGGTGGCTACATGGTGCCCGAAGCAAGGCCGAGGAGCCGTTCGCGGCGGAGTCATCGTCGCTGCTCGCCGGGCTCCCCCGCACCCACCGGCACATCTGCTTCAGCAGCCCCGCCCCCGGCGACGCAGCGGGCCGTGATTACGACGCGGCCGGCCATCTGACGGCGACGATGCTGACATCGCTCAGCCTGCCGACCAGCGCGGAGGCGTACATCTGCGGCCCGGCTGGCTTCATGAGCGACATCTCCGCCGCCCTGATCGATCTCGGCCTCGACCGAAGCCGGATCCGCACCGAGATCTTCGGCGCTGGCCCGTCTGTCACCCCGGGAATCGCTGCGACGCCGGCCAAGCCGCCGCATCAGCCTGCGGGACAACCCGGCGACGGACCCCAGATCGCGTTCTCCCGAAGCGGCATCACGGCGCGGTGGAGAAGTGACTACGGCAGCATCCTCGAGTTCGCCGAAGCGTGCGACGTGCCGGTGCGCTGGTCGTGCCGGACTGGCGTCTGCCATACGTGTGAGACGCCACTGATGTCCGGAACGGTCCGTTACTCGCCTGATCCCGTCGACGAGCCGGCCGACGGCAGCCTGCTGATCTGCTGCTCACAGCCTGGCAGCGACCTCGTGCTGGACCTGTAGGCCTCAGCCGGCCAGAGTCGCGAACCGGGTCTTCACCGTTTGCGCCGTCTCGTCCGCCGGCGCGTCCCAGATTTCGGTGTTGAAGATCTCGACCTCGGCATAGCCGTCGTACCCGGCCGCGTCCACCGCGGCCGTGATCGCCGCGAAGTCGATGAACCCGTCGCCGAGGTGGCCCCGGCCGAGCAGGACGTCGGCCGGCAGCGGCAGGATCCAGTCGCAGAGCTGATAACTGACGATGCGGCCGCGCGCCCGCGCGATGTCGGCCGCCAGCTCCGCGTCCCACCAGACGTGGTAGGTGTCGACCACCACGCCGACCGCATCGGACGGGAACTGCAGCGCCAGGTCAAGGGCCTGGCCAAGCCGGGAAACGACGCACCGGTCCGCGCAGAACATCGGATGCAGCGCCTCGATGCCCAGGCGCACGCCCAGATCCTGCGCCAGCGGTACGAGCTCGGCGATCCCATCGGCGATCATCCGTCGCGCCAGCGGCAGATCCCGGCTGCCGGGAACGAGCCCGCCGGATACCAGGATGAGCGCATCGGCGCGCAGTTCGGCCGCCTCGAGAACGGCCGCGCGGTTGTCCGCCGCGGCGACAGCACGGGCGGCGGGATCGGCGTGCGTGAAGAAGCCGCCCCGGCACAGGCTAGACACGTGCAGCCCGGCCGCGAGCATGGTCGCGGCCGACTCGGCCAGCCCGGCCACAGCGACGTGCTCGCGCCACAGCCCGATCGCCTCGATGTCGTGCCGCACGCACAGATCTGCGGCCTCGGGGACGCTGAGATGCTGGACCGTTGCCTGGTTGAGCGACAGCCTGCCGAGCCCGATCATCGCCCGGCCGCCCGGCCCGGCTGCTGAACGGCCAGGAACTCCTTCATCCGGCTCACGGCGAGGTCCGGCTCAAGCAGCGCACGCGCCGCGGCAGCCAGCTCGAAGACCCGGATCAGATGCTCAGGCGTTCGCCGGGACTCGAGCCCGCCCAGCATCTGAAAACGCGGCTGCAGTCCGTTGAGCCAGGCAAGGAAGGCGATGCCTGCCTTGTAGTCGTAGGTGGGCGCCTCGAAGACGAGCCTGCTGAGCGCGATCGTCGGGCCGATAGCTTCGTCGTAGCCTGCTACGTCGCCGGCGTCGAGCGCTTGCAGAGCGGCGGCGGCCGGAGCGGTGACGGCGGCAAAGGCGCCGAGCAGCGCGTCGCTATGGCCGTCGGCGTCGCCACGGATCAGCTCGTCGTAGTGGTAGTCGTCGCCGGTATAGAGCCGCACTCCGGGCGGCAGCCGCTTGCGAAGCGCGAGCTCGCTCTGCTCGTCGAGGACCGAGAGCTTGATGCCCGCCACCTGGCCGTCGGCACGCTCGGCCAGCTCGAGAACCGTCTCAGACGCCGCACCGAACTCGGTACTGCCCCAGTAGCCGCGCAGTGCCGGATCAAATGCCTCGCCGAGCCAGTGCAGCAGCACCGGCCGGTCCGCCTGCCTGAGCACCTGCGTGTAGACCTCGAGATAGTCGTCCGCAGACTGGGCGCTTGCCGCCAGCGCGCGGCTGGCCATGAGGATGACCTGCGACCCCGTGGCCTGCACGTGCTCCAGCTGATCGGCATACGCACGGATGATCGCGGACAGCGGGCTGGCGCCGGGTGGCAGCTGGTCCGTGGCCACGCCGCTGGCGACACTCGCGCCGAGCTCCGCGGCACGCGCAGCCGAGCGCTCGATGAGCTCCCGTGCCTGCAGGTACGACAGGCCCGTGCCGCGCTGTGCGGTGTCCATCGCCTCGGCGAGCCCGAACCCGTGCCGCCACAAGTGCTCTCGGAAAGCCATCGTCGACGTCCAGTCGACTTCGCCGCCGGGCAGGACCGCGACGTGCGCAGCCGCGTAGACGCTGCGCAGGCGCGGCGGCGGGTAGCTGCTCTGCCAGCCCGGATCCGGAACTGTCAGCGGCGCGCTGCGCCTCGGAAGCGTGATCTGCGCGGGCAACGCTGCCGTCCGGAGCCCGCTACAGGGCCAGCGCCGGGACGACAACCCGGCGGCCGTCAGCCGACGACTGCAGCGCAAGCCCGGCGAGCTGAACGCCTTTGGCGCCCTCAGCCAGATCCCAGCCAAACGGCGTGCCCTCCGCGACAGCCCGAAGGAACAGCTCCCACTCCGCCTTGAAGCCGTTGTCGAACACCTCGTTGTCCGGCACATCGGTCCACTGGGAGGGGTAGTCGAGCGGGTCAGGAAGATCGGGATTCCAGACCGGCATCGGCGTGGATACGCGATGCTGCACGGCGCAGTTACGCAACCCGGCCACTGCGCTGCCGTGCGTGCCGTCGACCTGAAGCTCGACGAGCTCGCGGCGGTTCACCCGCACGGCCCACGACGAGTTCACCGACGCGAGCATCCCGGTGCCGAACTCGAGCACGGCGTAGGCGGCGTCGTCGGCGGTCACCTGGTACGGCTGTCCCGCCTCGTCCCAGCGCTGCGAAATGTGCGTGACGCTCCGCGCGTACAGCGCGGTGACGGGACCGAACAGATCCTCGAGTAGGTACTGCCAGTGCGGGAACATGTCGAGCACGATCCCGCCGCCGTCCTGGCGGCGGTAGTTCCAGGACGGCCGCTGGGCGGGTGTGCTGTCCCCCTCGAACACCCAGTAGCCGAACTCCAGCCGCGCCGACAGCACCCGGCCGAAGAAGCCCGACCTGACCAGCCGCCGCAGCTTGATCATGCCGGGCAGGAACAGCTTGTCCTGCACGACTCCGTTCGTGATCCCGGCCTCGCGGGCAGCCCGCGCGATCGCCAGCGCGCCATCGAGCGAATCGGCAATCGGCTTCTCGGTGTAGACGTGCTTGCCTGCCGCGATGGCCTTGAGGAGGCTCGGCTCGCGCGCGCTGGTGGTCTGCGTATCGAAGTAGACGTCCACCGCCGGGTCGCTCAGTACCTCGTCGAGGTTCGTCGACCAGCGCTCGAGGCCGTGCAGCTCGGCAATCTCGCGAAGCCGTTCCTCGCTCCGGCCGACCAGGATCGGCTCGGGGTAGATGCGGCTGCCGTCCGCCAGCGCGACACCGCCCTGGTCCCGGATGCTGAGCAGCGAGCGCACCAGGTGCTGCCGGTAGCCCATCCGGCCCGTGACCCCGTTCACTGCCACGTTGATGACCTTGCGCCTCATGACCGCCCTTCGACGCCGAGTTGCATCCTGAGTTTGGGAAAGTGCTTTCCCACATTAGGCTGTCCCGAGAACCGCGGTCAATGCCGGGCGGAACCGGCTCCAGCGCCGAGAGGAGGTGCCATGGCAGGCCTGAAGCCAGCGCCAGCCCCGGGCACCGCACCCGTCAGCGGCCGCCGGGCACAGAGCACCGCGGAGCCGGCGCGGATCACGCTGCAAGACGTGGCCGACCGGGCTGGTGTGTCACTGAGCACGGCATCGCGCGTTGTCAGCGAGGGACCGCGGCGCGTCCGGAGCGACCTGGCCGAGCGCGTGCAGCAGGCTGTCGCCGAACTCGGCTACACCGCGAACCTCCAGGCCCGCGCCGTCGCGACCGGGCAGAGCATGATGGTCGGAGTCGTCGTCCATGACATTGCCGACCCGTACTTCTCCTCGATCGCCGCCGGCCTGATGGACGTCGCTCACCCGTTGCGGCTCCTCGTGTGCCTGTCGAGTACGACCGAGCGCGAGGCCGGCGAACGCGAGTACGTCGCCCTGATGCGCGCCCAGCGCGCCCGCGCTGTGATCATCATCGGCAGCCGCTCTGATGACCAGCCGCAGCTCACGGCACTGCGCGCCGAGATCGCGGCCTTTACCGGATCAGGCGGCCGGGTGGCCTGTATCGGCCAGGACATGCTCGGCGTGGACACGATATTGCCGGAGAACTCCGCCGGGGCGCAGGCGCTGGCGACTGCTCTGGTGGTCCAGGGCCACCGCCGGTTCGCGGTCCTGGCTGGGCCCCGCAATCTGCTGACGGCGCAGGACCGCGTGACCGGCTTCCGTGCTGGCCTGGCCGCCTGGTCGGTCGGCCTGGATCCCCGCTCGGTCGTCTACGGCGCGTTCACGCGTGATGGCGGCTACGAGGCCATGAGCACGATCCTCGCGATGGGCGGCGACCGGCCGGACTGCGTCTTCGCTGTCAACGACGTTATGGCCGTCGGCGCGCTGGCCCGCCTGCGCGCCGAGGGTCTGTCCGTGCCCACGGACATCGGCCTGGCGGGCTTCGACGATATCTCCACGCTGCGCGACGTCTACCCGCCGCTGACCACAGTGCGCCTCCCCCTCGAGCGGATGGGCCAGATGGCCGCGCGCCTCGTCCTCACCGACGCCCCGGCCGGTGACCCCCGCGTCCTCCCCGTCCCCGGCGAGGTCGTCCTCCGCGACAGCACCGCCCGCCCGCCCCATCCCCGCTGATGCCGCTGGCGGAGCAGTCTGCCTCCCCGGCCGCGCTCCCGAGTCACCAAGCGGACCCTTGCGCCCCCACAAGCAGTCCGGTACGTTGCCGCTAATCGGGAAAGCGCTTGCCAACAAGACGGAGAGCTGCCCATGACTGCGGTCGACCAGGCCTGGCAGGAGTCGGTCTTCACCGACGGTCACTTCCACCGCCCGTCCGCGGACGGGACGATTCCGGTCCGCGACAAAGCGTCCGGGGAGATCTTTGCGGTCGCCGGACTTGCCACGCAGGCCGACGTCGACGCCGCCGTTGCCGTCGCTAAGCCGGCGCAGCAAGCCTGGAGCGAGCGCACGTATGCCGAGCGGGCAGCGGTGCTGCGGGGCGCTGCCGCCGCGCTAGCCGACCGGTCCAAGCAGTTCCGCGACCTGATCATCCGGGAGACCGGCTGCATCGGCGGCAAGGCCGACTACGAGATCGGCGCGGCCACGAGCGAGCTCATCGAGGCGGCCGGCCTGGCCTCGCGCGCCACCGGAGAGGTGATCCCGTCCGGCCACGCCGGCCGCTTCTCGCTGTCCGAGCGCGTCCCGGTCGGGCTGGTCGGTGCCATCACCCCCTGGAACTTCCCGCTGGTGCTCGGCATGCGCGTCATCGCGCCCGCGCTGGCGCTCGGGAACGCCGTGCTGCTCAAGCCGTCGCCGGAGACGCCCGTCAGCGGCGGCCTCGCGATCGCCGCGCTGTTCGAGGACGCCGGGCTGCCGGCCGGAGTCTTCCAGGTGCTGCCCGGCGACGTCGAGGTCGGCAACGGGCTGGTCACCCACCCGGACATTTCCATGGTCCACTTCACGGGCTCCACCAGGGTCGGCCGCCAGATCGCCCAGACTGCGGGCGGCCTGCTCAAGAAGGTCTCGCTCGAGCTCGGCGGCAACAACGCGCTTATCATCCTGGACGACGCCGACCTCGACCAGGCGGCGATGATCGGTGCCTGGTCCAGCTTCCATTACCAGGGCCAGACCTGCATCACCGCCGGGCGCCATATCGTCGAGCGCGGCATCGCCGACTCCTACGCACGCGCGCTCGCGGAGCGGGCTGACGCCATCACCGTCGGCAACACCTTCACCGACGACGTCGGGCTCGGGCCGATGATCAACTCGACGCAGCTGGACCGGGCCGCCGCCATGCTCGCCGAGGCGGTGGCCGAGGGAGCCCGCGTCGTCGCCGGCGGTACTACGGACGCACCGTACTTCCGGCCGACCGTCGTCACCGACGTCAGCCGGTCGTCGCGACTGTGGAACGAGGAGATCTTCGCCCCGATCGCTCCGATCCTCGTCGTCGACGGCGACGACGAGGTCGTCTCGGTTGCCAACGACACGGAGTACGGCCTGGTCAACTCCGTCCTTACCGGCGACCCGTACCGCGGCATCCAGCTCGCCCGCCGGCTTGCGGCCGGGATGGTGCACGTCAACGACGCGACACCGCAGGACGAGGCGCTGGCCCCGTTCGGCGGCATCGGCCAGTCTGGCCTCGGCGGCCGGTCCGGCGGCGACGCGAACATCGAGGAATTCACCGAGAGGCGCTGGCTGACCGTCACCGACGGCCCGGCCCATTACCCGTACTAACGACTCGCCCGCACACGGGCAGCTGAGCTGAGGGAGCAAACATGAGCGAGGCGGGGGCTGTGCCGTTTACCGAGACGAAGGAGCCGGTGGCGCCGGAGCGGTTGCATCGGGGTGCTTTGGGGCTGGTGGATATCGCGGCGTCGACGATGGCGAATATCGGTCCGGCGTATAGTTTCTTTTTCGGTT
>Ga0335074_10017287_pt1 | contig 10169 bp, 6 predicted proteins | sample Lox_Sample_23_FD_206715 | JGI IMG/M metagenome (GOLD analysis project Ga0335074, IMG submission 206715) | Soil microbial communities from Loxahatchee National Wildlife Refuge, Florida, United States - Lox_Sample_2.3 | ecosystem: Environmental > Terrestrial > Soil > Wetlands | place: USA: Florida...
TCGCTCAGTCGCAAGAACTGCTGCGGCTCGCCGAGGCGGCGCCCAAGGGGGTCAAGTGGAAGCTGCGCGCGAACGTGGGCGACCGGGTCCGCTGGTATGAGCTCCCGGAGGAAGTAGACCACTGATCCGGCCCGCGACCTCATTACGGGCGACGCGCTGACCTCGCCGTTCGGCCGGTTTAGCACGCGCTGATGCTTGACGCCCTGTTGCGGCGAATGCTACACCGTTGCACAGGAAGCGCATCTATCGGCCTGGTGGTCCTATGAAAGTCTTCTTTGCCACCGATATTCATGGCTCCGAGATCTGCTGGCGGAAATTCCTCAATGCCGCCGCGTTCTACAAGGCGGATCTCGTCGTGCTCGGGGGCGACGTTACCGGCAAGGTAATGGTGCCGATCGTCGCTGACGCAGGTCACTGGAAGGTCACCGTGCGAGGGCAGGCCTACACCCTGGAGACCCAGCAGGAGCTGGAGGACATCCAGCGGCAGATCCGCAACGCCGGGTCCTACCCAGCCATCGTGAGCCCGGACGAGCTGCAGCACCTCAGCCAGGAGGAGGGCGCGGTGGATCGCCGGTTCACGGTCGAGATGACGCAGAGCCTGGACCGGTGGCTGGACATGGCCGACGGCAAGCTGCGCGGCGGCGAGATCCCGTGCATCCTCAACGGCGGGAACGACGACATCTGGGAGATCGACGACATCATCGAGCAGTCGCCCTGCGTGAGCTTCGGCGAGGGCAAGCTGCTCGACCTGGACGGTTTCTCGCTGATCTCGATGGGCTGGACCAACCCGACCCCCTGGGACACGTTCCGCGAGGCACCCGAGCCCGAGCTGGCGGCCAAGATCGAGGCCGTCGCCGGCCAGGTGCCGGACATGGGACGGGCCATCTTCAACTTCCACGCCCCGCCCTACGGCACCGGGCTGGACGAAGCGCCCGCCCTGGACGACACGCTGCGGCCGATCCACGGCGGCGCGGTCATGAAGGCGGTCGGCTCGACCGCGGTACGCGACGCGATCCTGAAGCACCAGCCGATGCTCTCGGTGCACGGCCACATCCACGAGAGCCGCGGGGTCAAGCGGATGGGCCGCACGCTGTCCATCAATCCCGGCAGCGTCTACGGCGACGGGGTGCTGCAGGGCGCGGTGCTCGACCTGAACGCGAAGAAGGGAAAGGTCGCGAGGTACCTGCTCGTCAACGGCTGATTTCAAACGCAGTAGCTAATTGCTCACCCGATCGGAAGTACTCGTTCCCCGGGCCGTGAGGCCCGTGACTTGGAGGCGCAATGGCCACAGAAGCCGTCGGCGGCGAAACCCCGACGCTCTTTCTGAGAAAGGCGACCGGTCTCGTCCGGGGCTGGTCGGTCCGGGACTCGCTGATCTACGCCTGCCTGGCGACGAATTTCGTCACGCTCGGGATCTACGAATTCACCTTCGCGGGCCCGGCGTTTCCCAAGGGGCAGCTGCTCACGTCGGTGGTGATCTCCGGGATCTGGGTCTCGTTCCTGGTGATCGCCTACGCGGGCCTGATCGTCACGATCCCGAGGGCCGGCGGCGACTACGTATGGCAGACCAGGATCCTGGGCAGCGGCGTCGGATTCGTGCTGGCCGCGACCGGCTGGTGGTTCATCCTCTGGCTGTGGGCGCCGATCTACGGCAACATCCTGTCGGTCCAGTTCTTCCAGCCGATCTGGGCCACGCTCAAGTGGACCTGGCCGGGCGGCGGCTACGCCTGGTTCGGTACCAACAACGGGATCTTCATCGTCACGGTGATCACGATCGTGATAGCCGGCTTCCTGGTCTCGCTGGGCATGGGCGGCTACGCCCGGATCCAGAAGTGGTGCTTCATCGGCGGCCTGATCGGGTTCGCGGTCGTCGTCGGGCTGCTGCTGTTCAACTCGCACGCCAGCTTCGTCAGCTCGTTCAACTACGAGGCGCACCACCTGTTCGGCGTCAGCAACGCCTACAACGCCACCAACCACGCGGCGGTCAAGGCCGGGTACACCACGACGCCGTTCGGGTTCGGCCCGCTGGGGCCGACCATGCTGCTGGTTCCCGCGATGATGTTCTTCATCCTGTGGCCGAACTGGGGCGCCACCCTGTACGGAGAGATCCGCGGCGCGAGCGACTTCCGGCGCGTGTTCAGCGGCATGTTCATCGGCCTGTGGATCACCGTGATCCTCACCGTGATCTTCTTCCTGCTGATCGCCAAGACCGTCGGCTGGGACTTCTACCAGAACCTGAACTCGCTGGACTACAACCTCACCCCGCAGTTCGGCATCTGGCCGTACCCGTTCCTGTTCGCGGGCTGGCTGGTACACAACACGGCGTTCCAGGTCATCCTGCTGCTGGTGCTGAGCCTGTGGTTCTTCGGCTGGGTGGGCACCCTGTTCCTGTCCTCGACCCGGGTCATCTTCGCCGCCGCCTTCGACCGGGTGCTCCCGGACCGGGCGGCCGAGGTGTCCGAGAAGCGGAAGGTGCCGGTCTGGTCGCTGATCCTGATGCTGGGTCCCGCGGTCATCCTGGCCGCCATCTACGCGTACTCGACAACGTTCCGGACCTACACCCTCGACGCCACCCTGGTGATCGCGGTCACCTACCTGGGCAGCGCGATCGCCGTCGTGCTCCTGCCGTTCATCAAGAAGGACCTGTGGCGCGCGTCTCCGGCCAGCCGGATCAAGCTCTTCGGCGTGCCGATCGTGCCGGTAGCCGGGTTGATCACGATCGGCCTGCTGGTGTTCAACCTGTACGAGTGGCTGTCGAACGACAACTACTTCGTCAACAACCACGGCTCGCTGATCTACATGGGCGCGATGTACGTGCTGGCCATCGTCCTGTTCGTGGTGGCCCGCGTCGTGCGCAGCAGGCAGGGCATCGATCTCGGCCTGATCAACAAGGAGATCCCGGTCGAATAGGTCAGACGGCATTTTCCCCATAGGGCCCGCCGGCCCCGCTGCCCGCGCCGAATCGGGCGGCGGGGCCGGCGTACTCCACCTCGAGACCGAACGGCGGGAACCTAGTTCATGAACGACACCCCCACCCGGGCCAGCGCGGTCATCATCGGTGCCGGCATCGTCGGCAACAGCCTGGCCTACCACCTGGCCCGTCTCGGCTGGACCGAACTGGTGCTGGTCGACAAGGGCCCGATGCCGAACCCGGGCGGCTCGACCGGGCACGCGTCCAACTTCATCTTCCCGATCGAGTACTCGAAGATGATGATGGAGCTGACCGCCGACAGCACCCGCCAGTATCAGGAGCTGGGCGTGCACACGACCAGCGGCGGGATCGAGGTGGCCAGGACGCAGGCCCGCATGCAGGAGCTGCGCCGCCGGTGCACGGCGGCCAGGGCGTGGGGGATACCGGCCCAGCTGCTGTCCCCGGCCGAGGTGGCCAAGCTGGTCCCCTACCTCGACGAGTCGGTGATCCTCGGCGGCGCCAACTTCCCCACGGTCGGGGTGGTCGATTCGCTGCGGGCCGGGACGTTGATGCGGGAGAACGCCCAGCAGCTCGGCGCGCTCACCGTGCTGGCCGGTGCCGAGGTGCTCGGCATCGACACCGGCGCGGACGGCCGGGTGAGCGCGGTGCGGACCAGCAAGGGCGACATCGAGACCGAGGTCTGCGCGATCTGCTGCGGCGTCTGGTCGCCGCGGATAGCCCGGATGGCCGGGGCCCGGATCCCGCTCACCCCGATCGTGCACCAGATGATCAGCGTCGGCCCGATCCCGCTGTTCGCCGACACCCCGGGCGAGATCAGCTACCCGATCGTCCGGGATGTGGACACGAACATGTACGAGCGCCAGCACGGCGGCGACATGGAGGTCGGCTCGTACGCGCACCGGCCGATCATCGTGGCGCCGGACGAGATCCCCTCGATCGAGGAGGCGGTGCTGTCGCCGACCGAGATGCCGTTCACGCAGGATGACTTCGACCCGCAGCTGCTCGAGGCGCTGGAGCTGATGCCGGACCTGCTCGGCGACGAGCGGGTCGGCATCCGGTACGCGATCAACGGGCTGATCTCGATGACGCCGGACGGGCATCCGGTACTCGGCGAGACGCCCGAGGTGCCCGGGCTGTGGTCGGTCGCAGCCAGCTGGATCAAGGAGGGACCGGGCATCGGCCGCGCGGTCGCGGAGTGGATGTGCGGGCTGCCCCCGGAGATCGACATCCACGAGGCGGACATCGCGCGGTTCTACCCGCACCAGCGGACAGCCGCGCATGTCACCGCGCGGGCTCGCGAGGGCTTCAACAAGATGTACGGGATCGTGCACCCGGCCGAGCAGTGGGAGTCGGGCCGGCCGGTCCGGCTGAGCCCGGTGTACGACCGCGAGCGCGACCTGGGCGCTGTGTTCGTCGAGACCGCCGGGTGGGAGCGGCCCAACTGGTACGAGTCGAACGCCCCGCTGCTCGAGCGGCACGCGGGCCGGCTGATGGAACGCGAAGCCGAGTGGGAGTCCCGCTGGTGGTCTCCGGTAATCCACGCTGAGCACCTGACTATGCGTAATGACTGCGGGTTGATCGACCTTTCGGCGTTCGCGATCTTCGACGTGATCGGCCCCCGGGCGCTCGCGGCCGTGCAGTCGGTCGCGGTCGCGCAGATGGACGTGCGGGTCGGCCGGGTCGTGTACACGTCGCTGCTCGACGAGCGCGGCGGGTTCCGCGGCGACCTGACGATCATGCGCCTGGGGCCGCGGCGGTTCCGGGTGGTGACCGGCGGCGCGACCGGCATGGCGGACCTGAAGTGGTTCGCGGATCGCCTGCCTGAGGACGGCACCGCCTCGATCGCCGACCTGACCTCTTCCTGGACCACGTTCGGGCTGTGGGGGCCGCGGGCCAGGGACGTGCTGGCCTCGGTCACGCCGGGCGACGTGTCGCACGCGGGCTTCGGCTTCGGCACCTGCCGGGAGCTCGAGCTCGGCGGCGTCACCGTGCTGGCGTCGCGCATCTCGTACGTCGGCGAGCTCGGCTGGGAGCTGTACGCGCCCATGGAGGAGGGGCGGCGGGTGTGGGACACGATCTGGGACGCCGGCCGGCCGCACGGGCTGATCCCGGTCGGGATCGGCGTGTACAACACCACCGGGCGGATGGAGAAGGGCTACCGCGCCTACGGCGCCGAGCTGGAGGGCGACTACAACCTGGTCGAGGCCGGGATGACCCGGCCGTCGGTCAAGGCGCAGCCGTTCGTCGGCCGGGACGCCTACCTGGAGCAGCGGTCCTCGCCGCCTTGCGCCGTGCTGTGCACGCTGACCGTGGACGACCACCGCTCGGCGTCCGGGCAGCTGCGCTACATGCTCGGCGGCGAGCCGATCCTGACCGCAGCGGGCGAGCCGCTGGTCGACGCCAAGGGGCGGCATTCCTACGTGACGAGCGCGGCGTCCGGGCCGTCACTGGGCAAGCACCTGCTGATGGCCTACCTGCCCGCCGAGCAGGCTGTGGCCGGGCGCGCTCTCGCGGTCGAGTACATGGGCGAGCGGTACCCGGTCACGGTGGCGGTGGCCGGGTCGACGCCGCTGTTCGACCCGGAGAACCTGCGGGTCAGGTCCTGATGCCGATGGAGATCCTGGTCTGCGTCAAGCGCGTCCCGATGGTGGGGGGCAAAATCGTTGTGACGGCTGACGGTCAGGACGTGGACACCCGGATGTCCGGCTTCACCGTCAGCCCGCACGAGGAATGCGCGGTCGAGGAGGCGGTACGGCTGGTGGAGCGGTTCGGCGGCCGCGTCACCGTGCTCACGCTCGGCCCGCCGGCCGCGGCCGACCAGTTGCGCGACATGCTGGCGCTCGGCGCCTCGCGCGCCGTGCTACTGGAAACCGAGACCGACGGCCGGGAATGGGGCCCGATCGCGACCGCGGCCGCCATCGTGGATTTCGTGCGCGGCGCGGCCGCCCCGGCGCCCGCCGCGTCCGCTGAGTCCGCCGTGTCCGCCGCGCCCCCCGCCTCTGCCCAGTCCTCGGCCGCCGCGCGCCCCTATGACCTCCTGCTGTTCGGCAACGAGGCGGCGGACACCGGGGACTACCAAGTGGCCGTGCGGGTGGCGCATGCGCTCGGCCTGCCCTGCGCCACCGGGATCAAGAACCTGGAGGTCGCCGACGACGGTGCCTCGGCGCGTGCGCGGCGCGAATACCGGGGAACCGAGGAGGTCTTCGACCTCCCGCTGCCCGCGGTGATATCGGTGAAGGAGGGCATCAACCTGCCCAGGTATCCCTCGCTGCCGGGACGGCTGCGAGCTAAGAGGGCGACGATCGAGCAGCACGAGCCGCCGTGGCATCCGGAGGGCCTGCGCAAGGAGCGGCTGCGGGTGCCGGCCGGGGAGAGCAAGCGCGCTGAGATCCTCGGCAACGGCCCCGACGCCGTGCCCGCGCTGGTCGCGCTGCTCGAAGAGTTCGGGGTCCTGTCGTGACCGGGCCGCGCTCGGTCGGTGGCTCGGCTTGCGAGGCCGGGGTGCTGTCATGACGGTGCTGTGCCTGATCGAGCTCGACAACGAGAGCGTCGCGGACGTCTCGCTGCGCGCGCTGACCTTCGCGCGGTCGCTCACAGGATCCGTGGCGGCGGCCGGCGCCTCGTCCGCACCATCCGTCCCAGCCGCCCCGGAACCCCCAGCCTCGCCGCCTCCACAGGGACGGGACGAGCCATGGATGTACGAATGGGCTCGTTCTGGCGAGCCCAAACGTACAACCACGCCGCCCGGGGAAGGCGCAGGCGCGGCCGGGGGCGTGGGGTGTGAGGCTGACGGGGTCGTTGGTTCTGGCGGGGCGGCCGAGGTGGCGGCCGGCCTGGGGGAAGGCGGCCTGGGGGAAGGCAGCGCGGGGTCGGGGGGCGGGCTGGTTGCGGTGGTGTTCGGGGCGGCTGGGTCGGTCCCGGTCGCTGATCTCTCCGCGCACGGGGTGAGCGACGCCTACGCGGTCGAGTCGCCGCAACTCGGCGGATACGCGCCGCTGGCCTGGGCGCGTGCCCTGGCCGGGCTGGCCGCGGAGCTGTCCGCGAGCGCGGTGGTCGCGGCCGGGACCGACCACGGCAGCGAGGTGATGGCCCACCTGGGCGCGATCGCCGGCCTGCCCGTGGCGGCGAACTGCGTCTCCGCCGAGGCTTCCGGCGCCGGAACGCTGCGGCTGGTGCGGCACCGCTGGGCGGGCAGCCTGCTGGAGGACGCGGTGCTCGACGCCTCGCCCGCGCTGCTGACGGTGGCGCTCGACGCCGTCGCGGCGGCCGAGGCCGGAACCCCGGTCGCTACGAGCGTGCATTCCTACCAGCCCGAGTTCGCCGAGGGGGACCTGGCGGTGCAGGCCGCCGAGTCGGCCGAGCGCAGCACGGGCTTGTCGCTGGCGACGGCGCGCGTGGTGGTCGGCGGCGGGCGCGGCGTCGGCGGGCCGGACGGGTTCGGCGTGCTGGAGGAACTCGCCGGGCTGCTCGGCGGCGTGCTCGGGGTTTCCCGGGTGGTGACCAGCGAGGGCTGGCGGCCGCACAAGCAGCAGGTGGGCCAGACCGGCACCCGGATTTCACCGGAGCTGTACCTGGCCTGCGGGATCAGCGGGGCGATCCAGCACATGGCGGGATGCCTGTCCGCGAAGCACATCGTGGCGGTGAACACCGACCCGGGCGCGCCGATCATCGGGCACGCCGACTACGCGGTGATCGGGGACCTGAACCAGGTGATCCCGGCCCTCGTCGCCGCGATCCGCGCCCGCCGGGCCGGATCGTGAATGCCTGGTGTCCATGGGCCATATGCCTGATGTCTGTGGATCGCTCTGTGGATGGCCCGGTGGAAAAGAGCCGCCGGCGGGGGACAACGTCCCTCGGCCTGTGGACAGCCAAAGAATCTTGAATGACCTGCGGAAAAGCCCTTGTGCCGCGACGAGAGGTGGGCGTAGAAAGGCACTCACCACTTAAGACGGGAACCCACCGAGGGCCACCTCGGAAGCCCGGAGGGCCGGGAAACCGGTACTGCGGGCGGGAGCCCGGCGGCGGTGGTGGCGGGCCGCGAGGACACGGCCGCCGAGTAATCGGCGGGCTAGGGCCTCAAGGCCTGGCTAGGCCCCTCCATCTCATACATGGAGGGGCCTAGCCCTATTTTGTCCCAGCGCCAGCGGCCGTTCCGCAGCGACACGCCGAGAACGCGTTTTTCCTGCCTGGGAGGCCCGGGGCGGGCACGGCTCCGCGGCGCACGCGGAGATAGCCGCACGCCTGAGATAGTGGCGGCGTGGACCCCACCGAAACGGTGACCGAGACAGCGGCTGAGGCAACGGCGCGGCGGGTGCGCCGGCAGGCGGTGGCCTGCCACGAGCTGGGCAGCCCGCTCTACGCCGGGTTGCTCGACCATGCCGCCGATGACCTGCTGGCCGGCGGTCCGGTCGCGGCGGTGCTCGACGGCTACCTCGATGCCCCGTGGCGCAGCGCGCTCGCGCTGAGAATGCTGGGCGGCGTGCATGCCCTGGTCCTGACCGAGCAGGCGCCCGAGCTCGCGACGTTCTATCCCTCGGCCGACGGCACCGCCGACCCAGGACCGGGCGCCGTGCACGCGTGGGCCGCGCTGCGACGGGTGCTGGCCGGGCAATGCGATGCGGTCCGGGGCTGGCTCGACCGGCCGCCGCAGACCAACGAGGTCGGCCGGGCCGCGGCGCTGCTCGGCGGCCTGCGTCACATCGGCGCGCAGGCCCGGTTGCCGATCCGGCTGGTTGAGATCGGCGCCAGCGCCGGCCTGAACCTGCGCGCCGACCGCTTCTGCGTGGCGGGCGAGGCCGGCACCTACGGTGACCCGTCGTCGCCGGTCACCCTGGCCGGCGCGTGGCAAGGCACGCCACCCCCGGAAGGCCTCGTGGAGGTCGCCGAGCGCACCGGCGGAGACCGCTCGCCGATCGACCCGACCACGGACGCCGGCCGGCTCGCCCTCGCCGCCTACGTGTGGCCCGACCAGCGCGAGCGCATGGACCGGCTGCGCGGCGCGCTCACCGTCGCCGCGGCGCTCCCGGCCGACCTGCGCCGGGAGCTGGCGTCCGACACGCTCGGGCGCGCCGGGCTCGCCGACGGGACCTGGACGGTGTTGTGGCATTCGATCGTCCGGCAATACCTGGACGACGAGCAGCGCGTGGCCGTGTCCGACGGGATCCGCGCGCTTGGTGCCGCGGCCACAGCGTCGGCGCGCTTCGCCTGGCTGAGCCTGGAGCCGCATCGCCGCACCGCGAACGGGGAATGCCTGGTCTCCCTGACCACCTGGCCGGGCGCGACCCAGCGCGTGCTCGGCTCCGCGCCGCCGCACGGGCTGCCCGTCACCTGGCAGCCGGAATGAAGCCCGCTAGTAGCCCAGGGCGGTGTCGACGACTCCGACCAGGGGCTCGCCAGCGGCGAACCTGGCGACGTTCTCCTGGATCCGGTGAGCCAGCAGCGGCACCACCATCTCGGTCGTGTCCGCCGTGTGCGGGGTGATGATGCAGTTCTCGAGCCGCCACAACGGGTGCCCGTCGGGCAGCGGCTCGGGGTCGGTCACGTCCAGCGCGGCGCCCGCGATGGTGCCATCGGTCAGCGCGGCGACCAGGGCGTCGGTGTCGACGACACCGCCTCGGGCCACGTTCACCAGCCACGCATCCCGGCGCATGGCGGCCAGTTCGGCGGCACCGATGATGCCGCGGGTGCCGGGCGTGAGCGCCAGGGCCAGGAACACGACCTGGGCGTCGGCGAGAGCTTCGTGCAGGCCGGCCTGACCGACGGTCCTGGCCGCGCCGGGCACCGGGTCGGGCCGGTTGCGGACCACGGTCGCGGTGACGCGCAGCGGCGCGAGCAGTTCGAGCAGGCTCAGGGTGATGCCGCCGCCGCCGAGGATCGTGACCGGCTGGTCGTACAGGCTGGTCCCGCCCTGCGCTCCCCAGGACCTGGCGGCGATGCGCCGCGGCAGCAGTCGCAGCCCGGCCAGGGCCAGAGCCAGGGCGTGCTCGGCAACCGGATCGGCGTACGCGCCCTTGGCCGAGGTCCACACGCGCGCCGGGTCGAACAGTCCGGCGGCGGCCACCTTCTCGACCCCGGCGAACGGCAGCTGCACCCAGCGGGCGGAACTCGCCGCGGCAAGGGCGGCACGGAAGCCGTCGAGATCGCCCGGGTTAAGCCAGACGAGCGCGTCGGCCTGGGCGTCGACGTCGGTCGGCTCGCCGCCCGCGTTCCGGATCGCCTTTTCGGCTAGCTCGGTATA
>Ga0335074_10017288_pt1 | contig 10169 bp, 6 predicted proteins | sample Lox_Sample_23_FD_206715 | JGI IMG/M metagenome (GOLD analysis project Ga0335074, IMG submission 206715) | Soil microbial communities from Loxahatchee National Wildlife Refuge, Florida, United States - Lox_Sample_2.3 | ecosystem: Environmental > Terrestrial > Soil > Wetlands | place: USA: Florida...
TGCCGGGAGCGGCCAAGGTGAACCTCAAACCTGCCGCGGCGCCGTGCGCACTCTTCGTCGGAGTGCCACCGCCCGCGGAACCACCGCCACCACCCGACGTGACGGTGTAGGTGACGGTGGCGCTGACCGGCTCCTGGTCGTTGCCTGCGATCCCCTGGACCGTGAACGTGTGGGTGCCCGGCGACGTGTCGATCGGGCTCCCATTCGCCGAACTCGCGGTGCAGTTCTGCGCAAGCGCCCCCTCCAGCGGATCGCCGCTGTCGCACGACCACGCGGCATCGATCACCTGGCCCGGCGAATAGACCGCACCGTTCGCAGGCGTGTCGATCTCGATCGCCGGTACCAACCGGATGAACGGCACGCCGGTGCCCATCGCCCCGAACGCGACCCGCGGGTACTCCACCTGATTGGCGAAAAAGCTCGAACCGCCGGCCCCGCCCATTCCAGCGCCCTCGGAATTGCACGCACCACTCGAGCTGTTCACGCATTCGTCATAGCCCGTCGCGCCGCCACCAGCGCCGAAATAGCCACCGCCGCCACCACCACCTGGTCCGGCATCGCCGCACTCGGTCCCCGTGCAACCGTCCCCGACAAACGCCGGCAATCCGCTCGCGTCCGCGCCCGCGCCCCCATTCGGCCCCGAACCGCTCGAGCCGGCCACACTGTCCGAGAACGTCGTCGTCGGGTTCGTCCCACTCGAACAGCCCGACAGCACACCGCCCGCCCCCGCGAAACTGCTCCCATACCCAGGCGGCGTGGTCCCGCTCGCCGTCGTCGAGGACGTTAACCCCGGCACCACAAGCCCCGCCGCCGTCACCACGGGCAGCGGCCCATCGGCCGCGTCCCCACCCGGCAACGGCTGATTGTTGTCCGCCCCCGCGCCAAACCCACCAGGACCCGCACACGTCGGCGCGTTCGAATTTCCGCCCCCGCCAACCCCGCCGCCGCCACCGGCCACGATCACCCGCGAGCCAACCGACGTACCCCCACCCGGACAGCTCAAAGCGCTCATCGAGCACGTCCGCACATCGCTCGCCCCACCACCCGAACTCGCAAACTCCCCAATACCCCCCGACACCGTCGGCGGCGGCGCCCCGGCCGCCCCACCACCACCAAACGTCGCTCCCCCGCCATAGGACCCGTTCTGCCCGACCTCCCCATACAACGTCTCCCCGGGACTCACCGGCAAGATGCCCTCGACCCCCGCGCCATTCTCATTCACACCGTTGTCCGCACCGCCCCACGCCCCCTGCACCAACACGCCAAGCAGCTGCACGCCACTCGGCACCACATACGGCTGCTCACCACCGGTGTACGTCAACGTTGTCGGCCCCGCCATCCCCCACGCCACACCAGGCAACGCCAGCAACCCAACCGCCACCACCAACACCGCCACGAAACGGAATCTCATCTCTGCCCCTTCTGGAAGGGTCGCCTTGACCGGGAACGAGGGCATCGTCTTCGGGGGGCGTCACACGAACGTCACAGCCCTCCCAGCGACCCGGCCGCCGACCGACGGGGCCGTCTGGTTCTAGGCGGCCAGCGACTCCTCGAAGTCCTGGAGCTCGGCCGGCAGCGGCACGCCGAGCTCGGACAACGTCGAACGGGCGCGGCGCAGGACGCTGAGGGCGGCACCTCGACGTCCCTGCTCGTGCAGGATCGAGGCGACCTTCAGGTAGCGGTCGTCGTCGTAGGGCGCAAGCTCGATCGTCCGCTCGACCATCCGTCGCGCCTCGTCGAGATCTCCCCGCTCGGCGGCCGCCTCGGCGCACACGTCGAGCAGCTCGAGCATCGTCCGTCTCGCCTCCTCGCGGGCCGTGTCGGCCCACTCCTCGTACAGGTCGTGCGGGAGCAGGTCACCCCGGTAGCGGGCGATCGCCGACCGGGCTACGGCCACGGCGGCGGCCGGATCGCCGGATGACAAGGCCAGCGCCTGCCGAGACTCCCGCTGGAACTGAGCCAGGTCCACGCGGACAGTCGACGCCAGGCACAGGAGCTCGCCGTCGCGCTGGACGAGGTCCTGCGCGACCTCGCGCAGGCGTCCGAGGACGGTCCGCAGCCGGTTGCGTCCGGCGGCCGGGTCGGAATCCGGCCATAGGGCCTCGATCGCCTGCTCGGCGTGGATTCGGCCGCCGCTGACCGCGACGAGCTTGACCAGCTGCGTGGCCTGCCCGCTGCCCAGCGGCAGCGCGCGCCCACCTTCGGTGAGCTCGAACCGCCCAAGCAACGCGAGCGCGATCGGCAGCGAGGAAGCCTCGAGTGCCCGCGCCGCCGCCGAGCCGGTCTCGACCGCCAGCGCGAGCAGCGCCTCGGTCAGCTCCCGTTCTCGGATCAACGGCAGCTGGGGCGATCCCAGCCGCGCCGCCTCCTCGAAGGCACGCGCGGCCAGCGCGCCGGCCACCTGGTCGCCGCGGCGAAGCGCGGCGTAGGCGCGCAACAGCGTGACCCGCCAGAACTCCCTGGGCACGATCCCATGGTCGTGGACCGCCAGCAGCCGTTCCTCGGCCAGGCCGGCGTCGCCGTGCCGAGCCAGCAGCGCGCACTCGGCCATGGCGATCAGCCGCTCCGCGTCGCCCGGGTCCGCCCGGGCGCGCTCGAGGTACTCCCAGGCGAGCGCCGTGTGACCCACGCGAGCCAGCGACTCGGCCGCGTCCGCGAAGAAGTCGAACCGCCCGTGCTCCCACCAGTCGGCGCGGTTGGCCTCGGTCTGCTGGACGTGATCGAGGGTCGACTCCGCATCGCCGCGCATCGATGTCTGGATGGCCCGCTCCCAGTGCACGTAGGCGACCTTGTTGGCCGGGTCGGGAAGCATGTGAGCGATGCGCATGATCTCGTCGAAGTCCGCGTCGGCTTCCTCGTAGCGGCCGAGCTCGCCGAGCACCTTCGCCCGGAACAGCAGCACCGAGCTGTAGCGCCGGGGGTTATCGAGCGACAGCGCGAGTCCCTCGTTCAGGAGGTCCAGGGCCGCCAGCGGCCGACCGAGTTCGAACTCGATCCATATCGCTCGGTACGGGGTCAGGGCCGCGGCCGCCGCGCGCTGCCCGAGGCTGACCAGGATCTCCCACGCCTGGTCGAAGTAGACCGCCGCTTCGCGCATCCGAGCCACCGAGCGGCGACCGCCCTCATCCGATCGCCACCAGAGCGACTTGCCGATGACCGAGAGCGCGCGTGCGCGGGTGAACTGCTCGGCCTCGGTCGCCGACGCGAGGACCCGCCGAGCGAGATCCTCGGCCTGCCCGGGGGTTGTGCCGTCGAGCGCCAGGTCGGTCGCGAGCTCGGCGTCGACCGCGCGGCGTAACTCCGGCCGCTCCGGCTCGCCGACGACGGCGTCGAGCCGCTCGAGGAAGCCCGACCGGCGCTGGAGGAGGTTTGCCGCATGACAGCTGCGGACCGCGTGCAGCATCACAGCCGGGCAACGGTCGAGCACCGCGTCGGGAATCCGGTCGATCACCGAGAGCAGCTCCAGGACCTCGATTCGCTCGATCTGACCCGGCTCCGCCTCGGCCAGGAGCCTCGCCGCCGCCTCGACTTCCCCCGCGCCGAGCAGCATCTGCAGGGCCGCGGTGAGCTGCCCCCGACGCTGGTAGTACGTGGCCGCACCGCCGAGCGCCGCCGGATCGGCCGCGCCCAGCGCGCCGAGGTGATCGCGCACGGGCCCGGGGAGCTCGTACCAGCCGTTGCCGGTGGCCGTGAGCGGCAGGCCCAGCGCCAGGGCTCGGTCGAAGAAGCCTTCCTCGCCGGTGACGGTCGCCAGCAGCTCCCGGTCCAGGAGCGGGAGCGGGGCGATCAGGGCCAGCCGCGCGCGGTCCGGGCCGAGCGCCGCGAGTAGCTCCTCGAGGATGGCGCCGACTGGGTCCGGCCCACCGCCGGCCTCGGCGGCCACCGCCCGCACGGATCGCTCGGTGTGCTTGGCCCGGGATGCGGCGAGTACTGCCGCCGCGGTCCAGCCGCCCGACAGCGTGTCGAGCAGCCGGCCGTCGTCGGTGGTGACCTCGAGCCCGAATCCAGACCGGCACAGCTCGAGCGTCTCCTCCGGCCGCAGGGCGAGGTCGGCGGCGGTCAGCTGCACGGCTTCGGCGCGCCTCAGCCGTTCGGCGCCTTCCGGGAGCCGGCGCGTCAGGACGGCCAGGCGCTGAGGGGGCGCGACCCGGCTGGCGATCCGGTCGATCAGGATGCCGGCGTCGCGCGCCGCGTTGTGCGCGTCGTCGATCACGATCGCGCACGACTCGCCCTCCAGGCAGTCCACCATGGCGTCGACCGCCCCCACCGGATCGGTGCCCGCCTGGGCCATCAGTCCGGCCGCGTCGGCAAACCCGGCGCGGACCACGGCCGCGTGCAGCCGGGCCGCGAGCACATCGGCCGAGATATGCGCCGGTTCGAGCACCACTTCGATGGGGACCGCTCCCCAGACCTCAATCAGCTCGGCGGCCAGCACCGACTTGCCAAAGCCGGCCGCGGCCTCGACCACAACGACGGTCAGGTCCTCGCCGGCGCACGGACCCGTCAAGCGGGGACGGGGAACGTGATGCGACGGCAGCCGGCTCATCGTGTGCGTCGCGAGACCGAGCCGTCGAGCGACCTCCGCCCCCGGGGGCCCGCGCTTGGTTGGTAAGTCTTACACAGCTTTGGTGGGCTGGGTGGGAACCGGCATCCGCATCGCGCGGCTCCGGTAGCGTCCCGGGCCATGGCCACCGCAGACGTCCTCAAGCCCGACTTCGCCAACCGGCGCAGTCACTTCATCTTCACCGACGACCACAACCAGTTGCGGGAGTCGATCCGCCGGTTCGTGATCAAGGAGCTCCAGCCTCACGCCGAGGAGTGGGAGGAGACGACGTTCCCCGACTGGGTGTTCGAGCGGATGGGCGAGCTCGGCTTCCTCGGGCTGGACAAGCCCGTGGAGTACGGCGGACAGGGCGGTGATTACTACACCTCCCTGGTGCTGGCCGAGGAACTCGTGCACGCCCACTGCGGCGGGCTTGGCATGGGCGTCGCGGTGCAGACGGACATGACGATCCCGCCGATCCTCAAGTTCGGGACCGAGGAGCAGAAGCAGCAGTGGGCCGTTCCCGCCATCGCCGGCAAGAAGATCCTGTGCCTGGGCATCACCGAGCCCGACGCGGGCTCCGATGTGGCCGGGATCAAGACGAGGGCGGTATACGACGCCGCGGCCGGCGAGTACGTGATCAACGGTTCAAAGACGTTCATCACCAACGGCCACCGCGCTCACTGCATTGTGCTCGTGACCAAGACCGATCCCGACGCCGGCTACGACGGCTTCACGCTGCTCCTGGTGCCGATGGACGCACCAGGGGTGATCCGCGAGAAGCGCCTGCAGAAGCTCGGGATGCACGCCTCGGACACCGCGCTGCTCGCCTTCCAGGACGTGCGGGTGCCGTGCTCGGCGGTCCTCGGGCAGGTCGGCAAGGGCTTCTACCACATCATGTGGGAGCTCCAGGGCGAGCGCCTGATCGGCGCCGCCGGCTCGGTGGCCGGCGCGCAGCACGTGTTCGACCGCACGCTGGCCTACGCCAAGGAGCGCACGGCGTTCGGGCGGCCGATCGGCCGCTTCCAGGCGATCCGCCACAAGTTCGCCGAGATGGCGACCAAGATCGAGACCGCCCGGCAGATGGTCTACTCGACCGCCTGGCGCTTTGAGAACGGCGAGTACCCGGTGCGCGAGATCACCATGGCCAAGCTCTACGCCGCGCGGATCGCGGTCGAGGTCGCCGACGAGTGCATCCAGATCCACGGCGGCAACGGCTACATGAAGGAATACGGCATCGAGCGGTCCTGGCGGGATCTGCGCCTGAACCGGATCGGCGCTGGCAGCGACGAGATCATGCTCGAGGTCATCGGCCGCTCATACGGCCTGTAGGCGACGCGGCTGCGCCGGTCTGACCGGCCGCGTTTTACCGCGTCCTTACCGATGGCTTGCCGGGCGTCTGCAAGCTCCTGTCCGTAAGCACGTTAGATCGGAGGGAGGTAGCCATGCCCCACAGAATGTGGCGCCGCCGATCGTCGTCTGCAAAAACATTCTGCAAACAGCACGTTTCCAAAAGGAGGTGCGACATGCCGCGCTGCAGCTGGTAGCGGGACTAACCGCCAGGCGAAAGACGACGGCCCGCCCGGCGTGTCACAACACGCGAGGTGGGCCGCCACCATCAGGCCGCTCGTACGGCCTGTAGACGAATGACCTATGGTCGGCGACGGCGGCGGCTATTACAATGCGCCGACTTCGGAAGTGACAGGAAGTCACCACCGTTGTTATGAACTGGGGGCAGGACGGGCTCATCGCGCCGACGCGGCGACTGAGCACGAACGCGGGAAAGCCATGCACGAGCTGACTTGGCTCGTCGCCCGCGATGCGACGCGCACTGTCGGCTAGGGCGATCTGAGGAAGGTGACGCACATGCCGATGCGGAGCTGGTGAGACACCGTTGTGGCCGAGCCGGCGCGAAGCTTGGCCTCCCATCAGAAAGAAAGGAGAATCAGATGCCCATGCGCTTCCGTTGAAACCGGTTGTGACCAGTACCCGGCGCAAGCCGGACACGAAAACAAAAAGGCCCGTCCCGCGGAGATGAGCGCGGGACGGGCCTTTTTCACATGGTTTTAGTGGAACATGTGGGGATCGACGTACACATCGTCGATCTGGGATGAGCCGGTGACCGCCGTGAACCGAAGAGCCACCTGTGGGTCGCTGCCCGAGACCAGGCCCGTCACGAGCCCCTGTACCACCGAGGCGGTGAGGAACTGGGCTGTCGGCGCCCATTTCGGGGTCAACGCGATCACGCCCACCGGAATCGCCGTCTGGCCAAGGAGCGGCTCGTCATAGACAACCGATACCGCGACCGTCGATAGGAGCGAGTTGTTCTTGGCGAACAGCCGGAACATCGGATAGGCCGCGTCAACGCAGGTGAACGGCGATTGCGCGGTCCCGCCAGCCGGTAGATAGAGCGACGACGAGCTGACGTGCCCGGTGACGCCAAAAGGCTCTCCACCCGGCACGAGCTTGGCCCCACGGGTGAGAGTCCACCCCGGGGCGCTGCCATTGAAGTCGCTACCGGGTACGAGTTTGTACTGGTTCGAGTCGCTCCAGGGCAGGAACGGCTGCGTGAGAGTCGACCCGTCGCACGGGTCGGTGCTAATCAATGCCGCGTGTGCAGACCCGGCGAACATCAGGGCGCACGCGACGGCGGCCAACAGGCCCGCCAGCAACAGCTGGGGGCGCGATGGGCGAAGTGACGCAATCGGACTGAACAAGTAGAGCCCTCCTTGGCTTTACTGGCAGCCGGGCTGTCTCGCGCTCCACGAGACCCCTAGCTTTGCGTCACCGGCTCACGCCGGGTTTGCCCTTTTCAGTTGGGTTACGAGCGCTTCATCGTCCACCCGGAGCCCCAACGGACATCGGCGGCCGCAAAAGTTGGACACTTGTTGGAGGTTTGGGCCGTTTTGGCACGACTCTGTAAGGCTCGTCGAGCTGCGGCTCGATATTGCCAGGGAGATGTCCTTCGAGCCAACCTTCGACGAGCAGGAACTGCTCGCCGACACCTTCGTGCGCCAAGCGTCACGCCCGACTGCGCGTGAACGGGCGGCCTGGGTCATCCTCGGTGCCGGTTTGATCGCCGCGGTGGGCGCGCTTTGGTTGCTAAGCCCGCCTAAAGCGTTTGCCGTAGCCCCTGCCCTCCTGTGCATGCTCGTCTTCGTGCTCGCGACGCTCGTTCAAATCGACACACCGCTCGGTTTCACCGTCCCGACGCAACTGCCCTTCGTCGCCTTGCTGTTTGCTATGCCGGCGGCGACCGTACCGCTGGGGGTGGCAGTCGGACTTGCGATCGGGCGCCTCCCGGGTGTCGTGCGCGGTCGGTTGCCGATGAGCAGATTGCCCCAGGCGCCGATCAATGCGTGGTTCGCCGTCGGCCCGGCGGCAGTGCTGGCGATTGCGCACGTGCAACCGAGCGCGGCAGGCCCGGCCCTGCTGCTCGCCGCACTGGCGGCGCAGTTCGTAGTCGATTTCGGGGCCTCGGCGGCGCTCGTGGCAATTGCGCGCGGACTGACGCTGGCCTCGCTCGTGCGTAGCTCCTGGGTTTACCTGATCGACGCGGCGCTGGCCGGCATCGGCTTGGTCGTGGCCAAGGACAGCTCCCCGTATGCCGTCTTGGCGCTGGTCCCGCTCCTCGGCCTATTCGCCCTGTTTGCCAACGAGCGCCATCGCCGCCTCGAGGGCATGCTCGAGCTCTCGAGCGCCTACCGGGGCACCGCGCTCGTGCTGGGCGACGTGATCGAGGCCGACGACGGCTACACCGGCGAGCACTGCAAGAGCGTGGTCACCCTGGCCCTCGAAATGGCCGAACACCTCGGACTGAGTCCCGAGCGTCAGCGCAACCTCGAGTTCGCCGCGCTCCTGCACGACGTCGGGAAGATCGCCATCCCCAAGGAGATCATCAACAAGCCCGGCAAGCTCGACCCCCACGAGTGGACGATCATCAAGACCCACACCCTTGAGGGGCAGAAGATGCTCGAGCGGGTCGGAGGCTTCATGCGCGAGGTGGGGCTGATCGTCCGCTCTCACCACGAACGCTGGGACGGCGGCGGCTATCCCGACGGGCTTGCCGGCGAAGCGATTCCGCTCGAGGCGCGGATCATCTCCTGCTGCGACAGCTGGAACGCGATGCGCACCGACCGCCCGTATCGCCAGGCTCTGGCCTACGACGTCGCTGTTGCCGAGCTCGCCTCGAACGCGGGCAAGCAGTTCGATCCAGCGGTGGTCAAGACCTTCCTGGCGCTGACGGCACCCAACGAACGGCCCCAGGGAGCCCCGATCCACGCCATGACGGCTTCGCCGGCGCGGACCACGGCGGGGCTGATCGCATCACCTGCGGACGGTTAGAGCCGCCGGCCTCGCGTCGACCCGCCGCGCTGACGACCGGGCCCTTCAGTTCCGCCTGGGAGCGCGGCTGAGGGCGGACCTCTATCTTTAATAATCGCTGGTTATCGCTGAAGCACCGTTTTGCGGTGTGATTTCTGTTAATCTGCGTCCCGCTCCGGAGGTCTGCCCCCGTCCGGAGGTCCGCCTCCGCTCCGTCGAGGAGCGGCCGCTTGCGCGAGCGGCGCCCGCAGGGCAAATATCCGAGAACCATCTCGGGTGGGTGAGAACATGACCGTTTCCCTGACAGCAAGCACCGGTGCGAAGATCCTCGTGTGGCGCGAGAAGGACATGTTCGCCGCGTTGCGGGCCGGCGCTTCCGAAGAGGCCCAGGTGTGCCTGGGAATCGACCTGTTCGAGGTGATAGCCGAGCTCGCGGGGCTGGATCTCGACGACTTCGAGCAATCGGACGAGGCGACCCGGCTGGCCGAAGACGCTCGCCAGCGCCTTTCCTCCATGCCGAGCCACCGGCGCCTGTAGCCGGCCGGGCGGGCCCGCGGGCGGCCGCCGACACCCCCGGCACCGACAGAGCCGACGGCAGCAGTGGACCAAATCCGGGTAGTCCTCGCTGGTGATGGAATCCGTACGAGGTCAACTACTCGTGGCCGGGCCGTCGCTGCTCGATCCGAACTTCTGGCGGACGGTCGTGCTCGTGGTCGAGCACACCGACGAAGGTGCGCTGGGCCTGGTCCTCAACCGACCGTCCGAGACCAGCGTCGGGGAAGCGGTGCCCCAACTCGGCGAGATGCTGGACACGGCTGAGCGGTTGTTCATCGGCGGACCTGTCCAGCCGTCCGCGGTGATCGTCCTGGCCCAGTTTGAGGATCCGACCGACGCCGCGCTGCTGGCGTTCGACGACGTCGGCGTACTCGGGACCGGGCCCTCGTCCGAGGATCTGTCGGTCGGCGTCCGGGCGGGCCGGGCGTTCCTGGGCCACGCCGGATGGGGCCCGGGTCAGTTGGACGGCGAGCTCGAGCGCGGTGACTGGATCCTTGAGCCGGCGCGCCTCGGGGACGCGTTCGCCGAGGAGGCCAAGGAGCTGTGGTCGGAGGTGCTGACGCGCAAGGGCGGCAGCTACGCGCTCGTGGCGCGCATGCCCGCCGATCCGTCGATGAACTGAAGCGGGCCGCGAGGCCGAAGGCCTCGTCGGTGCGGCCCGCCCGATCAGTCATTCGCGAGGCCGAAGGCCTCGTCGGTGCGGCCCGCCCGATCAGTCATTCGCGAGGCCGAAGGCCTCGGAGGGGGC
>Ga0335074_10017289_pt1 | contig 10169 bp, 10 predicted proteins | sample Lox_Sample_23_FD_206715 | JGI IMG/M metagenome (GOLD analysis project Ga0335074, IMG submission 206715) | Soil microbial communities from Loxahatchee National Wildlife Refuge, Florida, United States - Lox_Sample_2.3 | ecosystem: Environmental > Terrestrial > Soil > Wetlands | place: USA...
CGTCATCGCGGGCGCCGGCTGCGGCGCCGCGGGCGCGGTGCTGGCCATCAGCCAGCTCATCGTGCAGCCCAGCGCGGTGTTCGGCGTGCAGTGGACGGCGGAGATGGCGTTCGCGGTGATCATCGGAGGGCTCGGCACGATCGAGGGGCCGATCCTCGGCACCGCCGTGTACGTGGTCCTGCAGCAGACGCTGGCCTCGTACAACGCCTGGTACCTGATCATCCTCGGCCTGATCGCGATGGGGGTGGCCATCTTCGCGCGGCGCGGGCTGTGGGGGCTCATCGACGAGTACGCGCACGTCCGGCTGTTCCCGGTCGGATACTGGCTGTGGGCCCCCGGCGCCGGCGGCCGCCGCAGGTTCGGCCGCCGGCGAGGCGCCCAGCCCAGCTGATCCGGGTCCGATGGGGCGGGAGGCCAGGATGACCAAGCCATCCAGCGGGAGCCGTCGTGAGCTGACGCCGCGGGCTCCGGGCCGGCGGGCCGGGCCCGTGGTGCGCCAGGTGCTGTGGGCCTCGGTGCCGGTCTGGTCGTTCGGCTTCCTGGCCTTCGTTCCCTTCCTGGCCAACGCCGTCATCCGGCGGACCAGGGCAGACTGGGCGGTATTCGCGGCCTACCTGGCGGCGACCGTAGGCCTGATCGTGACGGGAGCGACCGTCGGCTCGGGGAACGGCGGCGGCAGCGCGGCGTTCGGCGGGTTCATCATCGCGCTGGCGGGCTGCGCCGCCGTGCACGCCGCCATCGTGTTCCGGCCGGGGAACGCCCCGGCGGCCCCGGCGGCGCCGGTCGCGGCCGGGCTGCCCGGAACGCGGGAGCACAACAGGGACGCCATCGCCGAGGCGAAGAGCCGGATTGAGCGCAGGAAGGAGGCGCGGCGGCTGGCCGAGACCGACCCCGCGCTGGCGCGGGACCTGCACATCGGCCGGCCCGATCTGCCGCGGGACTACGACGACGGCGGGCTGGTGGACGTCAACCACGTGCCAGGCGCCGTGCTGGCCGCCGACCTGGGCCTGACGCCTGGCGAGGTGACGGACGTGATCGCGGCGCGGGACAAGCTCGGGAAGTTCACCAGCGCCGACGAGGTATGCGCCTACACCGACCTGTCACCGGACCGGGTGGACGAGCTCCGCGACCTGATGATCTTCAGCTGACCTGCGGGAGAATGGACCCGTGCTGCTCGCTAAGATCGCCGAGGTGTCGCGCGCCGTGGCCGCCACCAGCGCCCGGCGGGCCAAGATCGATGCGCTGGCCGCGGCGCTGCGCGAGGCCGGGCCGATCGAGGTGCCGATCGCCGTGGCCTACCTGTCCGGTGAGCTTCCGCAGCGGCAGGTGGGGGTCGGGTGGGCGGCCCTGCGGGGGGTCGCGGGGGGTCGGCCCCCCGGGCAGGCAGAGCGGGACGGGTTCCCGGCCGCTTCGACGCCTGCGCTGACGCTGAGCGAGGTGGACGCCAGCCTGTCCGCGATCGGGGCGGTAACGGGCAAGGGCTCGGCGGCGGCGCGTAAGGCGCTGGTCAGTGAGCTGTTCGGGCGTGCTACCGAGGGCGAGCAGCGATTCTTGTTCGGCCTGCTTTCTGGCGAGCTGCGGCAGGGAGCGCTGGAGGGAGTCATGACCGAGGCCGTCGCGCGGGCGGCTTCGGTGGCCGCCGCGGAAGTCCGCCGGGCGATGATGCTGCGCGGCTCGCTGGGCCTGGTGGCCGCCGCGGCGCTGGCCGGCGGCAGCGCGGCACTGCACGCGTTCGGCCTGGAGGTCGGCTGCCCGGTGCGGCCGATGCTCGCCGCGAGCGCACCGAGCATCGAGGACGCCCTGGCCAAGATCGCGGGTCCGGCGGCGGTCGAGTGGAAACTCGACGGGATCCGGATCCAGGCCCACCTGAGCGACGGAAGCGTCCGCCTGTTCACCCGGACCCTGGACGAGATCACCGGAAGGCTTCCCGACGTGGTGGCCGTGCTGGCCAAGCTGCCCGTCCGCGCGGCGGTCCTGGACGGTGAACTGATCGCGCTGCGCGAGGACGGCAGGCCGCTGCCGTTCCAGGACACAGCCTCGCGGACCGCCACCAAGCAGACCGGTTCCGAGGCGTCCGCAGCACCGCTTTCGGTGTTCCTGTTCGACGCGCTGCACCTGGACGGCGCCGACCTGATCGACCTGCCCGACGCCGAGCGGCACTACGAGCTGGCCTGGGCGGTCCCGCCCGACCTGCTGATGCCACGCCTGGTGACCAACTCGGCCGACGAGGCCACGGCGTTCTTCCGCGACGCGGTCGCGCGCGGCCACGAGGGCGTCGTGGTCAAGTCCCTGGACACGCCCTACACGGCGGGCCGGCGTGGCGCGGGGTGGATCAAGGTCAAGCCGCGGCACACCCTCGACTTGGTGGTGCTCGCGGTCGAGTGGGGGCACGGGCGGCGCCGCGGCTGGCTCTCCAACCTGCACCTGGGCGCGCGGGACCCGGCGACGGGCGGTTTCGTCATGCTCGGCAAGACGTTCAAGGGCCTGACGGACGAACTGCTCGAGTGGCAGACCCAGCGCCTGCTCGCTCTGGAAGACCGAAGGGACTCCTGGACCATCTACGTCCGGCCGGAGCTGGTCGTGGAGATCGCCTTCGACGGCGTGCAGCGCAGCCCGCGGTACCCGGGCGGGCTCGCGCTGCGTTTCGCCCGGGTGCTGCGCTACCGCGAGGACAAGCCCGCCGCCGAGGCCGACACCATCGACACGGTGCGGGCCCTGGGTCCGCAGTAGCGGCACCGTCCGGGTACTGCGCCTCGGCTAAGGGCCGCTGCCAGGCCATGGTTGCGGCTTCCTACCCGGACTAGGGGTTTGTTGCCCAGATCCCCATGAGTTCGGGCTGGTCAAGGTGGGTATCGTGGAAGCCGTCTTGGCGTGCCCGGTCCTAGGCCGGGGAGTTCGTGCTCAGCGGTAACGTTTCCGGAACGGTCCGGGCGTAGCGTTGCTGTCGTGGATGAGGCGCGGCCAGGGCTGGGGCGCGTGCCGGTGATGGCGGGCCCCGCGGCCCGGTGGTTCGCTGTGTTGTCGCCGACCACGGCGTCGGTGCTCGGCGCGGTGGTCGTGTTGCTGGTGGCTGCGTCTGTCCCGCTGGCTGGTCTGGCCCGTCAGCTGACGTTTTCCGCCGAGGTGCCGGTGATCTACGTGCTGGCGTCCGTGGCGGTCGGGGTGATCGTCGGGCGTCACCAGCCGGGTAACCCGCTGGGGTGGCTCCTGCTGGGCTGGAGCGTGCTGCTGATGCTCAGCCTTGATGGCGGATACTACGCGGTGTTCTGTTACAGCCTGGGCCACCGGGGGTTGCTGCTTGCGCCGGTCGCGGTGCTGCTGGTGCCGTTGTGGGCGCCAGCGGGGGCGCTGTTCTTGCTGGTCATTGTGCTGTTCCCGGATGGCCGGGTGCCGTCGCGGCGGTGGCGGTGGACGCTGTGGGCCTATGCCGGGCTGGTGGCCTGTTACCTGGTGTTCAGCTACGCCAAGACCATTGCGGCGGTCGCGGGGCACCGCATCCGGCTGAACAGCGCCGGTGATGTCCTGATTACGCAGCATTTCCCCGCCTGGCTTGTCGTTCTCGTGCTGGTCCCAATCACCTTGCTGGTGCTGGCCTTTGCGGTTCACCAGGTGCTCAGCTGGCGGCGGGCGTCGGGTCAGCACCGCCAGCAGCTGAAGTGGCTGGCCAGCGGCGTCGTGGTGGCGGTCGGCGTGGGCGCGGTGGCTAGCTCGCTGGTGTCGGGTGTCGCGGGGCAGGTGCTCAGCGTGGCGATTATCGCGCTGCCGGTCGGCATCGGGGTCGGGATCTTGCGGTACCGGCTGTATGACATCGATCGGATCATCTCCCGTACCCTGGCCTACGCGCTGGTGACCGGGATGCTGGTCGGGGTGTACGCGGGCATGGTCCTGCTGGCCACCGAGGGGTTGCGGTTCCATAGCACGGTGGCCGTGGCGGCGGCCACGCTGGCCGCGGCGGCGCTGTTCAACCCGCTGCGCCGGCGTGTGCAGCGGGCGGTGGACCGCCGGTTCAACCGCGCCCGGTGCGACGCGGACCAGACCGTGGCCGCGTTCGCGGCCCGGCTCAAAGACGCCGTCGACCTGGACTCGATCCGGGATGACCTGGCCGGTACCGTCCACCAGGCCCTGGAACCCGCGCACATTTCGGTGTGGGTCAGCCACGGCGATTGAGGCGAACGCCATCAGGCCAACGCGTTTCCCGGCGCACGGAAACCTGTTTCGCCATCGCCGGCGGGCGCTTGGCTGCTCCCGGCGTAGGCTGACGCCTGCGTATCGGCCCGGATAGAGAGGCTTGCGTCCAACATCCTCCGGCGGACGCTCGGTTAAACAGTCGGGCAGCACGATCCCGGAGACGTCATGCAACCAAAGCGGAACGTTGACCTGGACATCGAGTTCCACGGATTGATCCCAGACCGGGAGATGCGGATCACCGGGCTCAGCGTGGACCATCAGTCTGCCGTCCTGCATTACCGCATCAGTCCCGCCGTTCCGGACCGGGATCCCGAAGACGGGAGCCCGTGGCTCACGTGGGACTGGAGTGGCGTGGACGATCTCGGTAACGAATACGTTTCGTGGGGCGGCGCGTACGGTACCAGCGACGACGGCCGGTCCACCGGCGGTGACCTGACCCTCAGCCCGGCTCCGGCGGACGGAGCGCGCCTGCTGCGCGTGCACCTGGCACCTTTCCGTCTACACGAAGGCGACCTGGGCGCCGCCACGGCCGAGATCCCGCTCGTCCTCGATTCCCTGGAGAGCGGCTGAACCGCGGCCGGTACTTTCTTCGTGACGCCGACCAGGGCACATACTCTGACCCAACGCGGACGGAAGAGGCGTGCCAGGCTGACGCGGCACACCTCGCCGGGTTCGCGGTACTGCGCCGCCGCAGCAGGCGCCGCGTCGGTGCGCCCGGGCAGGCGATAGGCCACCCCCGGCAGCAGCCCGCCCTGCACACGCCACGGCGCGACCCGGCACCTGGTGGTACGCGCCCTCCGGCCGCACCGCCGCCGCCGTCCCCGGCTGTGGGCCAGGCGCAAGGGTCCGCAAGGTCGTCGCCACCTACAGCGCTAGGAAGCAAGGCTCGGGCGGGTACCGCACCGACACCCTCTACTGCGGCGTCGCCGGCCCCCGGGGCTACGGCTACCGGCACCTGCTCCAGCATGTTGGCCAGTACTTCGGCGGGTGACCCAGCTTCTCGTTCGCGATGGCCCAGACGCTGAAAGCACCGGCGGCCGTTATCGCCCAGTCCAATGGCAACTACCTGGAAAGCGCCCCGATCTACCAGTGCTTCTACCAAGGGGGCTACTACATCATCTGGACCTTCTTCGTGGTCCCGCAGATCAGCTCGGGCACCATCATTACCGCGTACGGGCGCATGGGCAGGACGGTGAACCAGTCGTACCCGTAATCTGAGGCGCATGACGGAATTCCCTGAAGGTGTGCTGGACGGGCTGCGGGAGATCCTGCTCTCGTCAGGTGAGGGGACGTTCTACGGCCCGGGCGGTGAGGTCACCGGGACCGGGCAGGTGCCGTTCCTGGCGGGATGGCACCTCGACCGCATCGGGTTCGACCCTGATCTGGGCCGGAGCCGGATCGTGTGCGTCCTGAGCCGGGAGGGGACGACCGTGACTGGGGTCGTTGACGCCGGGGACTGGATTGATGGCGGTTCCTACGCGTATGCGCCGATGACCGGCGCGACGTGGGGGGAGGTCACGCCGATGCTGTCGGTGGCGGTGCAGGAGAAGATCCTGACGCGAGACCCTGCGGAATTCGGCGGCGATACCGAGGTGCGCATCCGTTGAAACCGCGAAGGTTGTGGGCTCCCCTGACCTGTGGGATGACCCATCCTGGAACGCGTGGCACTGCTGCCCGTCGGGCCGGCTTATAGCGGCCCGGCCGATCGTGATGCAGGTCGCGGCTGTCCTCAGGCCAGGGACTCCCGGCGCGGCCGGGTCCGGTCCCGAGTGCCTGAGTGCCGACGATCAGCTATTACGTGATCGTCAGCACCTGAGCTGCGCAAAGATGCCGGCTCGGGGAAGAGCGGGCGGGTGAGACGGCACTGGTTAGATGTGGTCCAGCCGCGGGCTTGCGGTGCTGGGTCGGGGTCCATTGTTACCGGCATCCGCGATCGGGGCGCGGTTACGGGTCAGGATGTGATCACGATCGCGTACGGGGATCCGCCGACCTTGATCGGCGGTCCGGCCGTGTTGGTGGCCGTAGCGATCGGTATGATCGCGCCCGAGGCCGAGCAGACCACGTAGGCGGTCTGGCCGTCGGGGGTGATCGCGATAGCGGACGGGTTTCCCCAGTTTTCTCCGAGTTTGATCGGCGGAGCGGCCGTGTTCGTGGCCGTGTCGATCGGTGTCACTGTGCTTGACCCATTGTTGATCACGTAGGCGGTCTTGCCGTCCGGGGTGATCGCGATCTTGAACGGGCTTAGCCCGACTTTGATGGGCGGTCCGGCCTTGTCGGTGGCTATGTCGATCGGTGTCACTGTGTTCGAGCCGCTATTGACCACGTAGGCGGTCTTGCCGTCCGGGGTGATCGCGATATCGACTGGGTATTGCCCGACCTTGATCGGCGGTCCGGCGGTGCCGGTGGCAATGTCGATCGGCGTGACCGTGCCTGAAGGTTCGCTGACCGTGTAGACGGTCTTGCCGTCGGGGGTGATCGCGATCACCGTGGGCGCTGCGCGGAGCCTGATCGGTTTCCCTGCCGTATCGGTGGCCGCCTTGACCGGGACTAGGACGTCACTTTGGACACTCGGGGAAATATAGATAGTCTTTCCGTCGGGCGTGATCGCGGGCGAGGCGGCGAGGTTGTAGCCCGCAGGATTTATCGCGATCGGCCGTCCGGCCGTATTCGTGGCGGTCATGATCGGCGTCAGTTGCGAGTTCTCACTCAGCACGTAGGCGATCTTCCCGTCCGGCGTAATCGTGATGGCGAACGGGTAATCCGCCACCTTGATCGGTGCTCCCGCCGTGTTCGTGGCGGTCGAGACCGGGATTACCGTGTCTGAGCGTTCGTCGAGGACATAGATAGTCTTCCCGTTCGGTGTGGCCGCTATCGCGTCGCTGTTTCCGACTTTGATCCGCGGCCCGGCCGTGTTGGTGGCCGTCGAGATCGGGATCAGCCACCCCGGACCGCCGGGCGCCGTATTCGTTACGTACACCGTCGGCGTACCCGCCGACGTAGCTGGCGTCGGGGTCGTGCTGCGCGCGCCAGTGAGCGTCGGGACGATGACGGAGACTACGGCGACCACGCCCGCGCAGGCGACGATGCCCGACGTCCGGCGGCGCCGGCGGCGTTTGAGGCCGGCCAGCAGGGCGTTCTGCGCCACCGGGCCGATGAGCGGCTCGCCGGCGACGGCGTGCTCAAGCATCGCGCGCAGCGCCGTCCCATTCAGGTAGGGCTCGTTCATGTCGGGCTTAGTCATGTCGGGTGCTCCGCGTCTCATGCCGTTCGTCCATGGGCTGATCGAGCAAGCCGGATTCGCCGAGCACCATCCGCAGTTTGTCCAGGGCGCGGGCGCTCTGGCTTTTCACGTTGCCCGGCGAGCAACCGAGCAGGTCCGCGACCTGGTCCACGCTCAGGTCGGCCCAGTAGCGCATCACCACCACGACGCGTGCCTTGGGCGGCAGTGTGGCCAGCGCGTCGAGCATCACTATCCGCAGGTCGGGCGTTTGCGGGGCGGCGGGGCGCTCAGGCAGCCAGCCGGCCAGCAGCTCCCCGGCTCGCTTGCGCCGCCGGTCGGCGAGATAGGTGTTCACCAGCGTGCGGTCGGCGTAGGCGTACACCGCGTCGCGCTGGCTGATCCGGCGCCACGACACGAACATCTTCGCCAGCGTCGTCTGGGCCAGGTCTTCCGCGGTGTGCCAGTTCCCGCAGAGCAGGAACGCGGTCCGCCTTAGGCGCGGTGCCGCACCCGTGGCGAACTCGATGAACTCCTCCGCACCTGTCACCTGACCGGCTCCTTCGTCAGGGCCGCAGTTCTGGCCGGCCCTTACAGCCTGACGGTAAACAGATGCGCCAGCCCACGCGAGAGGTTGCATGCCAGTTTCCCGGGTCCGCGACCGCAGGATTGATCGCCGCCTGAAGTGGCCAGGTGACCCGGCCCGGCCGTACGGCCCATGACAGGACGTCTCATTGCCCCGCTCGCGTTTCTCCTGGCGTCTGCGTCGGCGTCTCGGCTGGGGCCTGGCCTCTTGCCTCAATGCCATGCAGATGAGCGCGATCGCATTGATCCGTCGCGCGCCTGGGCAGCGGGGACTGGCTCTTTGCCGTTGATCGGATGATCAGAGCGGGTAGATGGCTTCGATCATGAGCCTGCACCGGGAAGCTTCACCAGGCGGGTGGCCTCCGCAGGCAGCCGGCTGACCAGCTCCTCGACTACGGGCAGCGGGCAGACCGGGTCGTCTTCACCCGTGAGGACCAGCACGGGACACCGGACGGCGGCGGTCACGGTCCAGGAGTCCAAGCCGCTGGCCTGCTGACGGGCGTAGTGCAGGCTGACGTCCATGTTCTTGATCATCCGGGCCAGGAACTGGCGGGCTTCCCCGGGCCCAGCCGGGCGTGGCGCTACACGGCGGGTAGCAGACCCGGGTGAAACTCAGCCTGGTATTCCCCGGTCTCATCGGCGTAGGTACGCCGCGCGACCTCAGCGGCCTCGGGGCCGCCGAGGCGGCCGAACGCCTCGATGACGCGCTGCTGGTCGCTGCGGCCCCCGGTGGTGTTGGCCAGGATGACGCCGCCGGGATGATCGGGGAACAGCCCCGCGTAAGCGAGCGCGACGTTCCCGCCGAAGCTGCTGCCGAGCACCACCGGCTTGTCCGGGCCGAGCGCGTCACACAGCCGCCGCAGGTCATCGGCCCAGCTCCGCATGTTCCAGAACTCGGCGCTGCTGTGATCGCTGCGGCCGTGGCCCCGCAGGTCGAAGTACACCACCTGGAAATCCTCGGCCAGCGGCCCCAGGGCCGACTTCACCGTCATGTGATCCAGGCCGGGACCGCCGTGGACCGCCACCACGACCGGCGCTCTGCGGTCGTGTCGCCCTGCGGGATGACCGACGGCCCGGGGCCGAGGTGGCCGCGATCCCGAAGGTGCCCACGCCCGTGGTCCCCTACGCGCCGGCCGGCTCGCGACGCCAGGGCGTCACCGCAGACCTACTTCTTCTTGTCGCGGCGCTTGGGGTCGTTGCGGAAGGCGGCGGGGATGTCGGCCTGCTTCGGGGGCGGGAAGTTCAGGCCGGGCTGGAGTCCGGACAGGCCATCGGCCAGGTTCTCGGCCAGGCCCGGAGGAAGGCCGCCGAGTCCCGGAGCCCCGCCCAGGCCAGCCGGGAACGGGGGATTCTTCTGGCCGGCGCCGGCGTCGCCCGGGGCAAGCTCGGCGGCGCGCCGCGGGTTCCCGCTCCGGGCGGGCTTCTTCTTGCCCTTCTTGCCGCGGGCGGACTTACTGCCCGCGCGGCGAGCCCCAGGGAGGCCCGGCATCCCCGGGATGCCGCCGCTGAACATCGCGCGCATCTGCTTCTGGCCCTCGAAGAAGTTCGTGACCAGCTGGGAGACCTCGCCGACGGCGACACCGGACCCCTTGGCGATGCGCAGCCGCCGGGAGCCGTTGATGATCTTCGGGTTGCGCCGCTCCTCCGGCGTCATGGACCGGACGATGGCCTCCGCACGGTCCAGGTCCTTGTCGTTGACCTGCGAGAGCAGCTCCCGGTTCTTCTGGGCGCCCGGCAGCATGCCGAGCAGGTTCCCGATCGGCCCGAGCTTGCGGACCATGGACAGCTGCTCGACGAAGTCCTCCAGCGTGAAGCCCTCGCCCGAGACGATCCGCCCGGCCAGCGAGGCGGTCTGTTCCGCGTCGAACGCCTTCTCGGCCTGCTCGATCAGCGTGAGCACGTCACCGAGGTCCAGGATCCGCGACGCCATCCGGTCCGGGTGGAACAGGTCGAAGTCCTCGAGCTTCTCCCCCGTGGACACGAACATGATCGGCCGGCCGGTCAGCTGCGCGATGGACAGCGCCGCGCCGCCCCGCGCGTCGCCGTCGATCTTGGTCAGCACCACCCCGTCGTAGCCGACCCCGTCCAGGAACGCCTGCGCGGTCGCCACGGCGTCCTGGCCGATCATCGCGTCGACGACGAACAGGACCTCGTCCGGCTCGGTGGCGTCCCTGATGGC
>Ga0335074_10017293_pt1 | contig 10168 bp, 11 predicted proteins | sample Lox_Sample_23_FD_206715 | JGI IMG/M metagenome (GOLD analysis project Ga0335074, IMG submission 206715) | Soil microbial communities from Loxahatchee National Wildlife Refuge, Florida, United States - Lox_Sample_2.3 | ecosystem: Environmental > Terrestrial > Soil > Wetlands | place: USA...
CACGGGCGGGCTGGCCCGGCGCGGGGTGGTCTCGATCACGCCTTAATCCTGGCGAAAATCAGCCGGCACGCGATGGCAAATATCTCCTCGGAGACGGCATTACACGGCAGTAAATTGCACAACAATCACGATAGACTGACTTTTATGTCAGATTACATTCCGGACAAGGTGGATCGTGCCATCGTGGGGCGACTGCAGCAGGACGGCCGGATCGCGAACGTCGACCTGGCCGACGCGGTCGGGCTCTCGCCCTCCTCGTGCCTGCGCCGGGTCAAGGCGCTGGAGGCGAGCGGGATCATCTCCGGCTACCACGCGGAGGTGAGCCGTACGCGGGCCGGGCTCGGCCTGACCGTCTTCATCGGGCTGAAGGTCGACGGCCACTCCCGGGAGACTTCATCCCGGATCGAGCAGGCGCTGCTGGCGATCCCGGCCGTCGTCGCCTGCTACCTGGTGTCCGGGGCGGACGACTTCCTCATCGAGGCGGCGGTACCCGACCTCGGCGGGTACGAGCGGCTGCTGCTTGACGAGCTGCTGGCGATCCCGGGGGTGACCGAGGCGCGGTCGACGTTCGCGATCAGGACGGTGCTCAGCCGCGGGCCGCTCCCGCTCAGCCACTGGAAGTAGCGAACGGCCGGCGGGTGGCCGGCGGCCGACCGGCCCGGCTGGCCGGCCAGCCTGCTGGCCGCTAGCCCAAGTCGAGGAGCTGCTCGTAGAAGCCGCCGAACTCGCGCTCGGTGTCGGTCAGATGGATCTCCAGGATCCAGTGGCACACCCGTCCGGCCCTGTCGTGGCGGCGCATAGGGGTGTCGTTGCCCGCGGCGATGTAGGACTCGATGTCCTCGCCGTTGATCTCCTCGTGCGGGAACTCGCCGACCAGGTGACCGGAGTGCCGATTGCCGAAGGACCATCCGGCCTGGTGGGCCAGCCGGGTGATCTCGGCGTAGAGTTCCGCGCCGGTGATGTCGGGGCGGTCGGCGAAGTAACGCCGCCCGGCGTCGAAGATGACCGGCAGGTCGGCCGCCAGCCGGTGCTTGACCGGGTCGCCGCCGAGCACGTAAGTGCGCCCCAGGTCAGCCTCGAACTCGTCGAAGATGGGCCCGAAGTCGGCGAAGGCGATGTCGTCGGCCTCGATGATCCGGTCCGGGGGGTTCTCCCGGTAGGGGAACAGGGTGTGCGGGCCGGACCGGATGATGCGCTTGTGCCAGTGCCTGGTCTTCCCGAACATCTCGTTGGCCAGGTCCCTGACCTGGTCGCTGACCGCCTGCTCACCCTGGCCGGCCGCGACCAGGCCGCGCGCGGCCACCTCGTCGAACAGCGCGATCGCGTTGGCCTGGGCGTCGAGCAGCCGGGTGGCCCGCTCGTCCTCGTCGGTCATGGCGTCGACCCTACCTAGGCGAGCCGCCCGTCCCCGAACAATCCGATTAACGTGGGGCGGCGACATGGCCGTCATAATTGAGTAAGTCGGGCGAAGCCGGGTAGCTGGCGGCCATGGCTAGAGGCAGAAGTATCGGCGGTTACGCCATCCCCGGCATTGTCGTGTTTTTCTTCTGGTTGGTGGTCGTCATCCTCGCGATCATCCTCCTGGCGGCGGTCGTCCACTGGGCCGGCGGCGGGTCCCTGGACCTGCGGCTCGGACACTTCGTTCTCGACGTTGGCTTCACCTGATCGGCGGCACCACCAGTCGCGGGGGGGCCCCCGCGGGGCCCCCCCGCGACTGCGTTTCAGGCGCCGGGCGTGTAGGCCAGCGCCGCCTGCAGGGCGGTGACCGCCGCCTCGATGGCGACCCGGGCGGTCACCGCGCTGGTGTGCGCACGGTCGTTCTCACCGAGCGCGATGCAGTCGAACGCCACCCGGGCGTCGTGAATGGCCGCCTCGAGCTCGCGGCTGGCTTCCTGCAGCATCGGGCCCTCGCCGGCTCCGTCCGGAATCATCATCAGGCTCCCCTCCTGTGCCTTTCTGGCTCATTGGGTGGGCACGCTACCCGCCCAGTCCATCGTCATGCCCCAGTCGGGCGACTCGCGCCGGACGGCAACGGCAGGTTCGCCGTCGCCCCGTCAGGTCTCCTGCGGCCGCTGTAGTCCCAGGAGGAGCAGTTCGATCAGTCGGCGGGGGTCATAGCGCGGGTCGTTGTCGCGTCGGGCGCAGAGGCTGCCGACGCCCCGCATTAGCTCGTAGCCGCTCACGCCCGGCCTGGCCTCGCCCGCGGCGACGGCGGCGTCGAGCAGCTCCCCGCAGACCGGCACCAGGCGGTCGAGAAAGTAGCTGTGCAGCGCCTCGAAGCCGTCGCTGTCCGCCAGCGCGTGGGCGAGTCCGTGCTTGGTGACGAGGAAGTCGACGAAGAGGTCGACCCACTGCCGCAGTGCCGCGAACGGAGAGCTGACGCTGGCCAGCAGCGTCGGGCCGGCCTCGGCGCAGGCCTCCACCTGGTGGCGGAAGACGGCCACGATGAGGTCCGCCCGGGTCGGGAAGTGCCGGTAGATCGTCCCGATCCCGACGCCCGCCGCGGTCGCGATCTCCCGGATCGGCGCATCAACGCCGGAGGCCACGAACACCCCGGCCGCGGCCGCCAGCAGCGTCTGCTCGTTCCTGAGCGCGTCAGCCCGCCTGCCGCGGGACGAGGCCTGCGCCGCTGGGCTTGCCGCTGTCACCAGGCCCTCCCCCATAATTTCGGAACATTGATCCGGTTCGAGTGTAACCGAAGCGGGTCCGGGCGTGCGGGACCCGTTTTTCACGTCCTGTAACTGGCGTCGACCCGCCATTTCTCCGTCATTGTGTGCTATTTGAGTGGGCTAATCCGCCCCTTTCTCGTGATCGTGTGCTATTCGGGTCGTATAGCGCCCCTAACTACCCACGTTGACGCCGGACGTCAGCGACGATGTGGCTCGAGTTTCTGGGGTGACCCGTGGGTCGCGTCGGGGCCGGGGCGTGGCCGGGATGCGGCCGCTGGGGTATGGCACGGCTCGGGGTTGTCAACCCGGGGGGCGTCTGCGGGTCCGGGGGCGGGCGTGGCCGGGATGCGGCCGCTGCGGGTCTGGCACGGCTCGGGGCTATCGAGCCGGGGGGTCGTCGGCGGGGTGGAGGAGGGCGTGGTCGCGGACGACGGGGAGGTAGAGCTCGCGGTAGCCGTGGTCGTCGAACAGGACCGTGACCTGGTCGCCGTCGTAGCGCTGGACGGTGCCCTCGCCCCAGCGCTCGCTCACCACCCGGCTGCCCACGGCGAACGGCTCATCGGCGGTTTCGGCCTGCGCTCCCCCGGCCCCCGTCTCATCGCCCGCGAGATCGGCGAGGTCGTTGTCGCAGTTACCGCAGGTGCCCGGGTAGTCCTGGCCGAAGTAGGTGAGCAGGAACGACCGCCGGCAGCCGGGGTGCTCGGCGTAGTGCCGCATCATCCGCAGCCGGGAGGTCTCGATCTCGCTCGCGCGGTCGATCTCCTGCTGCGATGCCTTCAGGGCCTCCGCCACCGTCATCGCCCCGCTCCAGGCCGGGACGCCGTCCGCCTGCCAGGTCACCGCGCCGAGGTCGGCCAGGTGGGCGATCGCGGCCGTTTCCTGGCGCTTGCCGGTCTCGGTCTGCTGGCCGGCCGCGATCTCGGTCGCGGCCTGCACCACGGCCGCGCTGGAAACCCCGCCGACGGTGAAGTAGCGGGCGGTGTCGAAGTCCTCGTACCGGTACAGCAGCCGCGCCTGCGACGGCTCGCCGTCCCGGCCGGCCCGCCCGAACTCCTGGTAGTACGAGTCGGGCGAGGGCGGCGGGTCGTAGTGCACGACCCAGCGGACGTCCGGCTTGTCGATCCCCATCCCGAACGCGACCGTGGCCACGATCACCCGGGCGGCGCCGTCGAGGAAGGCCGCCATCGCGTCCGAACGAGCCCGCGCCGCCAGCCCGGCGTGATACAGCGTCACCCGTTCCCCGCCGTCCGCCAGCAGGCCGGCGGCCGACTCGGCCTCGGCGTGGGTGGCGGCGTAGACGATCCCCTGGCCTTCCCAGCCGGCCACCGCGCTGAGCAGCTCTTGTTCCTTCTGTTTGACGGTCATCACCCGGTGAACCGACAGCCGGATGTTCGGCCGGTCGAAGTCGCCGAGCACGGTCCGGGGATCGCGCAGGCCGAGCCGCCGGATGATCTCCTGCCGGACCGGGGGCGCCGCGGTCGCGGTCAGCGCGAGCCGGACCGGCGCCCCGAGCGCCTCCGCCTGCGCGCCCAGCATCATGTAGTCGGGCCGGAAATCGTGACCCCATTCGGTGATCAGATGCGCCTCGTCGACCGCGAACAGGCCGGGCGCCGCCCGCTTGAGCGTCTCCCTGGTCTCGTCGTTGGCCAGCTGCTCGGGCGACAGGAACACGAACGTGTCGGGCTCGCACGCGGCCAGCAGCGCCGCCGACCGCTTCCCGGCCGACTGGCGCGAGTTCAGCACGATCGCGTGCAGGCCGGCCGAACGCAGGTGGGCGAGCTGATCGTCTTCGAGCGCGATGAGCGGCGAGACGACGACGGTCGGGCCCGTCCGCAGCAGCCCGGCCAGCTCGTAGATGGCCGATTTCCCGGCCCCGGTCGGCAGCACGGCCAGCACGTCACGGCCGGCGACCAGCGCCTCAACGGCCGGCCGCTGCCCGGGGCGGAGCTCGGCGAAGCCCAGCCGCTCGCGCGCGAGCCGGTCAATCTCGTCGGTTTCCACCTGCTGAGCATCCCCCGTCCCCACCGAGCGACCCATCGACGGGCCACCGCGCATCACGATAACGTTGGCACCGTGCGACAGCTGACGTACGTCGAGGCCGGCGTCGTGCAATGGCGCGAGGTACCCGACCCGGTCGGCTCGACCCCGGCGCGGTCGCGACCCGGGTGGTGAGCTGGGACGACGCCGAGGACGCATGGCTCCAGCCGGCCGTCAAGCTGGTCGTCGCCCGCTCCGCATAGGCAACATCGGTTGCCTATGAGTCAATCTCGGGGTAATTTACGATCCTATGGAGAACGCCGTCAACGTCAGCGCGCTCGGCGACCGGCTGCGCTCGGCCCGCGAGGCCCGCGACCTGACCCTGGACCAGCTGTCCGCGTCCACCGGCATCTCCAAGGCCCACCTGTCCCGGCTTGAGTCGGGCGCGCGCCAGCCCTCGGTCGGCATTCTGGTCGAGCTCGCGGGCGCGCTCGGGACGCGGGTGGGCACGCTGCTCGGCGAGGACGCGGGCGGCGCCCCGCTGGCGACGTTCGGGCCCGACGCGCCCCGGCACACCGCGGCCGGGCTGGAGATCGCGTCGAGCAGCGGCTTCCCGGACTCGCAGGCGCTCGACGTGCTGCGGGTGCACGTTCCGGCCAACCGCCAGCCATCGGCCCCGGTCCGTCATCGCGGCGAGGAATGGATCTACGTGCTCCGAGGCAGACTGGACCTGGAGTTCGACGGGATGCTGTACGCGCTCGGGACCGACATGGCGGCGCACTTCGACGCGACCCGCCCGCACCGGCTGTCGGCCGGAGACGGCGACGCCGAGCTGCTGGTGGTCAACGCCGACTCCCGGGCCGGCCTCACCGCCATCGCGCACTGACGGCGGAGCGCCTGCTCGAGGCGATGGCCCGCGAGGTCGCCCGCCGGAAGGCCCCGTGGACGCGGCTCACCCCGCCCGCGTGACAGCCATGTAAACTCTGACAACGAATGTTGTCTGGGAGGCAACCAGGGGTTACCGTCGGACCATGACGACTCCTCTACGAGGACGTGCTGCTCGAGGACCAGTCGTTCGCCAGCCGATGCTCACGTCGCTCCACATCTACCCGCTGAAGGGCGGCCGGGCGGTCGACCTCGGCCGGGCCCTGGTCGAGCCCTGGGGCCTGGCGGGCGACCGCCGCTGGCTGCTGGTCGACGCCGACTGCCAGTTCATGAGCCAGCGCAAGCATCCGGCCCTCGCCCGCGTCGTCATCTCCCCCGGCGGCGCGGGCATCACGGTGTCGTCGGACGGCTACCCGTCCCTCCGGGTGACGGCCCCGGATGACTCGGCCGAACTGCTCAAGGTGACCGTATGGCGGTCGACGGTGCTGGCGGCGGCGGCCGGGGACGAGGCCGACGCCTGGTTTTCCGCTTACCTCGGCCAGCCGGTCCGGCTGGTCCACCTCGACGACCCGACCAGACGCGCCGTCGACCCCGAGTACGGCCGAGAGGGCGACACCGTCAGCTTCGCCGACGGGTACCCGCTGCTGCTCACCAGCAGCGCGTCCCTCGGCCAGCTCAACCAATGGCTGACCGCGGCCGGCGACCAGCCGGTGCCGATGAACCGGTTCCGGCCGAACGTGGTGGTGTCGGGGTTCGGGCCGTGGGCGGAGGACCGGTGGCGGCGGATCAGGATCGGCCCGGTCTGGTTCCGCGTCGCCAAGCCGTCCGGCCGCTGCGTGGTCACCACCACCGACCAGGTCACCGGCGAGCGCGGCTCGCAGCCGCTGACCATGCTCGCGGCCCGCCGCCGGTTCGGCAAGAACCTCGTCTTCGGACAGAATCTCATCCCCGACTCCCCCGGCCATATCCGAATCGGGGACCCAATAGAGATCATTTTATTCTGCCGTAACATAAGCCGGCCAAGACTTAACATGCGACCCATTGTCTCGTTTATTTTCTCCGGAGACAATTAAATACGGAAAGCAGAATCGCCTCCCGTATTACCTCGGAGAAAGGACCGGCAGATGGCCGTCGCTCCCGTTAAGGATGCCCCTGTAAAAACCGGACTGAGAACCGGCGCACTCGGATTCCCGGCCCTGCTGGCCCAGTCAGTGGCCCTGATCTCCCCGACCATGACCGCCGTCCTTATTATTCCGCTCGCCTTCTCAAGCGCGGGCCAGGGGACCTGGCTGGCGTACCTGTTCGGCACCGTGATGCTGCTGTTCGTGGTGCTGTGCCTCAACCAGTTCACCAAGCGGTCGGCCGCCCCGGGCGCGATGTACACCTACACCGCCCGCGGCCTCGGCCCCGCCACCGGCGTGATCTCGGGCTGGACGCTGTTGTGGTGCTACCTGTTCATCGGCACGGCCGGGCTGACCGGGTTCGCCATCTTCTGCCAGCAGTTCATCGACGCGCTCGGCGCCACCGTCACCATCCCGCCGGACATCTTCTTCGCGATCAGCGCGCTGACCTGCTGGTACATCGCCTACAAGGACATCAGGATCTCGTCGCTGATCACGCTCGCGTTCGAGGGCATCTCGGTCACGCTCATCCTCGCCCTGGCGGCCGTGGTGCTGTTCAAGCACGGCTTCACCGTCGACACCGACCAGCTCAGGCTCAAGGGCGTCGGCCCGCACGGGATGAGCCTGGCCGTCGTCGCCTGCATCTTCAGCCTGGTCGGGTTCGAGAGCGCGACCGCGCTGTCCGGCGAGGCCAAGAACCCGCTGCGGAACGTGCCCCGCGCGGTGATCTGGTCGCTGATCATCACCGGCACGTTCATGGTCATCATGGGCTACGTCGAGGTCTTCGGCACCCGGCACTACGGCACCCCGCTGAGCTCGATCACCGCCCCGCTGACGGTGCTCTCCAGCCTCTACGACGTGACGTTCTTCAAGGCCCCGATCGCGCTCGGCGCGATGATCAGCTTCTTCTCGCTCTCGCTGTCGTGCCTGAACGCGGGCGCGCGGATCCTCTACCCGATGGGCGAGCACCGGGTCTTCCCGCACCAGCTCGGCCGGGCGCACCCGAGGAACGGCACCCCGCACGTGGCGCTCACCGTCTACATCGTGATCATGCTGGCGATCCCGGTCGTGCTCGAGTTCTTCACCAACCCGGTGACCACGTTCGGCGACGCCGGCACGCTGGCCGCGTTCGGCTTCCTGCTCGCCTACTTCCTGATCACCATCGCCGCCCCGGTCTACCTGCACCGGCGGGGCGAGCTGCGAGCCAAGCACGTGGTGATCGCGGTGATCGCGTGCCTGTGCCTGCTGGTGCCGACCGAGGGCAGCTTCTACCCGGTGCCGCCGTTCCCGGTCAACATCTTCCCCTACCTGTTCGCCGCCTACATCGCGGCCGGCGGCAGCTGGCTGTTCATCCTCAGCCGCCGCCGTCGCGGCATCCTGGCCGAGATCGAGGCCGACCTCGAGCACACCGTCGAGGTGCACGAACAGCGCGCCGGCGCCACCCACTTCGATAGCGCCGTGACCGACCCCAATGGCGACCCCGCCATCGCCTAAGGGGCCGCAGCCGACGTGCGTGCACTGGAGCTGAGGAGAGTCATCCACGGTCCGTTCGGAACAAAAGAATTTGAATTCAAAAGCTTGGCATCGAACGGACCGTGGTTTCACCACTAAGCTGAGCTCGGTCGTTCCGTGGCGACGGTCCGCGGTAGTTCTGGGTGATCTCGACTCGTTATTTCGCTGCGGCTGCGTCGAGGTAGCTGATCATCCGGCTGAGCAGCCCGGTGGCGTGCTGGAGGTCGGCCGAGACCGGTGGCGGCGGCTCCGACGGCAGCCGGTCGAGCAGCCGCAGCCCCGGGGAGAACTGCTCGGCCAGCTGGGCGCAGATCACGGCCGCGTCCCGCACCGCGTGCGGGTTCAGCGTCCACAGCGCCTCGAACCGCCGGTCGGCGTCGGCGACGCTGCCCTGGCCGGGGAACTCCCAGGCGGTCAGGCAGGCCGGGTAGTCGCGGGCCTCGCACACCAGCGTCCACTCGCGGCGCAGCGGCGCTCCGTCCGGCACCGGCACCTCGAGCAGGGCGGCGCCGGCCGCTGGCGGCACCGTAAAGTCGGCGAACACGGTGGTGACGAGGGCGGTGCGGGCGAGCTCGGTCCAGCGGTCACGGGAGCGGCGGTAGAAGCGCTGGCGCTGGAAGCTGGCGAACAGCACCGCCCGCTCCGCCCGGGCGCAGTACTCGTCCTCCATCGCCCGGGTCAGCGCGAGCAGCGTGCTCTTGCGCACGACCTGGGGCAGCAGGTCGGGCTGGCGGCGGCGCAGGCCGGCGAAGACGGAGGACTCGCCCTCGGCCCCGCGGGCGGCGGCGACGCCGATGGCGGCCTCCAGGCTCAGCCCGGCCGCCCGCTGCCGTAGCACCTCCTGGATCAGCGCGACGTCGCCCGGCTCGTACCGACGATGGCCGCCCTCCAGCCGCCGCGGGCAGGGGAACCCGTACCGGGTTTCCCAGCTGCGCAGCGTCGGGGCCGGCACCCCCGCCCGGTCGGCCAGCTCCCCGATCGCCAGCCCGTTCTCCGCGTCACCCGCCATCACGAAACCTCTTCAAGATGCATAAATTTCCTTAGACGCTGCGTTTGACCTTACTGCGGCCGGACAGCACAAGGTAGTCAAGACACGCCAGATGGTACAGAAACGCGAGAGGAACAACCATGATCGAGCAACTGCACGACGCCGGCTTCAAGTCCGACTATGCCTACATCGCCGGGTTCGCCAGCATCGCCCTGTCGTTCGTCGCCTGGGGGACCTCCATGCGCGCGGAGTCGGCCGGCACCGACCGGGCCGACCGGTGGGGCATCTTCGTCGGCCATTGGGCCCCCACCTTCTTCGGCCTCGGCAACGCGCTGCGCAGCTACGAAAAGTAGGGCGGCCGCGCGTCCTAGAGCTTGGCCGGGCCCGGGTTAGGCAGCTGGACCAGGGTCAGGAAGAAGTCGTCGATCTGCCTGATCGCGGCGATGAAGTTGTCGAAGTCGACCGGCTTGGTCACGTACGCGTTGGCGTGCAGCTTGTAGCTGCGCAGGATGTCCTCCTCGGCCTGCGAGGTGGTCAGCATGACCACCGGCAGGACGGCCAGTTCCGGGTCCTGCTTCAGCTCGGCCAGCACCTCGAGGCCGGACCGTCGCGGCAGGTTGACGTCGAGCAGGATCAGCCCCGGCCGCGGCGCGCCGGCGTAGGGGCCGGTCCTGCGCATGAAGTGCAGGGCCTGCTCACCGTCGGTGACCACGTGCAACGGGTTGCGGATCTTATGGAACTCGAAGGCCTCCCTGGTCATGAGGATGTCACCCTCGTCGTCCTCCACCAGGAGCACGTCGACCGCCGTGCAGTCGCCCCGATCAGCCATCGGTCCCATCGGTCCCATCGGTTCCCTCGTTCCGCTCGTTCGCCTCATCGCCGGTGAGTGCCGGCACGGTGAATCGGAACCTGGCGCCGGTGGCGACACCGGTGTCGAGCCAGATCCGGCCGCCGAAGTAATCGATGATCTTCCGGCACATCGCCAGGCCGATGCCCGTGCCCGGGTACGCGGCCCG
>Ga0335074_10017295_pt1 | contig 10167 bp, 10 predicted proteins | sample Lox_Sample_23_FD_206715 | JGI IMG/M metagenome (GOLD analysis project Ga0335074, IMG submission 206715) | Soil microbial communities from Loxahatchee National Wildlife Refuge, Florida, United States - Lox_Sample_2.3 | ecosystem: Environmental > Terrestrial > Soil > Wetlands | place: USA...
ACGTGATGGTCCCTCTCAATGACATTTGCAGCTCCCCAATCGAGCCCATAGTTAATCATATCTAGCCGGCGGCGACGGGAACGAGCGTCCGTCTCGCAAAACCAAGCTTACCCCGGGCAACGACGCTCTGGCGCACGCTGATGCTGCCCTCGACCAGCGCGATGTCGCCGGCGATCTTTTGAATGTTTACGGCGATTTCCATGCAATCGCCGGGAACCACGGGGACGAGAAAGCGCATGTCACTGATTACGCCCAGCACCAGGAACTCCCCGGGGCGCAGCCCGAGTGAGGTGGTCTTCGAAAACAGGATCGAAGCCGACTGCCCGAGCGCCTCGACCATCAACGTGCCCGGCATGATCGCAAGCTCGGGGAAATGGCCCAGGAACTGAATCTCATTCCCGGTCACATTCTTGATGGTCACGATCCGCTGTTCGGGAGTGAGCTCCAGCACCGCATCGACCATGATCATGGGAAAGCGCTGCTTGAGGAGCGTACGCACCTCGGCGAATCCCATCAGCGGTGCGGCGTTCGACGACATCGCGGTACAGTATCCTGCTTTCGAGAGGCTCACCGAGCCTGAAGAACCATTGCGGTCGCGCGCGGCAGAAATCGCGATTGCGGCGGAGTCGCACTGGCGTCGGAGACAAGCCGAAGCACCCTGAAGCCGTTCTCCTCCGCCATCTTCAGCGGCTCGCTTTCCTGGTGAAACTCGTACACGTGGTCGCGCTGCGCCGATTCGAGTGCGGTGCTGAAGAATACGCGCCCGTTATCCGACGTCTGCCTGGCCAGTGACTGGAACAGCGGCAGGGGCCGAGGCAAGTGCTCGGCGAGCATCGCGGAGATGATGCCCTGATAGTATCGGGGACGGACAAATCCGCCCTCACCGATCGCGTCCGCGGCTGTAAAGGTGACCCGGTCCGAGTGCCCGGAGGCAGCCCGCAAGCGGTTGGCGACGGCGACCGCAGGCGCACTGATGTCCACCCCCGTGACATGAATGTCCGGGCGCTCCTCCGCCGCAATCAGGCTCAGCACGCCGTGTCCGGACGCGAGCTCCAGAACCTCCGCGCCGGGCGGGAGCCTGCGGAGGAACTCATCGCGAAAGAGTGCGATATGGCTTGCCATCGAGGGCCAGAATGCATAGATGAGGATCGCCGCCCACATATACGGCACCATGTAGCCCTCGTCCTCGTACACGCTGGAGACGATTTCCGGCATCGCTTCCGGGGTGTACTTCCCGGCCCGCTCGTAGATGCGCTGCGCCTGGGCGACACCCATGCAGTACTTTGCGTATCCGACGGCCGCGTCATCGAAGGCCGTCTCGCCGTAGGCCGCATCCGCCCAGCGCGCAAGCGGGTCGAGTAGCCAGGAGCAAAGCTCCTCGTTCGCGCGGAAGGCCGCCACCGCGCTCGGAGCGAACAGCTTCGCGCGACGCTCGAGCGCGGCCAAGAATGCCTCGGAGTTCTTCATGGATCGTAGGCCTCGTACTGAAGTGAAATCTCACTCGCCCGACGGCACGTGCCGAACGAGCCTCACCATCGGTCTGATCAGATCCATCCCATCCCACGGCGACCCAAAAGTGTGCATTCGACCGAGCTTCACGATCCTGTCAACGCCGTTCCGGCCGGCCGCATGTGCGAGCTGTGCCTCCTTGGTGCCGTCGCGAACAGCCAAGCCCAAAGTCTGGACCGTTCCGTCGAACTTCGCGATCGGATCGAAGAGACTATCGACGAGCAGCACGCTGAGGGTTCGACCCTGAGTGGGCGCGGGGATCGCCGCCCCCTCCCCCACAAGGATCGTCCAGTCCGGCGCCTGTGGGAAAATTGCACGATGGCCACCGTCATTGAGCAGCCACGACGCGCGGGATAAACAGATTGCAGAAACCAGCGCTGGATGAATATCGCGGCGTGGATGCAACCGGTTCTCCTCCCTGAACGCCGCCGCGAGCATCGCGGCGAATTCCCCCACGTCGCCCGCAGGGTGCCGCTCGAGGAACAGCACTTGCGGCGATGAGCATGCCTGCTGATCGAACTGCCAGACATCGCGAGCGATCCGCAGGCACCACGTCTCTCGATCCGGCCCGCCGCTCCAGGATTGTCCATCCATCGCCGCCACGGAAAGTCGCGGACCGAATACGGCAACGCGCGCCCAGTGCGGAAATGGCAGCGCCCGGATCTGGGTCACCGCCTCATCGCCGCCCCAGATCATGGCCCCGTCGACCGCTGAGGCCATCGCCCGCTGCAGGTCCATGCGATCGTGGTCGAATGCAACCAACGCGATGCGCTCCGCGAGCAGGCGAGCAGAGTCGGTCTCCGAGAGCCGTTCGATGAGAGTTCGCGTCTGTGCGACCAAGCCGGACGGCACCCTCACGAGACAGGCGTTTCCTCCGAGAAGGGCGCACGACATCGACAGGAGCGGCTGAATCTCGATGTTCCCGGCCGGCCAGTGACCGACGAGGCCGACCGGAAAGGTTCGAATGCGCGCCGCGCGCTCATCGTGCCACATTCCGTTCAATGCGTTCGGGCCGAGCTCACGGGCAACGATCGGCTCCAGCGTGCCGCGTCGCAACCAAAGCTTGAGGAATGGCGATCCGGGAATGGCATCGAAGGCGGGCCCCACAAGGGATTCGCCCCAACGCGCCAGAGCATCGATGACTTGCGCGGGCGTCGTCTCCAAACCGAGCGCTCGCTCTCGCAGGCGCTGCGCAGTCATCGCGACCTGCTGCGGAGAGTCTAGGCTCTGAAGGAGGTCAACCATCGGCTACCGGGAACGTCGCGGGACGTTGCCGTGCACTTTCCAGGTTGCCACATCCCCGCATTTCGGTCTTGGGCACGCGCTTGACGAACCGGAAGTGGATCCCGCGCCGCCCGCACCCACAACCGTCAGCGCCGATCACTTCCGCGATGTCATCCGTCAGTACCAGGAATCCAGGAAAGCTCGTGGGCAAGGCACTGCAGACCTGCACCAGACCCTGCTGCCCGGGCTCGACCGGGCGCAGCGTCAACGGATCGCGCACGATGACATGGCCGAATGCGGGCACGTGCTTATTGCCCCGTTCGCAGTCCGGGTAGACGATTCCCACATTCTCGACCATGCCGTAGAAATCGAGGACATTCGTCGGCGCGCAGCCGAAGACAGCGGCGACGCCGCTCGCATATGCTTCCCGCGTCACTGCCTGATCAAGCAGCCGCTTCCAGCCGCCGCTATGCAGCACGCGAGCGTTCGGCAAGTCGAGCGCGACGCCTTTGGCACGCAGGGCAAGCACGAAATGCTGCCAGATGACGTAAGTGAACCCGTAAACCAGCACATCCGCCTGCGCCCAGCGGAAAGCGAAATCGCGCAGCTTGTCTGCATCGATCTCGAGTGTTCCGGATGCGCCGTGCCGCAGGCAGCAGACGACTTCCGTCGCAAACGGTCTCAGTCCCTGGATCGCCGCACCCCGGGCCCCGAGCTCCATCTGACCCCCGAGCGCCTCCGGCGTATCGATAACGAGATACGGGCGGCGCTTGGAGCCGATGAAATCACGGATGATTGTCGTGACCCCTTTGACCATCCGCTTCGATGTTTCAGCGTCGAGGGCTACGCGGCTCGGTCTCTGACCGGTCGTCGCGCTCGAGGCAAGTGTGCGGGTGATACTCTCCCGGGGTACGAGTGCCAAGGGTGGATCGGCTTTGAACGCCCCCACCGGGAGGAAGGGCAAGTCCGCGATCTGGCTCGCCATTCGATAGTCGATCGGCCACGCACGCACGTACCGCTCGAGTTGCGCATTGCGCTCGGTCGCATAGGCGAGCTGACTTTGCAAGACCGCGAGGAGTCGCTCCTGGTGGTCGTCGGGATCGAGCCCATAGGTGGGCGAGGCAAGCAGTGCCTCGATCCTCCGGTAAACATCCGTGGGGAAAGCGTCCGTGCGCATCTTGACTCAGACGCTCTGCTCTTCCGCCGCCGCAGTGGCCTCGCGTTGCATCGGAGGTTTCGCACGCGTCGTCTCGTCCGCAACGCCGACAGCCTCGGACAGCTGCGATCGGACGAGCTTCCCGAGAGCATTTCTCGGCAGTGCGGAAATGAACATAATGGAATCACAGACCCACTCGGATGGCATGCTGCGACGAATTGATGCGGCGAGATTCTTCGCACCGGCCGCGGCGACCACGTAGAGCGCGAGCGCCTCGCCCGCCTCGACGTGCGGCACGCGCGAGGCGGCGCATTCCGTCACTCCGGCGACTGCAGCGACGCGCGACTCAATCTCCGCATAGCTCACACGGATTCCGCGCATCTTGATGAATTCGCCCATTCGTCCCTGGATCCACAGGAATCCGTCGTCGTCGAGCGAAGCGATGTCCCCTGTCGCCAGCCATCCGTCACGAAACCTGCGAGCACTTTCCTCAGGATCCACGAAGTAGCCTGTACAGACCGACTTCCCAGAGACCCACAATTCTCCGGACTCACCCACATCCACGTCGACTCCGTTCGAGTCGACGATGCGCACCGAGATGTTATCCAGAGGGAGGCCCACGCTTCCGAGCTTCGCTTCCATGCTCTCTGGAGGCAGACACGAAATTCGTGACGTCGCTTCCGTCTGCCCATACATGACAAAGAACTCCGCATGCGGCACGGTCTCGCGCATCTCCCGCACGCGCTCGGGCGCGAGTGCGCCACCTGCCTGGAGAAAGCGCCGCAGAGTCGGCAATGCGATCGTCTTGAGATTCGAGCGTCGCAGCAAGATGTTGTACACGGTCGGCACGCCGCCGAACGTGGTGCACCGATGTTGGCTCGCCGCACGCAGAACCTTGTCGGGGAACATGAAACGCGAATCGAAGACGACGCTGCCTCCCTGGTAGAGATGCGTATGCAGCACGCTTGCACCGAAGCAATAGCTCAACGGCAAGATGAGCATTGCGCGATCATCTGCTTGCAGCCTCTGGCTGCGGATGATTGCCTCGGTATTCGCAATCAGGTTGCCGTGACTCACCTTGACGAGCCTCGGTGCCCCGGTCGACCCGGAGGTGGCCATGAGCGCCGCCAGATCGTGCTCCTCGCACGGCGGGACATCTCGACGGAGCGAGTGCCTCTGCGGCGGCCTGCCCTTGATGTGCGACATTCCGAGACCGCCGACCCAACCCGGGCTTACACCGCCTTCCGTCCACAAAGCCCGGGCCAGCGTCCTGGCCGCCAACGACTCCCCGGTATCCGCGAGTGCGGCTTCATTCACGGGCACGGCGACAAATCCGCCGAGCATCGCGCCCAAATACGCGAGACTGCTGAGCGGGCTCAGATTGCAGCCGATGATGACGCGGTCACCGAACTTAAGCCCGGCCTCGGCGAACTCCTCTGCGAACGCCCGAATCGAATTCGCCGCCGCGTTTGCCGAGATCACCTCGGAGGTTGCCGCGTCGATCAGTTCGGAGTTCGCGCCGAGTCGTTCGACCAAGCGCGCTGCAAAGTTCCACTCTACCGAGCGGGTCATTTTTCGATCACGTTTTCCGGAGCTTGGAATCAACGATTCGGACGATCTCGCGAACGTTCTCCATCTCCATCATCTCGTCGACGTCAAAGCTCAAATTGAATTCCTGCTCGAGACTGCTCGCCAGCGCGACGTGGCCCATTGAATCCCAAGCCTTTACGTCAGCTGGAATCGTATTGATGGTGATGACCTTCGGGTCCAGCTCGAATGCCGCGCCGAACGCCTTCTGTACCCTCTCCAGCACGCTTTGCATGAGTAACGCGTCTCTCTCGCTAGGTTAGACCAAGTACCGCTTAGAATTCTCTTGTCACGCAACGATCGCCGCGCCGCCGTCGACTACCAGGGTCTGTCCATTGACGCCCGAGGCGGCAGAAGAACAGAGAAACTGCGCACACGCTGCGACCTCATCGACCGTGATCAGACGTCCTATCGGCGATCGGCGGGCCGCTTCGGCTAGACGCGCGTCCGCATCGGGAATCGCCTTCCACACATCCGTCAGTACTGCGCCGGGCGCGATCGCGTTCGCGCGGATCCCACGGGGCGCCAACTCCACCGCGAGGTGTCTGATCAAGGATTCGAGCGCCCCCTTCGAAGTCCCGATCGCGGCATAGTTCGAAATCGCATGTGTTCCACCTAAAGAACTGACGCCGAGAATACTGCTGCCTCGATCAAACCGTTCCAGAAACCGCTGCACCAAATCGAACAACGAACGCGCGTTCAGCGCGAACGTCCAGTCAAAGTGCTTGCCCGTCAGACTTTCAATTCCACGATGCGTCCCTGTCGCAGCGCAGTGGACGATGCCCGAGAGCTTCGTGCCGAGTTCGGAGACCCGAGTCTCGATGCGTGTGATCCCTTCCAGCGTTGTAACGTCGGCTCGGCAAACAGACAACCGTAGTCCCTCTTGCTCCGAGCTGGCCTGCAGCTCGCGCGCGGCCACTTCGTTACGCGCATAGACCGCGATGACGAGCGCGCCAGCGCGTGCGAACCGCTGCGAGATCGCGCGTCCGATACCGCGCGTTCCGCCCGTGACGACGAACGTCCCACGCAGCCCGCACGCATCGCTCCCGGAAGGCACAGAGTGCACCCGATTCTTATAACATTCGACGCTATTCTAGCTGCAATCCCGCTTTAAGCGCCGTGATTTTCGGCGTGTCTGCTTTCTGCAACATAACCGGCGACCGGATGCGCATTTCGGGAGCAGAGAGCACTGCCTTGGTGCGATCAAAAAATTGTATAGTCAAAATAACCAAAGGGACGTTGAGATGGTCGTGCGTCAGCGCAGCCCTTCCGGGCATGATTGAATGATGAACTCTGATCTCGGGCAAAAAAGCGAAAACGTGAGTTCCGGCGCCTCCGAGGAACCGCTGTATTTTCCCGCCGACGCACGCCGTTTATTCGGCTGGCTGCACTGGCCGAGAGCCGTGTCTCGCTTCGACCTGGGTATGGTGATCTGCAAGCCGTTCGGCTACGAGGCCTTATGCGGTCACCGCAGCGTGCGTGCGTTCGCGAAAGCGGCCGCAGCGAGTGGTATTCCCACCCTGAACTTCGATTACGCGGGTACCGGTGATTCGGTGGACATTGATCCGGCCACCGATCAGATCGAGACCTGGTGCGGGGACATTATCAGCGCTGTAACGGAATTGCGGCAACGCACCGGAGTGCGGCGCATTTGCCTCTTAGGTTTCCGACTCGGTGCACTCCTCGCGACACTCGCGGCGCGCCGCACGTCGATCGATGCCATGATTCTGGTCGCACCGATTCTCAGCGGCCGCACATACTTACGAGAACTGCAGGTGACTCGCATGATGGCTGCGCGTCGACTCGATTCCGTGAGTTTGGCGGATAACGTCGAGCATGAACGATTCGCTGCGGATGGGGCGATTGAGGCGAGCGGCTACTACATTTCCGCGAGTTCGGTTGCCGCCCTTTCCCAACTCGACGTCGCTTCTCTCGGGCCACCGCAGTCATCCGCGCTTCTCGTAATCGATCGCAGCGGTTTGCCCGCCGCGCGCGCGTGGACGGAATCCGCATCTGGACAAGGCATTTGCGCGGAGTACGCGGCGCTTCCGGGCTTCGTCGAAATGATGATGACTCCCCCACAGTACACTCGTATCCCCGACCTGATGATCGAGCGCGTCCGACAGTGGCTCACACGTTTCGCGTCCGGGTTGGCTCCCGCGCCCGCCGCGATGCAACATCGAGCATCAGAATCATCGAAGGCGATGTTTCTTTCGGCTGCGGTTGAAGGCTCTACGCCAGATGAGCAGATGCTGACCGAACGCGCGATCCGCTTCGGCGCGGACGGGATGCTGTTCGGTGTGGTAACGGAGCCACGGAATGTTCAGGCGCAGCCGCGCGCCGTTGTGTTCGTAAACGCCGGGGCCGACTCTCACGTTTGCGTGGGGCGAATTTACGTGACCCTCGCGCGCCAATGGGCCCGTCGTGGCTTTGTTGTACTCCGCATGGATCTCGCCGGGATCGGAGACAGTGATAATCGGTCCGGCCGCCCAGACAACGAGGTCTATCCACCCACCGCCATCGAAGACATCCGCGCCGCGGTCGAACTCCTTCGAGGTCAACTCCGCGTTTCCGACGTCACTATTGCGGGACTCTGTTCTGGCGCATACCACGCGCTGCGGGCGGCGGCAGCCGCCCTACCTTTGAATCGAATATTTCTTGTCAATCCGCAGACCTTCTTTTGGCAACAAGGCAAGGAACTCGCGGATATTCAGTTGGCCGAAGTCATCAGTGCGCGTCGCACTTACGGCGATCGCGTGCGCTCCGTCGAGTATTGGAAGAAGCTGCTGAGCGGACGGGCGAATGTCGGTTACATCGTGCGAGTTTACGTGCAGCGCTTCATTCTCTGGTTCACCACGACCGGCCGAGCGCTCGCACGATGTCTACATTTTAAATTGTCCAATGATCTGGCCCGTGACCTCGAGGAGATCGTTGCACGCGGGGTTCATATCACGATCGTTTTCGCCCGAGGCGAGCCGGGAATCGAGCTGCTGCGACTTCAGAGCGGCTCAACCGTCGAGCGACTCCGAGATCGCTGCCAGCTGCACATCATCGATGGCGCCGACCATACATTCAGCAACAGCGCCTCTAGAACGGTGCTCGAGCAAGTGCTCAGCGATGCGCTGCTCACGTGAGCGGCCGGTGCGTCAGAATGCTTTCGTCAGTTGGGAAATAGGCAACGCACGCTCATGATCGGACACCCGTACGTCCGCGGCTGTACCATGCAGGGATGCGCGATTTGGACATCGGAATAATCATCGTTTCATATCGGTCCGCCGACTTGACTGTCGACTGCCTGCGCTCCCTTGAACTCGAACAGTCGACGCCTGGACTCAACATCCGAACGGTCGTTGTCGACAATGACTCCGGGGACTTCGCGCCGATCGCCGAATTCGTGCGCCGGAATCGCTGGACGGAGTGGATCAGCGTGGTGGCCGCGCCCCGAAATGGTGGGTTTGCGTACGGCAATAATCTCGGCATCCAGTCGCTCGTCTCGAATCGACCTCCCGATTACATCTATTTACTGAATCCGGACACGAAAATTCGTCGCGGAGCGATTCGAACTCTCGTCTCCTTTCTCGAAACCCATCCGGACGTCGGGATTGCTGGCAGCAGCTTTGAGACCGCCGACGGTGTTGAATGGCCAATTGCCTTTCGCTTTCCGTCGCTAGTTACCGAGATCTGCGAGGGCATCAGCTGGGGTATTATTACGCGCGCGCTGGGGAATCGTCCCTGCGCGCGACAAATGAAGATGGACCGGCCGGAGCCGGTCGACTGGATTTGCGGCGCCTCAATGATGATACGACCCGCCGTTTTTGACGCGATTGGCGGCATGGATGAGAATTATTTTCTCTATTACGAGGAGACCGATTTCTGTCACCGAGCACGGCTGGCAGGGTACCCGACTTGGTACGTGCCCGAAAGCCGCGTGATGCACATTGGCGGTCAGAGCACGAAGGTGACCGAGCAAACTCCGGTACCGAAGCCCTTTCCGCCGTACTGGTTCGAATCCCGCCGGCGGTACTTCGCCGTGACCTACGGAATTCGTCACGCTGCCATCATCGACGTGACGGCGATCCTAAGCCTCTGCATCGGTTCTATGAAACGATTCGTTCTCGGTCGTCGCAATGAGTCGATACCTCGATTCCTCCGGGGATTGATCCGACACAGCGTGCTATGGCCAGGCAATCGGGACGTTGCCGCCGTACGCAGCGGTGTAACTCCGGGATGGTTCCGAGCACCTCGCACCCCGTAAGCGTGCGCAAAGTAGTAGTTGAGAAGCTGCGAAACGTGGTGGGGCTATAGGCGAATCCACCGGAGAACGCACTGGTACTCAGCGTCGATGAGAAAAGCCAGATCCAGACGCTCGAATGCATGCAACGAATGCGGCCGGTGGGTCTGGGCGACCTCGAGGGCACCACCCGTTACTCGAAGCGTCACGGCACCACCACACCCTCTTTTCCCCGATGTGCTCAACCACACGGTGTTGGCCGTGTCTAAGGCGCGGCACAGGCATCGGTAGTTCCTCACTTCTCTGCGCACAATCGAGGCCAGTGTCCCGGCACGCCCAGATGTGTACCTGATCGTGGATAACTACAGCATTCACCAGCATCCGGGCGAAGGCTTGATTGACGAGTGGCCCCCGCTACCGCATCCACTTCATCCCCACCAACAGCTCGTGGCTCAACCCC
>Ga0335074_10017296_pt1 | contig 10167 bp, 8 predicted proteins | sample Lox_Sample_23_FD_206715 | JGI IMG/M metagenome (GOLD analysis project Ga0335074, IMG submission 206715) | Soil microbial communities from Loxahatchee National Wildlife Refuge, Florida, United States - Lox_Sample_2.3 | ecosystem: Environmental > Terrestrial > Soil > Wetlands | place: USA: Florida...
GGCGCCCAGCCCAGCTGCTCGTGAAACGCGATCACCGCGAGCACCGCCAGTGCCCGCAACCCGTCCAGCCCGGGCATGTACCGCTGTCCGGCGCGAACCGGTTCCGGCATGACGTCCCCTCCATGCCGCGGCCCGGCCGTTCCGTCCAGGCGGGTCATCGTTGTTCGCGGCAGGGACGTCAATACCCAATGTAGTGATTAGATTACACATAGTAATTACCAAGGGAATGGCACGGCCGGAGGCGCAGATGGGTCATGCCACCCCAATCAGGCGCAGCGACGCCGCAGACCGGCCTTCGGTGACGGCGCTCTGGTCCGCAGTGGGTAGTTTGGCTGGTATGGCGTTTCCCATTGCGAGCCACGCGAGCCACGGACCGTCCCGTTCAGGCTCGTCAAAGGAATTGGCGTGACCGCGGAACAGTTCGGCACCGCGGCCGGGCTGATTGAGCGATCGGCGGCGGCCTTCGTGTCCGGTGTGCCGGAGAGCCCGGCCGACGACGGCTTCTTCGGGCCCGCCAGCGTGACCTGGAGGCTGAGCGGCGACCTGGCCGGGCCGATCGCCGGGCTGCGGTCCCTGCTGATGCAGGCGCTGCACCCGCTGGCCATGGCCGGAGTCGACCAGCACAGCGGCTGGCGTGAGGATCCGGTGGGCAGGCTCGCCGCCACCTCGGCCTACGTCACCACCGTCAGCTTCGGAGAACGGGCGGCGGCAGAGCGGGCCGCGGCGCGGGTGCGGCGGATCCACACCCGAGTCCGCGGCGTGGACCAGGTCACCGGCCGCCCGTACGAGGCGAGCGACCCCGCGCTGTTGCTGTGGGTTCACGCGGCCCTGGTCGAGTCGACGGTGGCCGTCCGCGGGCTGTTCGGGACGCCGCTCTCGCCCGAGGACGCCGACCGCTACGTGGCGGAGATGGTGGTCGCGGCCGAACTCGTCGGCGTGCCCGCCGGCCAGGTCCCGGCCAGCATGGCCGAGCTCGACGGCTACTTCGCGTCGGTCAGGCCGGAGCTGCGCTGCACGCCAGCGGCCGGTGAGTCGATGGCGTACCTGCTCGACCCGCCGGGCCTGGACGAGGAGATTGCCGACATCTGGCAGGACGTCAGGTACGGCGCGGTGGTCGCGCTGCCGGACTGGGCGCGGGAGATGTACGGCTACCGGGTGCCGCCGCTGACGCCCGGCCGCCGGGAGGAGATCCGGCAGGTGCTCGGCGTCCTCGACGCGGCGTTCCTGGGTGAGCCTGGCGTGCTAGAGGCGCGGCAGCGGATCACCGCGCGGGTGCGCACCGCGCGAAGCGCGCCGGCCAGCACCGCGCGAAGCGCGCCGGCCAGCACCGCGCGGCCGGCGTGAAGCGCCGTTCCAAGCTGGTCGCCGGGGCGTCGGCGGGCACTGTTGCCGGCGCCGCGGCGGTGGCGGCCGTCGTTGTGCTGCGCCGCCGGGGCATCCTGGGCGGGAACCTGCGGCTTTCGCGTGGGCTGGCGGCCCTCCAGCTGATCGCGCGGGGCGGGGCGCGCTACGCGAGCAGCGCCCCCCGGCTGTTCGCGGCGGCCGGCGAGCACCGGCAGCAGCTGCGCAACGACCTGGCGCTGGAGACCGCCGAGGACGTCGCGACCACGCTGGGGGCGATGAAGGGCGTGCTGATGAAGCTCGGCCAGATGGCCAGCTACATCGACGACGGCCTGTCGCCGGGTGTGCGCCGGACCCTCAGCCGGCTTCAGGACAGCGTGCCGCCGATGAGCCCGGAGCTCGCGGCGCAGGTGGTGTCCGAGGAGCTCGGCGGACCGCCGGAGCAAGTCTTCGCCCGCTGGGATCCCGAGCCCATCGCCGCGGCCTCGATCGGGCAGGTGCACCGGGCGATCACGCACGACGGCCGCGCCGTCGCGGTGAAGGTGCAGTATCCGGGGATCGCCGAGACCATCGCGGCCGACCTCGGCAACGTCGCGCTGCTGCGCCGGATGCTGCGGATCACCGCGCCGAGCCAGGACGTGGACGCGCTGCTGGGCGAGCTGCGCGATCGCGTCCTCGAGGAGCTTGACTACCGCCGGGAAGCCGAGAACCAGCGCCTGTTTGCCGCCTACTACGACGGCCATCCCACGATCGTGATCCCGGCGATCGTCGATGAGCTGTCGACGCGACGGGTGGTCACCAGCGACCTGGCCGACGGGGCCCGCTTCGCCGAGCTGGCGACCTGGCCGCAGGCCGAGCGGGACCTGGCCGCCGAGACCATTTACCGGTTCGTGTTCCGCAGCCTGTACGAGCTGCACGCGTTCAACGGCGACCCGCACCCGGGCAACTACCTGTTCCACGGCGGGGGCCGGGTGACGTTCCTGGACTTCGGGCTGGTCCGGCGCTTCACCGCCGAGGAGCTGGAGCCGCTCATGCAGATGGCCCGCTACCTGTGCGTGGAACACGACCCGGAGGAGTTCCGCCGGAACCTGGTCAAGGCCGGCTTCCTGCGCGCGGACGCTCCGCTGAGCACGGACCAGGTGGTCGAGCACATGGCCGTGTTCTACGACACCGTCCGTGAGTCACGGCCGCTGACCATGACCGGGGACTACTCGTCTGCGGTCGTGCACCGGTTCTTCGACGTGCGGAGCCCGGTCACTACCTACGCGCAGATTCCGCGCTCCTACGTGATCCTGCAGCGGATCAACCTGGGCCTGTTCGGCCTGCTCGGTGAGCTGACCGCGACCGCCAACTGGCGGGCCATCGCCGAGGAGATCTGGCCATTCGTGCTGGGCCCGCCGACCACCCCGATGGGAGAGGCCGAAGTGCCCTGGCGGGCGCGGCGCCCGGCGACCACGCTCGCGTGAGGCTCGTTCAGGGTGACGCCGCCGCGGGGCGGGCGGAGCCGGCTAGCTGGCCTCGAGGCCGACCTGCAGGCTCGGCGCGACCTTCTCCGAGATCAGCTCGAACGAGCGGATCCGGTCGCCGATGTCGTACACCATGGTCGTGAGCATCATCTCGTCGGCCTGGGTGCGCTCGAGCAGCCCGGATAGCTGGGCGCGGACCGTGTCCGGGGAGCCGATGGCCTGCTGGTCGAACCGGGTCCAGGCCATCTCCCGCTCTTCGGGCGTGTATGGGTGAGCGGCGGCCTCCTCGGGGGTGGCCAGCGGCTGCAGATTGCCCGTGCGCAGCCGCATGAACGACAGCACCGCCGGGCCGGCCAGCCACTTGGCGCGCTCGTCGGTGTCGGCGCAGATCGTGTTCACCGCGACCATCGCGTACGGCCGCTCCAGCCACTGCGACGGCCGGAAGTGCTCCCGGTACATCTGCAGCGCGGGCAGGGTGTTGGCCGCGCTGAAGTGGTGCGCGAACGAGAACGGCAGCCCGAGCATGCCGGCCAGCTGCGCGCTGTACCCGCTCGACCCCAGCAGCCAGAGCGCGGGCATGTCGCCGGCGCCAGGCGTCGCGGTGACGCGCGCCCGGGCGTCCCCGGCGAACAGCCTGATCAGGTCGAGCAGCTCCTCCGGGAAATTCTCGGCGGACAGGCCCTCCATCGTGCGCCGCAGCGCCAGCGCGGTGAGCTGGTCGGTGCCGGGTGCCCGCCCGATGCCCAGGTCAATCCGGCCCGGGTGCAATGCCTCGAGCGTGCCGAACTGCTCGGCCACCACCAGCGGGGCGTGGTTGGGCAGCATCACCCCGCCGGAGCCGACCCGGATCGTGGACGTCGCGGAGGCCAGGTGCGCGATCAGCACGGCCGGCGCCGAACTGGCGATGGCCGGCATGTTGTGGTGCTCGGCCACCCAGAATCGCCGGTAGCCGAGTTCCTCCGTACGCCTGGCCAGCTTCGTGGTGTTGTCCAGCGCCTGGCCCGACGTGGTCCCGACGGCAACCGGAGAAAGATCCAGAACGGATAGCGGCAGCTCACTCACATAGCGAAGCAACTGGGCTTCGTGCCGCTTTCTTCCCCGGCGCCCACCGGGCGGATAGGCAACGGGCCGGGTCGCTAAGAGCCCCGCGGCGGCGTCGGCCGGTCGGCGCCGAACGATGCGGTGCCGCGGCTGACCGCGTCGCCGAGGCGCCCCGCCACGTGGTCGAGCACGCCGAGGGCTTGCCGCTGCTCGGCCTCTGATATCCCGCTGACCAGATCCCTGGCCAGCCAGCGGTAACCCTCGAGCAGGCGGGCGAACGCGGTCTGGCCCGCGGGCGTGAGCGCGACGATGGTGGCGCGGCGGTCGTCCGGATCGGGGCGCCGCTCCACCCAGCCGTCGGCTTCCAGCGCGTCCACGAAGCCGGTGATGGTCCGCGGCCTGACCCCCACCGCCTTGCTCAGCTTGTGCATCTGGGCCGGCCCCATGGAGTGCAGCGCCGCGACGACCCGGCCGCGCGCGTAGCTCATCCCGTACTCGCGCGCCCCGAGGTCCAGGATCTCCACCAGGCGCGGTGCCAGCGAGAACAGCCGGCCCGCGATGCGCTCGGCGGTGTCCATGTCGAGCGCGGCAGACAGGTCGGCGCGGGCCGCGGCCGCTGCCAGTTCTGGGTCAGACACATAGCGAGTTTAGAGCCAGTTCTGTGTCAAGCACATTGTGAGCCTAACTCATTAAGTGTTAGCCTCACAATATGACTGCTCCGGCCGGGGAACCGGCGATCGAGGCGTCGGGCGTGGTCAAGTCGTTCGGCAGCGTTCAGGCGCTGCGCGGGGTCGATCTCACCGTCCGCACCGGCATGCTCGCCGCGCTGCTCGGGCCGAACGGCGCGGGTAAAACGACGCTGGTCCGCATCCTCGCGACGCTGCTGCGCCAGGACTCCGGCTCCGTCCGGGTGCTCGGCCACGACGTGGCCACCCATCCCTATGCCGTGCGTTCCGTGATCGGGCTGACCGGCCAGTACGCGGGCCTCGACGAGGCGCTGCGGGGGCGGGATAACCTCATCCTGATCGGCCGGCTGGCCGGCCTCGGGCGCCAGGAGGCCAGCCAGCGCGCGATCGAGCTGGCCGAGCGCTTCGGCCTGGCCGAGGCGGCCGGGCGGGCCGTGCGCACGTACTCCGGCGGCATGCGGCGCCGCCTGGACCTGGCGGCCAGCCTGATGAACCGGCCCGCGCTGCTGATCCTGGACGAGCCGAGCACCGGGCTGGACCCGGGCAGCCGGGTCGAGCTGTGGGCCGCGCTCAGGGAGCTGCGCGACGCCGGCGCGACCATGCTGCTGACCACCCAGTACCTCGAGGAAGCCGACCGCTTCGCCGACGCCGTGCACGTGCTCGACCACGGCGTGATCATCGCCACGGGCACTGCATCCGAGCTGAAGACGCGCACCGGGACGCAGGTCGTGGACGTGCTGCTGGCCGGTCAGGACGCGGCCGCGGCCAAGGCGGCGCTGACTGCCCGCCTCGCGCCCGCCGACCTGCACGTGGACGAGGCGTCCCGGCGGCTGGCCATCGTCGCCCGGGACGGGCTCGGCACCCTGCTCGCCGCGGCCCGGGTGCTCAGCGACAGCCGGATCGAGGTTGCCGACATTGCCTTGCGCCAGCCGTCGCTGGACGAGGCATTCCTGGCCCTGACGTCCGGCCAGCAGCCGTCGGGGGGACCGTCGTCCGGGGGGCCGCCGTCCGGGGGCGGCCCGGCCGGGACGCGGTCGCCGGGCCCGCAGCGGTCGGGAGCGCGGCGATGACGGGGGCGAGCGTCACCAGCGCCCGGGCCGGCCGCCTCGACGGCGGGCGGCGCGAGCGGCCAGGTCCTGGCCGCCTGGCCCGGGACAGCCTGCTGATCGCCGGCCGGTACCTGCGGATCCTGCGCGGCAACCCCGCCCGCCTCATTTACCCGCTGCTGCAGCCGGTGCTGATCCTGGTGCTGTTCGTGTCGGTGATGGAGAACCTCGCCTCCTCCGTGGCCGGCGGCGCCTACCGCGAGTTGCTCATCCCGGGGATCATGATCCAGAACGTGGTGCTGACCGCGCCGGTGACCGGGCTGGCCATCGTGAGGGACGCGGACACGGGCCTGGCCGACCGGTTCCGGTCGCTGCCGATGTCACGCGGCGCGGTGCTGATCGGCCGGTCGCTGTCGGACACCGTGGTGTTCTTCACCCAGGCTCTGGTCATGATCGGCGTGGCGTACCTGCTCGGATTTCACGTGCGGACCGGCCTGGCTGGGATCGCCGGGCTGGTCGTGGTGGCGGTCGGGTTCGGCACCGCGCTCGGCGTCACCTGCGCGTGGCTGGCGCTGCTCATCGGCGACGTGGAGACGGCCGAGCGGGCACTTTTCTTTCCATTCATCCCGCTGGCCTTCGTGAGTTCCGCCTACGCCCCGGTGGGCCGGCTGGCCGGCTGGCTGCAGCCGGTCGCCCGGGTGAACCCGGTCTCCTCGGCCGTCGGGGTCGTCCGGGGTCTCGCCGAAGGCGGCTCGCTGGCGCCCGCGGTGATCCACCTGGCCGCCTGGACGCTCGTGCTGGCCGTCGTGCCCGGCGTGCTCGCGGTACGCCGCTGGCAATCCTCGCCCTAACACCCGGCACCCACGGCACCCACAGGTCAGGTCAGCCGGGTTTCGAGGTCGTCCAGTTCCGCCGAGAAGCTGGCCGACATGGCTCGCTTGTCGGACTCGTCAAGGAAGCTCGCGTCGACGCCGTTCAGGCAGAACTCGCGGACCTGCCCGGCGCCGTAACCGAGGGCATTGCACAGGTCGACGTACTCCTTGCCGATGTCGGTGTGGAACATTGTCGGGTCGTCGGAGTTGAGCATGCAGCGGAGCCCCTCGGCGACCATCTGCCGGATCGGGTGGGTGGTCAGGTCCGGCCAGCCGTAGACAACGGCGGTCGAGGTCGGGCAGCAGGTGAAGTAGATCCCCTCGTCCTTGCACCGCCTGATCACGGCCGGGTCCTCGAGGATGTGGTAGCCGTGGTCGATCCGCTCGCAGCCGAGGGTGTCGAGGCAGGTGGTGATGTTGGCGGGGGGCGCGTCCTCGCTGGCGTGGCTGGTGAGGCGCAGCCCGCCGCGGCGCGCGAGAGCGAACGCCTCGGCGAACTTCTCCGGCGGGTCCGGGGCCTCGGCCCCGTCCATGCCCAGGGCGATGAGGTCGTCGACCCGGTTCTCCAGAACCTCCTCCACCATCTGCCGCGCCATCTCCGGCGGGTCCTGGCGGTAGACGTCGGCGATGAGCCTGCTGCGCACCCCGAGATCTCGTTCCGCGGCGTGCATGCCGTCGACCAGTCCGCCGATGACGGTCGCCATGGGGACGCCGCGGCGGGTGTGCAGCGTCGGGTTGAAGAACATCTCCCGGTATTTCAGATTGCCCAGCCGCACCCCGTCCTCAAGCGACTCATACGCGCAGCGGGCGAAGTCGTCCCGGTCGATGATGGTGGACGACACCATCCCGAAGATGACGAGGAACTCCACGATCGTGTTGTAGGAGTAAAGCTGGCCGACGTCGTCTGTCGGGAGCTTGACGCCATGCTTACGGGCTAGATCGGCGAACGTCGCGGCTCGGACCGTGCCCTCGAAATGGCAGTGCAGCTCGGCCTTGGGGACCTTGCGCAAGAACTCATCCCATTCCATCAGTTCTCTCCTCCCTGATCACGGCGCTCACGATCGCAACGCGGACAACGCAAAGCAGCGGGCGGCGGGCTCAAGACCGCGCCACGGCGCTCTGGCCGGTCGCGTCGGTCTCGGCCCGCACCTTCCTGCGGGCGAGCAGGTAATAGGTGATCCCGCCGAAAAAGAGCCCGAGAAAGACGCTGAAGTCGGAGCCGTCGACGCGGCTCGACAACGGCGACACGTAGGGCGAGTAGGCATTGAGCCAGAGCGCGGCGGCGACCATGCCGACGCCCTGGGCGATGATCGCCGGCCAGTGGATTCCGCCGTTGCGGTAGTACCGGCCCCCGGTCTCGTTCTGCAGCGCGGCGTTGTCATAGCGCCCGCGCCGGAGCAGGTAGTCGACCAGGTAGACGGCGCACCACGGCCCCACCCAGACGATGATGAAAAGCAGGAAGTCGGCGAGCAGCTGGCTGAAGCGCGTCGAGAAGATCGCGTAGGCAGCCAAGCCCCCGGCAACGACGGTGTCGATGAGCACGCACTGGTAGCGCTTAAGGTGCAGGCCGATGCTCTGCAGCGTCACGCCAGAGGAGTACAGGTCCATGCTGTTGATCGCGAACAGCTGGACGATGGCCACGATCAGGTACGGAACCACGAACCAGCCCGGGAAGACCGCGACCAGGCCGTTGACCGAGATGATGCCGAACGCGGCCGAACCAGTCACCGCCGTCGCCACGGCCGCGCCGAGGACCTCGAGGAGTACCGAGGGGATGCCCGCGCCTAGTGCCACCGCGAAGACGATGTTGCGCTTCCTGCTCGCTGGCGGCAGATAACGCGAGTAGTCATTGCCGTTCTCCGTCCAGCCCAGCCCGCCAGCCGAGATGACCAGCGCCAAGCCCACCATGACTGAGCCCCAGCCGGCGCCGTGCGGTACCGCGGTGAGGTTCACCTTGCTGGCGGTGATGATGGCCATGATCACGAATAGCGCGATGAACGGGAACGCCAGCCAGCGCAGCACCCGGAGCATCGCCGCGTGGCCGATGAACGGCAGGCACGCCTGGATTCCCACGGCGCCGATCAGCAGCGCCGCCTTGAGGCCGTCGCCGGCCGATACCCCGGCCTTGGCGGCGAGTGCCACCCCGGCCAGCACGATCAGCGCGATTCCTTCGATCTCGAAGCCGACCTGGGTGGCCCAGTTGAAGACAGACGGCACCCGGTTACCGTTGGGCCCGAACGATGCCCGGCTGATGGCGAACGTCGTGGTGCCCGCGGCTGGGCCCTGCAGGCTCGCAAATCCGGTGAGCAGGTAGAACAGGTTCCCAAGCAGGACGACGAGCACCGACTGGGCGAAACTCAGCCCGAACACGACCACCAGAAGCGTCCCGTAGACGACGTACTCGACATTCCACACCGCCCCGGCCCACAGCCAGAACAGGCCGGACGGCCGCCCCCACCGTTCCCCCTGCGTGATGTGCTCGATCCCCTTGGCCTCGATAGCCGCGGCCAATGGCGGCGCCCCGCCCATCTCCGACGGCGCCTGTCCCGGGGTTCCAGCGCTCTGGCTTACATCGTCCATCTGGTTCCCTCTTCTCCAGTCCGGCTGCCGCGCCCCCTCCGCGACGGGCTGGTTGATCCAGGATGCCTAGCTGTGGAGGGAAATCGGGTTATTTCCTGCCTCTGGTTGAAGGATCTTCGCATGAATGTCCTGGTTGCCGCCACAAAGGGTTTCGCCCGATCTGGACCACCCGGGCCGGGGAGAGTCTGGCATGAACGATTCGGCCGAGGGTATGGCCCTGGCAACATGAACGCGGTTAAGAAGGCGCAGCACGCCGTCGATCGGTTTCAGCAGCGGCGGCCCTGGCTCGGGTACGTGATCGGCGCCTGGAAGAAGTTCGGCGACGACCAGGCCGGCAACCTGGCGGCATTGGTGGCCTATTACGCGTTCGTGTCGATTTTCCCGCTGCTGCTGGTCCTGTACACCGTGCTTGACCTGGTGCTGCGCAGCAACCCGAAGCTCAAGGCGCACGTGCTGAACTCGGCATTCGCGCAGTACCCGCTGATCGGCAGCCAACTGCGCAGCCATACCCACTCGCTGAGCGGCACCGGGGTCGCGCTGATCATCGGCATCATCCTGACGCTGTTCGGTGCCCGCGGGGTGGCCGACGCCATCCAGAACGCGATGAACACGGTCTGGGAAGTGCCCTACACGCGGCGGCCCAAGTTCCCGTCGTCGATCCTGCGCAGCTTCGGGCTGATCATGGTCATCGGGCCGGGCCTGATCATCACGGTCATCCTGTCCAGTTACGCGGGCGGGACCGGGCACCTGATCTCGGGCCCGGCCGCGCGCATCGGTGCGCTGCTGATTTCGCTGGTGCTGAACATCGGTGTGTTCTGGCTGGCGTTCCGGGTCGGCACCGCGGCCGAGGTCCGGATGCGGGACATGCTCCTGGGCGCGGTGATCGCCGCGGTCGGCTGGCAGATCCTGCAGTACTTCGGCGGGTACCTGATCGGTCACCAGCTGAAGACCAACTCGGCGTACGGCACCTTCGGCGTGGTGCTTGGCCTGCTCGCCTGGTTCTATTTGCAGGCGCAGCTCACCTTGTACGCGGTGGAGTTCAGCATCGTGCGGGCGCGCCGGATGTGGCCGCGCAGCATGTTCCCGCCGCCGCTGACCGACGCCGACGTGCGCGCCTACCAGATGTATGCGGCCG
>Ga0335074_10017298_pt1 | contig 10167 bp, 7 predicted proteins | sample Lox_Sample_23_FD_206715 | JGI IMG/M metagenome (GOLD analysis project Ga0335074, IMG submission 206715) | Soil microbial communities from Loxahatchee National Wildlife Refuge, Florida, United States - Lox_Sample_2.3 | ecosystem: Environmental > Terrestrial > Soil > Wetlands | place: USA: Florida...
GTCGTCGCCCGAGCGCTTCGTGAATGGTCACTTGACGCTTCGCGCCTGGAAGCAGAACCGTCGATCCCGCTGCACGCAGTCACTGCGCCGCGGATCGCGATCATGCACACTTGGCTAAGCACGCAACGCGAAGGCTGGTGGCGTCAGGCTTTCGACACCGCCGGCATTCCGTTCGATTACATGAGCACGCAGGCTGTGGCTAAGGAGCCTGACCTGCGATCCAAATACGACGTCATCATTTTCGCGCCCGTGGGTCGCGCCTCGGCGCAGGAAATCATCAACGGCATTCCCATGTGGGGCAATCCCATGCCGTGGGAAAAATCCGATTTGACGCCCAATCTTGGGCGGATCGACAGCACGCCTGACATCCGGCCCGGTCTCGGCTACGACGGACTCGAACATCTGCAGAAATTCGTAGAAGATGGCGGCCTACTGATCACCTGCGAAGATACGGCGCAGTTCGCCATCGATATGGGCCTGGCGCCCGGCGTCAGCGTTGCTCCCCGCGGCGAAGCTCGCGTGGACGGCACTGTGATGAACACCGTGTTCGTGGATCGCGACAGCCCGGTTGCGTTTGGTTACTCGACCGGAGTTCCTGTCATGAGCGCCGGCGGCATGGCTTTCAACATCAGTAATACCATGGGGCGCGTGGGATTCCGCTCGCTGTCCGACCCGACTGAGCCCTTCAGCGATCCCTATGCACATCGGCCTACCGGCCGCGGCAGCGTTGAAGACAGCGACGAACCACAGGGACGAAAAATCGCCGAGGCCGAACCGCTCTACAAGCAGCAGCCCTGGGAAGCAAAGCGTTTGAATGAGGAAGACATGCGGAATAACCCGCAAGTCATTCCTGCCCAGTTACGACCTGATGTTATCCTGCGTTTCTCCGACGCGAAGTCGCTGTTGCTCGATGGCTTGCTCGATAAGCCATCTGCGATAGCTGAGCATGCAATCCTCGTCGATGCGCACCTCGGCCAGGGGAACGTGCTGCTGTTCGCCAACAATCCGATCTATCGCGGCGAGACCATCGGGAATTATGCTCTGGTGTTCAACGCGATTCTGAATTATCAGCAGCTTGGGCGTCCCTCTGCGCCACACGAAACCTCGAGCGGCAACGAGAAAACAGCAAAGTAATCGCAATTGGAGCTCCTGAATTGTCCCACCCTATGTCCTGAGTGGGAGCCGGGCGGTGGGAATTCTGCTTTGCGACAATAAGGAGGTACGACAAAGGGCAGAGAGTCGTAGGGGTAACACTGTATTCAACCGTGGGCACCCCCTATCTATTCTCAAGCGGAAGTTTGGGGGGCTGTCCCGGGTCTTTATTTACTCGAATCTCCCGCTCCAAGCTCATGTCGCATTCTGTTCCAGGTCTCTTGGCCGCATGCGCACGGTTCGCGTTAGCCACTTTGTCAGTGATCATGGGCGCAACCCTCCCGTTGCCGCCAGTCGATTCCGCCGACGTTTTCGAATCAACTCTGAGCGAGATTCGAGAGCGCGTTCGTCAACTCAATGACCGTGCTTTCACCATTTCCGACGCGTGCAGTTCGGGCGTTTCTGTGTTTTTCCCTAGCCATCCGGGACGAATCAACGGGAATCCTCCCGTCTTCTCAGCCAGCTAGGGTCCTGATCGAGCGCAACACTGAAAATTTGATGCTCTACGTACAGTGTTTTTCGTTGCGAAAATTTGCGGCGGTTGCATCTCACCAGTGAGGTTCGAGAACGAGCTGGCCAGTTCGACTGGCGAACGATCCAGGGGGATAACATGTCAAACACCGGACAGATCCTATGGCAACAAACTACCGGAACCAGCCCGAAAAATGCATGCCCACACTGTGGTAGCGCCCAGCGACACGAAGTCTGGTGCATCACCACAAACGTCAGCGTGCGTTATGCGTACGCGATCGTTCTCTCCGCGAGCTTGCTCACTCCCGGAGACGCTTTGATCCTGCACTCCCTGGGCGTGATCTGGTAAAGGTTCGGCCCGGCGCCGAATGCCATTTTTCGCGCCGTGCGTTACCCTGTCCGAAGTCGTTTACTCAGCAAGAGGCCGCACAAATTCCAACCCAAAGGTAAAGCCGTCCCGGGTGCGGACCACTGCCTGGACCGTGCGGCGCACGGGCACCTCGAATTCGACCTCGAGCAGATCTCCTGGCTTCAATGACATGCCGACGTAGACCGACATCCCCCCTTCGCTCAATTCCGTGACATGTCCGGGAATCAGGACTTTCTCGACGTCTTGGTAAATTGCAATTTTGACGGAAAAATCGACGCAGCTTCGTTCCCAGCGCCGCGTATTGGGGGGATCGGCAGCCATGAGGGTGTGCAGCGAATTGTAATCTTCGCTCGTGTTTACCGGCAGATTACAAACGTTACCCAGACGACATCACCGAAGGAACAATTTAGTCCGCAGACTCATTTTCAGCCCAGTCAGCAGCGCATGCGGATTTTATCGATTAAGGCTTAGGCTGCCAGAGCGGAAGCTGAAATGACCGCAGGACCTGCCCAGCACGACTGAATGAAGAAGAGGTTCAGCAGCAAACGTTGCCTTGAGAGCAGGATTATCGGCTGCTTTGTGGCGCGTTCAAACGGAAGACAATGCCGCCGGTGAGCCGCATATTATTTTGCAGTTGCAGACTTTCCGAGGCATTCACAAACGCCGTCCGCAGATAGTCGGCGTTGAAGCGAAACGCAAATGGCCCAAACAACGTCCGCTCGACGCCCACTCCACCACCGTATGCCGGACGCGCCACCCATCCATGCAAATAGTCGGTAGGACCTTTGATCGGCACGGCGCTGTCCACCAGGCCAGCGCCCACCAACCCGCGAAACGAGATGCGCGTTTCTCCATGAGCATACGGATAAAACACAGGCGCCGCGAACGCGCTCAGAACATAGCTGCTGTGTCCAGTCTCAAATACATCGCCGGTTCGAACGTAGCTGGAATCCACCAACGCCCCCCAACGCCGGTTGAAGTCGATTCCGGCGCCGCCATCGATGCCATTGAGGCTGATGTTGCCTGCATCCGGCACCTGCATCAGCATGTAGCTGTACCCGACGTTCACGTCAAACGAGGGTCCCGATGCCGCGGCCGGTGGCCCAGATCGCATCGATTGTGCCAGCGCTGGTGTAATCAGACCGACCAGCAACAGAAATTTTGTCGCACTCAAGATTTTTTTATTCATTCGGGCGTAGGGCATGGCACTCCACGAATCCAGCGGGCGAGATTCGATTTTGCGTTTTCACGATATTGGGCGCGACTGCAGGGGTAAACATACCTGCCGCCGCTGGACTTTGGTAACAAAGCTCTGGTAACCGACGAGCGGGCTACGCAACTTTCACCCCGCCGCCTGGCTTGACAGTTCGTCCATGAAAGGGCACACTCGCCAGTTCCCGCTGCGGTCCCGCGAAAACATGCATCAAGATCATTGCCCTTGCCGGAATCTTGCGGTTCTGCCGGTTGGACCACTTATAGGCGAGAATACACGCTTGGTCTTGCACTCTGCAAACACGTACAGCCGTCAATGGTTCGCAGGCATCAACGGCCGCACAACAAGATCGGGTACTCCGTTTTGCCCTATTCTTAAGGAGAAGTGGAGACTTCTCCACCCCAGACTCCGTGCCGGCAAAACTGAAATTGCATGAAACAATTCCGAATGAAACCGCTGACTTATTAAGTACCACTTAAGCACGACCCGAAAGGAGATCCGAAGCCACTCATGACTCATAACGGTGCGAAACCAATGACGATGGCTGTGATCGTCGGCAATCGTGGATTTTTTCCCGATCATCTGGCCAAGAGCGGCCGCGAAGAAATGATGCAGGCGCTGGCAAAAGCGGGCGTGGATTACGTCATGCTCGGTCCCGACGAGAGCAAATACGGAGCCGTCGAGACCTACGAAGAAGCCAAGCGCTGCGCCGCGCTCTTTCAGAAAAATCGCGACCGCATCGACGGTGTCATCGTCACCTTACCCAATTTCGGCGATGAGCGCGCCATCGCCGACACGTTGCGCCTCGCCAATCTCGGCGTTCCCGTCCTCGTGCAAGCCACGCCCGACACTCCCTCGAAAATGACCATCGCTTCCCGCCGCGACAGTTTCTGCGGCAAGATGTCCGCCTGCAACAATCTTCGCCAATACGGCATTCCTTATTCGCTCACACGTCTGCACACCGAAAGCCCGGACTCAAGCGAATTCGCCGAAGATCTCGCCTGGTTCGCCGCCGTCTGCCGCATCGTCAACGGATTCCGCAATCTCCGTCTCGGCAGCATCGGCGCGCGTCCCTCCGCTTTCAACACCGTCCGCTACAGCGAAAAGCTCTTGGAAAACAATGGCATCACGGTGGAGACGGTCGATCTCTCCGAAATTCTCGGCCGCATCGCTCGCCTCAAAGACGACGATGCCGGTGTGCAAACCAAGCTCGCCGAAATCCGCAAGTACGTCACCACCACCAGCGTCCCCGACTCCGCGCTCCTCAAAATGGCGAAGCTCGGCTACGTCATCGATCACTGGATGAAATCCACCGATGTGAAAGTCAGCGCCGTGCAGTGCTGGACCGCCATGGAAGAGTACTTCGGCGTCGTTCCTTGCACCATCATGAGCATGATGAGCAACAACCTCCTCCCCGCGGCCTGCGAAGTCGACGTCTGCGGCACCCTCAGCATGTACGCGCTCGCGCTCGCCTCCGACACTCCGAGTGCGTTGCTCGATTGGAACAACAATTACGGCGACAATCCTGACAAAGCCGTCTGCTTCCACTGCAGCAATCTGCCCAAACATTTCTTCCAGGACGTTCGCATGGATTTCCAGGAAATCATCGCCGGTACCGTCGGCAAAGAAAACACCTTTGGCACCGTGGTCGGCCGCGTGAAGCCCGGCGCGATGTCCTTCGCCCGTTTCTCAACCGACGACACCGCCGGCAGCATGCGCGGCTACGTCGGCGAAGGCGCTTTCACCAATGATCCTCTCAACACCTTCGGAGGCGCGGGGGTGGTCGAAATTCCGCACCTGCAAAAGCTGCTGCACTACATCTGCGAAAACGGATTCGAGCACCACGTCGCCGCCAACTTCTCCAGCGTAGCCGGAGCCACACACGAAGCCGCTGTCCGTTATCTAGGCTGGCCGATGTATTGGCATGGAAAATAAAACTTCTGGCCTGGCGGTGGAAGAACGACCCTTCAGGGCCGCGTCGAGCCGAACTCAGGATTGGGGCTTCCACCCCGGAACTTTCTCAGCCGCGAAGCGGCCTAAGAACGCAGCCCACACCGAAAGGCGTGGGGGTCAGCGCCAAAAAAGGAGTCAGCCCCGGAGGGGCGAAAGAAAAGTCGTGACCACAGCTCCTTTGGGACTGCCCGACTCGGCCAATATTCAAACCTGACTTTTCCACAGATTCCCCCTCCCAGCCTGTGACGGATAACCTTGACTGAGAAATCTGAGTATGCAAACTGGAGATATGCGGAATTTTTCAGCCCGCGGAACGAGGCGCTTCAATCACTCCCAAATAACCTGCAACTGCATGTTTCTAAAGAATTTACCTTTAAGTCCTTTTGATTCAAGATTTTGGCTGAAACTGACCCTAAGCCCGATGCGTAACCAGCTGAAAACAGAGAATTTATGGGAGGCGTGCAAAAAAAAATAGGTGTGCCTTTTATCCTCCCATGGACCATCCGACCCCATCGAACGTCGAAGCGCTTCAGCAAATCTGGCGGCGTGTCCTTCAACGTTCTCCGATCGACGTGAACGATGACTTCTTCGATCTCGGCGGCAATGCCTGGCTGGCCGCCGAATTGTTCACCGAGATCAACAACCAACTCGGGGTCGACCTGGCTCCGACGGTCGTCTGCAAAGCAGCCACCATCACCGCTCTCGCAGCTGTGCTCAACATGACGCAACCATGCGGCCCGGCCCTGTTGCTAAAGCAGGGGGCGGCGCAAGCGCCACCGGTCTTCATGCTCCACGGCATCGGCAGCAGCGTCGTCGATCTGGTCCCACTCGTTCGCCGCATGCCGGTGGATCAGCCCATCTATGGCTTGGAGGCGCTTGGGAACGACGGTAAGCCAGCGCCGCTCGATCGCCTCGAAGACATGGCTCAGTCGTTCGTGACGGCCATTCGCGAAATTCAGCCGCACGGCCCTTATTTCCTGATTGGCTATTCGCTGGGAGGTCTGGTCGCGCTCGAAATCGCGCAGCAACTCAAGGCAAAAGACCAGGAAATCGCGCTGCTGGTGATGCTTGACTCCTACCCCGATCGTCGCTATCTATCCTTCCCACAATATGCGCGGTTGTTGCTTCAACTCGCAGAGAAGCGCGTGAGCGGCCAAATGAATCCTACCGCCGCGCGTAAAGGGCGTCTGATTCAAACTGCCGACTCCCCGCCCAATTCGCTTGTTCGGGCTTTGCAGCGCACCAAGGACGCTCACTATCGCGCGTTACGAAGCTATCGCCCCCGCTTCTACGACGGAGAAGTAACGTTCGTGCGTGCCGCGCTCCCGTCGCGTTTCCCTGCCGATCCAGTTCCTGTCTGGTCTCCTCTGATTCACAAGCTCAATGTCGAAACCGTGCCAGGCGAACACGTCAGCATGCTCACAACGAGTGTTGATCCACTTGCATCATTACTCAGCACATTTGCGCGAGCGGCGTTTGCCGTAAGCTCGCCAGATTGCAAAATTGTGGGCAGGTTGGAGTAGCAGAACTTCGCTGTTTGATTTGTGTTCAATTCCACGAGAGGGCAAACTATGAAGGGTCGATCAAGAAATCTGAGAACTCTGCTTTTGGCGCTTGCGGTGGGTGCGTCGGCTGTTGGAGTTGGTTGCGCGCACCACTACTACCGAGTCTACGATCCGTACTACACCGACTATCACGTGTGGAACCCCGACGAGGCCCGCTACTATCACCAGTGGGCCGTCGAGAACCACCGCGATCCAAACCGCGACTTCCGCCACCTTCCTCCCGGCGAGCAGAAAGAGTATTGGACGTGGCGCCATAATCACGGCGATCACGATCACGACCATCACTAAACAGCAAAGACGATCTATCTCGCAAAGCAGCTTTGGGAAGGGCACGGCTTCAGCCGTGCCGCCCATGTTTGCCGATCAGTGGAAGTGCGGCCCTTCAGGGCCGCGTCACGGTCAGTAATTGAGAAAACGGGGCTTTGGCCCCGGAAGTTTCTTAGCCCCAGAAGCCTGGCCTGAGCGTAGTCGACGGGCGGCAAGAAATGCAGCCCCTTCTGTAAGGCAAAAGTCTGGCTCCCGAGCAACTCTCTTAGCGACGGCAACGAGCCGCTTATCGGCGCACCGTAACTTTCACGCGACCAGATCCGCGAGCGCTTGATCGGTCGTCGTCAATCTCGCGCCGTCACGCTGCAATTCTGCCAGCGCATCTTCCCCGTCTTTCTTTTTGAGCGTCTCGATGGCGTCTCCCACAATAACCACTCTCCGTCCGCGTTCCAGCAAGCCTCTCGCCGCGAATCTGACGCAGTATTCCGTAACGACTCCAAAAACCACGAACTCCGCATGCTTGCCCAGTTTCTGCAAGAGTTCATCCGCGTGCCGACTTTGGAAAACGTCGAGCGTCTGCTTCTCCAGCAGGATCTGCTGATACTGCGACAAGTCCTCGGGAATCTGGACATCCGCTTCATTGGGAACGCGGACGACTTTTTCGGTAAGAGCTTCCGGTACCAGCTCCGCCCCCGGTGTTCCTCTCACGCAATGGGGTGGGAACACCTTGAATTCCGGGTCATCCGGCGCGTGAAAGTCCCCATGGGAGACGAGAAATACCCGACCCCGCCGCGCGGCGTCAGTCAGCCGCCGGATGTTGGGCAGCAGTTTCTCCGCGCCCGGAACGTAGAGCTTTCCCCCCGGCAAAACAAAATCGCGCTGTACATCGACTTCCCAAAATATGAAATCAGGAGAAACCATAGACTTTCTCTCGTTGAATTCGAGCGTAGCATTCTCGCTCAGCGCGGATCAATTGCAGGAACCTCGCGCGATGTGAATCACAGAGAGAGCACGACGAACCGCGCCTTCGTGGCTAATGAAGCTTATTCTTTCACCCAATCGCCATCGATTCCCGCCATCGCATCTGTGTTCTAATCTCCGGTTTGCTATTCTCATAGCTTGCCAGATCCGGAGAGATCAAATGTTCCACCTGTTCCACCCCAAGCGTGTTCTCGTCGTCTTTGCCGTTTTCGTTATCGCCTCGGCTTCTCGTGCGCAATCGCCCGACTCCAGCGCGCCTCCTGCCGATCTCGACTCCTACGTTGCGGCATCGATGAAGACGTTTGATGTCCCCGGCATCGCAGTCGCCATCGTGAAAGACGGCAAGGTTGTGATCGCGAAAGGCTATGGCGTGCGAAAGCTGGGCGAACTGACTCCAGTCGATCAATTCACCATGTTCGCGATCGGCTCGAATACCAAAGCATTTACGACCGCGGCTCTGGCCACGCTGGTCGATGCGGGCAAGCTTTCCTGGGATGATCCTGTCTATCAGCGCCTCCCCGGCTTCGTCATGTACGACCCTTACGTCTCGCATGAGATGACGATTCGCGATCTGCTCACGCACCGCAGCGGCATGGGACTGGGCGAGGGCGATCTACTGTTCTGGCCGCAATCGACGTACACGCGCAACGACATTATTTACAAGCTGCGTTTCATGAAGCCGAAGTCAAGTTTCCGCAGCCATTACGCCTACGACAATCTGCTTTACATGACGGCCGGTCAGATCATCCCCGCAGTCACCGGCATTTCCTGGGACGACTACATTCGCGAGCGCATCTTCACTCCGCTTGGAATGAATCACTCGGTTGTCAGCAACCGAAGTTTCAAGCCGGGCGACGACTACTCCGCGCCACATTCGCGGGTGGACGGAAAGCTGCAAGTTCTGCCCCTTGAAGATCTCGACAACGTCGGGCCCGCGGGCTCGATCAACTCCTGCGCCGCCGATATGGCGAAGTGGGTGCAGTTGCAGCTCAATCGCGGGAAGTTTGTGGACCGCGAGGGCCGGCTGTTCAGCGCAGAGCGCTCGAAAGAAATGTGGTCGGCACAGACAATTCTGCCGATCAACGATCCGCCGCCGCCACTAGCCGCTCTGAAAGCCAAGTTCGCGGATTACGGCCTCGGGTGGGGATTGCGCGATTATCACGGACGCAAGCTCGTTGGCCACACCGGCGGCGTGGGCGGCTTCGTCTCGCGCGTAATGCTGGTGCCGGAGGAGAATCTTGGCGTGGTCGTACTCACCAACGCCGAGGAAGACGGCGCCTTTGATTCCATTCTCTACCACGTGCTCGATTATTACTTCCACGTGCCAGCCACGGATTGGGTCGCCGCCTTCAAGAGTGCGGAAGACGCCGAAGAAAAAGATGCTGCCGAAGTGATGAGGAAAGCCGCAGCCGCGCGCGACGCCAACTCCAAGCCTTCCCTCCCGCTGGAGAAATATGCCGGGACCTACAACGACGCGTGGTATGGGCCGATCACGATTCACTACGAAAATGGAGGTCTGGTCATCACCCTCGACCACACGCCCACGATGATCGGCGACCTGCAGCATTGGCAATACGATACTTTCAAAGCGCATTGGCGCCTGCGCACCATCGAAGACGCATTCATCGCATTTTCGCTGAACCCGGATGGTTCGATCGCCAGCGCGAAAATGGCCGCGGTCTCGCCGCTCGCCGATTTCAGCTTTGACTACCAGGACCTGCTGCTGAAGCCGGCAGTAAAGAAAATGAACAACTGAGGTCGCAGATTCACACTTGCCAAACTCACACAAAACGAAGCTCTGGCTTTAGCTGTTTTCAATGGCTCGGGGGAGTCTTTGGATTTGATTGGCAATTAAAGACTGTCCAGCTTGCTTTGATCGTCCCGGCGGCTGGCGAAAAATGTACAATCTGATGACGCTGTGGGTTCGGCCCTGATCGCACGGTTCGAGAAAAATCTCCTCCTATTTGTTGGAAAGCTGTCGCATGAGATTCTCGCATGCAAGTATTTGCTGCCTCACGCTGCTCCTGTTCGCCCATTTGCTTGCCCAGGACGCTGCATCCCCGCATCAATCGGCCAATCCGATGGTGCCGGCTCGAAACGCGGGCGTGCCCGCGCCGGGAAAGTCTTTGCACACCGTCTCTCGCCTGGTGATTGTGGATGTCGTGGTAAGCAATAACGGCAAACCGGTACACGCT
>Ga0335074_10017299_pt1 | contig 10167 bp, 11 predicted proteins | sample Lox_Sample_23_FD_206715 | JGI IMG/M metagenome (GOLD analysis project Ga0335074, IMG submission 206715) | Soil microbial communities from Loxahatchee National Wildlife Refuge, Florida, United States - Lox_Sample_2.3 | ecosystem: Environmental > Terrestrial > Soil > Wetlands | place: USA...
CGGCGGCTGCGGCTGGACCGGGTGGACATCGCGCTCATCCACGACCCCGACGACTTCATGACGCAGGCGCTGGACTCCGCCTACCCGGCGCTGGCGGAGCTGCGCGACGCCGGCGTGGTCGGGGCGATCGGCGTCGGGATGAACTACACCGCCCCGCTAGCGTGGTTCGTCTCCCGGGCGGACCTGGACTGCGTGCTCATGGCGGGGCGTTACTCGCTGCTCGACAGGTCCGGCGCGGCCGAGCTGCTGCCGCTGTGCGCGGAGCGTGGCGTCAAGGTGCTCGCCGGCGGCGTCTTCAATAGCGGCATCCTGGCCGACCCGCGGGACGGCGCGACCTACGACTACGCCCCGGCCTCGGCCGAGGTGCTGGCGCGGGCCCGCCGCATCAAAGACATGTGCGACGCCTACGGCGTCCCCGCCGCGGCGGCGGCGCTCCAGTTCACGCTGCAGCACCCGGCGGTGACGGCGGCCGTGGTCGGCGCCCGTTCGCCGGCCGAGATCACCGCCGACGCCTCCTACCTGACCCTGGACATCCCCGAAGAGCTCTTCGCCGCCCTCGCGGCCGTCCGGGCCTTACGGTACCGACGCCAGCCACTGCTCGACCCCCGCGATGTGCACCGTCGCCCAGGCCCTGGCGGCCTCGGGGTCGCGCGCGGTGAGCGCGTCCAGGATCGCCCGGTGCTCGGCGAGCGTCCGGGCCACCGTCCCGGTCTGGGTGATCCCGCGCCACACCCGGGCACGGGTCATCGGCCCGGACATGGACTCGAGCAGCGACGCGAGCACCGAGTTCCCCGCGGACGCCACGATCCGGCGGTGGAACTCCATGTCCTTCTCGACCAGCTCTTCAGGATCCGGGTCGGGTCCCAGGCTGTCGAGCAACTCCTGCAGGCCCTTGACCTCTTCAATGCTGATCCGCTCCGTCGCCATCGCGGTGGCGGCCGGCTCGAGGATGCGCCTGACCTGGAGGAACTCGAGCACCGTGTCGTCGCGGTGGAAGTCGACGATGAAGTTCAGCGCCTCCAGCAGCTTGTGCGGCTCCAGGCTCGTCACGTAGGTCCCGTCGCCGCGCCGCACGTCGAGGATGTTGACTAGGGCCAGGGCGCGGACCGCCTCGCGCAGCGAGTTGCGCGAGAGCCCGAGCGCGGCCGCCAGGTCCGCCTCCTTGGGCAGCCGGTCGCCCGCGCGCAGCGCGCCGGTCGTGATCATGGCCTTGATCTTCTCGATCGCCTCGTCAGTTACCGCCACGGCGTCCTGCCCCTCGCATACATCCGATGTTTCACGAGTATGGCATATCCACATGACCCGCCCATGAGAGGCTGATGCCGTGGTCATCGACGCGCATCTGCACCTCTGGGACGTGGCGCGGCACCGGTACGAGTGGCTGCAAAGACCCGAGAGCTCCGCCATCAGGCGGACGTTCGCGTTCGCCGATTTCGCCGTCCGCGCGGCCGCCGCCGGGGTGGACAGGGCCGTGCTGGTCCAGGCGGATGACGACAGCGCGGACACCGCGGCGATGTTCGAGGTGGCGCGGGCTCACCAGGAGATCGCGGGCGTGGTCGCCTGGGTGCCGCTGGACCGGCCCGGCGAGGCCGCTGCGGCCCTGGAGCGGCTGGCCGGTCAGCCGAAGTTCGCCGGCATCCGCACGCTGATCCACGATCAGCGGGACCCCGACTGGCTGCTGCGCCCCGAGGTTGGCGAGGGCCTGGCGCTGCTGGAACGCCGCGGCGTGCCGTTCGACGTGATCTCGGTGCTGCCCAGGCACCTGGAGCACGTCCCGGTGCTGTCGGAGCGGTACCCGGAGCTCCGCATGGTGCTCGACCACCTATCGCACCCGCCGCTCGGCCGCGACGACTGGGAGCCGTGGCGGACGCTGCTGCGCGCGGCGGCGGCCAACCCGCTGGTGTACGCCAAAGTGTCGGGCCTGTATCCGCCGCGCGACGGCTGGACCGCAGACGACATCCGTCCCTACGTCGAGTTCGCGATCGAGCTGTTCGGTCCCGGCCGGCTGATGTTCGGCAGCGACTGGCCGGTCGCGGAGCTGGCCGGCGGGTACGAGCGAGTCTGGGCGGCGATATCGCCGATCCTCGGCGAGCTGCCGCTAGCCGACCAGGACGCCATCCTCGGCGGCACAGCGAGCGCCTTCTACCGTCTGGCCGAGGGAGAAGTATGACCCCGTCATCATGGATCACTCCGAAGGCCGCCAAGGGCGTCGACAGCCCGATCGCCGGCCGCGGCCTGGTCGCCACGGCGGCAATCGGGAAAGACGAGGTCGTCGCCGTGAAGGGCGGCCACATCGTGTCCACCGCCACGCTGCAGTCGCTGAGTGACCGGCTGCAGAACTCCGACATCCAGATCACCGACGACCTCCACCTGGCGGCCCTCGCCGACGACGAGTACGAGCCGGTGATGCTGTTCATCAACCACTCCTGCGACCCGAACGTCGGCTTCGCCGGCAACATCGTCCTGGTCGCGATGCACGACATCGCACCGGGCGAGGAGCTGACCACCGACTACGCCCTGTTCGACGACTACGACGGGTCGATGCCCTGCGAGTGCGGCGCCCCGGACTGCCGCGGCGTGGTCAACGGCCACGACTGGCAGCGCCCGGACCTCCAGGACAAGTACCGCGGCTACTTCTCCTGGTACCTCCAGCGCCGCATCTCAGATGCTGAGACGCGCGAAGCGACGTAGGGCGCAAAACGACTCGACAAACCGGGCAAATCGCCCTCAAAAACGTGCTTTTCGCGCCCTATGTCAGAAGTTAAGTTTCTCGGCCCCGGAACGGGCCGGCTGGCCAGCCGCACCGCTACCGCTGTCGTGGCGGCGAGCGGGATGGTGACCGCGATCCGCTGCAGGAGGCCCGCGCTCGCAGATCCAGTGTTCGGCAGGAAGACAGCGAGGGCGGCGGCCGTCGCGATCCCGCTGCCCAGCAGGTAACGGCGCCAGCCGCGCCAGGAGGGCATGGCGCCGAAGCGCCGGGCCAGCAGCAGCTGCGCCACCACCAGGTCCGCATACAAGACGAGGCTGACGACGTCGTGCGCGTCGTTATGCCAGGAGGCCGGACCGCTGGTGAGCTCCATATGGTCGCGGCGAAGCAGGCCGGCGGCCGCGGTGAGCACGCCGGCGCCCTGCATAAGCCGCGGCCCGACGCCGCCCACGTCCCCGGCTAGCTCCTGGCCCAGCCAGACCGTGCAGCCGCCGAGCACAAGGAAGCCGGTGATCATGATCCGGGGATCCCGGGCGTCTGGCGCCGCGAGCCCGCTGAGCTGAACGCTCAGCGGGCCGTGTCCCGTCTGGCGTAGCGACCCGGCTACCCACGCGGCGGTGAAGACCACCGGGCCGGTCACACCGGACAGCGCGCGAATTCTCATACGGTCAGGCTAGGACGGCGATGCGAGCCGTGGTCGCGTCGGCTGGGCCGGGCTCTGCCGCCAGACCCGCCGGGGCAGCGTGCAGTTGCAGCTTGACGTGCACCGACAGCAGGTCGGCACCGAGGACACGGACGTTGACCGCGTTCAGCGCGCGCAGCGGGTGCCAGGCGATGATCTTCCGCTGCCTGGCGAGCGCGTCGTCGCCGGGGCAGACGGTGGCGATGCCGGCCACCCACCGGTAGCGCAGCCCGATGCGCAGCCGGACCCGGACGCGGGGGTCGTGCTGGATGTTGCGTACCCAGCCGGCCCGGCTGCCGTGCTCGGCGATGATCCAGAACGAGTCGCCCTTGCGGCCGTTGCCGACCGGGACCCGGCGGATCTTGCCGGAGGCGTGCCCGCGGGTCTCCAGGATGGCCAGCCCGAAGGGGTTGACGCCGATCTGGAGCAGCAGGCGGAACAGCGGGTTGATCGTGTACCGCTGCAGGATGCGGACGACTAGCACCTTGGCGCGGCGGCTGCAGATGGTGAGCAGCAGCAGGCCGAGGTAGATGCCGGTCTGCACCTGCGCGGACAGCAGGCTGGACCGGGGGATGAGCAGGTACGGGCCCCACACCAGCGCGGCGGCGACGAGGGTTCCTGCGAGCAGCCCGCGCGGGACGCTGAAGCGCGGCCTGGGGCGGGCAGTGGTACTTGTGCGGTTCTGCGGAGTGCGATCGAGCGGCATGGCTGGTGCTCCCTAGCTGGCGGACTGGACGGTTTTATGACATGTCCGTACTAATACATGCATGCTAATACCATGATGCTAATACCGCAATGCTAAATTGAGGGCATGCCGAAAGAGGTAGACCACCCCGCCCGCCGCCGCGAGCTCGCCGACGCGGCCTGCCGCGTGATCGCGCGTAACGGGCTCTCCGCGACCACGCTCGCCGACGTCGCCGCGGAATCGGGCTGGTCGATCGGCTCGATCAGGTACTACTTCCCGAACAAGGACGAACTGGTCGCCGCGGCGCTGTGGCGGGCGGGAGAGCGGGTCGATGAGCAGATCCGGCGCCGTACCGCCGGGGGCATGACGATGAACGACCTGCGGATCGCCGCCCTCGAACTGCTCCCGCTTGACGACGGCCGGCGCGAGATGTACCTCGTCTACCTTGCCTTCCTAGCGCAGGCGGCCGTCGTGCCAGCGCTGGCCGCCGCGGCCGAGGGCACCGCGCAGCGACTCCAGGAGCCGCTCGCCGCGCGAATTGCCCATCTGGTGCGGGCGGGCGAGCTGCCGGCGCACCTCGACGCTGAGCAGGAGGCAGCGCGCCTCCGGGTGCTGCTCGACGGGCTGAGCATCGAGCTCGTTACCAGTCCACGGCACACCTCAGCCGAATGGGCCGAGGCGGTGCTGGATGACTACCTCGCCGCGCTTGCCACCGCGGGGCGATCGCCGCAGCCTACAGCGGGGTGACGTACGCCCCGGAGATGCCGCCGTCGACGAGGAACGTAGACGCGGTGATGAACGAAGCGTCGTCGCTGGCCAGGAACGCGACCGCCGCCGCGATCTCCGACGCCTCGGCGAACCGGCCCATCGGCACGTGTACCAGCCGCCGGGCGGCCCGCTCGGGGTCGGCGGCGAACAGTTCGGTGAGCAACGGCGTGTTGACCGGTCCAGGGCACAGTGCGTTGACCCTGATCCCCTCGCGGGCGAACTGCACGCCGAGCTCGCGCGACAGGGCGAGCACCCCGCCCTTGGACGCGGTGTAGGAGATCTGCGAGGTGGCCGAGCCCAGCACGGCGACGAATGACGCCGTGTTGATGATCGACCCCTTGCCCTGCCGCTGCATGTACGGGATGGCCTCGCGGCAGCACAGGTAGACCGAGGTGAGGTTGACCTCCTGCACCCGCCGCCACGCGTCGAGGCCGGTGGTCAGGATCGAATCGTCGTCGGGCGGCGAGATGCCGGCGTTGTTGAAGGCGACGTCCACGGATCCGTAGGTCTCGTGCGCGACCGAGAAGGCCCGTGCCACGTCCTCGGGGCTGGTCACGTCGGCCTGGACGAAGATGCCGTCCGCCTCGGCGGCCGCCTTGTCACCCGCGTCGACGTCGACGTCCACCGCGACGACGTTCGCGCCGTCGGCGGCCAGCCGCCGCACCGTCGCCAGCCCGATGCCGCTGCCGGCACCGGTCACGACAGCCGTACGTCCCTCAAGCCTTCCAGTCACCAGCGCCACTCCTAGTTCGGCCAGGTCAAAGATCCGCTAGATCCGCTCGAAGTAACGGCGCAGTTCCCAGTCCGTCACCGCGGAGCGGTACGCCTCTAGCTCTACCCGGGCCATCGTGGCGTAATGGCGGACGACGTCCGAGCCGAACGTCTTAGCTGCCAGCGCCGACGACTCCCACAGCGCCAGCGCCTCGTCGAGCGTCCCCGGCACCCGCGGCAGGTCCGTCAGCGCGTACGCGTTGCCGGTGACCGGCGGCGGCAGCTCGAGAACCTCGGAAGACTCACCGGAAGGCACCGCCGACAGCGCCGCCGCGATCAGCCCGGCCTCCGCCAGGTACGGATTGACGTCGCCCCCCGGCACCCGGCACTCCACCCGCAGCGAAGGCCCGTGCCCGACCAGCCGCAGCGCGCAGGTCCTGTTGTCGGGTCCCCACGCCACGGTCGTCGGCGCGAAGCTGCCGCTGGCGTACCGCTTGTAGGAGTTGACCGTCGGCGCCAGCAGCAGCGTCAGCTCGCGCAGCCCGGCCAGCAGCCCGGCGACCATCGAGGCGCCGACAGGCGACAGCCCATACGGCCCTTCGCCGGCCATCACCGGCGCGCCGTCGTCCGTGGCGCGGAACGACAGGTGGATATGGCAGGAGTTGCCCTCCGCCGCGTTCGGCTTGGCCATGAACGTGAGCGCGTACCCGTGGCGGGCCGCGATCTCCTTCGCGCCGGTCTTGTAGATCACGTGATGGTCAGCCGTGGTGAGCGCGTCCGCGTAGCGGAACGCGATCTCGTGCTGCCCGAGGTTGCACTCGCCCTTCGCGGACTCGACGGTCAGGCCCGCGCCCGCCATCCCGTTCCTGATGTCCCGCAGCAGCGGCTCGATCCGGCCGGTGCCGAGCACCGAGTAGTCGGCGTTGTACCGGTTCGCCGGCACCATGTCCCGGTAGCCGCGGTCCCAGGCCTGCTCGTAGCTGCCCTCGAAGACGATGAACTCCAGCTCGGTGCCGGTCAGCGGCGTCCAGCCGAACGACGCGGCCCGGTCCATCTGGGCGCGCAGCATCTGCCGCGGCGACACCCCGACAGGCCCGCCGGAGTCCAGCGACATGACGTCGGCGAGCACCAGCGCGGTGCCTGGCTGCCACGGCAGCACCCGCAGCGTGTCCATGTCCGGCGCCAGCTCGAAGTCGCCGTAGCCGTTGTCCCACGAGGCCAGCTCGTAGCCGTCCACGGTGTTCATCTCGGTGTCGACGGCCAGCAGGTAGGCGCACGCCTCGGTGCCGTGCCTGGTCACCTCGTCCATGAAGAACCCGGCGTGGAAGCGCTTGCCCTGGAGGCGGCCCTGCATGTCGGTTATGGCGACGACGACGGTGTCGATCTCCTGCAGACGGACCGCCTCGCGCAGCGCTTCGATGTTCACTAGGCGAGTGACTCCAGTTCGTTCTCGATGGCGGCCAGTTCCTCAGCCGAGCCCTGGACCTTCGGACCGGTGAACCACTTGCGCGCGGAGACCAGCCAGTAGATCCCGGCGAAGCCGATCACCGCGGCCACGGCGATTACCGTGTAGTTGAAGGACTTCCAGGTGACCGGGGACACGGCGGGCAGCATGAACAGGATCGTGATGATCGCTACCCAGGTGACCGCGATGATGCCGATCGGCCGCGACCAGCGGCCGAGGTGCCACGGGCCGCGCTTGAACGCCGCGCCGAGCCGCAGCCGCAGGAACGTCGGCAGCACGTACGCGATGTACAGCCCGATCGTCGCGATCGACGTGACCGCGGCGTAGGCGACGCTGTTCCACAGGTAGGGCAGAGCCAGGATGAACGCGCCCGTCGCGGCCAGCCAGACCCCGTTGGTGGGGGTGCGGGTCCGCGGGTTGACCTTGTGCCAGAACGCGCTGCCCGGCAGCGCGCCGTCCCGGGAGAACGCGTAGATCATCCGGGAGTTCGCGGTCACCGACGACATACCGCAGAACAACTGCGCGACGATCACGACGACCAGCAGCAGCTTGCCGCCGGTGTCGCCGACCGCGTCGATGAAGATCTGCGCGGGCGGCACGGTCGCGGCGACCTCTTTGGCGTAGTCCTGGATGGCGAACGTGACGCCGATCAGCAGGACCCAGCCGGCCACCAGCGAGACGAGGATCGACATGACAATGCCGCGCGGCCCGGCGGTCGCCGCCTTCTTGGTCTCCTCGGTCATGTGTGCCGAAGCGTCGTACCCGGTGAACGTGTACTGAGCGAGCAGCAGCCCGAGCAGCAGGACGTAGAAGCCCGAACTCCAGCCGGTGTTGTTGACGAAGTGGCCGAACACGAACGACGGGGACTGGTGGTGGCCCGGCGCGAAGGCGAGCGTGCCGACGATCAGCAGCACCCCGAGGATGTGCCACCAGACGCTGACGTTGTTCAGTAGCGCGACCAGGTGGACGCCGAAGGAGTTCAGCAGTCCGTGCACCACGAGGATCGCGGCGAGCAGCACGATCGTGTGCCACGGCCGGGTGTCGAAGCCCCACTGGATGTCGAGCAGCGCGTTCAGGAAGAGGGCCGCGCCGAAGTCGATCCCGGCGGTCACCGCGACCTGGCCGAGGAAGTTGAACCAGCCGGTGAACCAGGACCACGCGGCCGCGTTGCGCGGCGCGAGCTTGGCCGACCAGTAGTAGAGGCCGCCGGCCGTCGGGAACGACGAGCACACCTCGGCCATGGCCAGCCCGACGAACAGGGTCATGATGCCGACGAACGGCCAGCCCCAGACGATCAGCACCGGGCCGCCGGTGTTCATGCCGTACCCGTACAGGGTCAGGCAGCCGGACAGGATCGAGATGATCGTGAAGGAAACCGCGAAGTTCGAGAAGCCGGACATGTTCCGGCGCAGTTCCTGGGCATAGCCCAGCTCGTGCAGTCGCTGCTCATCGGCGCTGATGGGCGCTGTGGTCTCATCTGCAGCCACAGGGAACCTCCTGGCCTAAGGTCTAACCAGGAGCCCCTCGCTCCGGGTACCCAAATTGACGCACCAGGTACCGGATCATGTCAAGATCATCCGATCGTGTCCGTGTACGGCTGCCGTCCCGGCGTCTCGACGGTATCCGCCCGGGGTGAAGCCGGTGGTCAGGTAGTTCGACACGTACCCCGTCGTCTGCCCGTCTGGCGCGATCGGGCAGCCGCTGACCTGATTGGCGGGGTCATTGGCGAGCACCACGCCGGCCGTCACGCTGCGCAGCGCATGCGGCCACCGCACGGGCACGGTGAACTCGTAGGCCGCGACTTGCCCATCGCCGGCACGGCCGTCGCCGCCGGTCAGCGGGCTGCTAGACGTGCCGTCGCCGGACGCCGTCGCGGCCACCATGCCGCGCAGCGTCACCGGCACCGACACCGTCCCGCCGGCACCGGCGGCCAGCAGCGCGCCGCTCGAGTCGCCGGCCCCGGCGGGCACGGCTGCCGACAGAGATACGGTCCCTGATTGGCCGGGCGCCAGCGTCAGCGATGACGGCGCCACGTCCCCGCGGGGCGGGTCGCCGGCGCGGCGTGGGGGCGGTACGAGTAGATTCGACCCGATAGGGAGGAGCGACCGCGTGGCCATCGCCGCACTGCTGGTCTGGATGTGCACCGCCGCCGCCGGCGGCTACCTGCTGGTGTCGCGCGGCCGTCCCGCGGACGAGGAGCCCGCGCCGGAACCTGAGCCCGCGCCGGTAGCGGCTGCCGCCCCGGCACCCAGGCGGGCCAGAGACCGCTTCGACCCGCCGTCGCTGGCCCGCGCCAAGAGCGAGCCGCTGCCTGGCATGCGCGCGCTCGCCGAGTTCGCCCACCCGGCGCTGGCCATCTCCGGCTTCGCCTTCTGGGCCGCCTACGTGCTGACCAGGGACCGGGTCTTCGCCGCGATCGGCCTCGGCATCGTGCTCGGCGCGATCTGCGCGGGCCTGAGCTGGTTCACCGCGAACAAGCGCGCGGTCAGGCACGGCAAGGCAGGCGCGCTGATCCTGTCACCGCGCCTGCTCGTGCTGCATGCTGTCGGCGCGGCCCTGACTCTCCTGCTGACCGCGCTCATCGTGGCCCGCGCGTAACGCCGCGGACCGAGCCGGCGCCGGTCAGGCGCCGGCGAGCATGGGCGGCAGAGACGCAACCGCCCGTTCTGCGGAGGAGTTCTCAGCGGCCGCCACCAGAGCCTCAAAGAGCCGCATGTCATCGCCCTGCTCGGGGTGCCACTGCACGCCGACGAGGAAGCTTCGCGGAGCCTTGCCGTCGGCCTCGATCGCTTCGATGATCCCGTCGTCCGCCCAGCCGACCGGGATCAGGCCGTCGCCGACCTTGTCCACGGCCTGGTGGTGGTGCGTCGGCACGTCGAAGTACTCGCCGCCGGGCAGGATGGACTGCACCGTCGCGCCGCTGGTGACGCGCACCTTGTGCAGCCCGTAGCCGGCCGTCTGGCCGTTGTGCGCCTCGTGCCCGACCAGGTCGGGAACGTGCTGGTTCAGGGTGCCGCCGCGAACCACGTTGAGCAGCTGCATGCCGCGGCAGATGCCGAGCAGCGGTACGTCCGTCTCGATGGCCGCTTCGGCGACTGCGAGCTCCCAGGAGTCCCGGTCGTGCGCGATTCCGATCGTCTCGGGGTGCT
>Ga0335074_10017300_pt1 | contig 10166 bp, 9 predicted proteins | sample Lox_Sample_23_FD_206715 | JGI IMG/M metagenome (GOLD analysis project Ga0335074, IMG submission 206715) | Soil microbial communities from Loxahatchee National Wildlife Refuge, Florida, United States - Lox_Sample_2.3 | ecosystem: Environmental > Terrestrial > Soil > Wetlands | place: USA: Florida...
CTCAGCGGGAAGCCAGACGCCTGGTTCGAGGTTCGTCCGCCAGCTATCGAAATGAAAATAGCGCGGGCGATCGATGTGCGCGTTGCCGGTAAAAATGCCGTTTAAGCGGACAACGGCTCCATCCTGATCGTCCACCCAGATACGGCCGGTGAAACGTCCGTCGCCGGTATTTTTCCGCGGCAGGACATCGAAGACCTGGGTGTGTACGTCTCCCAGAAAGTCATTCCGCACAAAACCAAAGTCGTAATGCTGACGATCGAACTCAGTGGTATCGAGGAACATCATGTCCATGAAACCGGTGGGCAGATATTCGGCAGTTAAGCCCAGCGCTTTACTCAGAACACCGATGGCTCCCAGCGATCCCTTGAACAGGCCTTTCGACTTCTCACGATAGCCATCGGCCGCGAAGGATTTATCGAAGTCTACACGGCTGAGAATGTAGTGATCGGAGATGGGGACGGCGGAAAGCTTGGCGTCCGGTTTCAGGTTCTGGATATATGTCTGTACCAGAGGAGTACGCTTCTGCAGCTCTTTCTCCATGACTTTTTCATTGGCGAACGCCCGGTCCAGGAGCGCAGATTGTTCCGGGGTGATAGGAGTCATCGGCATAATGTGCGGTTTTCTCGCAACCGCACTCGATGCACAGAGTGCAACCGGCATTACCGCAAGCCAGAGTTTAAGTCGAGTCAGGAGCCCACGATCCATAACCGTCCAGACGGGGTTTGTTGTTCAGCGGGTGACGCCTGGCCGAAATCGCAACCGTGCCGATTTCTTTTGTAGAGGGTTTTTGGCCACCAAGGTCCTGGATCGAATGCGATCGCAGGGACAGAAACAGCAGATCAGTGGGCAGCTTCGAGGCGACTGATCTGATCTGCATCCATTTCCCTGCGCAACTGCAGCATCAAGTGAGTATTTGCTTTCTCCAGTTCAGCCCGGGCTTGCTCGACACGATCAATCTGGGCGAAGAGTGCCTTTTCATCCAGTGTTTGAGCGTGGGCAAGGTCTTCCATCTTTCCTTCTTCTTGCTGCAGGGCCTGGTAATGGCTCACCAGATTGGCTCTGTTCTCGTCGAAGAGAGTATCCATTCGTTGTTTTTGTTCGGGTCGTAGATGGAGGCTTTTGGCAAAATGCTTGTCGTCCCACCAGCGGCCCGGAGGGCCAAGTCGCAAACCGTCCCGAGGAGTATTGATCGATGATTGGGAGGGTCCGTTCGACGGCGAAACATCACGGGTGTCTCCTATCCCACCAATACTTCGCGTGCCCTCGGGAAACCCTCCACCAGGCGGACCAGCACCGCCGGGAGGACCGCCCGGCATGCCTCCTCCGGGAGGCGGACCTCCGCCGCCGGGCCGCTGCGCAAGGCTAGCCGGGACCGTGGCCGCTATCAGGATTCCGGCCAGAAGAAATCCCCGAGCGCTTTGCCACATTAATTCGTCAACCTATGTAGCGATGACGAATGGCGAGTTCTTGGCGCTACCGCAAAATTTTGGATGGATACAGCAGACTGTGTCTGCCAGCGGATTTCTTTATCAATGGCGATCATCAGCCTATCATCGGCCGCGACTTCGGATGCGGAGTCTGTTTGATGGTTGCTGGCGACAGAAATTTGCGGTGCCTGCACTGTTTTTTGCTGATGCACTGCAAACAGGGTGCCCGCAAGCAGGAGGGCGGCCGCTGCAGCAGCACCGGTGCTCGCGGACTGCCAGTTGCGGACCAATACCGAGGGGGAAGAAATCGATGTCGAGGCACGCTGCTCCGCCCAGGCAAGCCCGAGAGAAGCAAGTCCCTCGAGCGCGGACCGTACCCGCCTGAACTCAGACTGGCACTCTACGCACGCCGACAGATGGCGGCGCGCCTCCGTGGAACAATCGCTGCAGCAGTCGGCGTAGAGTAGTTCGCTCAACTGCTCGTCGCTTAAATGACCGGTCATTTTACTTCTCCGATCTTTTCCCGCACCGCCTTCATCGCACGGTGCAGGTGTGTCTTTACTGTGTTGATGGACATATCGGTGGCCAACGATATCTCCCGTAGTCCCATTTCTTCCTGAAAGTGCATCAGGAAAATAGCTCTCTGGTTCAAAGATACCGCTTCCAGGGCCTTGAGTACCTGGGCAACTCGTTCTCGCACCAGCAGATCTTTCTCCGGAGTGTTTGCACCGCTGGACAATATGGGCGCAATCTCAGCGATGTCCAGCGCTGTCTTGCGAACCGACCTCCAGAAGCGAAATTTCCGCGTCCGCTGATGATCCAGAATCAGGTTCATGGCAATGCGATTCAACCATGTCTGGACGCTGCATTCGCCGCGGAAATTTTCGCGCGCGTTGTAAGCCTTCAGAAAGCAGTCCTGGACAATGGATTCAGCGATGTCCAGATCCCCGATCGAAAAGGCGACAAAACGCAGGAGGCGGGCACGATGCTGCTGAACCAGCTGGTCGATATCATCGAGCTCAGCAAGCGCACGCTCCCTTCCCGCGAAGCGAAGGATACTCGAGGCATGGGCGGCGTGCATACCACTCATAGACGAGAACTTGCGGGAAGCGGGTTACGGCCTATTTCTTCTTGAGGACGGCGCTATTGGTCTCGTCAGCATTGATGGCCCCCATCAGCTTGCGCATATCGGCGGATTTATCGGGGGCAAGCTCGAGCTGGCGAACCACATACTCGCGCGAGTAGTGGAGAACGTCTCCCATAGCTTTTACTTCGCTTTTATAGCTGGCAAAGCCCACATCCAGGTCTACAGGTTGAGGCATATCGTCGACCACGTAGCCGGGCGGCAGAGTGACGTCGATACTGTCGCGCCAGGTTCCGGTCTCACCGAGGTCGATGGGATAGATGCGCGGTTTCTCATTGAATGGCCTGGCATCGTGTCCCAAAACCCGCGGCCGGACGAGCAGCAAATCGCCGCTCGCCTGCGCGTAGGCGTTCGCCGTAAAGGAGAACCTCAGCAACACGCTCTTGTTCATCTCGCCCGTATTTTGCGCGGCATTTGAGTCGATGGTGAAGCTGGAAAAGTCTCTTTGCAGACGCCTCTCCATCTCCTCATGTTGTTGCTTCTCGCTTTCCTCGTTGTAGAGCCGGCGAACGTGGCGCGCCGCTTCGCCGAAACGGGATTCTGTGACCGTCCCCTTCAGCGTGCCATCAGCGTCCAAAGTGAAGGACGCGGTGCGTTGGACCACGTCGGCGTCAGGAGCCAGTGTGGGTAGCTGAATCACCTGGCTGTCGTTCCCCGCGACCAGGATGCCGTAGCTCCCCTGCAGGTAGGACCCCAGCAGACCGATTGGCGTATAGGTATCCGTGGGATCGAAGATCAGGTAATGCTTGCCGGTGCGCGCAGTCACCACCGCGCGCAGATCCGGATCACTGTATCCGGCAGGGAGCTCGATCGCGGCAATAGCGTGATTGCCCCGAATGGATGGTAATGCAGGATCAATGAACCCACGGTCGCTATCCACCAAAACCCAGGTCGCTCGTATGCCCACCGCATTCAACATGGCGATCAGCAGGGTCACTTTGTCCTTACAGTCGCCATAACGGTATTTGAATACGTCCGCAGCCGGGTGCGGCTGCAAGCCACCAATGCCGACCTCGATACCGACATAGCGGATCTCCCGCTGCATGAAGGCGGCAACCCCCTGAATCTTAGCCTTGAAATCCCCCGTGCCCGCCACCTCGCGGGCCTTGGTTGCAATCTCCAGCGGTGCTTCCGTACGTCCCGATGCGAGTGTGTCGTACCAATTGCCGATCTCCGTCCATCGCTGATCGCCGGCCGGCAGCGGCGCAGAGGAGTAGTGAATCACCATGCGCGCGGCCAAGGCATAGGGTGAAGGGGCCATGGAGACATCCGTAAGATCGATCGCCGGGATGTCGTGCAATTCCCAACGCAGGTGATTGGGGGCTGGCTCGACCGGAGACACGGGCTCATGATGCAGCCAGGCTGTGTAGTAGTTCCAGTTTGGCGGCAGATCGATTTCGAGAATTGAGTGCGCGAACGGGAGGTCCTGTTGAAAGTCCCAGGATTGCTCCTGCGCACCGAAGGTCGCTACATGACGCTGGACCTCGTAAGCAATGATCCCTCCCGGATCGGCCCCCGGTGGAGTTACCGTCTTGCAGCGAAGATCGTCGTAGAGTATTCCCCACTCGCCGAGTGACTCGTCGTGTACATCCTGGTCTCTGACGGTGTATTGGTGGCCGTCCGGAGAAATGCTCCAGGCGTGAAAGAGATCGAGCTTTTCGTCTTTGGAGTAACTGGCTAAGATCTTCGCGTCGTCTCGCCCCTGGGGGCGCAGAATCTTGAGCACACGACGCAACCGCTCCGTGGCCCGCCCATCGTTCCCCACGGTAATCAGCCTGTCATCGAGCAGAACCACCGCGCTGGCATGCGCTGGATAGATCGGCAGCGCACTCTTTGCTGACTGAACGACCCAATCAGGTAACGCATTCGCGGCAAGGAGTGCCCGTGGAGTGAAAACCAGCAGGCCAAAGAGCGGCAGAGCCAACGCTGCACGGGCTCTACGCGCACTCACTGCGCCTTGCCCCCTGTCCCAGAGGCAGCGGTTGCCTGGACAAGCTCCAACACAGCCGGCTCTTTATCTTTGGCATTCGCTTTCTGATAGAAGTCTTTGAGTTGTGGGTATTCCTCAGCCCTGTAAATGGCATTCCCGAGAACAAGGATGCGCTGGCTCGTTACCTCGCCGTTTCCACGGGTAAACTTCGCCTTGTACACAGCCATCTGGGGAAACACGAACTCGGTGTCTTTCGGCAGACTTTCTACCGCAAAGGCCGGAGGCAGCTTGATCGAAACCATATCCTGCATGGCGTACGCATAGTCGAGATCGATCGGCATCGTTCTCTTGTCGAGAGCAAACAGGGGGCGGCTCGCCGCTTCAAAGAACGTGGCGGGCAAAAAGACACGCTTCGACGTCGCGGTACCCATGGACCCGGAAACCTTGAGAACTCCCTGAAAGTTCGTCTGCCAGTCTGTCAGCCCAAGAAAATGGTCCACCTTCACCTCGACCCCGGGCGGCATCTGTTGCTGCACTGTTTCCTGAAATTGCTCCTTCAAGGCGGTCTCATCGTTGCTCAGGGCAAACTCACGCCAGCGCAAGGCAGGGCTCCCGGTGAGGATGATTCGAATGCTGCCGCTGACTTTGCCGTCGGGCTCGATTTGGAGAGAAGCCTCGCGCACCACGTTGGTCGACTTGTAACCGGTGACCGGCGTGTTAAACATGACCGTTCCCTTCTCGGTTTGCCGGATTCCTGCCGCCGCGGTGTGCTTCCAGTGGAGTTCGCCAAAGGCCGCATAACGTTCGCCCGGGTCGAAGAATTGGTCTTTGCCATCGACTTCCACGATCGCGATGTCGTCATCGAGCTGGCTCATATCCAGATAGTCAGCGAGAAAAAGGTTGCGATCACGGTTGGTCACAACCCCAACGTAAGCCTTGAATCCAGCAGCACGTGCAAGGCCCACAAACAGCCTGGTGATTTCGTCGCGATTGCCGCGCTTCTGCTCCCAGATATCGGCCGCATTCCTGACTTTCACCCCTTCGGCCTTGTCTTCGGCCTGGCTGTGCTCGCGGGTGAAGCTGGTGTTCTCGATCTGCATGACCGCGCTGTAAATCTTCTGCAGTTTTTGTGCGGGAGTATCAGTGGGACTGACGATCTGGTTGACTACGGATGAGAGCTTACCGGCGTCGATAAACTTATCGATGTCCTTCGACCAATACTTTCCCTCCGACGTCCAGTATTCATCATCTGTCCTGGCGATCGTGTAGTAGAAGAGAGCGCGATAGGAATAGTTATGCATCGGAGGCATGAACTCTTCCTCTGGCAGGGCGGGTATATTCGTCACGTCGATGGTGTAGAACTTGCCGGCGGGAGAGTAGACTACCTTGCCGCCCGGCGGTAGGTAGGCAGCGTAGGCGTAGTGGCCTTGTAATACACCGCCGTGGCCATCCTCGATCATCCGGTCGCTGGGGACAAACTGAAAGTGCGCTTTACGCACATAGAGAGGCCCCTGCAAATACCAGCGAGGCGAGACGACCCAATCGCTATCATAGGCAAGTACATAGCGATATTCCAGGATGCTGCCGACCTGCACATCAGGCAGCGTAAAGACGGTAGCTTTGTATTTCTCTTTCCCGCTTCTTTCGAGGAATTTCACGTACGGTTTTCCCGTAAACGGGATCACGCTACCATCACTGTGGATGGTGCGGCCCTCGACGCCAAAGATTTTGAATCGGCTACTTTCGTACGGGATCTCCTGGTCTGCGTATTGCTTACCCTTCTCAGTAAGGATCTTGAGGCGAACATAAGTTATATGCACATGCAGTTTGTCGTCTGCTTTTTCATCACGCAGTAAATAAATCGCAGCCGCGCCGGGAGCGGCCGGCTCGGACGTCATCTGCAACTCTTCAGGTGTAGGTTTGGTCCAGGTATCGGCAAGAGCAGATAACCCGGAGAAAGCAACGATGACAGTAATCACCAGGGGCAGAAAGCGGCGCAAGTCGGCAACCAAGAAATTCCTCCGGCACAGAAGACCGTAATGAAAGCAGTAATTGACCTGCTGGACGGGGGAAAGATTTGTTTGCTTCTTTTTACGATGAAGCAGGGGAAGCTGACAAGCAAATTTTAGTGTTATTACTTCGTAAAGTAACTCACTATCTGATACTTATAGCATCAGCTGATTCTCATGCTTGAGTAGCCAGCACTTGCGTTCGATACCGCCACCGTAGCCGGTGAGCGTCCCGTTGGATCCAATGACACGATGGCATGGCACGACAACCCCAACCGGATTGGAACCATTGGCCGAACCGACTGCACGGACGGCGGCAGGCCGGCCGATCCGCCTGGCAAGTTCGCCATAAGAGATCGTGGTGCCGCAGGGAATGGTGCGCAGAGCATGCCATACCTCGCGTTGAAATGGCGTGCCGGTGGTTTTCACAGGCAGGGAGTCGATAGCGTTGAGGTTACCAGCAAAATACTTCTCGATTGCAGTAGTCACGCCACATGGATCGTGGGCCGTATCGAGCCGGAATCCTGTGGCGCCGTAGTACCTCTGTAGAAGTCCAAGCATGCGAGGATCATGATCGACCCAATCCGTTGCGCGAAGATTGCCTTCCCCGTCCACGACGATGGCCATTTCTCCAATGGGCGTACGAAGCCGGTCGATCCACAATTGCAGCACGTTATCCATGGACTCTCCCCGTTTTCGCAACCGTGATGGCATTGGCAGCCCAAAGGTGTTGCGCCGCGTAGGCACGCCAGGGGCGCCAGATTTCAGAACGGCGCAGCAGGCTGGCTGGGCTTGGCCTTACACCATCCACCATGGCGGTTCCTCTAAGCAAGGCAATGTCGGTAGCGGGAAACGCATCCATTTCGCGAAGCGCCCGCAGCGCGATATATTGTGCGGTCCACTCGCCGACTCCAGGGATGGTTCGCAGGCGCACGATCGCCTCTTCGATGGTTCCGAACTGTGAAAACAAATGGGGATCAGCCGCTGCAGCTTCTGCCAATGCCCTCAACGAAGCCAGCCGAGCCGCCGGCATGCCGAGCTGAAGAGTTTTTTGTTGCACCAGCCGTTTCGCGGAGGGGAATACGTGCGTCAACGACGGATGCGCGCGATTCCCTTCAGGCACAGATCTGCCATTGAGGGCGACTAGCTCACCTGCCAGGCGGCGTGCTGCCGAGACGCTGATTTGTTGACCGAGAACGGCTCGCACTGCCAATTCAAAGCCGTCCCATCCACCGGGAGCGCGGAGGCCGGGACGTTGCGCTACAAGCGGCGCAAGCAGCGGATCAAGGGAGAGATGCGCGTCGATGGTCTCGATGTCGGCACCGAGATCGAAAACACGTCGCACCCGGGTAACAATCGCCGGCAGAGACTGAACTTCAGGAAAGCGGATGGTCGCGCTCAAGCTCTCGCGCTGGGGAAGGTGCGTGACCATGATGCTACCGACGCAACCGTCGATCTCGACGGTCCGCCGGTAGATTCCGTTCTCTATCAGTTCGACACCGGGAATTGCCCGCGCTTGCAGATACTGGAGCATGGAATCCCAGTCGTAGGGTGGGCGGTAGCGGAGCCGAAGCGTCACACCAGCTTCCGCCTGTGCGGGGCAGGCAGACGTCTTTTTCCGTAAGGCGCTCGGCGGACGATGAAAGAGCCCCTGGAATGTTTCATTGAAACGGCGCACACTGCCGAATCCCGCGGCCAGGGCTATTTCAGACATGGGCATGCGTGTTTCATGAATGAGCTGCTTGGCAAAAAGGACGCGGCGGGTTTGCGCAACCGCGATCGGGGAAGCACCCAGGTGCTGAAGGAACAAGCGGCGAAGCTGGCGATCGCCGACGCCGAGACGATCTGCCAATCTCTCGACGCCGGCGCCATCGCCATCCAGCGCACCATCATTGATGAGTGCCAACGCGCGGGAGACAGTGTTTGAAGTTCCCCGCCATGAGGCCAGATCGGGAGCCGATTCCGGGCGGCAACGAAGGCAGGGACGAAAGCCCGCCTCCTGCGCAGCCGCGGCAGACGCGAAAAAGCGGCAATTCACAAACCCGGGGGTGCGGGCCGGACAGACAGGCCGGCAATAAATGCCCGTCGAAGTCACACCCACCCACAATAGGCCGTCGAAACGTGGATCCCGGCTCTGTAAGGCGCGATAGCACATCTCCCGGTCAGGCAGTTCCATGAGCAGATTTTCTCACTCCGGAAGCCAGTAGGTTCGCGGTTTTCGGACATGGTCAGTCGCAGGCTCAGCACAGGGGCTGGCGCTGGAGTGCTAGGGTTTGTTCGTGGTAAAAGGAACAACGTAAGGCACTCCCATGGAGGAGAAGGCATGGAAACGAAAGACGGCGTCACGTCTCTCACAGCGGGAAAGATGAAGCTGAAGATTTATCCGAGCAAGCGAGCAGCTGGGGAAGCGGCTGCACGGGCAGTGGCCGAGGAACTACAGCGGCTGGCTCAACTACAGGAACAGATTGGCGTCATCTTTGCTACAGGCGCGGCCCAGTTCGACACTCTCGCTTTCCTTACCTCGACCCCCGATTTGCCTTGGAAGAAGGTCCGTGGCTTTCACTTAGATGAATATGTCGGACTGGATGAGAATCATCCCGCCTCGTTTCGCCGCTTTCTGCGCGATCGCCTGACACAGCATGTCGATATGGGCGCCTTTTTCGAAATGGACGGGACAGCAAAGGACCTTGAAGCTGTTTGCCGGAATTATATGAAGGAGATGCACGTCTCCGAACCACAACTTTGCCTGCTGGGTATCGGCGAAAACGGACATGTAGCCTTCAACGAGCCCTCCGAAGCCGACTTTCATGATCCGCTGGAGATGAAAATCGTCACCCTGGATTTGACCTGTCGCCAACAGCAAGCGGCGGAAGGCTGGTTCCCTACCTGGCAGGACGCTCCGGAACGAGCGCTCACCCTGACGATCCCGACGGTCATGCGCGTACCGAAACTGATTGCGTCCGTGCCCGGGCCGCGCAAAGCGCAGATCGTCCGGCGCACGGTTCACGAAGCCATCTCCACGGCATGCCCTTCCACTATTCTCCGAACACATCCGGATATTACCGTCTACCTGGATACGGAATCCGCGGCTGAACTGGAGAATGTTCCGGCAACTACGCATGCGGTTTGAGTAGCCTTCTTCTCTACAGCGTTCGGGCTGCAATCAGGTCGATGGCTGCAGTCTGAAGCAGAAGCAAGCATGACGGGCTCGATGGGCAAGGAGATCCTTGAGGCCCTATGAAAGCAACCTTCCTGGCCGCATCCGCCGTAATGGTTTTGCCTCTGACGCTTTCGCTCGCCTATGGCCAGACCACGGAAGCTTCACTGCATAGTCTGCTCTCGGAACGTATCGAGCCCGCAGCCACCAGCAAATTCCAGATGGAGCAGTTTCTGAGCCGTCACATTCCCATTCTTCCCTCCCCCGGCAATGCGAGCGAATGGACGCAGCAGGAAGAGCGCCTGCGCAAGCATGTATTGGAGGACGTGGCTTTTCATGGCTGGCCTTCGGAGTGGGTGCACTCGCCTCCCAATTTCCAGGAAATCGGAGTCATCGAAAGCGGGAACGGATATCGGATACGCAAGCTCCGTTATGAGGTCGTGCCTGGTCTGCTCTCTACGGCCCTGCTCTACGAGCCGGCACAGGCCAGTGGCCGCGT
>Ga0335074_10017302_pt1 | contig 10166 bp, 7 predicted proteins | sample Lox_Sample_23_FD_206715 | JGI IMG/M metagenome (GOLD analysis project Ga0335074, IMG submission 206715) | Soil microbial communities from Loxahatchee National Wildlife Refuge, Florida, United States - Lox_Sample_2.3 | ecosystem: Environmental > Terrestrial > Soil > Wetlands | place: USA: Florida...
TACGGTTATGCAGTTTCTAAACGGAGTAACGGCGGAGGTAAAAGCTTTTAACGTCAGCTCTGTGACTTGTGCCGTTCGGAAGGGGAACATCTTCGCGACGGACCAATAAAATTACGCCGCAATTGCAGTAGCAGGGGTGAGCGCCGGTGCTCTTGGTAACCAGGGCGGACGCCGAGCGGTTCCATAATTGCCGCGCCCGATCCGCGTGTTGGGTTTATGCTGGCCGGCGCTATGCAGCGCGCAGGTGCCATTGTCGCCGGATTAATACTGCTCGCGGCACTACCAGCCGCGGCGCAGGAGGCCGACCCGTTTCTGGAAGACGGTCCGTCAATAGCGCCCAGGACAGGACCTGATCCGTTTCGCATGGCACCCGAGCAGCAGGCAGTAACGCCGTCGTCGGCGCCCAGGCCACGCCCGGCGCCGGAACCACAGTCTCAACCTGAGCCCGTCGCGATTGTGCCGCCGCCTCCACCTCGTCCCTCCTACGATGGGGATTATCGTGGTGCACAAATCCCGATGGACAACCGGTCGAGCTGCAGGTGTCGGAGTATGGGTACCGTCGAGCGCGCTCTATCCATTGCCGGCGGGCATTTTTCTTGGGCTTACCCCGGGCCGTCCAGTGGGGACATCATTCGAGGCAACGTAAACGATGCGGGGGAGGTTTCGGGTTTTGCAACAAGGTCTGATGGCGGCCTGCGGATAATCGGCAACATACGAGGCAACGAGTTTACCGGACAGGTCTATAGTACGTGTTGCTCTTACAAGATTCAGATGAGCAAAGGGCAATAATGAAAAAAGGGCGGCCGGAGCCGCCCTTCCCGTGTCGCCGATGGGCGCAAATATCAGGTCGAATAATCGGAGAACTGCACCGTGCCGGCTCTTGCGCGGTAGTCGGTCTTGACGTTGACGAGCGCGACCATGCCTTCGTCGACCTTCTTCTGTGCGCGTTCGAGCGCCGGGCGGATGTCCTCGGGCTGCTCGACATATTCGCCGTAGCAGCCGAGGCCTTCGGCCATCTTGTCGTAGCGCGTGTAGCCGAGGTCGCGGCCCGGCTTGTTGCGCTGCGGGTCGGCGGTCCAGCCGCCATTGAGGCTGATCACGACGAGGATCGGCAGCTTGTGCCTAACCGCGGTGTCGAGCTCCATCGCGTTCAATCCGAACGAGCCGTCGCCATGGCAGCAGATGACCTGCTTGTCGGGCTTGGCGGCCTTGGCGCCGACCGCGAACGGCAGCCCCACGCCCATCGTGCCGAACGGGCCGGAATTGAGCCGGTGCCCCGGCTCGAAGGTCGGCATCGTCTGGCGTCCGAAATTCAAGGTCTCCTGCCCGTCGACGACGAGGATCGCGTCGCGGTTGGCGAAATTCTTGACCTCCTCGAGCAGGCGGATCGGGTGGATATCGCCGTCGGTCGGGTAGTTGCCGCCGGGGCCGCTGCGCTTGGCGACCTCGCCGTCATGCAGGGTCTTGCGCCAGCTGCCGAAACGCTCGGCGGTCTTGCCGGGCAGCGCGTCGATCAGCTGTTGCAGCACGCTCTTGCAGTCGCCGACCACCGGGATGTCGACATTGCGCGCCGAGCGGCCCATCTCCTCGGCGTCGATCTCGATGCGCGCGATCTTGGCGTTGGCGCCAAAGCGTGGCGGCGCGGCGTGGCCGATGATGTAGTTCATCCGCGTGCCGAGCACGATGATGAGGTCGGCGTCGCGGAACGCGGTCGAGCGCATCGTGAGGTACGACAAGGGGTGGTCGTCGGGCACCACGCCGCGGCCCTGCGGGGTCGTATAGAAGGGGATGCCCGCTTTCTCGACGAACTCGCGCATCTCGTTCCACGCCTGCGACCAGATCACCCCGCCACCCGAGGCGATGATCGGCCGCTCCGCCGCGTTGATCGCGTCGACCAGCGCGTTGATCGCGCGCGGCTCGGCGTAGGGCCGGGCACGGACGATCGGCCGGCCGGCATAGCTCCAATCGACCTGGCTCTCCTCGATCTTCTGGTAAAGGATGTCGCCCGGCCAATCGAGATAGACCGGGCCCGGCTTGCCGGTCATCGCGGTCTGGAACGCGAAGTTGATCTGCTGCGGGATGCGTTTGACGTTGTGGATGCGGTCGGCATATTTGACACAGCCGCGCATGATCGCCATCTGGTCGATTTCCTGGAACACCTGACGGCCGAACTGGCCGATCGGGCTCGACCCGCCAAAGCCGATCACCGGGCAGCAATCGATCAGCGCATTGGCAAGGCCGGTCGACAGATTGATCGCCGCCGGGCCCGAGGCCGCCATGCAGATGCCGGGCTTTTGCAGCAGCCGGCTATAGGCCTGCGCCGCGAACGCCGCCGCCTGCTCGTGGCGGACGTCGATCATGCGGATGCCTTCTTCGATCATCGACGATTCGGCGAGCAGCATCGGCCCGCCCATGATGAAGAAGCAGTCGTCGACCCCTTCGGCCTTGAGGCACTTCGCCAGGATTTCCGAGCCGGTGAGTTCCGCCATGGGGGAGTCTCCTTCTGCCGTGTCGTCAATGACATGGGGGTAAAAAGAAGCGGCCCGCGTTGGCGGGCCGCCGGGTCGTCTTTCGGTCTTAGTTGGCGTTGCCGATGACCTTGGATTCGTGCAGCGCCTGGATCTGGTCCTTGCTCATGTTGAGCCAGCTGGTGAACACCTCGTCGGTGTGCTGGCCGAGCTTTGGCGAGGGCAGAAGCTCAGGCGGCTTGCCGTCGAAGCGGACCGGCCAGCTCTCGCATTTGAAGTCGCCGTCCGGGTGCTTCATGACCTGCATGATGCCGCGCTTCACAAAGCTCTCGTCGTTCTGCAGTTCGAGGGTGTCGTGCACCGCGCCGGCCGGAACGCCGGCGGCGCCGATCAGCTGCATCGCCTCTTCCTTGGTGTGGTGCTTGGTCCATTCGGCGATGATTTCGTTGATAAACCCTTCGTGCTGGTTGCGGCTCTCGTTGGTCGCGAAGCGCGGGTCTTCGATCAGCTCCTCGCGCCCGATGACCTTCAACAGGCGGGTCCAGTGCTCGGGGTTGGCGCGGCTGCAGAAGACATAAACGTAGTCGTTGTAGCCGAATGGCTTGCACGGGTAGATGCCGCACGGCGCCGGGGCGCCCGAGGTCGACTGCGCGCCCATGCGCGGCGCCGCGGACTTGTTGCCCTGCTGGTTCATCACCGCGAACGAGGTGCGGATGTAGTGCATCACCGAATCCTGCATCGCGAGCTGCAGGCGGCGGCCCTTGCCGGTCGACTTCTTTTCGTAAAGCGCGCCCAACACCGAGATCGCCATCAGCATGCCGGTGCCGGTGTCGCCGATCGTGCAGCCGGGCTTGACCGGCGCCTGGCCGGGCTCGCCGGTGACGCTCATCGTGCCGCCCGCCGCCTGCGCGATCATGTCGAAGGCGAGCGACTTCTCGTAGGGGCTGCCTTCGCCAAAGCCCTTGACCTGGCAGTAGATGATGCCGGGGTTGATCGCCTTCAGCACGTCATAGCCAAGGCCGAGCCGCTCGATCGTGCCGGGCGCCAGGTTCTCGGCGAAGACATCGGCGGTCTTGACCAGCTCCTTGACCAGCTCGACCCCCTTCGGCGACTTGAGGTCGACCGTCGCCGACTTCTTGTTGGCGTTGAGGATCTTGAAATAGAAGGAGTCGTGCGCCTTGCCGCTGGCCGCGGCGATGCGGCGGCCGGGATCGCCTGATTTCGGGTTCTCGATCTTGACGACCTCGGCGCCCAGCCAGGCCAAGGCCTCGGTGCAGGTCGGCCCCGCCTCGAACTGGGTCAGGTCGACGACTTTCACACCCTTGAGGCATTGCAGAGCCGCAAAATTTCCGCTCATCGTTTCCCGCTCCCTTTAATGGTCTCGTGACGGCCGCGCGCAGCAGAATCGTTGGCCCGAACGATAGCGCAGAATGTCACGCAACGGAAACCGCTCATTCCCGCGAAAATCGCATGTTGCCCTGCCCAAACGCGGGACGCCGGTGTAAGCCTATGCCATGACCGGCCCGCTGATCCTGCCCTATCGCGGCATCCTCCCGCGCATCCACCCGAGCGCGTTCATCGCGCCCAATGCGGTGGTGATCGGCGATGTCGAGATCGGCGCGCACGCGAACATCTGGTTCAACGTGGTGATCCGCGGCGACGACGCACCGATCCGCATCGGCGCCGGCGCCAATATCCAGGACGGCACGGTGGTGCATGTGACGCACGACGTGCCGTCCGGCGGCGAGCACATCCCGTGCCTGATCGGCGACGATGTCGCGATCGGCCATATGGCGCTGCTGCATGGCTGCACGCTGGAGCCGGGCGCCTTTGTCGGGATGAAGGCGTGCGTGATGGACAAGGCCATCGTTCAGTCGGGTGCGATGGTCGCCGCCGGCGCGGTCGTGACCCCGCGCAAGGTCGTGAAGTCGGGCCAATTATGGGCCGGCACCCCGGCGCGCTATTCCCGCGACCTCAAGCCGGAGGAGATCGAATACATGCGCTGGGTGCCGGGGCATTACCGGCGGTTGGCGGAGGAATACCTGGTATCGTCGTCATTGCGAGCGTAGCGAAGCAATCTCGATCCATGGTGGCGACTACTAGCGATCGAGATTGCCGCGTCGCGCAAAGCGCTCCGCGCAATGACGCAGCTGGTCAATCCTCCGCGCGGACCTTCACGTAGCTTCCCGGCGCGTCTTCGAGCGGTTGGAGTTTGCCGTCGCCGGGATGGCGGGCAGGGACTTCGCCGCCGGAATATTGCGACACCCATTCCTCCCATAGCGGCCACCAGGAGGATTCGTGCGGCGTCGCGGTGGCGAGCCAGTCATCGGGCGAGGACGGGTTTTTGTCGTTGGTCCAGTGGCCGTATTTGCTGCCGGGCGGGCTGACCACCCCGGCGATGTGGCCCGAGGCCGACAGCACGAACTTGACCGGTCCGGCGTAGAGCTGGGTCGCGGCATAGGTCGAGCGCCACGGCGCGATGTGGTCTTCGCGCGTCGACAGGATAAAGGCAGGGGTCTTGACCTTGCGCAGGTCGATCTTCACGCCGTCGAGGGTGATCCCGCCGGGCTTTGACAGCAAATTCTCCTGGTACATCCGGCGCAGGTAGAAGCTGTGCATCGCCGCCGGCATGCGGGTCGAATCGGCGTTCCAGTAGAGCAGGTCGAACGGCATCGGCTGCTTGCCGAGCAGGTAGTTGTTAACCACGAACGACCAGATCAAGTCGTTGGCGCGCAGCATATTGAAGGTCTGGTGCATGTCGCGGGCTTCGAGATAGCCCTTTTTCGACATGCGGTCTTCGAGCGCGGTGAGCTGCTCCTCGTCGATAAAGACCGACAGGTCGCCGGCCTCGGCGAAATCGACCATTGTCACAAAGAACGTGGCACTCTTGATGCGCCGGTCGCGTTTCGCGGTCATGTAAGCGAGGGTCGCCGACAGCAGCGTGCCGCCCAGGCAGTAGCCGATGACATTGGCGCCCTTTTCGCCCGTCGCCGCTTCCATTGCATCGAGCGCGGCGAGCGGTCCTTCCTTCATGTAAGCATCGAAGCTTTTGTCGCTAAGGCGTTCGTCCGGATTGACCCAGGAAATCACGAACACCGTGTGGCCCTGACCCACCGCCCAGCGGATGAACGAGTTCTGCGGCCGCAGGTCGAGCACATAGAACTTGTTGATCCAGGGCGGGATGATGAGCAACGGCCGGCGATGCACCGTGTCGGTCAGCGGCGCGTACTGGATGAGCTGGATGAGATCGTTCTGGTAGACCACCTTGCCGGGGGTCGCGGCGACATTCTCGCCGAGCCTGAAGGCGGCCATGTCGGTCATGCTGATCGCCAGCCGGCCCTTGCCGCGTTCGAGGTCGTCGAGCAGGTTCTGCAGGCCGTTGACCAGGTTCTCGCCGCCGGACTGGGCGACCGCGCGCAGCACCTCGGGGTTGGTCAGCACGTAGTTGGAGGGCGCCATCGCGTCGACGAACTGGCGTGTGTAGAAATCGACCTTGCGTCCGGTTTGATCGTCGAGCCCGCCGACCTCCTTGACTGCGCCCTGGATAAAGCGCGCCGACAAGAGATAGCTCTGCTTGATGTAGTCGAAGACCGCGTTGTCGCTCCACGCGCGATCGCGAAAGCGGCGGTCGTCCGGCGACGCCTCGACCACCGGCTCGACGGCCTGGCCCATCAGCCGCTCGCTGGTGCGCTGCCACAAGGTCAGATAGTCGTTCCACAGCGCCATCTGCGCTTCGATGAGGCGCGCGGGGTCGGCCATCATCCGCGCGGTCAGCTCGAAGAACGCTTCGCCGATCGCCATCGGGTCGGCCATCCCGGCGCCGCCCTCATTCGACTGGCGGCTGAGGAAATTGCCGACAAGCTGCTGGCTGCGCTCGGCGATCGCCGCCAGGCGGCGCGACAGCTCGGCCGGGTCAGGCCCGCCGGCGGCGGCGCTGTCGCCGGGTTTGCCGCTCCCTTGGGGTGCTGCGGCATCGGTCATCGTGTTTCCTCGTCGTTTGGGCGGCGCGACGCTGTTCGCACGGGGAAGGCGCGGATCAAATGTAGTGACGCGCGCGCCGCGATCTAATACACCAGCGGATCGAATGTGAAGCTGCCGCCCGCCTGCCGCCGTGCCGCGATGCTTGGCCGGGCGGCGTCGCGGCGCTGGGTTGGGGTCTCGCTGATGACATTGCGGAGAGCCCGCCGTCGCACCGGCGGGTCGGCCGTGTGGCTGAGTGGCCTGGTGCTGCTGCTCGGACTGAGCGGCTGCAACAGCGCGATCGAGACGTATCGTTCGGTGAGCGGGATGAACAAGAACGATCCCGATCCCGCCACCGCGCCGTTCGAGGCCAATCTCGACAAGGCCGAGACCGGCGGCTATCCGAACTTGGCGAGCGTGCCACCGCCGCCCGAGATCGCGACGACGCTGGCCGAGCGCCAGGCGCTGACCGCCAGCCTTACCGGCACGCGCAGCGCCACCGAAGCGAATGGCGGCACCGCTTCGCCCGGTCCCGTGCCGCCGCCGCCGGCGATCCCATCCGGTCTCCAGGCGCCCGAGACGTCGACAAATGCCCAGCCGCTGCCGCTGCCGACAAAGCTGCCGCCGCCCCGGCCGGTCGACGAGCCGCCGCCGCTGCCGCCGCAGAATACCGCGATGCAGGTGCCGACGCTCGCCACTCCGCCGGGCTTCGCCGCGTCGCATCCGGCGCCGGCCGAGGGTCATCCCTCGGCGATGCCGCAACCGGCGCCGTCGGCGCTGCCACCGGCGGCCGTGGCGTCGGGCAACCCGCAGCCGTCGCCGCCGCCGGCCAGCCTGCCCCCGGCGAAGCCGTCACCCGAAGTGGCCGCGTTGCCGCCGCCGAAGCTGCCGCCCGTGCCGGTGACGGCCGCCACTCTCGACCTGGCGCCGGGCGCGGCTGCGGTTCCGGCTGAGGCGGGCCCGCGTCTCGCCGAAATCGTCAAGCAGTACCAGGAGCGGCCGCGCACCGTGCGCATCGTCTCTTACGCTGCGCCGGCGAGCGGCGGGGCCGAGCAGCTCAATGCCTTCCGCACCGCGCTCGACCGCGCTCAGCTCGTCGCCGACGCGCTGACCGGCGATGGGATCCCCAAGAGCAAGATCCAGACCGAGGCATCGCCCGCGAGCGGCAGCGCGCCGCCGGGTCGGGTCGAGGTGCAGTTGATGCCGTGATGGCCGCAGATGATGAAAGTTTGGAGATGAAGGCGTGACCGGGCCGCTCAACATCGCGATTGCCGGGCTGGGCACAGTCGGCGCCGGCACCGTGCAGTTGCTGCAGCGCCAGGCCGAGCGGCTCGCCGTGCGGGCGGGGCGTCGGCTCGTCGTTGCCGCCGTGTCGGCGCGCGATCAGAGGCGCGACCGCGGCGCCGATCTGTCGGCGGCGCGCTGGTACGACGATGCCGCGGCGATGGCCGCCGATCCCGCGATCGACATCGTCGTCGAGCTGATCGGCGGCGCCGAGGGGATCGGCCGCCGGGTCGTCGAGACCGCGCTCGCGCACAAGAAGCAGGTCGTCACCGCCAACAAGGCGCTGATGGCCGAGCACGGCACGGCGCTCGCCGAAATCGCCGAAGGCGCTGGCGTGGCGCTCGCCTTCGAGGCCGCGGTCGCGGGCGGCATCCCGATCATCAAGACGCTGCGCGAAGGACTTGCCGGCAATCGCCTCTCCCGCGTCTACGGCATCCTCAACGGCACCACCAACTACATCCTGACGACGATGCGCGAGAGCGGGCGCGACTTCGCCGAGGTGCTCGCCGAGGCGCAGCAGCTCGGCTACGCCGAGGCCGACCCGAGCTTCGATATCGACGGGGTCGACGCCTCGCACAAGCTGGCGATCCTCGCCAGCGTCGCCTTTGGCCGGCCGGTCGACCTCGCCGCGGTCTATTGCGAGGGCATCCGCCACGTCTCGCGGCTCGACACCGCCTTCGCCGAGGAACTCGGCTACCGCATCAAGCTGTTGGGCATCGCGCGGCTGACCGACCATGGTCTCGAGCAGCGTGTGCACCCTTGCATGGTGCGGCGCGAGACACCGATCGCCGCGGTCGAGGGCGTGTTCAACGGCATCGTCGCCGAGGGCGATTTTGTCGGCCAGCTGATGCTCGAAGGTCGCGGCGCGGGTGCGGGGCCGACCGCCTCGGCGGTCGTCGCCGACATCGTCGACATCGCCGCGGGCCGGCGCGTCGCGCCGTTCGGCGTATCGACCGGGTCGCTCGAGCGCGTGCCCGGCGCGGCGATGGAGCGGCACGAGGGCGCCTATTACATCCGGCTGATGGTCAAGGATCAGCCGGGCGTCATCGCCGATGTCGCGGCGGCGCTGCGCGACCAGGAGGTGTCGCTCGAATCGATGATCCAGCGCGGCCGCTCGCCGAGCGAGGCAGTGCCGGTGGTGCTGACGACGCATGTGACGGTCGAGGCGGCGATGCAAAAGGCGCTCGCCGCGATCGCCAAGCTCGACAGCGTGCTCGAACCGCCGCAGATCATCCGCATCGAAGATTTCTGAGCCAAGAAAAGCAGGGAGGAGAGGGTGTCCGACGAAGCTCCACAGATGGATCGCAACCTCGCGCTTGAAGCGGTGCGTGTCACCGAGGTCGCGGCGCTGAGCGCCTCGCGGCTGATGGGGCGCGGCGATGAGAAGGCCGCCGACCAGGCCGCGGTCGACGCGATGCGCACCGCGCTCAACGGTCTGACCATCGACGGCACGGTCGTCATCGGCGAAGGCGAGCGGGACGAGGCGCCGATGCTCTATATCGGCGAGAAGGTCGGCACCGGGTCGGGGCCGAAGATCGACATCGCGCTCGATCCGTTGGAAGGCACGACGATCACCGCCAAGGGCGGCGCCAATGCGCTGGCGACGCTGGCGATGGCCGATGCCGGCGGATTCCTCAACGCGCCCGATGTCTACATGGAAAAGATCGCGGTCGGCGGCGGGCTGCCGCAGGGCGTCGTCCATATCGAGGAAGAACCGGCGGTTAACCTGAAGAATCTCGCGCAGGCCAAGAAGGCCGACATCGCCGACCTCGTCGTTTGCATCCTCGACCGGCCGCGCCATGCCGAGCTGATCGCCAAGGTGCGCGCGGCGGGCGCGCGGATCATGCTGATCGGCGACGGCGACGTGAGCGGCGTCATGGCCACTTCCGACCCCGAGACCGGCATCGACATCTACATGGGTTCGGGTGGCGCGCCCGAGGGGGTGCTGGCGGCGGCGGCGCTGCGCTGCATCGGCGGGCAGATGCAGGGCAAGCTCTTGTTCCGCAACGACGACGAGCGTGGCCGCGCGCACCGGCTCGGCATCACCGATCTCGACCGGGTCTACGACCTGCTCGACCTCGCGCACGGCGACGTTATGTTCGCCGCGACGGGCGTCACCAACGGCACGATGCTGAAGGGCGTGCGGCGGTTCCCGGGCGGGGCGATGACGCATTCGGTGGTGATGCGCTCGCGCACCGGCACCGTGCGCTACATCGAGGCCAAGCACGATCTCTCGCGCAAGCCGAGCTTCGCGTGGTTTTCGCGGTGAGGCGTTTGCGCGAATCGCGCCGTCGCTGACGGCCTCTTTCCCGAGCCTCCCGGTGACCGCCGGGGGGCGAAACCCGCAGCGAAGGCTGCGTCTGAGCGGGGAAGGCAAGCGCGGTTCATGCGGACGGGGTTTTGCTTTAGGGGGTAAGAGCCGAGTTCGGCTCGGTTTTCACGATTATTGAAAGG
>Ga0335074_10017303_pt1 | contig 10166 bp, 8 predicted proteins | sample Lox_Sample_23_FD_206715 | JGI IMG/M metagenome (GOLD analysis project Ga0335074, IMG submission 206715) | Soil microbial communities from Loxahatchee National Wildlife Refuge, Florida, United States - Lox_Sample_2.3 | ecosystem: Environmental > Terrestrial > Soil > Wetlands | place: USA: Florida...
CCGGGCGATTCTGGACAAGAATGTACACATCCCCGAAGACGCCGCGATCGGTTACGACCTGGACCGCGACCGCGAGCTCTATCACGTCACCGAGAGCGGGATTGTCGTGATGGAGGGGCATCGTTCGATGGTGGAAGTAGCGTCGATGCTTGTGTGATAATAAGTTTCAAGTTTTCCCGCCGGCTTCGAAGAGGGGCGCGTAGCTCAACTGGCAGAGCAACTGACTCTTAATAAGCTCAGGATACTTTTTCGCGTTTTTCTGTATGTCGCGAAAAACAGATGTACTTAATTGATTCTAAGCGATTTTATATCGATCTATTGACACCCTAAGACCGTCTGCTACCCTCCCCGATCTTGTCCGCACCAGCCACAAAAACAGCCACAAAAGCTTTCTCGGAATCGCAACGCGCGCGGAAGTATCGCGCACGAAAAACGCTGTTCTCGTGCGATCTTCCAATTAGAGCATTTGTTGCGTAAAATGCTTTTTTGTGACAAGGCAGACATTCTCAGACCAACGACTAACTAGCGTACCCGACGCGACAGAGATGCTATCCGAGGCTGCTCACCGGCGCATTCGCTTTGAGCATGCCGACGCCGTCCGGAGGCTGCGCGAGACGGCGTGGGACGATGATCCATGGTGCCGCGTCGATGCTGGCTATCAAAGCATCTCGGCTTTGTTGAAGGAGTGTGTGGCTGCGGAGATGTCCTCGGCGCGCTTGGACGAGATATTGGCGGACCAGGTTGAGAGCTGGCAAAACTCGCTCGGCGCATCCGCTGATGAGAAGCGGCGGCTTCTGGACAGGCTGGACGCTGAATTTTTCCACCGACCAATGGCGGCGGCGCGAACGCGAACGCTCTGGGCACCCGACGATCCGGAGAGCCGCTCGTCGAAGTCCGGGGCAACGATCCAGGTTATGCCTGGCGAACTGCGCGCCAGATTCGATTTCACAAAGGAGGAAGAGCGGCGCCGGGCGATCGCCGAGGTGAAGGCGAGCTTCCACTGCACATTGAAGCAGCTCGGGGTAGCGATCGGACGAACTTACAAAACGGGCGCGATCAATGACAAGTTCATTTGCGCATGGATGCGCGATCGCGCGAAGAATGCGGCCAAGGGCCAGTCTCGCAGAGTAGTGAATATCGAGCGCTTCCTGTCGCAGCCTCCGGCGCGTTTGCCGCTGGGCCTCGTCGGCGAATTTTGAGAAGCGTCACAAGCGACACGGCCCAGAAAACGCCAGAATGACGTGGTGGCCGCAAAGGGTGGTCGCAGAATCAATATAGCCGCGACCACGTGGCCGCGAGTGATGATAAGCTCGCAATGGCCGATGGTGGGCAGCCGAGCGGATCGCGGCGGACCGAGTTTTCCAGAGACGCCGTGCGTCGCTGTGTCGATCAGACCCTCGAAGCAGCTCGGAAGCGGGGCGAAACCTGGCGAGGGGCAGCAGCCGTCCTGAATGGCTGGACCGAAGATCCCTGGTACATCCGCGGCCTCTGGCTGCCGGCGCATACCATCGCTGAACGCTTTGGCGTCTCTGTTGACGAATTGCGCAGCTTCCGCGAGCAGCGCGTCGCTCCGCGCGCGTGGCGACCGTTTGGCTATCAAATTTTCTACCACGTCACAAAGTTCGAGAAATGGCGCGCGGCGCGAGAACCACAGCGCGCACGCCAGGCGGAGCTGACGCGCCGCCGCGCGGCACGGATCAATGTCGCCGAATGGCTTTCGCCGAACGCGATTGCGAGGCGATATAACGTCGCGATCACGGAGCTGCGCGCGATGCGCGAGGCCTGCGTCGGTCCCCAAGCATGGCGGCCGGACGGGCATCGGATTCTTTACCATCGGCGCGCATTTGAAGCCTGGCTCGCGGGCTGCTGCTGTAGTGAAGTAGAGACCGCTGAGCGCATCGTCGGAGTCTTCCTTAAAGGCCGGCGGCATGACTGTGATTCGTGGGAACCATGCTCAACCGTTTCGTCCAGTTTCCGCGACTGGTGCATCGCTGGGCGGGGAGCGCTCCCGCTGGGATGGCGGCGAGAGCTCTGGCGTCAAATCAAGTCCGATTCCTCGTTTAAGATCACCTGGCGTCTCGATGCCGACCGGAAATTGCGGCGGATAGTTGACATGTGGTGAGCCGAGGCCATTTCTCCGGCACTACCTTCCGAAAATAAAATAACTCCTACAATTTAAAGGCAGTTGGTTGCTTTTGCTCTTCAAGGCTGTGACACGTCTTTTCTAATGTGACACGTCTTTCTTATATAGCATCTGCTGATACACACTTCGTTTTTTTCCAGCAACCGCATAATAGAAAAAAAGCAAATGTGTATTTGCGGGGCCTTTAATAGGGGGCATCCGTCACGGCCGTCACAAAAGCGCTTTGATTCTCCGTATAGGATTGAGTCCATTACGAAAATCGCTTACATTTCCTTCTGTTCGTCGGGTTTCGCCTGCGTCACGGCTGGCACGTGATGCGAAAGGTGGTCGCAGATTTCGCTTGACGCGACCACGTAGCCGCCGGTGATCCTGGCACCACGAGGGAGGAAGCGGTGCACGAGACCACGGCGACAGCAGAAGTAAGTCAGCAATTACCCGACGGTGCTCCACGGTTCACTGAACGCCGGGCGGCGGCATATTTCGAAGTAAGCGCGGAAACCCTGCGGATGTGGCGTCGCGCGCACACCGGTCCTCGATATTTCAAGCTCGGCCGGCTGATCCGATACGCGCTGAGCGACCTGGTCGAATGGAGGGATCGCCACTCTACTGCGACGACGACTTTCCCGGCAGACCTTGTTCGATTTGCGGATGAGTGCCTCCAGAGCGTTCCGGGAAGCTGGGCGCGCTGTGCCGAAATCACCCAGGCTTACGCGGCGTGGTGTGGGCGTCCGGAAATTCTGCGGATTCCTGAGGCGCTGGTCGATCTCCTCGTCTCCCGGGGGTTCAAACAATCGCGCTCGCGGCGGGACGATCGTGGAAAGCAGTCGCGCACATGGGAAGGGCTGTCGCTACGCTCCGCGCAACCCTCGGCGGAATCTGGGGAATAATGTTGGGTCAGAACGGCACAGGGGGCGGGGGTGGGTCGAAATCCTTGGGGGTCTCGGACGCCGGGACCGCACGGCAATCAAGGAAACGCGATCGCGGGAAATCCGTAAAACTTATTTTGGCGCTGGCCAACCAGTTTGCGAAGATGTGGCGGATTCCGGGAGAGATTTTTTCCGAAAAAAAATTGGTCGCGATCCGAACGAGCAGGCTGACGAGCTGCTCGATCGCGATCACGCGGATGCCGGTGCGGACCGGGCCGACGAGCTGCTCGGTCGCGATCACGCGGATGCCGGTGCGGACCAGGCCGACGAGCTGCTCGGTCGCGATCACGCGGATGCCGGTGCGGACCAGGCTGACGAGCTGCTCGGGATGAAGCGCGATCCAATTCGCCTCGGTGGATTCGATGTGAACAAGAGCATCGACGCGCTTGGCGCGGGCGAGGATAAGCGACCGCTCGCCGAGAGGATCGCCGCGCCGGAACCGGAAACGCGTTTGCTGGTGGACTGGGAGCGGATCGCGAGACGCGCACGGCTAAGCCGGCTCGAAAAAAAAATCTTCGATGCGCATTGGCGTCACGAGATTCCGCGTTACCGCCTGGCGCGCGAGCTGGGAATCACACCGCGCGCCGCGACGCGCTGCGTCGAGTCAATCGCGCTTAAGCTCCGCGGCTTGGGGCGAACCGCGATCGATTGTTTTTGTGACGCTGCGGCGTGGAATTCCGCCGCGCTGGCGCGCAGTGAGCGGGGAAAACAGCGGCCGGCGCCGCCGACGTGGACGCCTGCTCCGTTCGACAAGTTCTGCTTCGAGGTCATGCAGCACGAGAGATTTATTCACCTTATTTCGCAATCATATAGCGCTGAAACAGAAAAAGGGATTGGATTTTGGGGCCGGATTAGTAGGAGGGAATTTGTGGAGCAACTTGCAGAAATGCGAAAGCGCCTGAAAGAGGTTGAACGGCCGAAGCTTGCGCAGCTGATTGAGACGGAGAAAAACCCGCGAGCCGCTTATCACGCTGCCGTCGAAGCGCAGGGCAATCTGCGCGAGCGCCATGCGAATGAAGAAGCCGAATCGATCTTCAAGAACGAAATTTGGCCGAGCCGCGAAGCGCGCCAGCGCGTTGAGGAGGCCGAGGAGCGCGTAGAGGCGACCGCGGCCACAGCGAAAGCCGCATCCGTCGCGATGCGAAGGCAGCAGGAGATCGTTGACCAGCTCGAGATCGAGGTTCAATCGAAGAAACACCTGGGCTTCGCCGCGGCGCTGCGACCGTTAAAACAAGCCGCAGTTCGCGCCATGGAGGCCTGCGCAGCCGAAGTTAAAAAGATCCCCGCGTTGGCGGCAGAGTGGGAGGTCAGCGGCGACCAGGTCCAGTTTGAACTGTTTCCGCATCGAATGTTAACTATCGAGGGACCGGATTATTCGAGCATGGATAGCGGCCGACAAGCCTACATCGGAATGATGCTTGGCACGCTGGCCTTCGAGGGTGCTCGGATGGCATACCGCCAGATCCACGGCCACGATTTCGACCCCATGGCCAACAGCGACGCAAGAATGTGTCAGCGCGAAGATCTGAGGTGTTTTATCGAGCGCGAGAAGCTGAGCCTCGCCTATCGCAAAAAAATAGAGGATGAGCGTCTCGCCCGCGCGCACAACCTCCCGCCAGGCCCTGAGCGGGACCGTGCAATTGAGCAAATTACCGCCGCGCGAGCGCGTATGATCGCGCAGGCGAACGAAGCGATCGCTCGCCATGAAGCGCAGTTGCTTTAAGAGGGACACCGCCCATGAACAATCATTTTGGGAGATGGGGTCTTCCCCAGAGCGACCGGGAGAAAAACGATGCTGCTGGTTCTCCTTCGATGCAGACGGAAGCTCCTGGATCGCGCCGGGAGCGGCAGGATGCGAAATCGTCCGCGGCACCGCCGGTCATCCTGCTTCCGGCGCGCGAGGTGCGTGCGCCAGCGCGTGCGGCGCACCGCGAACTGCGGGAGACCACCACCACAGGCGGGACCGCGGAATTCGAAATCTACGGCGTCATCGGCGGCGACCCCTATTCCGACGATGATGATGCAATCACGGCGAAAAAGATCAAGACCTACCTGGACTCGGCAGGGCCGCATTCGCGGATCGTGCTGCGGATCAATTCGCCGGGCGGTGATGCGTTCGAGGGCACGGCGATATACAACTTGCTGCGCGCGCAAGGGAAGCCGATCGAGTGCTACGTGGACGGCCTGGCGGCCTCGGCGGCAAGCTTGATCGCGATGTGCGGCGACACGATCACCATGGGCACCGGCGCGATGCTGATGATCCATAACGCGTGGGGCATGTGCATCGGCTACGCGGCCGACATGGAGAAGGAAGCCGATACGCTGAGGCGGATCTCAAAGTCGATGGCGGGCATCTATGCGGCGCAGACGGGGAAGACACTCGCCCTGATCCAGGCCATGATGGACGGCGAGACGTGGCTGAACGCGCAGGAGTGCCTGGAGAACAAGTTCTGCACGGCGCTCGCGGCACGGTCGGCGGAACAAACCGCGCACGCCTTAAACGCCGCGGCGCGCTCCTTCGAACTGAGCCGTCACAAAAACGTACCTGAGAAGCTGCGGAGGGCCGTATGACGTCTTTTCGAAATTTCGGAGAGCAGTTGCTGGCGGTGCGCGCGGCGGCGCTGCAACCGTACAGGACAGATGCCCGGCTGCTGGAGCTGAACCGGCGCGGGGTGGGCGGCGCGGCGGGGGCCAGCGAGGCGGTGCCGGCGGACGGCGGATTCGTCGTCGCGCCGGAATTTTCGAACACGCTGGTGGAACGCGTTTACGCGGACTCGGAAGTGCTTTCGCGGGTAACGAACCTGCCGATGAGATCGTCCTCGATCGCGTTTCCGACCTTCGACGAACAATCGCGCGCGGACGGCTCGCGGTTCGGCGGGATCCGCGGCTACTGGCAGAACGAAGCGGACACGGCGACGGCGACGAAGCCGAAGTTCTCGCGCCGCGAGCTGGCGACCAAAAAGCTGGTGATCTTCTGCTACCTGACCGACGAACTGGTGGAGGACGCGGATGCGCTGGGCGCGTTCGTGGAGGCGGGGTTCAAGAAAGAAGCGCAGTTCAAGCTGGTGGACGGGATCGTGAACGGCGACGGCGCCGGCAAGCCGAACGGGATTCTTTCGAGCGGGGCGCTGATCACGGTGGCCAAGGACAGCGGGCAGAGCTCGGGGACGCTGATCACCGATAACGTGACGGGGATGTGGGGCCGGCTCTGGCCGGGATCGTCGCAAACGGCGGTGTGGCTGATTTCGAAGACGGTGGAGGCCTCGCTGGCGACGCTGAACATGACGGTGGGCGCGGCGGGCTCGCTGGTGTTTTTCTACAAGCCGGGGACGCCGTACAACACGCTGATGGGCCGGCCGGTGATCACCATCGAGCAGTGCCAGAAGATCGGGACGCCGGGCGACATCGTGCTGGCGGATCTGTCGCGGTACGTGGTGGGGATGCGCGCGGCCGACCTGGCCGTTTCGATGCACATCGAGTTTTTGAGCGACCAGACGGCCTTCCGGTTCGTGATGCGGGTGGACGGGCAGACCATCGACCATACGCCGGTGGTGCCGTTCGACGGCTCCGGGACGACGGTATCGCCGTTCCTATGCATAGCAGAGAGATGAATGATTTCCGTGCCAAGCCCGAACAGCGAGGTGCGATCGCAATTTGATTCGCACCTCGCCTTTTTTTGCGGGAGCTAATGGAGGAGCTGGTTTAAAAAATGGGCATCGCAAAGGGTATTTCGGGGAGCACCGGCGGCGGCAGCCTTCCTGTCGCACCGGGAAACCCGCAGATTCTGTCTGTTTCCGTGATCGATGCCGTTCCCGATACGAGCGGTGTTCCGAAGAAGCAGATCACCATCACTTACGAGCCGCCTTCACCCTTAGGCACCTTCCAGGGAGCCGACGCCTATCTGGATGCACCGGATACGAGCGGCGGTCTGAGCATCGCGGACGGAACCGTACCGGAGGATGGAAACACGCCGGCGATAGGAGTGTTCTCTCCGCAATACGAGGGTTTCATTGCGTACAACGCAAACAATTTGCAGTACACGTTCACCGTTCCGGCCCCCACTCAGACCCAGCTGTGGCGGATCTATCTAACGCCGGCGAGCGCGAACGTGCAGGCGGTTCCCATCCAGTACGGCCAGACGGGAGCATCGCCAAGTTTCCAGTTCACCGTGCTGCCGCCGGCGACAGGAGGCCAGGGTGTTGAGTACGCGCCGAACGTGCAGAGCATGGAGCTCGCGGCGGTCCCCTCTGGTTGGACGGCGAATCCGAATCTTGTGGTTGCGGCCTCCGGCGATCAGTATTGGGAGGTTTCAGTATCCTGGAACTGGCCGACAAGCGACCCGCAGTTCTCATCGCTTGGCGGAGTAAACATCATCCTCCAGAACAATACGACCGGCACGCAGTCGTATCCGGGCAATGTGTCCGTCTCAGCCGCCGGCCTCTACACTTCGATTCATCTCCCGATTGCTCCGGGGACCACGTCGTACACTCTATTTGCGATTTCTTACGACGTCAATGGAAACTCCAACACGCTGCTGCCCGGCGTCACGCCTTCCGTCAGCTTTACGGTTACCGCACCGGTGGGTCCGGTGGGCGAGGAGTATTGCGCGCTGGTATCCCCTGATGGCGTCCACAATTTGGTGGTAGTCACTCCGGTTAACGGAGCGGATGGAACGCAGCTCCTTCAGGTCGACGGGTACTGGTTGAACCTTACGTCGAGCAGCCCGAATTACGACCCCAGGTTTGGGGGAGCGCAAGTCGTGATCGACAAGGGGGACGGAAACGGGCCAATCTGGAGCGCTGTCAAGGGCACACTCTCGCCGATTGAGGCGGACATCTCGCAGCCGGCCGCGGCGCAGGGATGGGCGTTTTACATTCGCTCCATCGACATCAACGGGCGCGGAAACACGGTTACTCCGCTCATCAGCTTTTCAGGCGGCGGCGGGAGCGGCGCGGTCTACACGCCGATCATTACCAACGGGGTTCTGACGGCATGCACTGGATTGGAAGGTGGAACCGGGTATACGAGCGCGCCGACGGCAACGCTGGTCGACAGCACCGGCGCCGCGATCCCGGGCGTGTCTCTGACTGCCCATTTAACCGGGACTGCGGTCAGCAGCGTCACGATCAACGCGGGCGGATCCGGGATCATCGCGACCCCAGTTATCGTTCTGTCGGTGGGCAATGCGACCGGCGTGCTCAACCTGGCAAAGGCAGCGTCGACCAGCTTCAGCACGCAGTTCTCGATTGTTGCCGGAGCCTTCACCGTGGCCGCGCTGAATGCGAACGTCATCACCGCCGGCACGATTAAGGTCGGGAATAATGGCTCCGGCGTGCCGATCGAGATTGACGTTTACGACCACCTGGGGAACCTGATCGGGTGGATCGGGGATGATACGGCCAACTCTGGGTACGTCGGAGGGTGGTTTAAACAGCTTCGGGTAGGAGGGGCGAGCCCCGCCGCGGCCCCAATTTATTGCGATACCTCAGGGAACGTATACATCAACGGCGCTACATTCGTTCTCGATTCGAATGGCGTCACCACAACGCTCAGCAATCAAAGTTTATTCGGATCGTACGCTGGTGTGACCGTCGCTTTGAATGGTACGAGCACTGAAGCGTACGTTCTGCCGAACGAAATCGGCCTGGTCAATTCAGGTGGTCATCAGGTTGTCAGGCTGTTTCCCGCGAGCACCAATGGGCCCGGAGAAATCTCCCTGAATCTAGCAAATGGTTCGAGTGACACCTACCTTCAGGCCGGGGTTTCTGGGGGCACGATCGCGCAATTGGGGATTGGTACCGGAACCGGAACGGGTGTTATTTATATCGGTGCTGACCAGGTGCTCACGACGAGACAAACCGGGCCGGGAACGCCTTCATTCACTACGTTCGCGCAAGTGCAATCGTGGTGCCAGGCTTTATACACGGCTCTTCAGACACACGGCCTAGTAAGTTAGAGGAGGAAAAAGTACAGTGATACGACTTATGCTTCTTGCTCTTGTGGCGCTGCTTGTCAACGCACAACCGGCGGCCCATTCAGTGCCGACGTTGTCAACGGTCAATGGCATCACCGAGTCATGGTGGCCATATCCGCTTTACAATCCGCTGCCCGGCATCCCGGACAGCGATCTACAGCACGGCGTCGCCGTCCAAATTCAGGTTCCCGACCTTGAGTTCACGCAGTTTCAAATCATGCTGACTTACACGGACAGCGAAGGTTTAACCCATCGCTCCATGAAGACTGTTGACCGTAACGACAATCAATGGGGATGGACCAGCATACTATTTCCCGTTGGTGTGATCGGCAATCTGATCGGGCTTACAGTTACTCCTCTCCTACCCAATCAGACGGCCAGCTTCACCAACTGATTCGGTTATAAGTTCGCAGGATTGCGCCGATTTGGAGGCGGCGTAAGTTTACTTTTATGGCTGAAGCGATCCGGGGAGCGGTTGTCAATTTTAAAGCCGGCACGGCGAAGTTCATCGCCGACGTCGACACCGTGAAGGCGAAGATGCGCGAGTTTGGCCAGCACGGCGTCACGAACGTGCAGGCGACGAGCGCGGCGCTGCGGGTGCTCGAAGGAAACATGACGAACAATCTGCGAGCGGCCGAGCGCTTCCTCGCGGAGACCTTACATTTGGGGCCGGCGCTGCAAAAAGTTTTTGCCGTGACCGGATCGATTGCGCTCGCTGGCGTACTTGGCGAGCTCGGAAAAAAGGTTGCCGAGTTCGTGCGGGAGATTCAGCAGGCACCGGAGAAGATTCGCGGGGCGTTTTCGGCGGCGACGGCGGGGATTCAACTCACCAATGATGAGCTGCGGGTGGCGAATGACCGGCTGATTGACGACATCGCGAAATTGCAGGGGCAGCACCAGAACACGACCACGCTGGCGCTCGATGAGATGCGGGTGATGGCGGACCGGCTGGGGCAGTCGCTTGAAAAGGATCTGACGGCGGTGCACAAGCTGCTTACCGAAAATCAGATCGGGCGGGTCAGTTTGCGATCGTTGGTTGTCGGCGAAGAGCAGACGCAGGATATCTCGGAGCGGATCGGCGGAAAGACCGGATTCGGCGGATTCACCGGCGAGATCGCAGAGA
>Ga0335074_10017304_pt1 | contig 10165 bp, 10 predicted proteins | sample Lox_Sample_23_FD_206715 | JGI IMG/M metagenome (GOLD analysis project Ga0335074, IMG submission 206715) | Soil microbial communities from Loxahatchee National Wildlife Refuge, Florida, United States - Lox_Sample_2.3 | ecosystem: Environmental > Terrestrial > Soil > Wetlands | place: USA...
TCGAACAGCGATTGAGGATAGCCTCGCTCTTCGCGATCGGATCAACGCTCATTTCGACCAGGTAAGAGCGCTTGCGGATGGCATGCTTTTCGAATTCGGAGCTTCGCGGGGCCGCGATCTTGCTATGCGCGACCGCGTCCGGCAATGGCAGCCGCAGTTGAGAACGCTTTTCCTTATGAGGGTTGCGTCTCTAAAGTACCGGCTTCAACTGCCGGGCTTTGAGTTGCCAAGGGCGTTGCTAATTTGCCAGCGCGAGTACGATGAGCACTCGGCGGAACTTTTGGAAGAAATGGCGAATGCGATTGAAGGTAGACCAGCGCGTCTGGACCTAACGGCCGATGATTCAGTGAAACTTCTGGGGCGAGTGCTACAGCAGTGTGGCGGCCCAGAGTTGGAGCGATTGCCGGCAGCGCAGGTCGATTCATTTGTTACTTTGCTCCGTGAAATTGATCAACTCACTGCTTTGTTCGCGAGACAGGTGGCAGCGGATTTTCGATCAGGCCAGAACCGTTTCGAATCGGCGGATCAACGAGTGCCCTAACTTCGGTGTCTGGTCGCTACTTTCAGTAGCACAGTTTCACGTATACTGTGTGCATGAGGAATATCACTTTGAGCGTGGACGAAAAGGTGTTGGCTGTCGTCCGCCGGCATGCCGCGGAGCAAAATTCCAGTGTTAATGCGTTAGTGCGTGAGTACTTGACGAATCTCGCGTCGCAAGAGGACCGGGCCAATAGCGCCCGTGCGCGATTGCGCGAATTGAGTGCTCGATCACAAGGACGGCTTGGCAAAAAGAGCTGGACGCGCGACGGTCTCCATGACCGCTAAGGTCTTTCTCGATACCAACGTTCTGGTTTACGCTGCTATCGGGACGGGTAAAGACGAGCCCAAGCGGCAGCGTGCGCTTGCTCTGATCGAATCCGAAGAGTTTGGCACATCGGCGCAAGTCTTGCAGGAATTCTTCGTAACGGTGGTCAAGAAGGCAGCGCGCCCGCTTTCGACCGGCCAAGCATTGGAGTGGATCGAGCAGCTAACCGCGTTTCCCTGCTACCCCATTGACCACAGGATCGTCCGCATCGCAATTGAGCAATCGGCGCGTCATAAGATCTCGTACTGGGATGCTGCGATTGTTTCGGCTGCCCAAGCTTTGGGATCTAACACGATTTACTCCGAGGATCTCAATGAGGGGCAGGAGTATTCGGGAGTGCGAGTTGTGAACCCTTTCACAAGCCGTGGCGGCACATCTTGAACGCGATTGAAAAAGGGACCGTATCAACAGTGAGTTCAGACTTCGGCCGTAGAGTGTTTGGGGTCGCGGCCTTGGCTTCTGGCCTCATCACACTGGTTTGGCACGACGCCAACGTGTGGCATCAACTGGGTTATATTGCCTATGCCGCAGCCGCTGCCCAAATCTTCGGCGGTGCTGCGATTCAGTTCCGCCGGACGGCGAAACCCGGCGCAGTGGTCCTATGTGCGGTTTACATTGTCTTGACGTTGCTGTGCGTGCCACAAATCGTCGCCAGACCGGGGATTTACAATTCCTGGGGCAACTTCTTTGAGCAGTTCTCTCTCGTGACCGGAGCGGCGATTCTTTATGTGCGCTTATCATCGGCATGGGCGCCGGAAAGACTGAGTCGGATCGGCTGCTATCTTTTGGGGATCTGTGCCGCTTCCTTTGCCCTCGAACAGGCGATTTATTTTGACCCTACCGTAAGACTTGTTCCGAAGTGGTTTCCGCCAAGTCAATCGTTTTGGGCGGTGACGACGACGGTTTGTTTCGCACTCGCGGCCGTGGCGCTGCTTACGAATCGATTAGCACTTCTCGCGGCTCGCCTACTGACAATCATGATCGTGATGTTCGGACTACTCGTGTGGGTACCGTTGCTTTTTTCGGATCCCCACAATCATGCGAATTGGAGCGAAAACATCGAGACTTTTGCGATTGCCGGAGCAGCATGGATTCTCGCCGATCTCCTCAGCAAGGATCGGCTCAATGAGCATCGCGCGCGATGACGCGAGGTGCGCTGAAATTGTGCGGGCTTGCACGCGGGTTCGACTACGCCCGCGCCAACGGCAGAGCCTGTTCCCACCGTCCCTGCGACTTCAAAACCAGCTCGACCACTTCCCTCGCCGCGCCCTTACCCCCTTGCCGGCGCGTCGTGTAGTGGCAAACCGCCTTCAATTCCGGCGCTCCGTCGGCAACACAGACAGCCAGCCCGGCCCGCTTCGCCAGTGGGATGTCCGGCAAATCATCCCCCAGATAGGCCACTTCTTGCTCCGTGACTCCGGCCTTTCGCACGCATTCCTCAAATGCCTCCGTTTTACTAGCCTGCCCCAGATAGACAAAGGTAACTTTCAGTTCCTGGGCGCGCTTTGCAACAGCGGGCGATCGCCGGCCAGTAATAAATCCGGTGTGGATGCCCATGGTGTGCGCGAGCGAAAGTCCCTGACCATCGTGGGCATCGAAAATTTTCATCTCTAACACAGTTACCGGTTCGCTGCTTTCGGCCACGGTCGAAGAAATCAGACAGATGCCGCCGTCCGTGAGGGTGCCGTCTACATCCATCAAGAACAATTTGACATTCCGCGCGCGATCAAGGACAGCGGAAGAGGGTAAAGGCTCGTCGGACATGAGCCAATGGTAGCCCGACACGCGAATTCAGGATCCGTTCTGCGCTTGTGATGCATCCAATCTGCACCCGGAATTTGAGGTGTGAATCGCGAAGCATGGTGGTCCGAATTGAACCGTCATCTGCAGGACGAAGGAGGAAAGCAAACATGATCCATCAGCCGGGCCAAGTTGGCGATGAAATCCTGACGTTCCTCACGTGCTAAGTGCAAAGCCTCCTTGCGACGAAGGCGCCATTCGCGCCACCTCACCGGCCAACGCTCAGACGGGTTGTGGTCCTTGGGTTCTAACCGCCGCGATACTCGGATCAAGCATGGCATTCATCGATGGCACCGTCGTGAATGTCGCTCTTCCGGCGCTGCAGTCGGCTCTGGGAGCAACGGTTTCCGAAGTGCAATGGGTCGTGGAGAGCTACGCACTCTTCCTCGCGGCTCTTCTCTTACTTGGCGGCTCGCTCGGGGATCTCTATGGCCGGCGGAAGATCTTCGCGACCGGCGTCGTCCTATTCGGGGCCGCTTCGGCCTGGTGCGGCATGGCCCCTGACATTTTCCAACTGATAACGGCACGAGCAGTACAAGGGATAGGCGGCGCGCTTCTGGTACCGGGAAGCCTGGCACTGATCAGTGCGTCGTTTCCCGATCAGGAGCGAGGGCGCGCGATCGGAACCTGGTCGGGATTTACAGCGATCACGGCTGCCGTTGGTCCCGTGCTCGGCGGATGGCTGGTCGATCACGCCTCCTGGCGCGGGGTCTTCTTCATCAATTTGCCAATCGCAGCAGTCGTTGTCGTGATTACTTTGTTGCGCGTACCGGAGAGCCGGGATCCGGAGCGCAGCGGAAAAAGTCTCGACTGGCTTGGCGCGCTGCTCGCCACCTTCGGCCTTGGCGCGATCGTGTTCGCTTTGATTGAACCGTCACACGGCTTGATAGCGGGTATCGCCAGTGTGTTGGCCCTGACATCTTTCTTTGTTGTCGAACGACGTTCGCCCGCCCCGATGCTTTCTCTCGATCTCTTCCGTTCGCACAACTTTACCGGCGCGAATTTGTTGACGCTCTTTCTCTATACCGGCCTGAGCGGAGTGCTCTTTTTCTTTCCGCTGAATCTGATTCAGATTCAGGGATACCCCGCCACCGAGGCCGGCGCGGCCCTTCTGCCATTCATCTTATTGATGTTCGTTCTTTCGCGCTGGTCCGGCGGATTGGTTGAGCGGTACGGCGCAAAATTGCCGCTCATCATAGGTCCTATCATTGCGGCTGCCGGCTTCGCTCTCTTTGCGATACCCAGCATTGGCGGAAGTTACTGGACAACATTCTTTCCTGCAGTCGCTGTCCTTGGGCTGGGAATGGCTGTCAGCGTAGCGCCGCTCACCACGACCGTAATGGATTCTGTTTCTCAGAATCACGCCGGAGCTGCTTCGGGAATTAACAATGCGCTATCGCGTATTGCGGGTCTACTCGCAATTGCCGCTCTGGGCTTCGTGCTCATAACGGTCTTCAACCGGCATCTTGATCAGAGCTTGAACAAGCTCTCCGTGCCAGCGGCGATCCGCCAGCAGATTGATTCGCAACGATCGAAGCTCGCCGCTATTCAAACCGCAAATTCTGCGGCTCGCCGGGCTATCGACGAGTCGTTCGTCGCAGGTTATCGCTCGCTGTTATGGATCGCAGTCGCACTTGCGATCGCAAGCTCTTTGAGTGCAGCGCTGTTTATTGATCTGAGGGAGAAACGCACCTGAAGCGGGACGAGCCTCAACAATGAATGGCCGGACTTCGTCAACGTTGGGCAGTAGGACGCCGGTTCGAACCCCCTAAGGGGCGTACTGGGTGAAGACGAGGTCGCGAGCTTTTTCCCGCGCGTGGCAGGGAAAACAGGTTTTCATCAGCGCCTCGGCGCCCGGTTTGCCATCCGGGCTGAAGTGGCCGAACCCCCAGTTGCCCGTCGCGGCGTACTTATTCGAATCCTTCACCATAAATTGAATGTTCGTGGGCGCTCCCGGTACGAAAGATTGGGGACGGCCAAAGATTTTGTCGTTTTCCTCGGACGGGCTGTGACTGTAGTGCAAAGCGGCAATGATTGTGCCGTCCGGGTAGGGAAGCGTTTTTTCGCGGTAGGCCTTGATCGCCACATCGTTGCCCAAAACCGCGCCCAAGCTGTTGAGGTTGCCCGCTTCGTGGGCCACCGAGATCAAGCGCCAGTCGCGGTATCCGGGGGGAATTGTGTTTACGAAGGCTGGGGCGGCCTGTTTATCGGTCTGCCCGGATGCGGGACCCAGGGAGACGAAAACGCCGACCAATGTTCCAACTACAACCAGCAGGAAAGTGACTCGCTTCATATTGTGTTCTCCTTCCGAGAGCGTTCTCCTTCCGATCCGCATGATACCCGCGCGTAAGCCTAGCAATCAGGGATTAACATTCAGAGTAGGCCTAATCACGAGCAGTTGTGAATCATTGTTTAGGTCTAAGGGAAGTCTCGGAGGCTTGAAGAATTTTTTAAGGCTGGCCCGATCATCCCGTTTGTGACGCGGCTCGTTTGGCGCTCCGCCAGAGCGCGACTTCGCGAGAAAGCCACCGCTTTGCGGAGGCCAAATCATCCGTCCCAATTCATGACCGCCTCGGTGCCAGTACATAATCTTGTGACGCTGTTTACATATCGGGTAATAAAGATAGGTTCAAAACAGCATACGCTGAAACTTGGTCGCGTCGGGACGGGTTCCTATCCTCTGTGTCTATCGAGCTGGCAGAGCCGGTGGATGTCGTCTAGTGTCGATTAAGATTGTACATGGAATCCAGCCCGTCGAGGTTTAATGCAACACGTGAGTAGTGTTCATGTCCGATAACGCGACCGGCATCGATGTCGTACAACTGACTTATGATATTCGCGAGCAGATAAGCCGCAGATCAGGACAGGCAGGCCAAATGGACGGTCAAAGCAGGGACTTCCATTGGGACCGATCTAAATAGAAACACATGGAGCAAACAATATACGTTGACCTGCGATGCCTCCAGGACGCAAACTACCGGGTCCGGGGCATCGGGCAGCACGTGGCAGCTTTGCTGAGAACGCGCAAGCAAAGTGCGTTTTCGACTTGCAGGGCGATCGGTCTGATCGATCCCCAATCAGGCGAGCTCCCCAGAAAAATCGCCTCGCTCGTAGATGCCGTGACGGGTTCTGTCAATCCATGCACCGATAGGCAGCCTGCCGTATACATCGACGGCACACCCATGACGCACGATCCGCGTTTTTGTCTCCGCTTTGAGAATCACCCGGCGTTTCTCCGCGCCGCAGTTGTTTACGATTTTATCCCCCTGGAATGGGCCAGCGATTTCTATTTGCCGACAGTTGCGCACCGGATTGGCTATCTCGCGAAAATGGCCCGTCTCCGAAAATTTGATCTGTTCTTACCGATATCAGAGTATACTGCCTGGCGACTGTCTCAGCTACTCGGAATCTGTGGGGAACGGATCCGCGTCACGGGCGCTTCCGTGCGGCCTTCTTTTTACGAGTTTCGAGATCGAGCACTATCTTCGTCAAACGACGCCCAAAAACCGTATTTCATGATTGTAATAGGTCCTGACGCGCGGAAGAACCCAGAGGTGGCAGTGAAAGCCGTTCGGCGTTTGAACCTGGCCTACGAACGGCGCATCCCGCTCAAAGTTGTCGGCCATTATCAGGATGCCCACAAGTGCAATCTGCTTGCGCTCGCCGGGCATGTGGAAGGCGCGGGGTTTCTAGAATTCTGTCCCGATGTTTCGGATGAAGAGCTAGCCCGGCTTTACAGGGGCGCGACTGCGACCATCGTTTCTTCTCACATAGAAGGTTTTTCTTTACCCGTCGTAGAAGCTTCAGTCTGTAAGTGCCCGGTCATCGCCTCCGCTTGTACGGCACATTTGGAGTTGATCGAGCAAACCGAGGCTCTGTTTCCGTCCGATGATTCTGCCGGTCTTTCTGAAAGACTGGCAAAACTGCTACATGAGCCGATGCTACGCGCTTCTCTCGTGGCGTCGCAGGCTCATCTCGCTGCGAAGTTTCATGAAAAGGCGGTCGGCCAACGCTTCTGGAGCGCTATAGAAGCTGTGACTGAGAGCCGTCGAAAACCCGCCATTATAGCCCGACCCTCAAAACCTCGGTTGGCTTTTTTGAGCCCCTATCCGCCCGATCAGTCCGGCGTCGCTCGGTACACGGCTATGCTGATGCGAGCCGGCTACTCCTTATTCAATTCAGATCTCTACACTGATGCTACCCGTCCTCTTACATTCGACGGCAACTTCCACGATGCCGGGCCAATAAGTATCGCCCCTCTACTCGCTGGAAGGTATGACTCTGTTATTTCTGTACTCGGAAACTCTCACTTCCACACGCGGATCTTCGAAGTGTTTGAACGGTATGGCGGCCCGTGTATCTTACATGATGCCCGTCTTATTCAAATTTATGTTCAACGTCTGGGACAGCAGCGATTCTTGGCATTAGCAACTCGGCTCGTTGGGCGGGAAGTTATTATGGAGGAGGTTCACAGTTGGTTGCAGAGCGATACGCCCCCTTCACTGCTCATTGAGCCTATCGTCGAACGTGCTTCACCATTGATGGTGCACAGTGTGAGGCAGCAAGCTGAGATTCGGCGGCGATTCGGAGTTGATGCGCAGGTAATTACTTCTTGTCCGACCATCTTCTTCAAGGACGAGGAGCTGACATCAGCAGCAAGGGCTGCCGCGCGTAACCGGCACGGGATAGCCCCAGATACATTTTTGGTCTCTAGCTTTGGGATCGTCGCGCCTGAAAAGGGAATGGATTCGTGCATACTAGCGATCGACCTTCTTCGAAGCTGGCATATACCGGCCGAGCTCTACTTTATTGGCGGTGCCAGTACCCATGAGAAGGAGTTAGATCGGATTGCTGCTCTATATGGAGTTTCCCCATATATCCATTCGGAAGCTGATTTTGTTGAAGATTCTATCTACCGTGATTTCCTGGTCGCAAGCGACGCAGCCCTTCAGCTAAGGACTTACGGATTCGGCCAGTTATCTGCCGCTCTGACTGACTGCATCAGCGCGGGACTCCCGTGCGTCGCAAACAGCGACCTCGCAACCTCTTGCGATGCGCCTGCCTATGTATCGCAAGTACCTGATCGCTTTTCGCCGTTGCAGGTCGCCGAACAACTCGCTCTGATTTGGGAACGCGGTCTGCCCGGCTGCGCTGCCGACAACCACGATCGTTCTGCGTACCTGAAGACGCACAACTTCGACTACTACGCGAAACGGCTGGTTGAGATTCTCGGGTTGGCATGAGCCTGTACATCGACATCAGTGAGCTGTTAGCAGTTCCGATGAGAACGGGTATTCAGCGAATTAGCGGAGAGTTGTGCAGATATTTTCCACCGCTTACTGTCACCCCAGTCCGGCTGGATGGTGATCGATACGTGACGCTTCCCGTTGAGCTAATCTCCGCGATAGGAGGCTACTTTCGAGACGGCAGTGAATCCGCAGTGGCGGCAATCGGTCGACTAACCTCCCGAAATGGCCCTCCAGTTGAAATATCATTGAGTGAGACGGTCATAGTTCCAGAGATCTTTAGCGAACCGAGAGCGGCATTTTTTCGCGCTATGCCCGAACAACAATTGCAGCGTTGCCGCTTCATCGTCTATGATTTGCTGCCTTTTACACACCCGGAATATTTCCCGGCATTTATGCCTTCTATGATGGCTGGTTACTATCAGATTATCAGGAAAGCTAGTTGCTGCGGATTCATTTCAGAGTACACACGCGACGCTTACTACACGCGGTTGAAGCGAACGCACGAACGAGGCGGCGCCGTTCTACCGCTGGGCAGCGATTCTCTTGGTCCGAGACCGAAACGGACGATCCTAGGGCGCCCCTTGACATTCAGCGTAATTGGAACCATCGAACCGCGAAAGAACCACAAACTGATACTCGATGCATTTGAGCCTTTGCTCCAGCAGGTCAGAGGACTAAATCTCGCTTTTGTTGGCAAAATGGGCTGGGTCGAACCAGCCTTTTCAGAGCGCGTAAACAGATTAGCGGCCGACAGAAATTCGGGCTTTCGTTTTTATCCTAGCCCGGATGATGGAGCTATCCGGACCTGTGTTGAGAATTCGCGAGCGACCATCTACGTTAGTGCTGCCGAGGGCTACGGGCTGCCGCCGGTCGAAAGTTTATGGCTCGGAACTCCAGTGATTGCTTCGACGACAACTCCCAGCTTGCAACAACTGGGCTCGGCGGGCGTTCATTACGTCGAGCCCGTGACTGTTCCCAACCTCCGGCGGGCTGTATTCGCTTTTCTCAATGACGCGTATGCAAACGGCAAGATCGAAGAGGCGATGTATTTGCGGTTGCCAACTTGGCAATCCTTTACAGACGAGGTCCTCCAGTGGTGCGCTTAACAATGGAATTGATTCCGAATCGCTGATCGGTAATCCCGATCACTGCCTAATTTTGAGATTTACTACCTCAAAATACAAAGCCCGCGGATCACTGGGTGCGCTGCAGAATCATAGCCACTTGAACCGTATGCGGCTCAGGAAGAGGATTGTGAAGCCGCATCACACTATGTTGCGAAGACCAACGCCAAGTTTGCTTGTCGTTGTGCTCCTCTGCGTAGAAACCTGTTGGAAAAGTGATAACAACAGCGCCTAAAGCGATCCGTTCAGCTAAGCGGGAAGTGCTCGAAGTTTCAGACATCTTTAGCCGTTTAATGTATGCGGTGAGATCGTAGAATGCAATGCGGCCATCTGAGCGCGTAAGCGGCTGCTCGCCGAGTGCCGCTTCAATTCCAGGTTCTGATGAACTGCCCGGCTGATATCCAAATCTGTCAATCCAGATCCCGAGAGTCCAGCCCCCGGAGAGACGCGTCAGCATGTCTCGTACGGGCAAAGTTGCCGTTTGCCTCACCCACTCGCCGGACTCGCGTCATAGCGCCCCAGGTCCACCGCAGGGAATCCGAATGCAAATAAGGCCTGCTTTGATCGTAGATTCCCATGCGAAACGGTGGGCCTTCGGCGGGGAAATCGGTAAACGGCAATTGAAAAATCGAGGCCTTTCTGGGAAGCACGGATTCTATTGATCTCACAAATGCGCCGTCTAGGTCGAACTGGCGCTCACGCGAAGCATTGTCGCGGTATATTACCGTGACAGCTTGGTCCTTTACTCCGAAGAGAACCATTGTCGCCAGGGCGCAGGCGAGGAGTGGCTTCGGCCAACAGTGCCACACATACCAAGCCAATGCTCGTGTCAGCAGCAAACCCACTGCCGCTATCGCGAAGAAATCGATAAAGACAACAATGCGGTTATAACCTCGAATGTCCGGGGACACAAACACGCTGAAAAGGCTTCCGAAGCCACCAAACCAGATCTCGATCTGATTCAGCCACGACGAGTAGGTTGGGGTGAAGTGGAACCGGGCTTGGGGTTAGCTGCTAGGAAATCCCGAACGGTCTGAGTCTTGTGTGCCGACAAATTGTCGAGCACGATGTGAATCTCTTTGGCCCAGCGCGCCTTGTTCACCACTCCTGTGAGAAACTCGACGAAC
>Ga0335074_10017305_pt1 | contig 10165 bp, 8 predicted proteins | sample Lox_Sample_23_FD_206715 | JGI IMG/M metagenome (GOLD analysis project Ga0335074, IMG submission 206715) | Soil microbial communities from Loxahatchee National Wildlife Refuge, Florida, United States - Lox_Sample_2.3 | ecosystem: Environmental > Terrestrial > Soil > Wetlands | place: USA: Florida...
CCGGCGTCTACCACCGGAGTGACCAAGTTCTGGCTGAAGGCGCTCGGCATTTCCTCGTTCCCGACCTGCGCGACCGTCGTACAGCAGAACGAGGGCACCGCCTCGGTGTTCACGAATGCGACGACCGGCCCCGAGACGATCGTGCCCTACTCGGTGGGCAAGTACATCGCGCAGACTCACCACGATGCCAAGTGCGGCAAGAAGCCGACGAAGAGCCAGAACGCGTTCGGCTGTGACGAGCACGGAACGTTGAAGCTCGGTGCACTGAATCTTGGAACCGGCGACATTCAGCAGGCAACCGTCGGCACCGGCAGCAACACCAAGATCAACACGAAGCTGGGCGAGACGTTCCTGCGGCCCCTGTATGACGTCGTCTGGTATGCCACCAAGTCCACCGACGGCGATCACATTCCGAACCGGCTCGAGCCGTTCTTCGCGTCGGCTACATCGAAGGTGAAGGGCTGGTTCTGCGCGAACAAGGAAGCGAAGCAGGCAATCGTCGACTACGGCTTCCTCACTACGCCGCTGTGCGGCTTCGGCTCCTGAGCCAGTTTTTACCGAGAAGCCGGCTGGCTGCCGGCTGAGGCCAGCTTGAGGGTCGGCCGACCTCCGGCTGACGCCGCCCGTCCGCGACATACGACGGGCGCCGTCAGCCGGATTCAGCCGTGTCATGTCGGCCAAGGTCATCGCGGCCAGGAACATCGCGAGCCACGGCATCGCGACCAAGAACATCCCGAATACGAAGAAGGAATCCACATGCGCAACAAGGTGACCCGGGCGGCTGCGGTCGCAGCCGGGGGCGCGGGCCTGGCAGCAGCGCTGCTGGCCCTGGCGGGCGGCGCCGCCACGCCGGCTCTGGCCGGCATCGAAGACACCAGTGGCACGGCCTCCATCGCCATCAACCACGCGACTGTGACCCGGCTGGCCCGAGCCGGGATCGTGCTGTTGCCGAGTGCTCCCGGCGGTGCGTCGGCGGGAGGGAGTCGCGAGCACGTCACCCTGCCGGTCTCCGGGGGAGACGGCAACTACATCGGCACGGCAGGCAGCGTCGACCTAGCCGGCGGCCTCGTCGTCACCGACGGTGCCACCGGCCGTTCGGTGACGATAACGAGCCTGGCATTCAGCTATGACGCCGGGACGATCGGCGGAACCTCCGGCACCCGGCACGTCGCCATCCTCAGCGTCGGCGGCGCGCTCTCGGGCTCGTCCAACGCGGGCCCGCCGGCCACGCAGACCTTCACGGCGAGCGAACTGCTCGTCACCGCGTCTGGCGCCCGCTACCTGAACGGCCAGCTGCACACCAAGTACTTCAAGGCGGGTCAGCAGGTGGGCACGTTCGCCACGACCTACGAGACGCAGAGCACCAGCTGACTCAGCTGGCACAGGCAAATCAGGTTCGCGTCGCTGCACGAGCCGTGCAGCGACGCAGCCTGTTGCCGCCCCGGTGCGAGTCTGATAAATAGCTAGTAATTCGAGTAGAAGAGTATGCATTCCGCGAACGGAAGCACGGCCACTTCCCGCGTGGCCACGACAACCGGCAAGGGAGGGGAGTCGCCATGGCCGTTGCGGTTAACCCTGCAGCCCGGGGCCCTGCAGCACCGGCATCGGCCCGCGACGACGTTCCCCGGACGATTACGTCACGTGGCTCGCGCGGCGACCTGATCTTCCGCGGCGTGCTGCGCGCAGCCGGGTTGTCAAGCTTCCTCATCACCGCGATGATCCTGGCTTTCCTGATCTATCGCGGCATGTGGGCGCTGCGGGCCGATGGTTTTAGCTTTTTCACGAAGCAGAGCTGGGTATTCGTCGGCAACCAGTTCGGCATCGGCGGCATGCTGCCGGACACGATCATCATTGCTGGTATCGCTTCGGTGATCGCCATCCCGGTCGCGCTGACGGCAGCGATCTTCATCGCGGAATACGCGCCCGGCCGGCTGCAGCGATTCCTCATCGCCGTCATCGACCTCATGGCCGCGATCCCGAGCATCATCTACGCGGTCTGGGGCCGCGCGTTCCTGATGCCGAGGGCCATCGGGACGATGGCGTGGCTGTCGCACCACATCGGCTGGTTCCCGCCGTTCCGCATCACCGTGGCGCAAAGCGCGTCGACGTTCGTCGGATCGCCTGTCATCGCCGGCATGGTGGTATCGCTGATGGCCATCCCGATCATCACCTCGCTCTGCCGCGAGGTCTTCTCGCAGGCGCCCGCGAGCGAGCGTGAAGCTGCTTACGCGCTCGGCTCGTCACGCTGGGGCATGATCAGAACGGTTGTGCTCCCGTTCGGTCGCGGTGGAGTCATCGGAGCGGCCATGCTCGGCGTCGGCCGGGCGCTCGGGGAGACCATCGCGGTGCTGCTGATCATCAGCCCGACTCCAGAGCTCAACTGGCACATCCTGCAAAGCGGCGGCAACTCGATTGCCGCGCTGATCGCGGGGGCCTGGAACTACGCCACGTACGACCAGCTGTCCGCGCTGATGGCGGCTGGCCTCGCGCTGTTTACGATCACGCTGATCGTGAATTCGCTCGCGGCGATCATCATCAACCGGTCGCGGTCTGCTGCCGCGACCGCGGACTGACGGTGACGGTCACTACATGGGCGGGAACGGGGAGATGACCACCACCGATAGCGTCAGGCCGCGCGATGGGCGCAACTCCGCCGGCGTTGACGAAGTCCTGCAGATCCGCCGCGTCAGCCCGGAGGATGTGCTCGCAGTGGCCGGGTCCGCGCTCGCGTCGCTCTGCCTGATCTGGGTGCTGTACGAGAAGGTACTGCCATTCACCGGGGCTTTCGGCTTCTGGTTCTGCTGGTACCTGCTGTTCATGCTGATCTACCTAGCGGTGGCCGGACTGCTATGGCCCAGGCTGGTGGTGCGAAACAAGATCATGGCCGTGCTGTTCAGCAGCGGCGGGATCTTCGCCTGCGCGGTCGTCTTCGAGCAGATCGGCTACAGCACCATCGAGGGCCTCCCGGCAGTCAGGCACCTGAACTTCTGGACCAGCACGATGGCGTTCAGCGGTCCGCTCAGTCCGCTGACCAACGGCGGCATCCTGCACGCCGCCGTCGGGTCACTCGAGCAGATCGGCCTGGCAACCGCGGCGTCGGTCCCGCTCGGCATCGCGGCAGCGCTGTTCCTGACCGAAGTTGGCGGACGGCTTGAGCGACCCGTCCGGGCCATCGTCAACGCGATGACCGCGCTCCCGTCGATCGTGGCCGGACTGCTCGTCTACGCCTTGGCCATCCTCAGCTTCGGCCTGCCTGAGTGCGGCTTCGCGGCAGCGCTGGCCGTTGCGATCGTGATGCTACCGACGGTAATCAGGGCGGCCGAGGTGGTGCTGCGGGTAGTGCCAGGCACGCTCCGCGAGGCGTCGTTCGCGCTCGGTGCGAGCCAATGGCGCACGGTATGGAAAGTGGTCCTGCCGACGGCCCGGTCGGGCCTTACCACGACCGTCGTACTTGCCATGGCCCGCGGCATCGGGGAGACCGCGCCGGTCTTGCTGACCGCCGGGTTCACCAATGAGATGGTCGCCAACCCGTTCCACGGCTGGCAAGCGACGCTGCCCACCTTCATCATCACCAGCATCCTGGACTTCGGCCAGGACCCGAAGTACGTCGCGCGCGGCATGGGCGCCGGCCTGGCGCTGATGCTCATCGTGCTCGCGCTGTTCACGATCGCGCGGCTGATCGGCGGCAAGGCTCCCGGTGAGCTGTCGAAGCGACAGCGGCGACGGCTGTCAACCCCCCGGATAGAGGAACCCTGAATGCGAACTAGGCCGTCGCGCGCTGCCCCGAACAATGCGCATCCCGGCGTCGCTGGCGCGGGCAGGATGCGGCAGCGGGCAACTGCCGGCTGGCGCCGCCGCGCAGCGGCGCTGGCTGGCGCGATCTTCATGGCGCTCGGAGTGCTGCTGCTGCCGTGGGCCGTGACAGTGTCGTCGGCATCGCCAAGCCCGTCGCCGTCGGCAGGTTCGCCGTCACCAAGCACCTCCGCGAGCGCGTCACCGAGTTCCAGCGCGAGCGCCAGTCCGAGCGCCAGCCCGAGCAAGCCACCGGCGCCGGACCCGGCCAAACCACCGGCCGCGCCGCGAGGCGGTGTCGTCGTCGAGGGACCCCGGTTGTGGGACCCGGCGCACGGCCGGCTGTTCTCGAACCACAGCTACGTCACCGTGAGCCAGGCGCGGCACCTGACCAATCAGGTTGTCGAGGTGCGCTGGCAGGGCTTCACGCCAAGCAGCGACGTGCTCTACTCGCCCGACAGCACCGATTACCCCGTCATGGTCGCTGAGTGCCAGGGCACGCATCCGACCAAGTGGAGTCAGTGCTTCGGTGCGGACAACGGCGGCGTGGCGGGGACGTTCAGCGCCTACGGCCCGATGAATACCGTGTACGCCACGACTAGCAGCAACGGGACTGGCCAGGCGCCTATCCAGTTGCTCACCGCCGAAGAGGACCAGCAGCTCGGCTGCAAGGCCAGCAAGCCGTGCTCGCTGGTCATCGTCCCTGCGCAGGGCGGCAACATCTTCGACACGCCGGTCCGGTGCAGCGACCACAGCGAGGACACCGACCAGACGGACATCGGCTCGGTTGCCTTCAACAGTCAGTACGGACAATGCTCCTGGAAAGACCGGATCATCGTGCCGCTGTACTTCTCGCCGACGCCGAACGACTGCCCGGTGCGTAGCCCGGACTTCAGCGTGATCGGCTCACCGATGGCCGAGCGTGCCATGGTCAGCTGGCAGTCCGCGTTGTGCGCGGGCAGCAATCCGCTGAGCATCCAGTACGACTCCGCTCAGAGTGAGCCGCTGGCCAGGGAGGACTTCCTGAGCGGGCTCGACGACGTGGCGCTGACCACGCTTCCGGCTAGCGGCAGCGGCAAGCATCCGTATACCTACGCGCCGATAGCGATCTCGTCGGTCGCTATCGCGTACTGGGTCGACAATCCGCGGACCGGCCAGCCGCTGGGTCGCCTCAAGCTTGACCCGAGGCTGGTGCTCAAGCTGCTGACGCAGTCCTACGACTTCGACGACGAGGGCTGCGGCAACGGCAAGCCGCCCAACGGCATCGGCTGCGACAACGCCGTGGACAAGGACCCCATCAGCCTGTTCGCCGATCCCGAGTTCCAGAAGCTGAACCCGCATGTCGCGAGCGTCGGTGACGGGTACCAGATACCGACCGTACTCGGCGGTGAAAGCGACATGACCTATGAGCTCACCAGGTGGCTGGCCGCGAACAGCGCCGCTAAGTCGTTCGCGGACGGCACGTTCGACCCCTGGGGCGAGCACATCAACACGGACTACCTGAATATGCAGCTGCCGACGAACACACTCAACTCGATGGACGCTTACCCGCCTGTCGCGCACCGGTACAGCCCGCAGTACCCGCTGAGCGCGGTGGCTGCCTACCAGGTCGACAACTGGTATCCCGCGACCGACTGGGTGCAGGACACTCAGGGCAACTACGACAAGCTCAGCCCGGAGACACCGGGCGACCGGGCACTGTTCGCCATCATCGACGAGGCCGACGCGGCGGCATTCCAGCTGCCGGTCGCGGCGATCGAGAACCCGGCCGGCCAGTACGTCAAGCCCACGAATGCCGCGATGTCCGCCGCGCTCGGCGAGATGCAAACCAGCGGGAACCACATCACCCAGCAGCAGAACGACCACGGCAAGGTGAAGAGCGCCTACCCGCTGACGATGGTGATCTACGCGCTTGTCCCGACCGGCGGGATCTCGAAGACGAAGGCCGCGAAGATCGCGCAGTTCCTCGACTACGTGGCGGACAGCGGACAACGTTCCGGTGATCTGCCTGGCGAACTGGTAGCCGGCTACCTGCCGCTGACCAGCAGCATGCGCGCTCAGACGCTCAAGGCGGCGCAAGAGGTCCTGGATCAGGCAGGCGACAGCAAGCACCACCGAGCGGGCTCCTCGGCGAGTGCCAGCGCTTCCGCCGCTGCCACCGCAAGCCCGGCGCCGGCTGGGCAGGCCCGGCACCGGATCGGTCTCGGCCTGGTCAGTAATCCGGCCACGGCCGGGCTCGCGCGGTACGCGCTGCCGGTCCTGCTGATCGCAGGCTGTCTGCTCGTGGTGGCTGGCTCTGCGGCCCTGGTCGCTGGCAGGGGCAGCGCTGCAGCGCTGACACGGCTGCGGGGAACACGGCTGGTCCGGCAATTGCCGCTGCTCGGAAGGAAGAAACCATGAGGGTACGGGGGCGGCTGGCCGGACGGAGACTGGCCGTCGTGATCGGCGCGACGCTTGCCTCGCTCGCGCCGTTGTCGCCGGCCCTGGCAAGCAGTGGCCAGCAGTACGTTGCGATCAGCGGCTCGGGCTCGTCGTGGAGTTCCGTCGCCTTGCTTCAGTGGGCGCAGACGCTCCGCGCCGACGGCATCGTGATCAACTTCAACCCGGATGGCTCGGCAGCCGGGCGCGCGGACTACATGGACCAGCAAGTGGACTTCGCCGCGTCCGACCCGCCGTTCCGCAACGGCACGGACCCGTTTGACTCAAGCGGGGCCGAGGATCCGCAGGTCGGTTATTCGTACGTACCCGACACCGCGGGCGGTACCGCTTTCATGTACCACCTGGACGTCGGCGGCAAGCTGATCACCAATCTCAGACTGTCCGGTGAGACACTCATGAAGATTTTCACCGGGCAGATCACGAACTGGGACAATCCCGAGATCACCAAGGACTACGGGACCCAGCTACCGAACCTGCGGATCATCCCGGTCATCAGGTCGGACGGATCGGGCGCGACCTACTTCTTCACCCGCTGGATGGCCCATGAGTTCCCGGCCCAGTGGAACGCCTTCTGCGCGAAGGTCAGCCACGGCCGGGTCAAGCCACCCTGCGGGCAGACCGAGTTCTACCCGCAGTTCCCCGGCTCGGTCGCGCAGGACGGGTCGAACAACGTTGCCACCTATATCTCCGCGAGCTACGGCCAGGGGGCGATCGGCTATGACGAGTACGCCTACGCGCTCAACTCGCACTATCCGGTCGTCAAAGTTCTCAACCCGGCCGGTTACTACGTGCTGCCCACCGCCTCCAACGTGGCAGTCGCGCTGACCCAGGCGCAGATCGACGAAGACCCGGGCAGCGTCAACTACTTGCAGCAGAACCTGGACAACGTCTACACATTCAAGGACCCGCGGTCGTATCCACTGTCCAGCTACAGCTACCTGATCGTGCCAAAGACGGGGACGAAGATCCCGGCTAACTTCACCCCGGCAGACGGTAAGACGCTCAGCACGTACATCGACTACTTCCTGTGCGCAGGCCAGCAGTACTCCGCCGAGCTTGGCTATTCACCACTTCCGCTCAACCTGGTGGAAGGCGGGCTCGCCCAGTCCAGCAAGATCCCTGGTCACATACCGACGCCGAACCTGTCCAGCGGCTGCGACAACCCGACGCTGAAGGACGGCAAGCTCGTCGTACTGGAAGACGCGCCGCAGCCGTCACCGTGTGACAAAGTGGGCGAGCCGCTCAACTGCACTGTCGTGCACGGCAAGGCGGTGTCAGGCACAGCCGCTGCACAGCAGGCCAGCACGAGCCCCAGCCCGGGCGCGACCGCGACGGCGCAGGCGGCCAGTGCGCCGGGGGCTGCGGCCTCCGGTGCTGACCCGCCGGCCGGGCCGGTGACCGGCCAGGTGGTGAACGTCGCCTCGACCAGCGGCAACAGCACCGTGCTCGGGACGCTCACCGCGGTGGAGATCCTGGTCGTGGTCGCCGTGCCGCCCGCCGTCTACGCATTGCTGCGCCGGCGCCGTAGCCGGGTGCCGCGGTGACTGTGCTCACCCGGCAGCCAGTCGGAGCCGCCGGCGATGGCACCAGCGTGCCCCGCGGCAGCCTGGTCGTTCGTTGCGTGGGAGCCAGTCTCCTCCTCCTGGGTTTGCTGACCGGCGGATTCCTGGCCTATCTGTTCGGCGCCTCACGGGTCCAGGAGGCCGCCGCCCAGAGCAGGCTGTACTCGACGTTCGCAGGCGAGCTCGGCCAGGACCTGGGACCGCTCGGGCCGACCGGCCTGGGTCAGCCGGTCGCGATACTCGACATACCGAGTATCGGCTTGCACAACGTCATCGTGGTCGAGGGAACCACGTCTGCGCAGCTGGACCTTGGTCCCGGCCACCTGCGCAACACCCCGCTGCCCGGGCAGCTCGGGTTGTCGGTGATCTACGGCAGGCGCGCCACGTTCGGCGCTCCGTTCGCCCGCCTCGACGAGCTCCGTCCGGGCGAGGAGATCACCGCGTACACCCAGCAGGGCAAGTCGGTGTACAAGGTGGTCGCCGTCGGCGACAGCCAGCACCCTGTCACCGACACCAACCTGAATCGCCTCGCCCTGCTGACGTCGAGCTCGGCCGCGATCCCGGCCTACTACCTGGAGATTGACGCGGACTTGATGACACCCGCGCATAACGGTCCAGTGCAGATGCCAGCCATCGGCCCGGCCGAGCAAGCGATGGCGGGCGACAGCGGCGCACTCGTGCTGACCATGCTGTGGGGCCTGGCGCTGGTGCTGACCGGACTTGCTGGCGCAGTAGCCGCGGCCCGCTGGTCTGGCTGGCCGGTGTACCTGGTCATCGTGCCGGCCGTCCTCGCAATCCTGTGGAACCTGTACGAGGGCCTGGCCGGCCTGCTGCCGAACCTCTACTAGCCGCCGAACGCTAACGCTGCGAACACTCCGGAGAACTGTCTTGACTGACACCACAACCATGACTGGCACCACTATGACTGACCCCGCCACGACTCCCCGCAACACGGTGACCGACATTGCGGGCACCGGATTGGCGGGGCTCGACGCGCGCAACGTGTCGGCCTGGTTCAGCGGCCATAAGGTGCTGGAGCGGGTGTCGTTGCGGATGGAGCCTGGCAAGGTCACCGCGCTGATCGGGCCGTCCGGGTGTGGCAAGTCCACGTTCCTGCGAATATTGAACCGCATGCACGAAATGGTGAAGGGTGCGCAACTGGCCGGCCAGGTACTGCTCGGCGATGAGGACATCTATCACCCGGGCGCGCGGCCAGCGGAGATACGCCGCCGGGTCGGGATGGTGTTTCAGAAACCGAACCCGTTCCCGGCCATGTCGATCTATGACAACGTGGCCAGCGGGCTGAAGCTGTCTGGCATCAAAGTCGCCGACACCGACACCCTGGTGGAGACGAGCTTGCGCCGGGCTGGCCTCTGGCGCGAAGTGCAGAGTCGGCTTAAGTCACCTGGCGGCGCGCTGTCCGGCGGGCAGCAGCAGCGCTTGTGCATCGCGAGGGCGCTGGCCGTCTCGCCGGACGTGCTGCTGATGGACGAGCCGTGCTCGGCGCTTGACCCGACGTCGACGAGGCGGATCGAGGAAACGATCGGTGAACTCGAGGACCAGGTCACGATCGTCATCGTGACGCACAATATGCAGCAGGCGCAGCGCGTCTCCGGCAACTGCGCCTTCTTCCTGGCGGCAGAGAACACTCCCGGGTCCATTGTGGAATCCGGGCCAACGCGCCAGTTGTTCGACAGCCCGGTCGATCCAAGGACTGCCGACTACGTGCACGGTCGTTTCGGTTAGCGGGAGTTATCCTGTCCCCGGCGGACGGTTCTTCGGGGGGGAGATCGCAATGACCGACGATGTAAAGCAAGGCTGGTATCAGGATCCGGCCAGCCGGCACCAGTACCGGTGGTTCTCCCAGGGTACGCCGACGGACCTGGTCAAGGACGGCAGGACGACGTCCAGGGACAGCATTAGCGATGCGGATCCCGCGGACTACCAGTCAATGCAATTGGAGCAGGAGCCGGACGTAGGTCCATTGCTGCATAAGGACGACGCACCGCCGCCAAAACTGGAGCTAGTCAATATCGGCGGCGTGGGCTCCATGGGCTATGCCGGCGTCATCAATACTGCCAGCCCTCCTGCTCCAGCCGGCCGGCTGACGCCCGCAGGGCAAGTAGAGCGGCTCCTGACCGTCTTGCCAATCCTTGCTGAATTGCCCGTCGTCGCGCTCGTTGGTGCCGGTGCGCTTCCAGTGGTCGCAGTGCTGGCGCCTGCTCTGGCGGCGCTCCTGATCGCAGCAGCCGGACGCTGGCGCAGAGTGCGCCGGGTTCGCCGGCGCGAGCGCCTCGCATCGAGCGGGCAGGGGCAGCAGCGAGCCTGAGGTGCTGCAGGCAAAGCGCGGGAACTTAGCTCCTACACCCGTG
>Ga0335074_10017308_pt1 | contig 10163 bp, 11 predicted proteins | sample Lox_Sample_23_FD_206715 | JGI IMG/M metagenome (GOLD analysis project Ga0335074, IMG submission 206715) | Soil microbial communities from Loxahatchee National Wildlife Refuge, Florida, United States - Lox_Sample_2.3 | ecosystem: Environmental > Terrestrial > Soil > Wetlands | place: USA...
TCCTCGATCGCGCGTTCCTCGCCCGGGGTGATCGGGATGACGAACTGGCTCCAGCCCGCGTCGCGCAGCGCTTCGATGCGCTGCTTCAGCTCTTGCTCTGTCGCGGTGAACGTGGTGCGGCGGATCAGCGCGGCGTCGACGAATTTCTTCTCCTCGGGCTTCACGAACACGAAATGGCCGCGGTGGTTGGTGAGGTAGCGCGCATCGGGCGGCTGGAAGGTGCGCGCCATCTCGATATAGCCGCGAACATTGGGCGCCACCTCATCGGGAACCTCGGAGGTGTTCTGCCACCCCTCCATGTCCAGGTCGGCGGCGCGGTGCAGCAGCACCGCGGCCCGCGGGCCCGCCTGGGCCATGGCGCGAGGGCTGTCGGCGGGCTCGCCCGGTTCCAACACGCAGCCGCAGGACCAGGCGGTGGCATACAGATTTTCACCCGTATGGCCCGCCTGCGCCCAGCTCAGTTGCATGGATTGCAGCGCGGCGATCCCGCCGGGCACGTCCGAGATGAAGCTCATCCAGGCGGCGTTCAGTCCTGCGGTCAGCGCCTGCGATTTCGGGCCATAGGCGGAAACGTGCAGCCGGATCGGATCATGCGTGTTGATCAGGTTGGCGTCGGGATTGAGGAACCGGATCTTCTTCCGTTTGCCCTCGATGGTGGTTTCCAGCGTCTCGCCGTTCAGCAGGCCGTACACGACGCGGATATACTCCGCCATGTCGGCAAGCTTCATCGCCCCCAGGCCCATCGCACGCCGCGCGGAGAAGCCGGTGCCGACGCCGAAATCGATGCGTCCGGGCGCGAGGCCATTCAACGTGGCGAAGGCATTGGCGGTGACGGCAGCGATGCGGTTCGACGGCACCAGCACACCGGTGCCCAGCCGGATGCGGCTGGTCTTCATCGCCGCGGCCCCCATCGCGACGAAGCAGTCGGCCGTGATCATCTGGGTGTCATAGAACCAGGCGTGGGTGAAACCGAGTTCTTCCGCACGCTGGGCAAGCTTCCAGGAATCGCTCGAAGTGGCGATGCCGATGCCGAAGTCCATTGCGGAGCCTCCTGGGGCGTTTCCTGGACGGGAGTTTACGGGGTTTCCGGGGCCGAGGAAACTTCGGGCTCGCTATTTGCGGCGCCTGGGGTGCGACAGCGCACATTCCGTGGTAGTGTCTTCATTTAGATGGAACACCCTCCGCACTGAAGTGACCATCATGAGTGTTCTTCTGCGCCGGCCCGGTATGACCCGCGAGCAATTCTTTGCCTGGGCAGAGGCTGATGGTGGCCGCTGGGAATTCGACGGGTTCGCGCCCGTCGCGATGACGGGCGGCAACCTGAGCCACAGCCAGATCGGCGTGAACCTCATCACGGCTTTGCGCACGCGCCTGCGCGGCGGGGCCTGTCGCCCTCTCGGCCCGGACGCCGGTCTGGCCACCATAGGCGACGCAGTCCGCTACCCGGACGCGCTTGTGACCTGCACCAAGGTTTCTGGCGAGGCGCGCGTGGTGCCGGGCGTTGTCGCGGTGTTTGAAGTGCTTAGCCCAACGTCCGGACGCGTCGACAGGATCCTCAAGCTGCGCGAGTACCGCGCCGTGCCGACGATCCGGCGCTACGTCATCCTGGAATATGCCAGCGCGGAGCTGACTGTGTTCACGCGCAACGCTGCCGATGCGGATTGGATCGCGATACCGTTGGCTGCGGAGGACATACTGCGGATGCCGGAAATCGGCATCGAGATTCCGATCGCGGAACTCTATGAGGATGTGGAGTTTCCACCGTCGGCGGATGCTGCCGAGCGGCCAAGCTAATTCGCCCAGCCATTGCTCCTCTCCTGACAGGCTGGACGTGTCCTGTCGGAGTGTACACGGTTTCAGCGCGCCGGTGGTTGGGGAGCGGGCGGAACGGCCCGATTGGTTAATAACGCACTATCGGAGATTATCGTCATAATCAACCATTGACGCGCAATATTGTCCGCCAGGAGTGCGGCCAAATTCCTTGCCGATATGGTCTCTGAATTCGCTTTCCAGATTGTGCATGACTACAGATTTGTGGCGCTTCATCTGGGTCGCCAGCCAGACGGAATATTCGTGCAGGATCTCGTATCCCCCAATTGTTGGCCCAAAGACAGAAGTATCCAGAATGCGAATCGCCTCGGAAACGGTTTTGGTAATGCCTTCCACTTTTCGACCGCATCGGGTCCGCTCACCCAGCGTCAGCGCCTCCAGTCTCTGACAAGACCGAGCAGCGGAAGCCGACCTTACCCTACTACGTGCCAGGCACCGGCATCGGTGCCGGGCCGGGTTGATGACTGATGCCGATATCATATATAAGCACTTATGCGCACGATCATCGACCTTCCCGATGCCCAGGTGCGAGATCTCACGGCTCTTGCGGCGCGCGTAAAGCAGCCGCGTGCTGCCCTGGTGCGGGAGGCTATCGCCGAGTACCTCGCGCGGCACCAGCAGACGGCGCGCGCAGAGGCGTTCGGCCTGTGGGGCGCCGATGCCCCGGACGGGCTCACCTATCAGGCGCGCATCCGCGCCGAATGGTGAAGGTCCTTCTCGATACCAACATCCTGATCGACTTCCTGCGCGGTATTCCGGCAGCGCAGGCCGAATTGGCGCGCTACGATGACGCTGCGATCAGCGTGATAACGTGGATGGAGGTGCTGGTCGGCGCCCCGCCCGCCCTGGTGCAGCCAACACGTGATTTTCTGCACGACTTCCGGCTGATCGAACTCGACTCGCAGGTCGCCGACCGCGCGGTCGCCATCCGGCGAGACCACCGGCTGAAGCTGCCGGATGCGGTTATCTGGGCCAGCGCACAGGTACACGCGCGGCTGCTGATAACCTGCGACACCAAGCGCTTTCCCGCGGATGATCCAGGCGTGCGGGTTCCCTACACCGTGTAGACCGCAAATGCGGGCACCAGAGTGCCCGCATCCCCGAACCCAAATTCAGGCGGCCTTCGCCTTCAGCTCATCCAACTGCGCCCGCGCCCCCGCGACCATGCACGACAGATCCGACGTCAGCATCACCATATCGAACCCACGCTTCACCGCGCCCGCTGCGAACGCCGCACCGGCGCAATGCATCACGCACTTGATGCCGTGCTTATGCGCCGTCGCCAGAATCTTGTCGCAGGTGGCGAGATGCGTCGGGTCCGGGTTGTCCCCCCGCGGCGCCAGCCCCAGCGCGAACGAAAGATCGGCCGGGCCGATATACACCGCGTCAAGCCCGGACGTCGCGCAGATGGCATCGAGGTTGGCGATACCCTCCTTCGTCTCGATCATCGCCATGATAACGATCTCGTCGTTGGCCTTCGCCTGGTAGTCGGCGCCGCCATAATGGATAGCCCGCACCGGCCCCGACGAGCGCATGCCGACCGGCGGATACCGGCACGCGGCCACCGCCTTCGCCGCTTCCTCGGCCGTGTTGACCAACGGCACGATGATGGCATACGCGCCAAGATCCAGCGCCTTCATGATCGCCGCCGGCTCGTTCCACGCAACCCGCACCACCGGCACCGTATCGGTCTGCGAGATCGCGGCCAGCATCGGCCCGACATCCTTCATCTCCGACGTGCCATGCTGCAAATCGACGCACAGCGCGTCAAAGCCCTGGCGCGCCATGACCTCGGCGGTGAACCCGTGCGACACCGAGAGCCACCCCAGCGTCACGCATTTCCCGTCCCGCCACATCTGCTTAATTCTGTTCTGTCGCATGTTCACACCTCAGGTGATGGTCATCGTTCGAACGGGCACGCATCCCCCGCCTCGCTCAACCGCATCCTGCGACGGCCGCCAGCCCCTGTCGATCGTGGACGATCACCGGCGACGATGAACAGGGGCGCCACAGGACATGCGACGGCGACCCGTGCAATCCCACCCAGCCGCGAGCCATCTGCGTGCATCAGCGTTCATCTGCGGCAGGATTCTTTCTTTCGCCGCCAACCGAACCCCGCTGCCAGGAGGAGCCGCTACAGACACGCCCCGCCATGATTCAAGAATCTGCCGGCCGCACCTACCCAACCTTCGGAATCGTCACCCCGATCATGTCGCCCTCGCGCACGATCGACGCCAGCCGGGCCTCGTCCCAGCCTTCGGTGGCGGCGGGGCGTTGCGGCAGCACCATCCAGCGATAATCCGCGGTTGAATCGACCACGCGCAGCCGAACAATCTCCGGCAGTATCGTGCCCCATTCTTCTGCCAACAGCCCGCGCGGATCGCGCACCGCGCGCGCGCGGTAGGCGGCGGACTTGTACCAGAACGGCGGATAGCCCAGCACCGCCCGCGGATAGCAACTGCACAACGTGCACACCACAAGATTATGAACTTCGCCGGTATTCTCCAGCACGCCCAGAGGCGGCATGCCGCGCATGGGGATGCCGAGTTCCTCCGCCGCCTTCGATCCGTCCTCCAGCAGTCGCGCGCGGTACGCCTGATCAACCCAGGCCTTCGCCACCATCCGCGCGCCCTGCCCGGGACTCGCGCTGTCTGTCACAGCGATGCGCTCGGCGATCTCCGCCGCCGAGGCGATGCCCTTCGCCGCCAGCACGCTGCGCAGGGCAACCAGCAAGCGTTCGCCGTCGGTTTCGACAAGGTTCATGTTTGATTTCGGGCGTCAGCCCGACCCTCCTGTGTCATGGCCGGACCTGATCCCATAGGCGCCAACCTAAGACGCCAGGCGGGGATTTCGTTCTGTGTCATGGCCGCGCTTGTCGCGGCCATCCACGTCTTTGCCGGATTTTCCGAAGAAAAGACGTGGCGGCTTGGCCTTCGCTGGGCATGACACGGGGCGGCGTTTCCGCAGTCCTCGGCCCCAGGTTAGCGCCTATAGGACCTGATCCGGCCATCACGCTTGCTCCAGCCAATGTTCGAAGATTTCCACCTGCAGTTCATCGCCCGCCCGGCCTTCCTGCCACACCGACGGTTGCTCGAAACGCACATGGTACAGCGCGCGCAACGGCGCCGGACGGGCGAAAGCCAGGTCTTCCGGGTTACGGAACGACCCCAGATGCCGCACCACGGTGCCCTGCATGCCGCGCAGATAATGCGGCGTGCGGATGTGCACCGGCCCGCGCGTTTCCGGCCAATCGTTCTTCACCCGAACAGCCGTGCCTGGAGCGAACATCAGCCGGCCTCCAGCGCCGCGCGCAGTTCGGCCTCGGTGACGACGCCTTTCTGCACCAGGATGTCGGTCATGGAACGAACCCAGCGGCGATAGTAGCTCAACCGGTGGTACTCGGCTTCCGGAATCGCCTCGATGCCGCGGCGCAGTTCGTCCACGGTCATGATTCCCTTGGCGCCGAGGATGCCGCGGATCGCATCCACCTGCTTGTCGAAATCAGTCAGCGCGTGCGGCGTGGTGTCCACGGCCTCACACATGAATTTCGCAACGCCGCCCAGGTCGTGGTGAGCGCGGGGAGTGTCCTTGTCCATGCCCACCATCCTACCGTTGGCCGCCGGCCGTGTCACCGCGCGGCTGCGCTTCGCCGCGCCGACCTGCGCCGGCGGCGATCATCGGTCCAGACCCCAATCGATCGCATTCCGGATCAGCGTGATGTATTCGTCGTTGTCCCAGGCACCATGAAACGTCTCCGGCGTCGTGTCGCTGGGGTCGGTCGCGCGGTCGGCCCGGATCGCCGGGTTATGGCAGTGCCCCAGAGCGAAATACGTCACCCCGCCCTTGCCGATCTGGCGCGTGTAGCCGAGCACTCGCGTCCGCCCATCCGCCTGCAGCGAGGTGTCCGCGCCGTAGAGCCGCTTCGTCACCGGCCACTCGCCACTCGAACCATAATCCGCGGTCAGCAAAATCCGTGTCCCGACAGGCTCCTGCAGCTCGATGAAATACGGCTCGTCCCACACTTCGAAATGCTGGGGCACGTCGCGCGTGATCGGATGCACGGTGTCGCGCACGTCCACCCGAATGTCGCAGATCGGCGGATGCGTCAGGAAGAAGCTGCCGAGCAAGGCGTGATGATCCATTTTGACGGTGCGGCGGTTGCGAATGCCCTCCACCCGTTCGGCGCGTCCCCCGCTGGTGCCGTGCAGGCCAAGCCAATGGCCTCCCGCCTCGATCCACCCGCGCATCGCGCGCGTCTGGGCAGCGTCCGGATAAGGGCCGGCGACATAGCTGACCAGCAGCTTGCTGCCCGGCAGCCATTTCTCAACACCGGCAAAATCGTTGGCGACCGAGGCGGGCACGTCCGTTTCCGCCAGCAGCCCCAGCAAGCGCAGCCGCGCATAGTCATGGTCGTGGCCGGCGGGCGAACCGGGCGGAAAGCCGCCGGTAATTACATGCGCGCGGACGGGCAGTTGCTGTGCCATCCGATCCCCTCCCTCACGGTATCTCGGACCAGACTACCGCTGTCCGGCGCTTGGTGCATACTGTGCCGCACAGGGCAGGAGGAAGCACCATGGGCGTGGCCGGCCGTCAGATGCATCTCGGTGTGTTTGTGCTGGGCACCGGCAACCATATCGCCGGCTGGCGTCAGCCCGGCGCCTTCACCACGCATATGGACCTTTCGTCGATGCAACAGATCGCCCGCATCGCCGAACGCGGCAAGTTCGATGTGGTGTTCATTTCCGATTCGATGGTCATGGATCCGACCGACCATCCCTCATTCATGTGCCGGTTCGAACCCACTTCGCTGATCACCATCATGAGCGCCTGCACGAAGTACGTCGGCCTCGGCGCCACCGTCTCCACCAGCTTCACCGAGCCGTTCAACGTCGCCCGATTGTTCTCCTCCATCGACCATATCAGCGGCGGACGCGCGGCCTGGAACGTGGTGACAAGTTCGAACGCCCGGGTCGGGATGAATTTCAACCTCGACGACCAATTGGACCATGAACTCCGCTACGAGCGGGCCAACGAGTTTGTTGACGTCGTGCGCGGGCTGTGGGACGGCTGGGACGATGGCGCGATCATCGCCGACAAGGCGACCGGCCAGTACATCGACGCATCGAAAGTGCGGCCGCTGAACCACAAAGGACGGTTCTTCCAGGTACGTGGTCCACTCAACATGGCGCGCTGTCCACAGGGACACCCGGTGATCATCCAGGCCGGCGGTTCTCCGTCCGGGCTGGAACTCGCTGCCCGCACCGCGGACGTGGTGTTCTCCGTGGTGCAGGAGCTGGAACCGGCCAAGGCGGCTTACGCGAACCTGAAAGGCAGGATGGCAAAATATGGCCGCGATCCGGCAACCTTGTCGGTGCTGCCGGGCGTGATGCCGATCATCGGGCGCAGCGACGCCGAGGCGCGTGAGACGCTCGCGAAACTGCAAAGCTGGGTCAACACATCAAACGCGGCGACGCTGGTGGCCAGCCGCATCGGTTACGACGTGTCGGGTCATCCGCTCGATGCACCGCCGCCGCCGCCACCGGTGTCGCAAGGCGGCCGCACGTTCCACAGCGTGCTGTACGAAATGGCGAAGCGCGAGAACATGACGCTGCGGGACTTGTACAACCTGACCGCGGCAGCGCGTGGCCATTGGGTGATCTGCGGCACGCCGCAGCGCATCGCGGACACGCTGGAGGAGTGGTTCACCGAAGGCGCCGCCGACGGCTACAACATCCTGCCCGCCTGGTTCCCTGGCGCGTTCGATGAGTTCGTCGACCTGGTGGTGCCGGAATTGCAGCGGCGCAGCTTGTTCCGGAAAGACTATGAAGGCACCACGCTGCGCGACCATCTCGGGCTTGTGCGCGTACCGGCCCCGGCCGCGCCGCGCGAAGCGGTGGGGGCTGAATAAACGCGCGCCGCACGCAACTGGTAACACGCAATATGTCATTGCGAGAAGCGTAACGACGAAGCAACCCCGTTCGAAGAAGTGCTCGGGCATTCCGGGCGCCACTCGACGGAGAGTGCTTCGTCGCTATGCTCCTCGCAATGACATTCTATAGCGCCAAATGGCACGCCACGCACCGACCTGCACCCACATCCCGCAGACCGGGCGTTTCCTCGCCGCATCGCGCCACGGCGTACGGACAGCGCGCGCGGAACGCGCATCCCACGCCCTGGTGCGCGTTTTCGCTCAAACTTCCCAGGATCGGCAACGCGGCGCGATCCTGCGCCACGTGCGGCACCGGCACCGCCGCGATCAGCGCCTTCGTGTAGGGATGCAGGGGCGCCGAAATCAGCGCCGCGGTCGGGCCTTCTTCCACGATCCGGCCCAGATACATCACCACGGTGCGCTCGCAGACATAGCGGATCAGCGCCAGGTCGTGGCTGATGTAAACTGCTGCCAGCCCAAATTCGTCGCGCGCGGCGCGCAACAGATTCAAAATCCCGGCACGGACCGACACGTCCAGCATGGACACCGGCTCGTCCGCCACGATCAGCCGCGGGCCAGGCAGCAGCGCCCGGGCCAGCACCACCCGTTGCAACTGCCCGCCGGAGAGTTCATGCGGCCGCCGATCCAGCCACGCGGCAGCAGGCAGCAGGCGCACGCGCTGCATCGCGGCCTCGATCCGGCCGGCATGTTCTGCGCGCGGAATTCCGAAATTGCGCAGCGGTTCGCTCAGCGAGCGGCGGATGGTGAAGCGCGGGTTCAGCGCGTCGAACGGATTCTGGAACACAAGCTGCGCGCTTGCCCGAAAGTGCAGCAGGGCAGGGCCGTGGCGACCGGTAATATCCTCGCCGAGGAAGCGAATGCGGCCTGAGGTTGGTTCCTCCAGCCGCAGCAGCAGGCGTGCCGTGGTAGTCTTGCCGCAACCGGACTCGCCGACGATGCCGAGTGCCTCGCCCGCACGTACCGCGAGGCTGACGCCCTGCACTGCCTGTACCGTCCGATGGCGCAGCCGAAACGTTTTGACCAGTGCCTCGCCGGCAATGACGGGAACAGGCTGCATCGTCATGCGGCCCAGGTTGCCGGCTGCATGGCGAGAGCCCGGAGTTCTTGGGCAGACGTGCTGCGCCAGCAGGCGGCAAGGTGGTCCTGCGCCACCTCGACCAACGGCGGCGGCTGCGTGTGGCAGGCATGCTCTGCGAAGGGGCAGCGCGCGGCGAAGCGGCAGCCGGCCGGTGGCGAGAGCAGGGACGGTGGCGCGCCTTCGATCGGCACCAGCGCGGCTGCGTCGTCACGCAGGTTGGGAAAAGCGTGGCTGAGGCCCATCGTGTACGGATGGAACGGCGCTTCCAGAACCGCCGCGACGGGACCTGATTCCACCACCTGGCCGGCATACATCACGGCAACCCGGTCGCAGGCATAGGCGACCACCGCCATGTCGTGCGTCACCAGTATCATCGCCAGGTTCAGCCGGTGTTGCAGGTCCCGCAGCACGTCCAGCACCTGGCGCTGCACGATGACGTCGAGGGCGGTCACCGGTTCATCGGCAATCACCAGCGCGGGGTCCAGCGCCAGAGCGAGGGCAATCGAAGCGCGCTGGCGCATGCCGCCGCTGAACTGGTGCGGATAGTCATGCAGAACGCGCGGATCGAGCCCGACCATGCGCAGCAGGGTTGCGGCGCGGTCCAGCGCCGCGGTGCGGGACAGGCCACCGCGCTCGCACAGCACTTCCAGCATCTGCGTGCGCAATCGCTGCACCGGATCGAGTGCATTCATCGCCGTCTGCGGCACGAACGCCATGCGCCGCCAGCGCAACGGACGACGCTCATGTTCTGCCAGCGGCACGAGATCGCGGCCTTCAAACAGGATGCTGCCGGCGGCGACGCGCGCGGTGGATGGCAGCACGCCCATCAATGCGCGGCCGAACGTTGACTTGCCGCAGCCGCTCTCGCCCACCAGGCCGACGATGCTGCCGGCAGGGACATCCAGATCGGCCCCGTCCACCGCACGCACGGTGCCTTGCGGCGTGAAGTAATGCACGTGCAGACTGCGGACGGAGAGAAGAGTCATGCGACACACACGCCGATCGCGGGCGCACATTGCGATGGGTCATGGGCGGGGGCAGTGCGTGCCGCGGTAGCGCAAGAAATTGGAACCGCAGATGAACGCCGGTAAACGCAGATAAAGCCAAGGCGAATCCATCTTTCATGCGCTTTGTAAAACACGTTCGGGCTTTGCCCAGGAAACCACGTTGCGACGGAATTTGTGAAAAATTCGATACCAATATTTCGTGCGCAGCCGCCGTCATAACCGCCGGCACGCTCCATCTGCGTGCATTTGCGTTTATCTGCCGTTAAAATTTCTTTTTTGAATTCGCCCGCAATCACGG
>Ga0335074_10017310_pt1 | contig 10163 bp, 4 predicted proteins | sample Lox_Sample_23_FD_206715 | JGI IMG/M metagenome (GOLD analysis project Ga0335074, IMG submission 206715) | Soil microbial communities from Loxahatchee National Wildlife Refuge, Florida, United States - Lox_Sample_2.3 | ecosystem: Environmental > Terrestrial > Soil > Wetlands | place: USA: Florida...
TACTTTTTTCAGCAGACCTCCGACTCCTAAGATGACTATACCACGATCATGTTGAACAAGCTGGGGCATCCTGGAATTGGGGATCTGAGGAGTTTACGTAACATAAGCGTCCTTAACGGCCATTAGGCTTGCTCCTACAGTAGTTATGTCACAATCAACGCTAATTCGAGACGACGCCATTAAACTAGGGTATTTCTGGCATTCCATCGCAATCGGGTCGCCCTACCAGTTATCGGCCTTTTGTATGGATTTCTACTCTGATGCTGGTCGGGAGATGCCGTCATAGGTTTTTTCTAATTGCATGACAACCCTCGTTAACCAACCAAACAACCAAGCTAGTAATTGCGTAACGAGATGACCCTCATTCTGTCTCATGCAATGATGATGCCTAGTGGTAGTTACATTACGTCACCTATTTCTTTGAAAAGGACGGAAGAAGGCTTGAGAGTTTGATCGGATTATGATCGCCTTAGCAATTCCCGCAGCTACCATCATTTGCTGATTACGGGTGATCTCATGTCCGATTTCTTTTACACCTCAAAAAACGCGAGAGAGCTCGTAAATGAGCAGATACGAATTACTTTTAACTCGCATCAGATCTTAACAAAACGCTAAAAGGCTTTCATGCATTTTCTTTTTCATAAAGCCGAAAATAATAATGAACAATATACACAAACCTCAAAAAGTTCTTCTTTAATATTCCGCAAGTATGGAGATTAGTATGGAAACATTCGAATTCATTGTTAATCACGTATTTCTACCTCCAAGACTCCCTGATGGTGAAGAGGAGGACATAAGGAACCAGGAACAGACTCTTCTATGTCTTTTTCATAGCATTGCGGGGAAGTACACACTGCAACTCAATGCTGAAGATTCTGCTGGATGGCAACCAATTCTCGTCATGCTTCAGACCTGGGTAGACATCGACAAGCATGCGGGAATCCGCGAGGATGAACTGAATACGGCTTTGAAAAAGCTAAAGGCGCATGGTACGTTGTGAGGAAAGTAATGCGGCGTTATTAACCGCTTTGCAGAACTAATCTCGCTCCATATTCGAGCCCAGAATGCCGGAGTCATTATTAAAAGGGTTGATAACTCAATCACAGTTGATGCTTTCGAAGCCTCCCCTTCCAGCGGCGCCGTGATGGCTTCCCAGGGTCGACTGCTTCGAGCTTTTCCTGGATCCTCAGTCTGCTTTCCTGCGGAGTTGCTGGAAGACGACAATTTTCGAGGCCAGATCTCTCATTCATTAGAGCAGATGACAATAGAAAGGATACCTGAGTGCATGCCAAAGACGGTCAAAGCAGGTTCTGTGGTGCTCGAAGAACGGGATACAATACATCCGGGATTTGTGACAGAGAATTTCATGAACATACTTGAAGCGGTCGGGGGTCCAGCTGAAATCCACCCCATTCAGAAGCACTTGCGAGACGATATCGTGTGGCATAGCAGTCGGATCCCATGGAGGCGTTCCTCATTCTGGCTCGTGTTGAAAATTGCACTTCAATCTGCCCTTAAATTCAGGTTTCCTGATGATCTCACGCATAGACATTATAAGAACTTTATGCTCTTCTTACTCTCGAAGCTGACCGACCTTGCCACCGAACGAAGTGCTACCCCAGACATATTGACCATCATGAGGGCAAAGGTCGGACGCCGCTCGTACAAGATGGGTGATGCCATGATGACCTTCGTTTCTCAAGCTGCTTTGAAAGCAGTCCGAGCAGCTGGCGCATCTTTAAAAAGCTCCTGGCAAAACATTCAGGACGAAGAGACCTTTTTGTTACCGAGTCTGCATCGATCTGCTCTCGGCGAGACCATCTTGTCGCTCTCAAATAGCAAAAAGTATCTGAAAAGTGCTATGCTACGATCCATCGAATGTCCAGAGACGGAATCTTTTAAGTTACAAAGTCCTGCTCGGATGCGAACAACCTGCCTCATCTTGTGGCAGATGGAAGTCGTTTAGATCAAGTCCTCATGCTTGCGGATCTAGAGCGTTGGGTGGAAAAGCATCTTACGTCCTGGTCTGAAACGGCCAAGACCGACCACGACTGTACTGCTTTGGCTTCTCTGATCAAAGCGTACATGAAACTCGTAACGGATGTATACCACAACCTTTCCCACGAATTCTCATTAGCGCTGCTTACCATGGTCGAATTGTGGGTTGTGCTTGACAAGATTTGTATAAGCCGGTATCCTTTGCTCGGCGATTTCAGACCAGAGATCCCAAAGACGTTCTTGGAGCCACTTCTACTACCGAGGCTTGGCCAAATGGAAAGGTTGCAGGCCATAGAGAAATACATTGAAGGCCGAAATGATGCTTCCATCTATGATAATCCAAGTATCTTCGGAGACCCTCGACATCGTTCTTTCGCAGTCCAATACTACAACACCTCAGAAAAGCATCAACAGCTCCACCAGAGAATAGAAAATCATGCTCGAAAGAGAAGAACAGATAAGGAGCACGAATGGCAGCAAAAGGAAAGTTCCTACAACTTATTGAAGCGTCAGGCTTCAAACCTTCCCCATGATACCAGGGAGGACGAAGACTTTAACTCGTGCCATCGCTGGTGCCGTAAATGTCTGCTACAGAAACAGTACGAACGCATCTCCATCCGACCCGATGAGTGGCCTCTGCCAAACATCCTATTCATGGCGAAGACTGTGGTTTTTGAATTAGATTGTCCCGAAGGCTTCCTTGCATGGCGAGACACAACCTGGGCACTGCTTTACGATCTAGGTCGAACAGAGGGTGTGTCCGGCCACAAGACGGAAATGCGACTTCTCAAGTATGACTTGCTGAAGACATACGCAGTGAACAGAGGGCAGAGATTGACGCTTGGGTCTACCACCAAGTCCTTCCTTCAGGCGCACTACAAAGAATATATATTTCCAGTCAACAAGCAAACTGTGTACGTCAACAATGGTCTCCAATATCGTTTATTGGATAATGCAGATTCGTCTACCGACATATGGATCTCAGATCAGACGTCAGAGCCGACCATCGCCAGATATTGCCTAACGGATCTCTCATCGGGGCCATATACAAGCCTACAGGATACTGTCGATTCCTACACTCACACGCATAATGAGGTGATTGCTCGCCAAGGAACGTGTTCACCAGAGCTTTGTCTTTCGGAGTTTATTGCATTTGGCTCCCTGCGCTGTGGGGAGTACATACAATGGCTGAACATCCTACGTGAATTAGGGTCATCTGGACTATCTTTCAATCAGCTTGCGGTCTCCACATTGTTGACCCAAGCTGCTCACCACGCTGGCTCAGCCAACGAGACAGAATCGCGACGAGTGGCACATCGTATGTTCTTGAGGCACGACTTTTGTGTTAAACTCTTGGAAATGCTCGAAAGAATGCATAGACGGATCGAGGCCAACTGGAAAGAGCAACAGACGATGGGGATAATAATCGTGATCTCGTTGAGGATAATATCTCTGACAGTAAGCTCTATAACTAGGGAGCGCGCTATACTCCTTGTGCTTCACGCTCGCTGTACCGCCATGCACTGGTGCAGAGATCTGGATGCAATGTTACATGATGGCAGGAGCGACGAGGACAGTGAGAAAACCCGAATGATGATACTTAGAGGGGCTGGCTTGTGTCGTTTAACATATGACGTAGATGAGGACCACGTCAAGGCAATTCTTAACAGCGATGATGATGTTTCCGACCTCATTGAATCTTCCGTGTTGATTTGTGACAACATGCCGGAATGCATCAATTCCTTATCTAACGATCTTCAAAGTGCGGTCCTCCATGGCCGGAAGGTGATTCAGCGCCTAGAAGACCGCCTTCACGGTCTCATTCAATGTCGCGGGGAAGGCATTAATAAGGCAGTTGGCCATATCTGGAAGGGTGCTCTCATGGATAGACAGTGGACTTTCATGAAAGGCAACAACCGGAGCTGGGTCTACAACAAGACCATCAAATCTGAAAACAGTGTTTCACAATCGGTTCATTATAACGTCATCACTGGTGAGCTGCTTGTCGATGGGCGTCCATTAGGACGTGTTCCCAAGAGATTCACGCAACATCCACTCTACCAGAGATTATTTGGCGCTGTAAGTAGTCGATGCGGAATACTGCAGTCAAGTACTAATCTTTATAAGCGTATTCTCCGTGTCTTTGCATCTGATATGCCTGGGATGTGGTATATGACTGCGCGGCCCATCAAAGATCGTCATGTAAGTTTAGCCTCTTGTAGATGGAAAGGATTTACTAATCTTGGAGGTACACATGGGAATGATTGGAGACCAACTTCTAATCAGAACACGGGATTCCCAACGCGTCCTAGAGGTTATTCCATACGAGGTATTTGCCGGCGATTTGCCGCATCACTTCAGGCACAACTTCGTCCATTGGCTGAATCTGCAAACTGGACACCTCGAACTTCGTCCGCTTTCAAATTTATGGGAGTCTTTACCTACAAACTGGCGACTGTCCTTCTCTATAGTTTCTCATTCGTACATGATCCAAGGGCGCAGAACGCTTGTGGATGTTCGAAGTCATATTAGAAATACAATTGTCGGGATTCTAAAACGAGTGGAGGATGGGGAGAACATTCACGTCATCCGTTTGGAGGATGGCACAATACGGGTTGAGCTTCCGCGATTGAATCTTCGATTCTTCGTCAATGAACAAGGTCATCTCGAATCCAAGGAGCTGGACGCCATCGTGGACTTGGATCAATCGTTAGGTACCCTCCACGGACTCAAGGATCGACTCCTGCTTCGAGACAGGACATCATGTGAACGAAGCGCTCTGATACCATTCGGTTCCGTATCAGTTTGGAAGCATCAGATGCATGTGTCTGTCAGCATTGATGGCTCCAAAGGATCTCGGCTGCGATATTTTCGCTATAGACTGGACCGGCACTTACGCAAACTTCGCAGCCCACCGGGGCAGCTCGCCGAACTTTACTTGTGCTATCTGCACGCATTGACAAGTTTTGTCTTAGCAGACACATTCACAGGCAGAACTGGAACAGAAGAAGCTCTTACGATTCTTCGAGGTGAGAGTCTGCATGGATTCTCTCCCCTAGACAGTAATACCTATAATCTGCTGGAAAGAATATCTGAGCTGACTCCTCGACGGGAGTTCTATCCATCGCATTTGGAAATCATGCAGCAAGTCCTCTGGAATGATCAACTGTCGCAGCTTTCCCAGCATGATGAGTTTACCGTGGCAGTCAAGGATATTATCTCCCATACTGCGCGATTTGCCATGTTGTATGATGAGGCCGTAACGTCTTTGAAGAGCCGAGGTTGCTCGCACTTATTGGAACGAGCAAGCAAGAGACACTCCACCTTTCGAAGCTATGAGTTTGGCGGGAACCTCGGTGATATAGTTGACGACGTCAAGTACTCTTCAAGAGACGGTCAAGCCCAGAGCAAGAGAGGGTGCAGGGTGTATGAGATCGCATCTCTGATCAAGAGCTGGCCATCTCAAATAAACGTCACTTCAGATCTCGCTCAAATTATGAGCAACTGGGGTGTCATATCTGGATATGAGGATCGCTTGGGTCAACGATGCTATAGTGACCTAATCAATCTCTCATTCCCAGAAACATGGGGTTCGCTGTACAACCTTTGCCGTTCTAGCAGGCGGGAGAGTGACATGTACAACCTCATGTTTCTGTTTTGTCCCATCGCGTTTGGGCAAGCGCAATCTCAACTCTTGATTCGAACACTGCTGGCATGTGCTTTTTCCAGCCGTTTTGAGATGATATCTGCCCCTCCATATCCTGTCTTTTACCTTAGTGAGGGCAATTCACCCGACTCCCACAAGCTTGACCAGACTCTAAGAGCGAATCGGCAGCCTATGGAGGAGATTGCAACAGGATTCGAGAAGGGCTCTGCGAAAGATCGAGAGCGAAGACGTGAAAATCGGTACGTCTATGACAGAGAACTTAATAGTCAGATCAAGCTCTGCCAGGACATTATCATCTCCCAATGGCCATGCCGACACCCGTCGTTTCCATCCGCTCCTTCAATACCTCTGATCAAGAGGGGAGCTGCATCAAGTGCGTGCAGTAACCTCTTTGCGGAGTGGCATAAAAACTACGAATTTAAGAATCATATTTCGGAACTTCAGGATATATTGGATGGCATGAATTGTGAGAACGCCTTCATGAGACCGTCATATGCAACCGTCCAAGTATCGCAACCAATTTCGAGGAAGAGCAAGCTCCTAAGCCTATTGGATCTAATGAAGACTAACCTCGCCCCGAGACCTAGGGATCCACCACCACCGATTGTGTGCAAGAGACAGGCCATACCTAATGTGTATCAAGGGAAATATCAAGAACTTGAGACAATAATCTCAGAGCTGCAATCCAGCTCAGATTCCACACAGTCAGAATACGGCGGGAACCTTCGTGACAGCCTTTTCGCGTTGAAAAAAGACGTTACTTTGGAAGATCCGCTAGGCTTGCCATTAAGACTAGATGTTCTCGAGTCTTATAAGTGTCATTTACACCGGTACATCAACGAATTTTTTGAGGCTATCACCAAGTCCCTGAGACCTGAATCAATAGATCTAATTATCACACATCAGGCAGGCCTTTGGGCATTAATTACTCCTCAGTCACTACTCAGGTTGTTGTCAGCTTCATTCTTTCAACGCCTCAGCCTGGGGTGGAAGCAGACCCTGGTCTCGCTGGGCGAGGCAATAAGTATGCTACAGCGGGCCGAGAGACTCCTACACCTGGCAAAAAAGGGGGATATCTTAGGGTTTTTCAAGGAATCCGAGCACATTGGGCGCGAAGGATGGACAGCCATGATGTACCCCGACTGGCTCCTAATGGAGATTGAGAACAATTTCATAATCAGGAAGATACAAGCTCGCGTGGCGATGGAGATGATGTCGCCCTCATCTGAAGGCAACTCAGTGCTCCAACTCAACATGGGCGAAGGGAAGTCATCTGTGATTATCCCAATGGTTGCTGTGGCATTAGCAGACCGATTGCAGATCGCTCAAGTCATCACGTTGAAGCCTCTTCTGAGGCAGACAGAATATCTTCTCTCAAAACGCCTCGGTGGCCTTGTTAACAGACGCATCTATCACACACCCTTCTCGAGGAAGACGAATCTAAATCAAGATGTTGTCCAAAACCTCCAGACGATCTATAAGGAATGTAAGGATAAACGTGGTGTCTTAATCACTCTTCCAGAACAGCTATTGTCGTTCCGACTGATCGGCAGGGAGCGTTTGTCTCGTGACCGATGTTTGGCGCGCGATCTCTTAGAAACCGATCATTGGCTTCAGCTAAATGTACACAACATACTTGACGAGAGTGACGAGATATTAGATACCCGATTCCAATTGGTATATACGGTTGGGAGTCAAAGGATGCTGGATGGACAGCCAGATAGATGGGCTATAACGCAAGCCGTACTTTCCTGTATTGACAAGCATTTGGACACAGTCTCTCAATCGGGAGGTGTTGAAATTCGCCGGAAAGGAGGCTCGTTCCCTTCTGTGACCTTCTTACGGGAAGATGCTGGCAAAGGACTTATCGCGCTTGCAATTAGAGACATTATTCGAGGGGAAGTATCGGCCATCAACTTCGGTTACTGTGGTATGAGAGTCCTACGTGCTGTTGAAGCATTTATCTGTGATCGGACACCAGAGAAGAAGGATGTGGCACTGATCGAGACGACTTTTGCGGGAAGTTCTCATATGCCAATGCTGTTTCTGCTACGGGGACTGTTCGCATACCAGGTTCTCCTCTTTGCATTGCAGAAGAAGCGGTGGCTAGTAGATTATGGTCTGGATCCTAGACGCTGTTTGATGGCTGTACCATATAGAGCAAAGGGAGTGCCTTCACTAAGCTCGGAATTTGGTCATCCAGATGTGGCAATACTGCTTACTTGTCTCAGCTACTACTACACTGGGTTGACTGAATCTCAACTGCGGCAATGTTTGGAACTCATTCTCAAGGAGTCTGATCCGACACAGGAGTATGCCAGATGGTGTAACACTTGTGCAGACCTACCGAATGAACTAAGAGATCTCAATGGCGTCAATCTCGAGGATGATGCCCTATGTAGCCAACTGTTCGATCATTTTAGATACAACATGGCAGTTGCCGACTTCTATCTCTTGAAAGTTGTGTTCCCTCAAGAGGGAAAGGAATTTTCGAAGAAGATTTCCAGCTCGGGATGGGACATTCCAGCAGCTAATGACGCCCACCCTACCACAGGCTTTAGTGGCACAAATGACAATCGATTCCTACTCCCGCTCTCCATTCAACAACAGGACCTACCAGATCTTCATAAGACCAACGCTGAGGTGCTGAATCTTCTTCTTCGCCCAGAGAATCGACAGTTCATCAGTGCGAGGGATGCATGCGGTAGACGATTAAGCGTGTCATCACTAATCAGACTGATCTCACAGCAAGATCCGCCCATTCACGTATTGATCGATGTAGGCGCTCAGGTACTGGAAATGGCTAATCGAGAAGTCGCTGCAGAGTGGCTGGATGGCGTCCCCAAAGCCAAAGCAGCCGTCTTTTTCGACGGTCACGATGAAGCTCAAGTACTTGAACGTGATGGCCAAGTAGAGCGGCTCGTCGCTTCGGCCTTTCATGATCGCCTGGATGACTGCCTGATTTATCTTGATGAGTTTCACACGAGAGGTGTCGACCTCAACCTCCCAGTAAAAGCTCGCGCTGCTGTCACATTGGGTCCCAGGCTCACAAAGGATAGATTAGTTCAAGGTGAGTTATTTCTATAAATTAATGCACAAGCTGATGAAGAAGTAGCATGTATGAGAATGCGAAAATTGGGTAGTGGTCAATCACTGGCGTTCATGGCGCCGCCAGATCTAGAGAGCCACATAAGGAATGTAATCCAGAATCGAAACAGCGAGTCCTTGGATGCCGGGGATGTCGTTAGATGGAGCCTGCAACAGACATGTAAGATGACTGAAGCTATGAAACCTTTGTGGGTCATGCAGGGTCTGGAGCATTGCAGGCGAACACGTGCAAGTCAAGAACTGCTTGCCGGAGGACTCCATATCTCAGATGCCGTGTCAGATGTATCAAAAGCGACTCGCTACTGGGATGAAATTCAGGAACGAGAGGCTCTCAGCCTAGCAGAGATGTATGGTATCCATGGTGATACCGTTGATCCGCTGCCAAACTGGAATGGAAATGATCCAGTATCACAAAAACTAGTCCAGGTGTGGAAGGGATTAGAAACTGCGATTGTTAAGGATTGCTCTATGCACGAAGAACAAGAAAGGGAGGTCGCTCACGAAATAGAACGCCAGCGCCAGATTCAGCGACCCAAACCCGCAAAGCCTCTTCCACATTCCATCCATCCTGATGTCATCTATTACTTAGAGCACGGAACTTTACCCGGACTAGGAGGGGAGAGCTCTTTCAAGCCTGCGTTTGCCGCAATGCGAGAGACATCGGCTTGTTCATTGCTAGACTTGAATCTCGACACCTCCGTTATGAATGTCTATGTGACAAATGACTTTACCAGCGTCGTACGGCAACGCAAAGGTCTATATAAAGATGAATATCTTCGACCTGTTAATTGGGTACTATCAAGCACGAAAGCGAAGGACATTTTAATCATCAGTCCATATGAGGCCGATCAACTTTTTGATCGGCTTGAGAATCAATCACTTGTGCAACTTCATATTTACGCTCCACGAGTCACAAGATCTATGGTTTCTTTCGAAGACCTACAGTTCTATACGATACCTGGAGCACACACAGTGTCTGTTCTATCGCCATCAGAACCATCGTTATATTGCCTTGGCCTATTCGCTGGTTCTCTATATTTCCAAGATTATATGCGATACGAACGGCTTTCCGGATTCCTTGGCATCATATTGACTTTTATGGACAGCCAGGAAGATATTGAGATATCGGTAGATAGGTTCGTGAGTAGAGCGGGTCGAAATAAGCTTGGCTGGACAATTGATTGCCCCTTCGACAAGTGTCCGATCCCGTTTCTGAAAGCTCTAATATCTCTACGTATGAGAGGCCAAGGCTACGCGCAATCACATTTGGGCAGTCTCATCCATAGCAAACTTCTAGTAGAGGAGAACTTTATTTCTTAGCCTGTTCAGTTGTGGTTGGGCAGCCCGGATTAAATGAGAGGCAATGTTTGGTTAAGCACTTATTCCACTC
>Ga0335074_10017311_pt1 | contig 10163 bp, 8 predicted proteins | sample Lox_Sample_23_FD_206715 | JGI IMG/M metagenome (GOLD analysis project Ga0335074, IMG submission 206715) | Soil microbial communities from Loxahatchee National Wildlife Refuge, Florida, United States - Lox_Sample_2.3 | ecosystem: Environmental > Terrestrial > Soil > Wetlands | place: USA: Florida...
GATGACCTGATCACGACTCCGTTCCGGTTCGCCGACGGCCTGGTCCTGGCCCCCGAGGGCCCGGGCCTGGGCATTGAGGTCGACCGCGAGAAGCTGCAGCGCTACGCGGCCTGACGGGAACGGTCCGAATGCGGGTGACAGTGCTGGGCGGCGGGGCCGGCGGGCTTTCCTGCGCGGTTGAGCTCACACAGCGGGGGCACCGGGTACGGCTGTGGAACCGGAACCCGGTCACGGTCGAGCCGTTCCGCTCCGGGGTCATCGGGCATACCGGCGTGCTCGGCGAGGGGTCGGTCGCGGTCGAGGCGGTGACGGTGGACCTGGCCGGCGCGCTGGCCGGGGCCGACGTGGCGATGGTGTGCCTGCCCGCCCTCGCGCACGACGCGGTGTTCGCGGGGCTGGCCGGCCTGGGCTGCGCGATACCGGTGGTGCTGAACCCCGGGCACACCGGGGGCGCGCTGCACCTGCGCCAGGTGTTCGCCGCACACGGCGTCCCGCTGCCGCCGACCGCGGAGCTGTCCACGCTGACCTACGTCGCGCGGCGGCGCCACGACCGGGTCCGGATCACCGGCCGGGCCGGGCGGGTCAGGTGCGGCGCGCTGCCCGGCGGGGATGCGGCCGCCGCGGCCGCGGCCGCGCTGTTCGGCGGGGTGATCGACCCGGCTCCGGACGTGCTGGCCTCCAGCCTGGCCAACGTCAACCTGGTGCTGCACCCGCCGGGCGCGATCTTGGCGGCCGCCTGGGCCGAAGCGGCCGCGGGCGCGTTCACATTCTACGTGGACGCGATGACCGCCGGCGTGGGCCGCGTGATCGACGCCCTCGACACCGAACGCCGCGCGGTGGCGGCCCGGTTCGGGCACGACCTGCCGCCGCTGGCCGAAGAGATGGCGCTGGTCGGGACCGTGCCGCCGGAACTGGCCACGGCTGGCGACACGGCAGCGGCGATCCGGGCCGGTGAGGCCAACCAGTCGATCGGCGCCCCGGACTCACTGGCCCACCGCTACTACCGGGAGGACTTCCCGTACGCGGTCCGGCCGTTCCAGGCGCTGGCCCGGATCGCGGGCACGCCGACGCCGCTGGCCGACGCGCTGGCGACGGTGGCGGGCGCGCTGCTGGGGCCGGGCACGATCGGGCGCGGGCTGGACGCGGACGGGCTGGGTGTGGCCGGGCTCGACCGGGACGAGGTGCTTGAGCTGGTGCGCGGATGATCGCGGGCAAGACCATCGCGATCGTGGGCGGGGACGCTCGTGAGCAGGAGATCGCCCGGCTGGCGGTGGCCGCGGGCGCATCCGTGCGCTGTTACGGCTTCCCGTGGCCGGGCCCCGGCAGCATCCCCGGCGCGGTGCTCATGGACACAGCAGCCGAGGCGATGCGGGGCGCGGACTGCGCGCTGTTCCCGATCCCCGGCATCGCCGGCGACGGCAGCCTGTACGCACCGGACGCCGCCGAGCCGATCGTGCCGGACGCCGGGCTGCTGCGGCTGCTTACCCCCTATGCGGTGATCATTCTCGGCCAGGCCGACGCACGGCTGCGAGCCGCGGCGGCCGAGGCCGGCGTGGCGCTCAGCGAATACGAGCACGATACCGAGCTCATGCTGCTGCGCGGCCCGGCCATCGTGGAGGGTGTCCTCGCGCTGGCCATCGGCGCGACCGAGATCACCATCCACGCGGCGTCGGTCGGCGTGATCGGCTTCGGGAACATCGGCGGACTGCTGGCCAGGACGCTGCTGGCGCTCGGCGCTCGGCCAGTGCACGTGTTCGCGCGGAACCCGGCCCAGCGGGCCGCGGCGTACGCGGCCGGGTGTGATGCCCATGCACTCACCGACCTGGCGGATCTGGCCCCGCGGCTGAGCATGCTGTTCTCCACCGTGCCGGCGCCGGTCGCGGGGGAGCGGGTGCTGTCGGCCCTGCCGCCCGGCTCGCTGGTGGTGGACATCGCGGCGCCGCCGGGCGGCGTCGACCTGGAACTCGCGCGGGCCCTCGGCCACCAGGCCCGGTGGGCGCGCGGCATGGGCCGCCGAGCGCCGGTCACGGTGGGACGCAGCCAGTGGACAGGCATCGCCCGGCGGATCGCCGAGCACGACGAGAGGAGACACGATGCAGGCTGACCTGGTGCTACAGGGCGGGCGGGTGGTAACCCACGCCGGGGAGTTCCACGGCGGGGTCGCGGTCCGCGACGGCCAGATCGTCGCGCTGGGCGCCGACGGCGAGCTTCCGCCAGCCGCGCGCGTCATCGACCTCGACGGCCGCGTCCTGATGCCGGGCGTCATCGATCCGCACTGCCATCTGGGCGTCAATTACTCCTACGACGACGACATGCGGACCGAGACCGCGGCGGCCGCGGCCGGCGGGGTAACGACCGTGCTGCTGTTCACGCGCAACCCGGCCGGGTCGTACGTGCCGTTCTACTGGGACCGGCGCGAGCGCGGGGAGCAGAACGCCACCATCGACTTTGGCTTCCACTTCGGCATCCAGCGCGAAGACCATATCCCCGATATCCCGCGAGTCGCGGCCGAGACCGGCGTGCAGTCCTTCAAGTGCCACATGGGCTACGAGCCGGGCAACCCGATCGGCATCGTCTCCTCCACCGATGCCTGGGTGTTCGGCGCGATGCGCGAAGCGGTCAAGCTGCCGCGCGGCGTGGTGTCGGTGCACTGCGAGAACACCGAGCTCGCGTACCTGATGAAGAAGGAGATGATGGCCACCGGCCGGCAGGACCTGCCCGCTTACACCGAGTCACGGCCGGCTTTCGTGGAGGAGGAGGCCATCGGCCGGATGATCAAGCTGGCCGAGATCACCGGCTGCCCGCTGTACATCGTGCACACCAGCGTGGGCGCTGGCCCGCGGATGGCCGCCGAGGCCCGGGCCCGCGGCGTGGACGTGACCATGGAGACCTGCCCGCACTACCTGACCCGGACCGCGTACGACGCTGACCTCGGCCCGACCGCGAAGATCTCCCCGCCGCTGCGCGACAAAGAGAACTCCGAAGGCCTGTGGCAGGGCCTGCTGGACGGGATGATCGACACCCTGGGGACCGATCACGTGCCGTTCCGCAAGACCGGCGGCGACCTGTGGTCGGAGAAGCCTGGGGTGGTCAGCTTCGCCTGGGAGCTCCCGCTGATGCTGCACTTCGGCGTGCACCAGCGCGGGCTGGCGCTCACCCAGCTGGTCCGGATGAACTCCTATAACCCGGCTCGCCGGTTCGGCCTGCTCGGCCACAAGGGCGTGCTCGCCGTCGGCGCCGACGCCGACCTGGTCGTCGTGGATCTGGACGCGGAGAAGACCGTGAAGCACGAGGGCAAGGGCACCAGCCTGTACGACGGGTGGACGCTGCGTGGCTGGCCGGTGCTGACGATCTCGCGCGGCCGGGTCGTCGCCGAGGACGGCGTCGCCGACCCCGAGCAGGCCGGCGGCGGGCGCTGCGCCACCGTGCCGGACCCACGCTAGCGGGAGCCGGCCAGCAGCCAGTCGAGGGTGACGGCGGCGGTCCAGGACTGGTGGTGGCTGCCCAGCGGCGTCCCGTCCAGCGGGTCGTAGTACTCGGCGAAGTCGCCGGCGTGGAGCTGGGCCAGGGTGGCCGTGCGCAGCTGGCCAGCGGCGGCGGATTCGCCGTCGCGGCGCAGCGCCCAGGTGAGCAGCCAGGTCACGACCGGCCAGACCGGCCCGCGCCAGTAACAGCTGCGGCGGAATGCCGCCGAGCACGGGCTCGTGCTCGGCGGCAGCGGCCAGCGAAGCTGCGGGTGACCCGCCCAGCGCGGCCCGAGCAGCGTCGCCACCAGGTCGCCGCGGCCGGCTGGCGTCAGGCCGCCCGCGATCAGCGGGGCGAAGCCGGCCACGGTCTGTTCGGCCAGTTGCTTGCCGGTGCGCAGATCGACGTCGGCGGCCAGCCCGTCCTGGCCACGATGGGCCAGCACGGCGGCCCGGGCCGCCGCCGCGTATCCGCGCAGCTCGGCCACGCCGGTCAGGTCTGGCCCGCCCAGCTGGCCGCCCAGCCCGGCCAGTTCGTCGCAGGCGGCGGCGAAGATGGCGGTGAACAGCACGTCCCCGACCTGAAAGCTGCCGGTACGGCGCAGCCGGACCGGGTCGTAGCCGGCCCGCTTGGCTTCCTCGATCAGCCACAGGTAGCGGTCGTACTCGGCGTCTGTCGGCCGCTCGGCGGCGTCGGCCACGTGGGCCGAGTCCTGGCGGGTGTACGGGGGCAGGTCCGGGCCCGGATGCACGTCGGCGTAGGGCAGGTCCCAGCGCGGCGAGTTGTCCATCCCGCTCTCCCAGCCGTGCAACAGCGTGATCAGGCCCGATCCGGGGTCGATCCGGTACCGGGACAGGTACCGGTGCCAGGCCAGCAGCTTGGGATAGACGCGGGCGGCCCAGGCGTCCGCCCCGGGCCCGGCCGCCGCGATCCGGGCGGCCGCGATCGCGTGCACCGGCGGCTGGCAGATCCCGCTGGTCTCGACCTCACGCGGCGCGTCCGCGCTATAGCGGGCGCACTCCCACCGCTGCGGGCCGGGAAAGTACCCGCCAGCGGCGGCGTCGAAGACGATGTGCGGCACCATCCCGTTGCGCCACTGGCCGCGCAGCAGCGAGTCAAGCTCCAGCCGGGCGCGCGGCGGGTCTACGGTCGCCAGCCCGATCGCGTTGAAAGCCGCGTCCCAGCTCCACTGGTGCGGATAGAGCGCCGGAGCAGCCTTCGTGATCAACCCGGTGCTGTTGTCCCTGAGGATGTATGCCGCCCGGGCGGCCAGCGAAGCCTGTGACACCTAACATATCCTACCAGTGATGGATATTCTGCTCAGAGGTGGCCGGGACGCCACGGGTGCGCCTCTCGACGTGCTGATCGCTGGCGACCGGATCGCCGCCACCGGGGCGGCCGCGGCCGGCCGCGAGGCGCGCGTCGTGGACGTGACCGGGATGGTGCTGCTTCCGGCACCCGCCGAGGCCCACGCCCACCTGGACAAAGCCCTGCTCGGCGGGGGCGCTGCCAACCCGGACGGCACGCTGTCCGGCGCCCTGCGGGCGATGAAGACGATGCCGATGAGCACCGAAAGCATCCTCAGCCGGGCCCGGCGCGCGGCCGCGATCGCGCTGCGGCACGGATTCACCGCCATCCGCTCCCACGTCGACGTGGACCTGGCCGGCCGCCGGCCAGGCATCGAGGCGCTGACCGAGCTCAGGCGCGACCTGCGGGACGTGCTCGACCTGCAGATCGTCGCGCTGGTGCGCGATAACGCCGCCGGGGCGGGCGGGTCCGGGCAGCGGGAACGGCTGCGCGCGGCCCTGGCCGGCGGCTGCGACGTGGTCGGCGGTGCACCCTGGCACGGCGAAGACGCCGACCGGTCGGTCCATGAGCTCACCGCGGCCGCGGCCGACGCTGGCCTGCCCATCGACCTGCACCTCGATGAGACGACCGACGCCGGCACGCTCAGCCTGGTCAGCTACGTGCGGCGGGTCGAGCAGCTTGGCCTGAGCGGCCGGGCCACCGCGTCGCACTGCGTCAGCCTCGGGCAGCAGGACCCCGGCCGGGCCAGGGAAGTGGCCAGGGCGCTGGCCGCCGCCGGGGTGGCCCTGGTGGTGCTGCCGCAGACCAACCTGGGCCTGCAGGGACGGGGGCTGGCCACCCAGGTGCCGCGGGCGCTGGCCCCGATCGGCTTGCTCGAGGAAGCAGGAGTGCTGGTGGCGGCGGGCGGCGACAACTGGCGCGACCCGTTCAATCCGGTCGGCCGCATCGACCCGATGGAGACCGCATCGCTGCTCGTGTCCGCTGGTCACCTGACTGCGGCCAGGGCTTACGAGCTGGTCGCCGGGGCGGCCCGGGCCGTGCTCGGGCTGCCGCCGGCCGCGCTGCGGGCGGGCGAGATCGCCGACCTGCTCGCGATCAGGGCCAGCGACCTGCCCGAGGCGGTGGCCAGCGGCACCGAGGAGCGGATGGTGTGGCACCGGGGCCGCCTGATCGCACACACCGAGGTGCGCTCGGTGACTGGTGCAGACGGGTCGTAAGGCGGATTTAGGGCTTTCATTGACCCTCAGGGGTCAACTGGTAAGATGACCGTCATGTTCACGGACCGCAAGCCTCACGAACCCGGAATTTCGGGCGACGGAGGTGCTCCAGGCGAAGTGCGCCTGAAGTTCCGCGGCACCTGTCTCACCTTCCCGGACGGGACCGAAGCGGTACGGAACGTCGACCTGGACATTCACCGCGGCGAGTTCGTGTCCCTCATCGGCCCGTCGGGCTGCGGCAAGTCCACGCTGCTGCGGATCGCCTCAGGGCTGCTCGAGCCGACCGGCGGCAAGCTGTGGTGCGACCAGAAAGACATCGGCTACGTCTTCCAGGACCCGACCTTGCTGCCCTGGCGCTCCGTCCAGGGCAACGTCGAACTGTTCGCCGAATTGCATGGCGTCCCGAAGCGGGACCGGGCGGCCCGCGCGGCCGAGGTGCTGGAACTGGTCGGCCTGACCGGCAGTGAGTCCAAGTACCCGAAGGCACTGTCCGGCGGCATGAGGTCCCGGGTGTCCATGGCGCGCTCGCTGCTGCTTCACCCGAGCCTGTTCTTGTTCGACGAGCCGTTCGCCGCGATCGACGAGATCACCCGGGAACGGCTCAACGACCAGCTCATCCAGTTGTTCGTGCTGGAGCAGTTTGCCGGGGTCTTCGTCACGCACTCGATCAGCGAGGCGTGCTTCCTCGCGTCGCGGGTGATCGTCATGACCAAGCGGCCCGCTCGCGTGCACGCGGTCGTGGAGGTCCCGTTCGGCTATCCGCGCCCCCCGGAACTGCGCTTCGACAAGGACTTCGTGGAGATCACCAAGCAGGTTTCCACCCTGCTGCGGGAGAGCCAGGAAGGTTCCGCATGACCACCGTCCAGGATGATCAGCGGGCGTCGCCCGCGGCCGGCCCGGCCACCCCGTCCCGCCCGGACTCGGTGGCCAAGCGGGTGCTGCTCCGGGTGGTCCCGCCGCTGGTGCTGCTGGTCATCGCGATCGGCGTCTGGCAGTTCGTGTGCTACGTGGTGCTGGATCCGGAGCGGCGGTTCCTGCTGCCGCCGCTGCAGACCGTTATCGACCAGTCCTTTTTCACCTCGGCGAATTTCACGCAGCTGCTCCAGGCGTTCTGGACCACGGCGTATCTCGCGCTGATCGGGCTGGCCGTCGCGATCGCGCTGGGCGTCTCGATCGCGGTTTTCATGCATCAGTCGCGATTCCTCGAGCGCAGCCTTTACCCGTACCTCATCCTGGCCCAGACGGTGCCGATTCTGGCCCTGGTACCGATCATCGGATTCTGGCTGGGCTTCAGTTCCACGTCGCGCATCGTGGTCTGCGTCATCATCTCGCTGTTCCCGATCATCGCCAACGCGTCGTTCGGGCTGCAGTCGGCCACCGCCGCCCAGAACGACCTTTTCCGGCTGCACCGCGCGGGACGGCTGCGCATGCTGAAGAGCCTGTATCTTCCTGCCTCGCTGCCCGCCATGTTCGCCGGCTTCCGGATCTCAGCCGGGCTGAGCGTGGTCGGGGAGATCGTCGGCGGGTTTTTCTTTCAGAAGGGCCCGTCTGACCTCGGCATACTTATCAACACCTGCGTCGACCAGCTCAACACAGACCTGCTATTCGGTGCGGTATTCGTGTCCGCGTTCCTTGGCGTCCTCGTTTTCTGGGCCTTCACCGGCCTCGGCCGCCTCGTCTACGGCAATTGGAAAGAGTAGTTGCCTTTACCCCCGTGTCACGTCCCTGGAGCGAACCATATGAAGAACAAGTCGATGCTCGCGCTGCTCGGGGCGTCGGTGTGCTTCGCCGCGATCGCTGGCTGCAGCTCATCGTCGTCGACGGCCACCGGCAGCACCTCATCAACCACCACGACCGGGGAGCTGTCCGGCATCTGCCCAGCCACCGTCGAGATCCAGCAGAACTGGACACCAGAGGCGGAGCAGGGCGCGTACTACGAGCTGGCCGCCAGCGGCGGCACCATCGACAGCAGCCAGAAGACGTACACGGCGTCGCTGCTCGACCCGTCCACCGGCAAGGCCACCGGCGTTGACGTGGAGCTGCTGGCCGGCGGGCCGGCCACCGGCTACTCCAACCCCGAGCAGCTGCTGTACGAGAACCAGTCGATTCTGCTGGGCGTGGACGCCACCGACACGCAGATCCAGTCGTATTCGAAGACGCCCACGATCGGCGTGGTGACGCCGATGAACCTGTACGACAACGTCTTTTTCTGGAACCCGGCCAAGCACAACCTCAAGGGCATTTCCGGCATCGGCTCCTCCGGCGCCACCCTGCTGTCGTACGGGACCGGGGGCGCGCTGAACCTCTACCTCGAGGCCAAGGGCGAGCTGCACAGCAGCCAGATCGACGGCTCCTACAACGGCAGCCCGGCTGATTTCGTGGCTTCGGGCGGGGCGCTGATCTCCGGCGGCTACGCGACCTACGAGCCGTACTACTACTCGCACCAGCTCGCGGCGTGGGACAAGCCGATCGCGTACCAGCTCATCGAGACCACGGGCTACGACCCGTACTCGAACACGACGTTCGTCACCCCGGACAACCTCAAGAAGTACTCCAAGTGCCTGAGCAAGCTGGTGCCGATGATCCAGCAGGCACAGATCAGCTACCTGAAGTCGCCGAGCCGGGTCAACCAGCTGATCGTCCAGCTGGCCACCGCCTACAAGGTCGGCGGCGGTTACAACATGGCCGTCGCACAGTACGCGGACCAGACCATGCTGGCCGACAAGATCGTGTCCAACCCGTCCTCCGGCGCGTTCGGCAGCTTCGACCTGGCCCGGGTGAACACGCTCATCGGCCAGCTCAAGGCGACGAAGTCGGTGACCGGCCTGCCGTCTGGCTTCTCCGCCAGCACGCTGGAGACCAACCGGTTCATCGACCCGAGCATCTCGATGACGTTCTACACCGGCCCGTACAACAACCCCTCCGGTGTGATCACCGAGAAGTCCTGATGAACCTTCCGGTTATTGACCTGCTGTCGGCGGAGTATGAAGCCGATCCCTACGGCACGTTCCGCGCGGCGAGGCAGCGTAGCTGGCTCGCCCGCGCGGGCGCCGGGTACGCGGTGCTGACCAACGCCGACGCCAAGGTGATCATGCGGCACCCGGATTTCCGTGTCTCGTTCGCGTATGTCGATCCGGAGGTGAGCGAGTACCTGTACGAGCGGTCCAGGTCCGGCTTGATGGCCGCCGGCCCGGAACGGCACCGGCGGCTGCGCGGGGTGGCGGTGCGCGCGCTGCGGCCGCGCATCATGGACTCGCTGCGGGCGCCGATGCGCTCGATCATCAGCTCGCTGCTCGACACCGTGGTGTCGCGGGGCAGCTGTGACATCGTCAAGGACCTGACCGACCCATATCCGGCTCAGGTGATGATGCCGATCCTCGGCGTGCCGTCGGAGGACGTGCCGCGGATCGACCGGTGGGCGACCGATTCGGTGGCCATCTTCGATGTGGCCAGGCTGCGTTCCCAGGCCGCCCAGATCGAGGCCTCTTCCCGCGAGTTCGAGGCGTACGCCCGCGAGCTGATCTCGGCCCGGCGCGGCGACCTCGGGCCCGACCTGATCAGCGAGCTCATCCGGGTGCAGGAGGAGGGGGAGAAGCTCAGCGAGGACGAACTGCTCATGCTGGTCATCTCGCTGATCCCGGCGGCCCTCGACACCACGCGGGGCCAGCTCAGCTTCACGCTGGAGTCGCTGGTCCGCTCGCCCGCGCAGTGGGCAGCGCTGGTCGCGGATCCGTCGCTGGCACCGCGTGCGGTCGAGGAGGGCCTGCGCTACGCGCCGGCCATCAGCGGCATCATGCACGAAGCGGTGCGGGACACCTCGCACAACGGGTTCGACTTCCCGGCCGGGTCGCTGGTCGGGGTGTACCCGCGGTCGGTCAACCGGGACCCGGCGGCTTTCCCGGATCCGGATACGTTCGACATCTCGCGGGAGCCCGGGTCGCACTACACGTTCGGCTTCGGCCCGCACGCGTGCCTGGGCGCCCAGCTCGCCCGGATCGAGATGGCCGAGGTGCTCGGGGTACTGGCCGGGCGGATCGCGACGTGGGCGCTGGCCGGGGAGGTCACTCACACACCCATGTCGTCGAACGGGAACCGGACCTCGCTGCCGGTTACGTTCACGGCGAACCCTTTTCATCCGCCGGTCTCGCGCTCCAGAGCACCTGGACAGTCCTG
>Ga0335074_10017312_pt1 | contig 10163 bp, 12 predicted proteins | sample Lox_Sample_23_FD_206715 | JGI IMG/M metagenome (GOLD analysis project Ga0335074, IMG submission 206715) | Soil microbial communities from Loxahatchee National Wildlife Refuge, Florida, United States - Lox_Sample_2.3 | ecosystem: Environmental > Terrestrial > Soil > Wetlands | place: USA...
GTGCCGGCGTCAGCAATGCGCTGGACACCAACCCGATCGCAGCGAGGAGCACTTGCGCAGTTCCAAGCTTCCTATCGCTTCCCATTTTGCTCTCCCATTGCATTTCCCCGGTTCAATGAGCTGTTAAGCTCGTTGATTCCACCGTTGCCGCGCCTGCCAGATGCTGATGGCGGCTCCTGAAAACGCTCGTGTTCGTCGAGATATTCGAGGTAGGTGCCAAGTGCGTCGGCAAAGCCGACGAGATTGTCCCAAGGGATCATGTGCCCGCTGTTGGTGATCTCGACATAATCGGCGTTCGGATTTGCTGCCTTCGCTTCGACAAATTCCGATGGCTCGACGACAGGACTATTCGCGCCGCGAATAAACAGCGCACGCGCGGTGACTCCGGACCAATTTTCCAGAAACCCTTCGCTGTGAAAGGCCACGTGGCTCAACCTGATCGCCGCTTCTGAGCATGATGGCAGCCATTCCATGCGGTCGCGGATTCTTTCCTCGCTCCATGTGGGGGCTGATTTAGTCAGGTCCGCTAGACTCGCTCCGGACAATACCTGTTGACGCTGCGCGACGTAGAAATTGACCGGTATCGGATAAGGCCGTCGGCCCGGGCCGCTCATTGGAGGATCGATAACAACTAGAGCCTTTGCCTTGCCCGGGAACGCCACATCAAACGCGGCAACCACGCGGGCTCCCATGGAGTGGCCGACGAGGATCGGCCCTTGCAGGCCGAAGGTGTCGATAAGCGCCTTCAGATCGCCAACATAGTCACGCGTCGAGTATCCAGTTTGGGGCTTGTCGGAGGCTCCACGACCACGGGCATCGAGCACCATGATCCAACGAGCGGGCCTCAGGGCCTCGACAACAAATGTCCACGTGGCGGCGGGACTAGTGATGCCCGGAACCACAACAATCGGATCGCCGCTGCCAGCAAATTCTAGGGCTCGCAATGCGACACCGTCGGCGGTGAACCAGCGTGGTTGCGCGGTTCGCCGCACGTCACGGCCAATTTCAGTGGTAGCGCGCGCCGCCATCGACATTCACCAATTGTCCGGTGATGAAGCTCGCTTCCCGGCTTGCCAGATAGGCGATGCAATGGGCGATGTCCTCTGGCTCTCCGCGTCGCTTAACCGCCTGGGTAGGGATTGTGTGTTCGAACAAACGGGCGAGAGATGTCATAACGCCCTCGGACGCGACCAGGCCGGGCGACACGACGTTCACGGTGATACCGTGCGGTCCCGCTTCGGTCGCAAGAACCCGCGACAATCCAATCACGCCGGCCTTCGATGCGGCATACGCCGAAACGTTCTGTAATCCGATCAGAACGACCGCCGAGGCAAAATTGATGATCCGCCCGTAGCCGGCAGCCCTCATGAGGAGGAAGACGGCGTGGCAGCATAAGAACGTGCTATCGAGGTTGGCGGAAACGATATCTCGCCACGTTTTGAAATCGAGCTGATCGAATGGGACATGCGGATACATGCCGGCGTTGTTGACGAGTATCTGGGGCGTTCCGAGTTTGGCCGTGACATCGGCAATGCAACCAACAACCTCATCCTCGCACGTGACATCGACTCTCCAGAAAAGCGCGTTGCCGCCATCGGCGCTAAGCGAGGAGGCGGCCTTTTTCGCGGCATCTTCATCACGATCTAATATCGCGACTGCTGCTCCGGCCGAGGAGAGACGCTTTGCCGTGGCAAAGCCGATGCCGCGGGCAGCGCCAGTAATGACTGCGACCTGACCGCCAAAATCGGTCATGTCACTATTTCCGCTTACTATTTCCGTGCTAGTGCCCGCCACCGTCAGTGCCATGGTTGTGCCACTCGGCCTGCAAATGGTTCAGTGTGACGACGGTCATGGTCGGCTGATACTCAAGCACCTGCCCGGACATTACCCGGATGTCCGGGATGCGCTTGAGGAGAACTTCGAAGCCGACTTTCGCTTCGAGGCGCGCCAATATGTTGCCGAGGCAAGAGTGTCTGCCGTGCCCAAAGGCCAAATGTCGATTGGCGTTGGCGCGGCGGACATCAAATTTTTCAGCATTCGGAAATTTGGTTTCGTCCAGTCCGCCGGCAAAGAACAGCAGCCAAACCTGGGCATTGGCGGGTATGACTGTTCCTCCGATCTCAACGTCTTTGGTCGTTGTTCGAAACAAGCCCGGCGAGGTGCCATGCCGCCGTAGCGTCTCCTCGACCACCTGAGGCAGCAACTCGGGATTTCGCTTCACCTCGCCGAATTGGTCAGGGTTGCGATCGAGGAAGATCATCATCTGGCCCATCAGATTCGCGGTCGTATCGTTGCCCGCGGCGACAAATTCGGTGATGTGGCGGATGATCCGGCTTTCCGGCACCGCCGGATTACCTTCCTTGTCTTTGGCGGCCAACATTTTTGTGACCAGGTCGTCAGCCGGGCAGCGGCCGCGTTCCGCGACTAGTCCGCGGTAGAAATCCTGCGCCTCTGCCAGCCGTCCCCAACGCTCGTTCCGCTCAGCCTCGGGCATCGGCTTGCTCGCCCCGCTCTTCGGGGTGAAAACCGCAAACATGTCCTCGGTCCATTGCCGGTAGTCGGCAGCGCGCTCCGGCGGCACGCCCAACAGACCGATGATGACACCGAGCGAGAGCGGATAGGCGAATTCCTGCATCAAATCGCACGAGCCGCGCGCAATGAACGCATCGATAAGTTCGTTGGCGATGCGTCGAATGTTGCCTTCCTGTTTTTGCAGTTCCTTAGGCAGGAAATCTCTCGCGACGGCACCGCGATCGGCGGTATGTTCCGGGGGATCGATGGCAATGAAATGCTCCTCGGCGAAATTGTCGGGTATTCTTCCTTTCAGATTCTCGGGCGGCGGCACCACACCCAGTGCCTTCGAAGAAAACGTCTCCCAGTCGCGCGCCGCGCGACATATGTCGTCATATCGTGTGATTACCCAGAGCTTGAGCGGCGGATAATAGAATACCGGCCGCTCTTTTTGCGCGCGTCTGACGGTCGGCGCGGGATCGCGGAGAAATTCTTGAGAGAAAGGATCGAAGCCCTCGAGCGTCGGAAATTCACTGGCCTGCATCACGTTCATCTGACCCGCCGCATCTTAATCAGTTTCGTCCACTAGACATGTTCGGCAATTTGAGCTCCGGAACGATGAAATCACCGTCGACCAGAATTGGCTTGTCATCCAAAAACAGGCTGCAGTTCCGCATCGGGATATCGATATGGGTGGCGGTATCGTTTGTGCCGCCAAGCTCTAGATTGGGTCCCATCGCGAACATCACGTTGCCGTAGAACGCCCTTGCCTCCTGGCCGTAGCTTCGTAATGTCGAAGCCATCGAGCTCCAGCGCACCTTCTCGTTGATGCCCCAGCCAATGTGGGAACAGGCATAACCTCGCGGATCGTTCATCCGCTCGACGTAGTCGCGCATCAGATCGGCATCGACGCCACCGGAGATTCTGACAACGCGACCTTGCTCAACGATCAGCTCGATCGGCGATTGCACATAGCCGCGGAACGGCATTGCAAAAATGTCGCCCTTGTCAATGACGACGCGACCGTTGATGCCGTTCTCGGCTCCCGCGGTGAACACGAAGCCCGCGGGCCATGAATCCCACCGTCCTGGCTCATCGGTAAAGCCATATTCGTCAACGACCTTATATTTTCCGAGCTCGTAGGAAATTTCGGTGCCGGCCTTGTTCGTCACGCGCAGGTGCTTGGCGCCGCGCAACAATTCTGCGCTGATCTCACAGCGTTCCCGCTGTGCCTGGGTTGGAAACATCTGCTTGAGCAGCGTAAGGTCCTCGATCACGGTAAGAATGCGGGCACCCGCATCCTGGATCTCGTGCTGCTCGCTCGACCAGAGCAGAAAGATGAGATCGACAACCAGGTCAGCGTGCTTGAGCGCATCGATGGCGCCGAGATTGCCACGCAGCGGGTTGATGCCCACCTGTGAGACGGCTGGCCCATTTAGCGCCGATGAGGTATCGCCCAGCCGAACGTTGTACGATTCTGCACCAAGTTGGCGCCCCGCGCTGATAAAAGCGTCGGCGTAAGCCATGCGATCGTCGCCCTGCGAGAGGACGACTACCGTTTCGCCTTCGTGGACGCCGCAGAGCTTCAGCTCTTTTTCGCACAGCAGCTGAAAATCTGACCAGTTGAGCATCGGGCTTTTCCTTCGGCCGCCGCTCGGCGAGTGGCCGCTAACGCCGATAGGCTTTCGAAGAATGATTGTCTAAGCAACTGTTGTCAAGGCAAATATAGCCGCGCGGTGTCCTCACCGTGCAGTGCGCCGAACGAACCGGCGTCAGGCGGGTCTTTTCCGAGATTTCCGACTGCGGGACGAAGCGCGCAGACGCTTGGCGGCAAGTTCGGCCCCGATCGCCAGGCTTTCGAGCTTAGCCCACGCGATTTGCGGATGGACGCGGCCGCCGAGCCCGCAATCGGTCGAGGCGACGACGTTGTCGGGCCCAACGATCCGAGCGAAACGTTCAATCCGATGCGCGACCAATTCGGGATGTTCGATCACATTGGTCGAGTGGGTGACGATGCCGGGCATAATTGCCTTGCCGTCGGGCAGCTTGACGTCGTCCCACAACTGCCACTCGTGCTCGTGCCGCGCGTTCGCCGCTTCGAAGGAGTACGCCCCGGCGTTGATCTTGAGCATAAGGTCGATGAGGTCTTTCATCGCAAAGTCAGTAACATGAGGACCGTGCCAACTTCCCCAGCACAAATGAAAACGAATCTTCTCAGGAGGAAGCCCGCGAAGCGCGTGATTGATTACCTCGATGCGGCTCATCGTGTAGCGCCGATATCCTTTGACGCTCGCCTCTTCCTTTGACTGATCCCAATTCTCGGCGATCGCCGGATCGTCGAGCTGGACCGTCAATCCGGCGTCGATGATCGCTTTATATTCTTCGCGCATCGCTTCCGCGACATCATGAAAAAGGTCGTCGTCGGATTCGTAATACTCGTTCGAGCAGCGAGCGCAGCTGGCCGGCCCGACAGAGTTCATCCAGCCGCCCTGCTTGATCCTCGCTGCACTGAGCGCGGCCTTAAAATTCGCAATATCGGTTTGAATCTGCTCATGCCCCCTAAACGCGATCTTGCCCCGCGCGGTCGGCATGTAGTGGCTTAAGTACATTTCAGGCAGATTGCAGCCGGAGCGTGGATCACCATAGGCGTCGGCGAACTTCGCAAAGTCGCGCCGCTCGACGAAGCTGCCGAGCACGAAATCGCCGAGCTTGCGCGTCGCGGGGCGAGTCTTCAATTGCCCCGCGACCTGCGAGATCGGCGCCGCTTCGATGCCGGTAAGTCGCGGGATAATGTATGACCACCAGGAGCCATAATCATATTCGTAGGCCATGGAGTGGCCGTACTCGCCGTCGTTGACGAGATCGATGCCGACCTCCTTCTGACGGCGCACGACGTCCGCCACATCGTTCTTGAGCTCCTGCGCGAAGTGGGCTTTGTCGACCTTGCCGTCGATGACGTCTTGATAGTTCAACTCCACCAGTCTTTTGGGGCGAGGCAAACTGCCGACGTGGGTGGTCTTGATCCGGGCCATCGTTCCTCTCCTAGCGGACTCGTCGTAACTCGCTGTGCGCCGCCATTCGCGGATTTTCGAATGCCGCTCCAATTTCGAGCGAAAACGCAAAAAGGCAATCGGCTCCCATCAGGAGCGACCGCCCGTTTACGGTGATTGACTAGACAACTGTTGTCAAGACAATAGACGCGATCATCTCCCCGTACGGAGCAGGTGCCGCAATGACAGAACGTGAAGACAGAGAAGCTGATTTCTTCGCATCGAAAGGCTTCGGCCAGACCATGGGCTTCGGACTGGCGCCGGCGGTGATTGTCGTTGATCTGGTCAAGGCCTTTACCAATCCGGACATGATGTTGGGTGCCAACCTGGATCGGGAGATTACGGCGACCAACAAGCTGCTCGGGGCCGCGCATGACTCGCACGTGCCGGTATTCCTATCGGTCGTCAGCTACGACGACGACGATCTGAAAGATGCAGGCATCTGGAGCCTGAAGCAAAAGGGATCCGTCACGCTGCGCTCCGGCACCGAAGGCGTCAAGCTGGACCCTCGACTAAGTCTGAAGAAAGGCGACAGCCTGATATCGAAAAAATACGCCTCCTGCTTTTTCGGCACGGATTTAGTGCCGCGATTGAACACCTACCGTATCGATACGTTGATTATCGCCGGTTGCACGACAAGCGGATGTGTTCGCGCCACCGCGGTGGATGCGTTGCAAAACGGCTTTCGCCCGATGGTCGTGCGCGAAGCCGTCGGCGACCGCTCGCAACGGGCGCACGAGCAGAGTCTATTCGATCTGCAGGCAAAATATGCCGATGTCGTCCCCCTTGACGAGACGCTTAGCTATCTCGCTTCAATCGGACACAACCGACGTGGGGAACGGCAATGACAGTAACGCCTCCGGAGCATGACCGTTTTCCCTATTCGCCGATCATCGATCGGCCGCCACTGCGCTGGCCTAACGGCGCGCGCGTCGCGGTTTGGGTTATTCCCAACGTCGAGCATTTCCTCTTCGACCGCCCCGGTACGCCGCTGACATCATCGACGCCTACAAGCGCCAAATGAAATAGATAATTAGAGGCGATCCGCAATCGCGGCGCCGAGATCGCCGCGTTTTGGCAACTTATCCAATAAAAAAACCGGATAGCGATGTTGCTGTCCAGGCCAGTTGGCCTTCCGGCCTCCAGGACGTGAGTGGCATTAATCGCCTGGAGGTTCCTTCGGCGGAGGTTTTTCGGCAGGGACGGCCAAAGCCTTGACGAAAATCACGGTGGATACGTAACTGCCCGCCACTATCGTCATTTCGACGATCTCCCGTGGCGAAAAATGCTGTCGCAACGTCGCGAACAGCTTAGGTCCGACCGGTAGCTGCTGCGCGGCAGCCTCGCAAAACTCGATCGCCGCTTTTTCCCGTGGCGTGAAGGCATCACTGTGGCACCAATGGGCTAGCGCCTCCAACTGCACCTCCGTACTACCGTTCGCTCGCGCGAGAGTAACGTGTCGATGCCAGACGTAGTCGCAAGCGAAAAGTTGGGCAATTCGCAGGATGATTATCTCAGCGAGGGAGCGGGGCAACGTGGTATCGCGGCGCAGCGCCAACGCTAGCTCGCCAGACGCTTTCATCAGCGTTGGCGCATGCGCCATCATCCGATGCAGATTGAGAATGCCGCTTCCCCCAGCGAATCCGTTGAATTGGTCTCGAACCGATTGGTCTTGGGGGTCGTCGACCAGCGGTAAGCTTTGCGACGAGAGAATGGTTCCTGTCACGGGATCACCAAAAGCTTGCCGCTGGTCGCGCGGGATTCGATGGCGCGATGTGCTGCGGCGGCCGCTTCAAGCGGGAAGGTCTTGTAGATTTTCTGTTGCAATCGGCCCTGCAACAACCACGCGAATAGCTCGTCGGTTCGTGCCGTCAGCTCGCGGCGGTCGGCAATATAATGATCAAGGCCGGTGCGCGTCAGATAGAGCGAGCTGCGGAACAACAATTCGCGCGGATCAATCGGCGGCACAAGCCCGCTGGCCTCGCCGTAAAGGACGAGCATGCCGCGCGGGCGCAAGGAGTCCAAGCTGCGCAAGTAGGTGTCCAGTCCGACTGCGTCGTACACTACGTCCACGCCCCGGCCGCTGGTGATCCGCCGCGCGGCGACGGCGAAATTCTCTTCCGCATAGATGACCACGTGATCCGCGCCGGCCTCGTAGGCGATCTTAGCTTTGGCCGGCGTCGATACCGCGCCGATTACCTCAGCGCCCAGCAGTTTGGCGATCTGACACAACAAAATGCCGCAGCCGCCCGCGGCAGAATGAACCAAACAGCGTGACCCGGGCCCGAGCGGGAAGGTCGAGGTGGCGAGGTAGTGCGCGGTGAGGCCTTGGAAAAGCACCGCGGCCGCGTCTTCGAAGCCAATCCGATCGGGCAGCCGAACGGTCCGCTCGGCGGCCACCAAAGCATGGGTGGCGTACGAGCCGGCGGCGAAGATGAAAGCGACCCGGTCACCGACGCCGAAATCGCCGCCGCCAGCACCAACTGCGTCCACGACTCCGGCGCCTTCCAGGCCGAGCGTCAACGGGAGGTCACGTTTATACAGACCGCTACGCAGCTGCGTGTCGAACAGATTGACGCCAGCAGCTTTCACCTTAACGAGAAGCTGACCGTTGCCCGGCACCGGGAGCGGTAAGTCCTCAAGTACGAGCGCCTCCGGACCGCCGTGGCCGTGAATGCGGATCGCTCTCATCTCGCGCTCCAATCACTACTTCAGTGCGATTGGCTGCGCAGCGTAAAATCCACCGCCACCGGCGTCGCCTTGAAATAGGCCTCTCGAAACGCCGCCACATCGGGGAACGTGTTGCGGTCGATCTCGCGGCGGACGAGCTGCACGCGCAAAGGATTAACATCGAACGGGAACGGATCGACCGCGATCGTCGTGGCTTCGACGGTTTTGACCGTCAAGCGAACCGGCGGCGATTTGCCGTCATAGGAGGTCGGGACCGGCTCGATGTAATCGTCGACGATATCTTTGTTGCACAAGAACAGCGAGATGAAATCAAACGCTTGCAAGAGCTGATAGTTGGTCCAGAACTCGGCTTCGTCGAAGGTGAGCAACTGCTTGGCCTGCGCCTCCTCGTTGCGGGCGAGAAAGTCTTCGTTGTCTTCCGGCAAATTTTGCGTGTTGAAGAATTTCGGATGCTCGATTTTGTGGTACCTGCCGCGTTGTAACCCAGTACGATGCTTGCTTACGAGAAGACCCGAATACGGGTCGATCCGCGTCATCCAGTCGATCGCCCATTCGAAGGCGCGGCGCTGTGGCTTTCCCCAAGTGACCTGAAGGAAGTTAAGCGGCTTGCCGGTGTCGGCCGCGATCGATGGGCTCGCCTCGTAATCATACCAACCGCTGTCATGAAACATGGCGGCGCGCACGACCGCCTCATGCGGCTGGGGACGAGCGAAATCTTTGTTACCCCAATGCGCCGCACACTGGCCGGAAAGCTTGGCATGATCGGTCTGGCCGATGAGGATGAGGGCGCCGTCTGGTCGCTCGCGCACAATCATGGTTTGGACCGGCCGATGAAGCCGAAATGGCAGCCCGAACTAAGCATTTACTTTCCTTCATGATCTGGACCCGCCAGAATACGAACTTATTGTCTAGGCAACCATTGTCAAGACGAGCCATCTCCTTCACTCCCGACCGTGACGAACGAGAACGTGCGAGATAACGAAGCGAGAGACAAACTCAACTAGGTAGATATGAAATGACGGCCAACGCTCGACGAGCGCACGGCAAGGTTCTTATGGTTGGAAGAAAGCCCTAGAAAATTGTCTTGGAAGTCCGCTGTGCGTCATTTGCGTCGTGGGCAGAGGTCGCCAATGTCCGCTTCTGTTTCTCAATAGCTACCGTGCCGCTGCATCGAGGGAAGAGTTGTAGCGCGATAAAACCTGCAAAGAATTCGCGACGCTTCGATTCCCTTTTTGGGAATAAAATCTTGCGAAATGGTGCGGTCGCCGAGAATGCCTTCATGCACCCAGGGGAAATGTGTGTCGTCGAGCGTAGCCATAACCATGCGGGTCGAACTCGTCCGCATGGGCTCGCTTTCGGTCAGGCGAAGCTTGCGAAACGACGGATCATCGAATTCCGGGAAATCGGGAATGCCGTTGCTCGATGTCTGCTCGAGGTTGACCCACACAAGACCGTACCGTTCGAGCGCTCGATAGCTTGGTAGATTAGCCGACGCTGGAATTGAGCGCCCTTCGGTCAGCTGAGGAATACGCAGGCAGCGGCCCGATGATCCAAATGTCCAGCCATGATAAGGGCATTGCAGGCCGGCTTCGGCGCAGACCCGAACGATCGTGCCAAGCGAAAGCTGGGCTTGAAAGTGACGGCAAGTATCGGGCAGCACCACCAGCTCGTCACGCTACCACAAGGCGCCGTCCCAAAAGCTTCACCGCTATCGGACGTGCATCGCCGAGCACGCGCTTTCGACAACGGGATGCCAAAATGGCTGCATGCCTGCACGGAAAGCCATAATCGCTTCGATGCTCGGGACATCTTCCGAATGGACGAATTGCGATTGAGCTAGCATCTGGTCCTCCCTTCGTTGGCCGCTTTATTGATTCGTCGGGAATTGCGCGCCGGTCGAAAGGCTGCGGG
>Ga0335074_10017313_pt1 | contig 10162 bp, 8 predicted proteins | sample Lox_Sample_23_FD_206715 | JGI IMG/M metagenome (GOLD analysis project Ga0335074, IMG submission 206715) | Soil microbial communities from Loxahatchee National Wildlife Refuge, Florida, United States - Lox_Sample_2.3 | ecosystem: Environmental > Terrestrial > Soil > Wetlands | place: USA: Florida...
ATTTCGTTGAGCTCGCCGAGGGCTCACGCGAGTGGACCGACCCGCGGACCCGCCAGGCCACCACGGGCAAGCTCTACGACGGCACCGTCTTCCACCGCGTGATCCCCCAGTTCATGATCCAGGGCGGGGACCCGCTCGGCACGGGGACCGGCGGCCCGGGCTACAAGTTCGCCGACGAGATCCATCCCGACCTCAGGTTCGACCGGCCGTACCTGCTGGCCATGGCGAATGCCGGCCCGGGCACCAACGGCTCGCAGTTCTTCATCACGGTCGTGCCAACGCCCCACCTGAACGGCAAGCACACGATCTTCGGTGAGGTCATCGACGGCGCTGACGTCGTCGACCGGATCAGCAAGGTGCAGACCGGCCGGAACGATCGCCCGGTGCAGGACGTGGTGCTCGAATCGGTCTCGATCGAGGGGCCGTCCGGCGCCGGGGAAACAGCGGGATAGGGGACTGGCGGTGGCCACCCCTCCAGGCTCGCCAGCGGACCAGGGCACGAGCGTACCTACCTGCTACCGGCATCCGGGCAGGGAGACATACGTGTCCTGTGTCCGGTGCGGCCGGCCCGCCTGCCCGGACTGCCTGCGGTCCGCGGCTGTCGGCCAGCAGTGCGTCGATTGCGTGCGGGAGGGGAACCGTGGCGCCCGCGGTCCAGGCGCGGTGTTCGGCGGTCGGCCGGCCGCCGGCGCCGCGGTCACCTGGGCCCTGGTCGCCATCAACGTGCTGCTCTACCTCGTGGAACTGGCACACCCGAGCATCGCGAACGACTGGGCGATGCTCGGGCGGGCCGAGATCGTGCCCGGGGGCCCGCTGCAGGGCGTGTCTCAGGGGCAGTGGTACCGCCTGCTCACCTCCGCGTTCCTGCCGCCGCCCGGCCTGAGCGGCCTCGGCCCGCTGGACATCGCGTTCAACATGTGGGCGCTGATCCTCGTCGGCCCGGCGCTCGAGCGGCTGCTCGGCCATATGCGCTATCTCACCGTCTACCTGGTCAGCGCCATCGGCGGCTCGGTGATGTTCTACCTGATCGGCCCAGCGAACGTGGAGGCGCTCGGCGCCTCGGGTGCGATCTTCGGCCTGTTCGGCGCCTGGTTCGTGGTGGCGAGGCGGCTGCGCCTGGACAGCAGGTGGATCGTCACCGTCGTGGTGCTGAACCTGGTGATCGGCTTTGTGGTGCCGGGCATCGCCTGGCAGGCACACGTGGGCGGGATCCTGGCCGGCGGGCTGCTGACCGCCGCGTACGCCTACGCTCCGCGCACCAACCGGGCGCTCATCCAGGGCGGTGCGACCATCGCGGTGCTGGCGATCCTGGTCCTGGCGCTCCTCGCGCGCAACCACGAACTCGCCGCGACGGCGCTCAGCTAACCCGCCGGCAGGCTTATGCACAGCCTGTGGATGACGGTGTGTACCGAATCACCGCGATGTGATTCGGCGCGTCAGCGCCACTTGGTGGACAGCCCCACCCCGGCGATGATGAAACCGAAACCGAGGACCAGGTTCCAGTCACCGAGCGCGCTCTGCAACGGCGTGCTGCCCCCGGTGATGTAGAACAGCGCGATCCAGACCAGACCCAGCAGCAGGCAGCCCAGCATGGCCGGGACCAGCCAGCGCGGGCTGGCCTTGGACTTGGATGTCCTCGGCGGCGGTGTGTAGACCGCCTTCGTTCTAACGCGTGACTTGGGCACTTCGGAAGCCTCCTGGGGAAATTCTAAAGCCTGGATTCGCCGAGGCGCTCGGGCTGGGCGACGGCGAAGTTGACGGGGACGGGGACGGTGAGGGGCTCGGCGACGACGTCTGCTGGGCCGCCACGAAGATCGTCACCGTGGAGCCCGTCGGCTGCGTGCCGCTGCTCGGGTTCTGCTCGAACACGTTCCCCGGCGTCGACCCGGCCGGTCCCTGGACGGTCTTGGTTACGACGTTGAATCCGGCCCCGGACAGGATCTGCTGAGCCGTGGCCACCGGGTCGCCAACCACCGACGGCACCTGGGTGCCGCCACCGGAGACGTAGATCGTGATCAGGGCGCCCTTGCTCACCTGGGTGCCGGCCTTCGGGCTCTGGCTGACCACCTGGCCCTGCGGGGCTGTGGAGTTCGGCTGCGATTTCTCGCTCACCTGGAAGCCTGCGTTCTCCAGCTGGCTCGTGGCCGCGTTCTCGTTCTCGCCGACCACGTGCGGCACCTTCACCAAAGCAGGGCCGGCCGACACGAACAGCTTGACGGTGGAGTTCTTGGCCAGCTTGGTGCCGAACGGCGGGCTGGTGCTGATCACGTCGCCCTTGTGCACGCTGCTCGAGGCCTTGTCCACGACCGAAGGCACGAGGCCCGCCTGCACGATCTCCTTCTGGGCCTGCGCCTGGGTTTCGCCGACGACGTTCGGCACCGCGATGTTGCCACCGCTGCTCGAGACGTAGTTCAAGCCCCAGATCAGCCCCGCGATGACGATCAAGGCGGCAGCCACGACGGCCACGATCCACGGCCACTTCTTCCTGCCGCCGGGCCGGTCATCATCTGGCCCGTAGTCATAGGGCGGGATCGCCCCGGTCGCCCCGGCCATCTGGGTCTGCTGCCCCATCCGCCGGGTGCCCTGGTACGAGTCGAACCGGGTCGGCGCGGCGACCGGCATGCCCTGAAGCGCGCGCTGGATGTCGTTGCGCATCTCCCCGGCCGACTGGTAGCGGTCCCCGGGGTCCTTGGCCATCGCCTTGAGCACGATCGAGTCTGCCCACGGCGGGATCTCGGGGTCCACGCGCGACGGCGGGATCGGGTTCTCCCGCACGTGCTGGTAGGCGATCGCCACCGGCGAGTCGCCGGTGAACGGCGGCCGGCCCGTCAGCAGCTCGTAGAGCAGGCAGCCGGTGGAGTACAGATCGCTGCGGGCATCCACCCGCTCGCCCCGGGCCTGCTCCGGCGACAGGTACTGCGCGGTGCCGATGACCTGCGCCGTCTGCGTCATCGTGGCCTGCGCGTCGCTGACCGCCCTGGCGATGCCGAAGTCCATCACCTTGACGTCGCCGGTCCTGGTCAGCATCACGTTGCCGGGCTTGATGTCCCGGTGCACGATGCCGTTGCGGTGGCTGTAGTCCAGCGCGCGCAGCACCCCGTCGGTGATCTCGAGCGCCCGCTCCGGCAGCAGCCGCCGGTCGTCTCGCAGCAGGTCCCGGAGGGTCCTGCCGTCGACATACTCCATCACGATGTAGGGAACCGGGGTGTGGCCGACCATATCCTCCCCGGTGTCGTAGACCGCCACGATGCTCGGGTGGTTGAGCGACGCGGCGGACTGGGCCTCGCGGCGGAACCTGGCCTGGAAGGTCTGGTCGCGCGCCAGGTCGTCGCGGAGCGTCTTCACCGCGACGATGCGATCGAGACGGATGTCGCGGGCACGGTAGACCTCGGCCATGCCGCCGCGCCCGACGACCCCGTCGAGTTCGTACCGGCCGCCGAGGAGCCGCGGCTGAGTCATGTCTCGCACTTGCGTTACCGCCCTGCGTAGATTTCTGTCTGGGTCTGGCTGGGCAATGAACCCTTTTCGTCCGGCGATGTCGCGCTCAGGGTATGTGGCCAGTCATGGGGAGGATGAAAAGGGCTCATCAGTGCACCCCCAGGTAAGCTTCGATGATCTTGACAGCGATCGGGGCCGCGGCATCGGCGCCGAAGCCGCCGCCCTTGACGATGACCCCGACCGCTATCTGCGGGTTGCTGGCGGGCGCGTAGCAGGTGAACACGGCGTCGTCGAGGCCCGCCCCGCTGACGGTGTTCTCCGCCGTGCCGGTCTTGCCCGCGATGACCAGGCTGCCCACGGCGGGCGGCCCGGCGGTCTGGTACGCGGTGCCGTCGGGGTTCTGGGTCACCTGAACCATCATCGAACCAACGTCGCTGGCCACCTGCGAGGTGACCGCCTGAGACAGCACCGACGGGGTGGTGCTGGTGATCGTCGTCAGGTCCGGGGCCTGCACCGACTGCATCAGGTACGGCCTCATCAGCGTGCCATGGTTGGCGATCGCGGCGGCGTCCATGGCCTCCTGCAGCGCGGTCACCTGGTCGTCGAACTGGCCGATCGAGGACATCGCGGTGAACGACGGGTCGGTGATCTTCGGGATCACGCTCGGCGATACCGGCATGGGGATGGCCAGGCCCGAGTCGTTCCAGCCGAACTTGTTCGCGTAGCTCCGCAGCGTGGGCCCGCCGACCTTCATGCCGATGTTCGCGAACGCGGTGTTGCAGGACAGCAGGAAGGCCTGGATGACCTGGGGATGACCGCCGAAGCAGTCCTCATCGGCGTCGTTGTTGAGCAGGTTGCCGTTGGGCAGCCTGAGCGGCTGCGGGGCGGCGATCGTCGCCTGCGGGCCCGCCACCTTGCCGGTCGAGAACCCCGCTGAGCTGGTGATGATCTTGAACGAGGAGCCGGGCGGGTAGGTCTGGTTGATGGCCCGGTTCAGCAGCGGCTGCGACGGGTCGGCCAGCAGCCTCTTGTCGACCTTGTTGAGCTTCGTGCCGTCGAGCGTGGTGAGCAGGTTCGGGTTGTACGACGGGTCGGAGGCCATGGCCAGGATCGCGCCGGTACGCGGGTTGAGCGCGACGACCCCCGCCTGGTGCCCGCCGTCGCTCAGCAGCGCCTGGTACGCCGCCTTCTGTGCCTTGGGGCTGACCGTGAGGTTGACCGTGGCCCCCTGCTTGGCCTTGCCAGACAGCAGGCTGATCAGGTTCTGCACCTGCAGCCCGGGCGCCGTGCCGTTCAGGTACTTGCTGTAGGCGGCTTCCACCCCGGTCGAGCCGTAGATCGAGTCGTAGCCGGTGATCGGCGCGTACATGGCGCCGTCCGGGTAATGCCGCTGGTAGATGGTGTTGCCCGAGGTGCTGGTCTTGGTCGGGAGCGACTCGGCGATCGTCAGCGGCCCGCCGGTGCCGTCGGCGATGATCGAGCCGCGCTGGTACTGGAACTGCTGATCGAACGTGCGGGCATTGCCGGGCTTGTCGGCCAGGGTGCTGGACTCGAACGCCTGCACGTAGTTCACGTTGATCAGCAGCAGCACGAACATGACCAGACAGGCCAGGGACAGCCGGAACAGGGCGCGATTCATGCGGCGCGCACCACCTGCGTCATGCCCTCGTCCTGAATCGGCTGCGGGGCCGGCCGGCGGGCGGTGTCACTGACCCGCATCAGCAGCGCGACAAGGGCCCACGTGGTCAGCAGCGAGGAACCGCCCTGGGAAAGGAACGGCGTGGTGATGCCGGTCAGCGGGATCAGCCTGGTCACGCCCCCGACGATGATGAAGACCTGCAGCGCGATCGCGAACGCCAGGCCGCCGGCCAGCAGCTTGGAGAACGGGTCGCGGACCGCGACCGCCGCCCGCAGGCCGCGCTGCACCAGCAGCCCGAAGATCAGCAGCATGGCCATGAGGCCGGTCAGGCCCAGCTCCTCGCCGAACGCGGTCATGATGAAGTCGCTCTGCACCAGCGGGGTGAAGTACGGCTGGCCGTGCCCGAGCCCGGTGCCGAGGATGCCGCCGAAGCCCATCCCGTACAGCCCCTGCACCAGCTGGTACGAGGACACGCAGTGCGCCGCGGGGGTGGGGTTGCAGAAAACGTTGGCCGCCGTGAACGGGTGCAGCCACTCGGTGAACCGCGCGCCGACGTGGCTGAAGACCTTGCTGGCCGCGTACGCGCCGACCACGAACAGCAGGATGCCGATCAGCAGCCAGGAGGTGCGCTGGGTGGCAATGTACATCATCGCGACGAACATGCCGAAGAACAGCGCCGAGGTCCCGATGTCGCTCTCGAAGACCAGCAGCAGCAGGCTGACACCCCAGGCGATCAGCACCGGGCCCAGGTCCCGGGCCCGGGGCAGGTCGATGCCCAGGAACCTGCGACCGGCCAGCGCCAGCACGTCACGCTTGGCGACCAGGTACCCGGCGAAGAACACGGCGAGTGCGAGCTCGGCGAACTGCTCCGGCTGGATCGTGAAGCCGCCGATGCCGATCTGGATCTTGGCACCGGTGCCGGGGACCTCCGCATTCGGCATACCGGGAACTGCCGGGAGGGCGAGCAGGATCAGGCCGACCGCGCCGAGCGTGTAGGTGTAGCGCTGCAGCACCCGCACCTCGCGGATGAAGAACAGCACCGCGATGAACGCGGCGACGCCGAGCGCACTGAACATCACTTGCGAGGCCGTGGTCGACGGGCTGATCGTGCTGATCTGATTTCCGGGGTTGCCGTTCCGCCCCGATTCCTGCAGCCGGTAGATCATCACGATGCCGAGGCCGTTGAGCAGCGCGGCCAGCGGGAGCATCAGCGGGTCAGCCCACGGCGCGAGCCACCTGACGGCGAAGTGCGCGACGAGCACGATCGCGGTGAACGCGAGCCCATACTCTGCCAGGCCAGCGGGGATCTTCCCGTTCAAGCCGAACCCGACATTGGCGTATGCGAACAGCACAACGGCAACGGCGAACGCGAGCATGAGCAGCTCGGTCCGGCGCCGGCCACGCGGCAACGCCACGGCCGCCCCGGCAGACGGCCGCGCTGCGGGCTGGCTCGAGATAGCCGTCACCCGGCCGTCCCTTGCGGGGTGCAGCCCTTGGGCGTCGCCGGCGCCGGCTTGTACGGCGGCGTCGTGGTCACGGTCTTCTTGCCGACCTTCTTGGTCACCGGCTTGGGCTTGTGCGCCAGCCAGTTGGCGTAGGCGCTGTAGTAGGTGTTGCAGGTGATCGTCTGACGGATGCTGGCCACGGTCTTCCGTGCAACGGTCAGGCTGCCCGGGGCCGTCGCGCTCACGACCGCCGGCTTGTCGTTAGCCGGGACCTGGGACAGCGAGATGCCGGTCCTGGAATACACGCTGGACAGGCTCATCCCGAGCACCTTCTGGTTGACCCCGCGGTAGATGATCACCTGCTTGCCGTCGGTGCCGACGTAGTACTGACTCTGGGTGTATCGCCATCCGGCGTAGCCGCCGCCGACGATGACGATCACCAGGATGATCAGGATCGTGGTGACGACCGGCCAGCGCCGCCGCGGCGCCCGGTGGCCGACGGCGTCCGAGACGTCTTGCGCTTCCGGCTCGGCGCGGCGGACGGGCTGGCCGTCCGCCGCCGGCGCGACGGGCCTGGCGACCGCCGTGATGCCGGTGGCCGGTGACCCGCCGTGGGTCAGCAGGTGGGCGCGCCCAGCCGGGCTGTCGATGCGCGGCCGGGGCTGGCTGTCGCCGTTCGAGACGGCGCCGACCACCATGGAGGCCTGCTCGGTCAGCGGCTCGGCACCGCTGTCCACGACGTCGGCGACGATGCAGGTGATGTTGTCGGGGCCGCCGCCGTTGTTGGCGAGCCTGATGAACTCGCGCACGGCGTCGTTCCGGTCGGGTTCCGTCACCAGAATCTCGCGCAGCGTGGTCTCGCTGACCACGTCCGAGAGCCCGTCCGAGCACAGCAGGAATCTGTCCCCGGCCTTGGCCTCGATCAGCGACAGGTCGGGCTCGGCCTCGGTGCCGCTCTGCAGCGCGCGCATCACCAGGGACCGCTGCGGGTGGATGGCGGCCTGCGCCGGGCTGAGCCTGCCGTCGTCCACCAGCGACTGGACCAGCGTGTGATCGCGCGTGATCTGGCGGAATTCGCCGTCGCGGAGCTGGTAGGCGCGGGAGTCGCCGATATGGCAGATCGCGATCGTGCCCTTGGACCAGAGCAGGGCGGTCACCGTCGTGCCCATGCCCTCGACGGACGGGTCCTCGATGCTCATCTCGTGCAGCGTGTTGTTGGCCTGCGCCACCGCGGCGGCGAGCGCCTCGAGCATCTGGTCCTGGGGAAGTTCGGTGTCCAGGCGCGCGAGAGCGGCAATCGCTACCGAGCTGGCGACCTCGCCGGCCGCATGCCCGCCCATGCCGTCGGCGATCGCGAGCAGGTTCGGGCCCGCGTACGCCGAGTCCTCGTTTCCCTCACGGAGGAGCCCGACGTCTGAGCGGACCGCATAGCGGAGTGCAAGTGTCATCTGCGCAATTCCAGGACGGTCTTACCAATTCGGATCGGCACGCCGACAGGCACTGCAGTCGGCTGCGTCACCTTCTGACGGTCGAGGTAGGTGCCGTTCGTTGAGCCGAGGTCCTCGACAATCCACTGACCATCCTGGGGAAACAGCCGGGCATGCCGGGTCGAAGCGTAGTCATCATTCAGCACCAGTGTGGCATCATTCGCGCGGCCGATGGTGATCTGCTGATCAGTCAGGCCAAGGGTCGTGCCCGCCAGCGCACCCGCCGTGACGAGCAGCTGCTGCGGGGTCGCTCGCTGGGCCCGGGAACGCTGCGGGCGGGGGGGTTTGGCGGGCTGGGCCACCCGGGGGTGCGCCTGACGCTGCTGTTTGCGTGCCTGCCTGCGGGACGAAACCGAAGAGGCAGCGTTACCGAACAGGTCGGTGCGGACCACGCCCACCGCTGCGATCACGAACAGCCACAGGACCGCGAGAAACGCGAGCCTGATGAGCGTGAGCGTGAGCGCGGTCATCGGGTCATGCCTTTGCTGCCCTCTGCTGGTTGGTGGCTTCCGGGGCCGCCCTGTCCTGGAGGCTCCGTTCGCCGGTCGGGGTCGTACCGCGACCGGTGTGGTCGCGGCGTAAGGGGTCGTCAGTACACACCGTCCCTGCGGAAGACGAGGGTCGTCCGGCCCAGCGTGACTCGCGTGCCATCGGCCAGGGTCACGCGGCGCACCGGCTGGCCGTTGACGAAGGTGCCGTTGGTGGAGCCGAGGTCCACGAGCACGACCTCGTTGTCCTCGACGCGCAGCTCGGCGTGGTGGCGGGAGACACCGGGATCGACCAGGCGCAGGTCGCAGTCGGTGCCGCGGCCAAGAATGGTCAGCGGCGCGCTCAGCTCGTAGGTGCGCTGCGTGTTGCCGTCCGAGCCGGGTTCCGGCCCGGACACCAGCAGCCGCGGGTTCCCGGCGAACCCCCCGGCCGGGCGCGGAAGATCACTGGCGGGCCTGCGGATCTCGCCGTCCTCGACGGTGGTGCCGCGGATCACACCGGACCGGATCCGGAACGTTCCCGTGGTGAGGTCGGGCACGCCCTCGAAGCGCATCCGGACCGGGCCAACGAACGAGTAGCCCTGCTCACGTGCGTGCTCACGGGCGAGCGTCGAGAGCTCGATGCCGAGGCTGTCCGCGTAGACCTCGAGCCGCTCATTGTCCGTCTCGGCCAGTTCCACAACGAAGTCGTTGGGAACCAGGGTCCTGCCCTGCGCCACGATCGCGGCGCGGTCATCCATTTCGCGCTGCACGGCACTGGCGATCTCCACCGGCTGCAGCTCCGATTTGAACGCCCGCGCGAAGGCACCCTCGACCATCCCCTCGAGCCTGTTCTCAAAGCGCTGCAGAACTCCCATCGGGCACCCCCTCTCCCTCCTCGCGTCTGCTCGCATCCGATCGTATCGGCGCAACGGCATTGCTTGCGGACGTGCTAACCTGACTCACTGCCCAGGGCGGGTGGCGGAACGGCAGACGCGCACGGTTCAGGTCCGTGTGTCCGAGAGGACGTGAGGGTTCAAATCCCTCCTCGCCCACTTCGTTACTGCTTGCTCCTCCTGACCCCTTCCAGTTCGCTGGCCGCAGCTTAGGCGCACTGCGAGGTTCTTGCCACCGGACCGGTAATGACCCGGCATAACTGACCGGTTACAGCGGGGTGGCTGATCAGGAGGGACTGGCTCCGGCCGACTCGGCTCGCAGCGCGACTCCGGCCGCGACCAGGCCGATCCCGGCGATCTCCGCCGGGTTTGGCAGCTGATGCAGGACGATCACCCCGATGACGGTCGCGCTGGCCGGCAGCAACGACATGAGCAGCGCAAATGCCGCGCGCGGAAGCCTGGCCATCGCGAGCTGGTCGGTCACATACGGGATCACCGAGGAGCAGACGCCGACGCCGCAGCCCGCCCCCAGCAGGAACGGGTGGCTGAACGCGGCGGACGCGGCGGCTATCCCAGCCGGGCTGATCGCGACCGCGGCGATGAGCATGGCCGCCGCCAGCCGGTCGATGCCGGTGCTGCCGCCAGCGGCGGCGATCCGGTGCCCGAGCACGATGTACAGGGTGAACAGCGCGCAATTGGCGAACGAGAAGGCCAGGCCGATCGGCTGGCCGGTGACCTTGACCTCGCTGAGCAGCGCCACGCCCGCGACGGCCAGCGCCAGCGCCGCTGC
>Ga0335074_10017316_pt1 | contig 10162 bp, 7 predicted proteins | sample Lox_Sample_23_FD_206715 | JGI IMG/M metagenome (GOLD analysis project Ga0335074, IMG submission 206715) | Soil microbial communities from Loxahatchee National Wildlife Refuge, Florida, United States - Lox_Sample_2.3 | ecosystem: Environmental > Terrestrial > Soil > Wetlands | place: USA: Florida...
CCGCGTCGCGACCTGCGAGTCCGCGTTGGGCGGGGCGAACCCGCCGGATCCCTTCAGCGCGCCCGCCACCGGGCCGCCGACCACCCCGGCGACGATGACGAACGCGAGGACGACGAGCAGCGTGCGGCGTGGGCGCGCGCTGAGCGTGGCGGCGAGCGATCGGAGCATGCGGGCATTGTCCGAGCCGCGCGCGCCGCTGACAATCGCCCCCGGGATGTGTCTTGGCCCGGCGGCTACTCCCCGGGATGTACATCCCGGGCGCGGTCCGGGAGGCTTTGGGGCTCATGCCGGTATAGGCGGCATCAGGCCCAAAGACCCCTACTCCGGGATGCCGGGCACCAGTCGCTCGGCCAGCCGCCCCAGCTCAGCGCCGACCGCCCGGCGCTCCACCACCGGCGGGCACACCTCCAGCACCAGCGCGGCCAGCTCGCGCAGCGCCGCCGGCGCCTCGCGCCCCGTGCGGGCGAAGGACTGAGCCGCCAGCGCCGCCAGGCAGGTGAGCGAGCCGACCACGTACCCGCGCACCCGGTCGAAGCGGTTCCAGGCGTGAAACGACGGGGCGGGCACGTCGTTGTGGCCGAAGCCCGGCAGCGGCAGCAGCGACGGCACCGCCGCCGCCCGCGCCTCCTCGGCGTAGCCGCCGGCGACCATCTGCATCGTCCCCAGGGCCAGCGAGTCAAGCCCGGGCATCGCCTCCCGGCTCGTCTGGAGCCGCTGGAGCTGGTGCTGCGCGAGCTGGGCCAGGTCGGCCAGCGCGAACGTCAGGCCGTCGATGCAGGCCGGGGCGGCGCCGTTGTGAAAGCCGCCGTTGGAGACGATGTCGGCCAAACGGTCCCCGGACCCGAACAGGAACACCGGGTTGTCGCTGACCGCGGGCAGGGCGATCTCGGCCGCCTCGCGAGCCGCGGTCAGCGCGCGGTTGGCGTTGCCGAGCACCCGGGGCAGCACGCGGAAGCTGACCGGAGGCTGCGGGTGGGCGTCGGCGCCCGCCGGCGGCGCGGCGCCGGCGATGCCGGCCCGGATCGCCCGCAGCGCGGCGGTCTGCGCCGGGTCGCCCCACAGCGCATCGAGGCGGTCGTCGTAGATCGCCGGTGAGACGCCGTAGGCGGCCGCGGCCAGGCAGAACACCGCCGTCGCGACCGCCAGCGTGCGCTCGCTCGCCAGCGTCGCGTCGGCCAGCAGCGCCGGGGCGCACGGTGCTCCGTTGATCAGCGCCATCCCCTCCTTGATGCCGAGCTCCAGCTCCGCGGGCACGTCTCCGAACAGCCACCCCAGCGCCAGGATCTCCCCGGACCCGCCGTTGCCGAGCCGCGGCACCGGCGGCAGCTCGCGGCCGTCCAGGTGCGCGGCGACCAGCGCCACCAGCTCCGGCGTCACCCCGGCGTGCCCCTCCAGAAAGTTGGCCAGCCGCGTCAACACGAACCCGCGCACCACGCGGCGCGGGAATGCGTCGCCGAACGAGGTGGCGCTGTGCAGCCCGCGGGCGTAGCCGCGCTGCTCGGCCTCGGTCATCACCCGGTCCGAGCCGTCGCCGGCGTGGACGTTGACGCCGTACAGCTTGCGGCCGGGATCGGCCGCCACCAGCGCCAGGAACTCCCGGCGCCGGCGGGCGACCACCTCCAGCGCCGCCGGCGCGACCGCCACGTCCTCCCCGTCCCAGGCCACCCGGGCGAACGCCGCCAGGTCGATGTCGGCCCGGCGCCCCAGGGTGAGGGTCACGGCCCCACGCCGGCGCTGACCACCCCCGCGGACGCGCACGTCGCCAAGGCCAGTCCCAGGTCCTGCTCGGCGACCCCGGCCAGATCCGGATGGTCGAGGTCGATCTCGATCATCGACGGCGAACCGCCCAGGCCCAGGCCGGCCCGCCCCGTCGCCACGGTCCGTCCCCACAGGTCGCCGCCGGCCGCCGCCAGCAGCGCAGACCGCGTCTGCCCCTCCCGGCGCGCCAGCGTCTCCATCTCGCGCAGCTCCTCGAACGGGTCGATGCGGATCTGCTCGTCGGTGCCGATCGCCAGCCGGACCCCGGCGTCGCGGTAGCGCAGCCCCGGCAGGAAGCCGTCGCCGAGGTTGCCCTCGGTGGTGGGACAGGTGACCACAATCGACTCGGACGCCGCCAGCAGCTCGACGTCGCGCTCGGAGACGTGGATGGCGTGGATGACGCTGGTCCGCTCGCCGAGGAAGCCGGTACGCGCCAGTAGCTCGATCGGCGAGCAGCCGTGCTCCTCGCGGCACTCGGCAAGCTCGCGCCGCTGCTCGGAGGCGTGCACGTGGCGGACGAGGCCGTGCGCGTCGGCGTACGCGGCGATCGACGACAGCCACTCAGCCGGCACCGCCCGGACGCTGTGGGCGGCCACCCCCACCGAAACACCGGCGCGACCGGCGGCCCAGTCGCGCAGGGCGTCGATCCGCTCCAGGAACGCCTCCACCGAGGGGTCGCAGAAGCGGACCTGGCCGGGGTCCGGCGCCCGGCCCGGACCGCCCCGGTGGTAGGCGGCCGGCAGCAGCGTGATCTCCAGGCCACACCCCACCGCCGCCTCCGCCAGCGCGATCGCCATCGCGTTCGGCTCCGGGTACGGCGTCCCGTCGGGCTGGTGGTGGACGTAGTGGAACTCGCCGACCGCGCCGTAGCCGGCGGCGGCCATCTGCCCGTACACGCGCATCCCCACCTCGCGCATCGAGTCCGGGTCATGCATCGACGCCAGCCGGTACATCTCGGTGCGCCAGCTCCAGAAATCGTCGCCGGACTCCGACACCCGCTCGCCGATGCCGCGCAGGTCGAGCTGGAACGCGTGACTGTGGGCGTTGGCCATCGCCGGGATGCGCGCGGTCCTCATGACAGGCGGAGCCTCGCCGCCGCGGCCTCGTCGCGGACGTAGAACGGCTCTCCGCCGACGAACGCCACCTCCACCGGGTTGTGGCCGAACCGGTACGGGATCATCTCGGCCGGTCCGTCGAGCACCAGCACATCCGCACGCTTGCCCACCTCGATCGACCCCCGGTCGTGCTCCAGTCCCAGCACCCAGGCCCCGTTCAGGGTTGCCGCTCCCAGCGTCTCCAGCACCGACAGCCCGTACAGCCTCGCCGCCAGCCCCAGCACCACCGGCATCGACGTGACCGGCGCGGTCCCGGGGTTGAAGTCGGTGGCGAGCACGACGATCGCCCCCGCCTCCACCAGCTCACGCGCCGGGGCGCGGTGCTCGGCGCCCAGGAACTCGGCCGCCGGGAGCAGCACCGCGGCGCACGGCGCCGCCGCCAGCGGCGCGATGTCCTCCCGGTGCAGCGTTGACAGATGGTCGACCGACCGGGCGCCCGCCTCCAGTGCCACCGGGACCGACCGCAGGCCGCCGAACTGCTCCACGTGGGTGCGCAGCGCCAGCCCGGCCGCCGCCGCCAGCTCGCCCATCCTGGCCAGGTGCTCGTTGGAGAACGCGATCGACTCGACGAAGATGTCCAGCGCGGTCACGCTTCCGGCCGAGAGCACCTCCGGCATCATCGCGGCGACGACATCCATCCACTCGTCGGCGCTGTACCCGTCCGGGACGGCGTGGGCGAGCAGGGCCGTGGACACGGTCGTCTGGCGCACCTGGATCTCCAGCTCCCGCGCCAGCACGAGTGCCCTCATCTCGGCCTCCCGGGACAGGCCATAGCCGGACTTGCACTCAAACGTCGTGGTCCCGCTCGTCAGCATCTCAGCGGCGAGCTCCGCCGACTGGGCCAGTACGGCGTCGTCGGAGCTCTCGGCCAGCGCCCGGGCCGAGGCCCGGATCCCGCCCCCGCCGCCAGCGATCTCCTGATACGGAACGCCGCCCAGCTTCTGCTGGTATTCCCCGGGGCGCCAGCCGGCGAACGGCAGGTGGGTATGGCAGTCGACGAACCCCGGCACGACCGCGCAGCCGCGGGCGTCGACGATCAACTCAGCCAGCGGATCGGCCTCCAGAGCGGTGATCACGCCGTCGCGGGCCGCCAGCGAGCCGGGCGCCAGCGTCTGGGCGCCGAGCTCGGATCCCCGGAGATGCTTGAGCCCGGTGGCGGGCGGCCGGAGGATCTGCGCGGCGCCCTCAATGGAGAGCGTCGGAGGCCCGCTCACCGTGAGTCCGGCTCGGGATCCAGCATCGGCATCTTGATCCCGTGCGCCTCCGCCGTGGCCAGCGCCTCGTCGTAGCCGGCGTCGGCATGGCGCACGACGCCCAGACCCGGGTCGGCGGTCAGGCACCGCCGCACCCGCTCGCCCGCCTCCGGGGTCCCGTCGGCCACCGTCACCTGGCCGGCGTGGATCGACTTGCCCATCCCCACGCCACCGCCATGATGGATCGACACCCAGCTGGCGCCGCAGGCGGTCATCAGCATCGCGTTGAGCAGCGGCCAGTCGGCGACCGCGTCGGAGCCATCGCGCATCGCCTCGGTCTCGCGCTCCGGCGAGGCGACCGAACCGGTGTCGAGGTGGTCGCGACCGATCACGATCGGCCCCTTGAGCTCGCCGCTGGCCACCATCTCGTTGAAGCGCACGCCGGCCTGGTCGCGCTCGCCGTAGCCGAGCCAGCAGATCCGGGCCGGCAGTCCCTGGAAGTGGACGCGCTCGGAGGCCAGCGAGATCCACCGCGCGATGTGCTCCTGGTCGCCAAACAGCTCCAGGATCGCCCGGTCGGTGGCCGCGATGTCGGCCGGGTCGCCGGACAGCGCCACCCACCGGAACGGGCCCTTGCCCTCGCAGAACAGCGGGCGGATGTAGGCGGGGACGAACCCGGGGTAGGAGAAGGCGTCGCGGTCGCCGTGCTCCTTCGCCAGCCCCCGCAGGGCGTTGCCGTAGTCAAACGCCTCGGCCCCGGACTCCTGGAGCGCGCGGATCGCGCTCACGTGCGCCACCGCGCTCTCCCCCACCCGCCGGATGTACTCGTCCGGGTCTGACCGGCGCAGCGCCTCGGCCTGCTCCAGCGTCAGCCCCATCGGGATGTAGCCGTTGAGCGGATCGTGGGCGCTCGTCTGGTCGGTCACCACATCGACCTCCACCCCGCGGCGGACCAGCTCCGGCAGGATCTCGGCGGCGTTGCCGGCCAGGCCGATCGACAGCGACCGGCCCTCGGTCCGCGCCCGCTCCAGCCGGGCCAGGGCGTCGTCGAGGTCGGCGGCGCGCTCGTCGAGATAGCCGGTCTCGATCCGGCGCTCGATCCGCTGCAGGTCAACCTCCACGCACAGCGCCAGGCCGTCGAGCATCGTGATCGCCAGCGGCTGGGCGCCGCCCATCCCGCCCAGCCCGGCGGTGACGACCAGCCGCCCGCGCAGCGTCCCGTCAAACCGCTTGCGGGCCGCCGCCGCGAACGTCTCATACGTCCCCTGCAGGATCCCCTGGCTGCCGATGTAGATCCAGGACCCGGCGGTCATCTGCCCGTACATCATCAGCCCGGCCGCGTCGAGCTCGCGGAATTTGTCCCAGGTCGCCCACTGGGGCACCAGGTTGGAGTTGGCGATCAGGACGCGGGGGGCGTCCGGATGGGTCTCGAACACCGCCACCGGCTTGCCGGACTGGACGAGCAGCGTCTCCGAGCCACCCAGCCGCCGCAGCTCGCGCTCGATCGTGTGGTACGCGGACCAGTTGCGCGCCGCCTTGCCGATGCCGCCGTAGACGACGAGCTCGGACGGCTTCTCGGCCACGTCCGGATGCAGGTTGTTGTGGAGCATCCGCAGCGCCGCCTCCTGCTGCCAGCCCCGGCACTCGATGTCCTTCACGCTCCCGGTGGTCATGCGCGCACGCTACCGCAGTGCCTACCGGTACGGCAGCGTGGTGCCCCGCCCCAACTGGCGCGCCTTGGCCAGCATCGTCGCGCCGAGGGCGACGTCGGTGATCGACAGGCCCCGGTGCCAGAACAGGATCCGCTCGGCGTCGCGCTCGCGGCCCGGACGCGCCCCGCACACGATCTGGCCGAGCTCGGCGTGGAGGTTGTCCTCGCTCAGGCGGCCGGAGTCGACGTGGGCGCGCAGCGCCCCCAGCGGCCCGGCCCCGGCCTGCCCCCAGTCGTCGACGACGATCTTGTCCATCACGTCGGTGAGGTCGAGGGCGACGGCGCTCACCGTCCCGTACGGGATGACGACCGCGCCCGGCTTCACCCAGGCGGTGGCGAGCAGCGGCTCGGGCGTCGTCAGCCGGCTGGCCTCCACCATCACGTCGGCATCACGCAGGCACTCCTCCCAGCTGTCGACGGCGCGGACGGCGACCGCACCGGAGAGATCCCGCCGGAGCCGCTCCGCGAAGTCAGTGCGACTCTCCGGCCGGCGAGAGTGCACCCGGACCTCGTCGAGCGACGGGAGCACGTGGCAGAGGAGGCGCACGTTCCAATAGGCCGTGCCGCGGGCGCCGATGTGCCCCAGCACCCGCGCGTCGCGCCGGGCCAGATGCTCGGCGCCGATCGCGGTCACCGCCCCGGTCCGCATCTCGGTGATCGCGGTGGCGTCGAGGATCGCCTGCGGCACCCCGGTGGCCGGGTCCATCAGCAGCAGGAGCGCCAGCTCCGACGGCAGCCCCAGCCGGTGGTTGTCCACGTAGTCGCCGACCACCTTGACCCCGGCAAGCGCCGGCACCGCGCCCCGCAGGACGTTGAAGTGGCCGGTGGCGCCACGCGGGAACAGGTGGGTGCGCGGCTCGATCACGGTCTCGCCTCGCCCCTGGGCGCCCAGGACGCCGCGGATCGCGCCCAGGATCTCGTCGTCGGTCAGCGTCAGCGCCTCCACGTCGGCCCCGCTGAGGTAGGTGAGCTCCATCACGCCCGGATGGCCTCGCGCACCCGGGTCGCCAGGTGACCGCTCGCCAGCGCCTCCCGGCTCAACCGCTCGACGTCAGGTCCCAGCGGCCGGTCCTCGCCGAGCGCGTCCACGTGCTCGCGCACAGCCGCGAACGCGGCGGCGGTGCCGTCGCCCAGCCTCCCGGGGGCGGCGAGCGTCACCGCCTGGGCGGCGACCACCAGCTCCACCGCGATCAACCGCCGGAGGCGCGCCAGCTGGTCGCGGACGCGCAGCGCCGCCTGCACTGCCCCGGTGGAATCGTCCTCCACGCCGTCGGCGCCGACCGTCGGATGGACCGCGAGCGGCGCTGCCGCGTGGCGGATCTCGATCACCAGCGCGTCGGCGGTCTTGCTCAGCGGCGCCATCCCGGAGCGCGTCGCCCCCTCGGCCGACAGGTTGGCGGCCAGGCCGCTCAGCCGCGCTGTCTTCAGCCGGGCCTGGCGCTCGGCGATGGGCGCGGCCACCTGGGCGAGCGCGATCGCCACCGCGTCGAGCGCCAGCGCGAGCGCCGGGACATGGAAGTTGCCGTTGCTCAGGATCTCGTCGTCCTCGACGAGCACCAACGGGTTGTCGGCGGCTCCGGTGAGCTCGGCGGCGACCGCGCCGGAGAGCAGGTCGAGCGCGACCCGGAGCGCGCCGTGGATCTGGCTGGCGCAGCGGAAGCTCAGGGGATCCTGGAGGCGGCGGGCGGCGCCGGGCTCGGTCAGCTCGCCACCCGCCAGCAGCGCCCGCAGCCCGTCCGCCGCCCACGCCTGGCCGGGCGCCGGCCGGGCCGCGACCACGCGCGGGTCCAGCGGGGTGAGGTTGGCGCGAAAGCCCTCCATCGACAGCGCCGCCGCGATCTGGACCGCCTCCAGGCAGCTCTCGGCGTCGACGAGCGCCAGGGCCGCCGCGCCCACCGAGACCGCCGAGCTGGAGCAGATGGCCAGGCCGTCCTTGGGACCGAGGGTGACCGGCCCCAACCCGGCCCGGGCCAGCGCTTCGGCGGAAGGCATCACGACGCCGCCCAGCTCCGCTTCGCCTTCGCCGATCAGGGTGAGGCCGACGTGGGCGAGCAGGCACAGGTCGGATGCGCCGACCGAGCCGCTGGCCGGGATGACCGGATGCACCCCGGCGTTGAGAAGCCCCGCCAGCCCGTCGGCGATCGCCACCCCGGCCCCCGCACCGCCGGCGCACAGCCCGTTGAGCCGGACCGCGATCGCTGCCCGGGTCAGCTCGGCGGTCAGCGGTTCCCCCACCGCCATCGCCCGCCCGCGCACCGTGGCGAGCGAGAACGCCACCAGCTCGTCCTCCTCCAGGCGCTGGACCACGCGTGACCCCAGCCCCGTGGTCACGCCGTAGACGGGGGCGCCCGCCTCCGCCGCCTCCTGCACGACGCGGGCCGCGGCCTGCATCCGCTCCCGGGCGCCGGCACCGATCGCCACCGGTGCTCCGTCGCGCGCGATGGCCACCAGCGCCGCCGGGCTCAGATCGCGCCCGGTGATCGGCACGGTGCCATCCATCGCGCCGACGTTATCGTGCGCCGCGATGACGCCACCATCCCCAGCTGACAGCGATCCGGCGCCGGAGGTCCTGGAGCGGCCCCCGGTCGTCCTCGACGGCTCCTCGCTGACACCGGACGGCGTCGCGGCGATCGCCCGCGACGGCGCCGTGGCGCAGCTGGCCCCGGAGGCCCGGCGCAGTAATACGCGCGCGCGGGAGGCGATCGCCGCGCTCCTGGCCCGCGGCGACGATCTGTACGGGGTGACGACGGGTGTCGGCGCGCTGCGCGAATACCGCGTCCCCGAGGCCGACCGGGAGCGTTACTCCGTACAGCTGCTGCGCAGCCACGCCTGCGGGGCCGGGCGCCCGCTGCCCGTGTCGGTGGTCCGCGCGGCGATGGCCACGCGGGCCAATCAGATCGGCGACGGCGGCGCCGGCGTGGCCGACGAGCTTCTCGATGCGCTCGTGGGCGCGCTCAACGCCGGGCTGACGCCGTTCACCCGGGAGCTCGGCTCGCTCGGCACCGGCGACCTGACCAACCTCGCCGACATCGCCCTGGCGCTGCTGGGCGACGGCCGGTTCTGGCGCGGCGACGACCTGATCGACGCCGCCACCGGACTGGCCGACGCCGGACTGGAGCCCGCGCGGCTCGGCCCGCGCGATGGGCTGGCGTTCATGAGCTCCAACGCGGTCAGCATCGGCAACGCCGCGCTGCTCGTCGTCGATGCCCGTCGGCTCCTCGACGCCTGGCTCTCGGTCGCCGCGCTCTCGTTCGAGGCCGCCGCCGCCGATCCGGTGGCGCTGGATCCCCGCATCCACTCCTCGCGCCACCGGCCGGGGCAGGCCGCGGTGGCGGCACGCATGCGGGACCTGCTGGGGGGCCGCGAGGAGCGCGCCCGCCGGCCGGGCCCGCTGGGGATGGTCCAGGATCCGTACCCGTTCCGGGCCCAGCCCCAGGTCGACGGGACCGTCCACGACGCGCTGGGCGCGCTCGAGGAGACCGTGGTCCACGAGCTCAACTTCGCCGGCGAGAACGCGCTGATCGTGCCCGGCGAGGACGTGGCGCTGCCCAACGGCAACCCGCATGCAGCGCCGCTCGCCAACGCGGTCGATGGGCTGCGCACGGCGCTGGCCTCGTCGGCGGCGCTGATCGCCGCCCGGGTGAGCACCCTGCTGGACGCCGGGCTCACCGGTCTGCCGCCGTTCCTCGCCCGGCACCCGGGTCCCGAGTCCGGCGCGCTGGTGCTCGAGTACACGGCCCACGCCGCGGTCGCCGAGGTGCGTTCGCTGGTGACGCCGGTGGCCGCGCAGACGGTGTCGGTGTCACGTGGGGTCGAGTCGCACTCCAGCCTGGCGCCGATCGCGGCGCGCCGCGCCCACCAGACGCTCGAGGCGCTCCGCGTGATCGTGGCCACCGAGCTGGTCGTCGCCGTCCGCGCGCTGCGCCTGGCCGGACAGGAGCCGGACGGGCCGGGGACGCGCCGGCTGTGGGACGCCGCCACCGAGCGCCTCGACCCGGATCTGTCCGACCGCCCGCTGCATCCGGATGTCGAGGCCGCCCGGCAACTGATCGAGGACTGGGGGACTCAAGTCCGGTGAGTCTGGGTAGCCCTTCGTATGGTGTTTGTGCGTCGTTGGGGCTGTTCTACAACTGAAGTAAATCTGATATATAAGCGGCATCAGCTCCGTGGGTGATCCCATCACCAGCTCGCGCGCCCCAGAGCCCGCCTCCGGCCGCGACCAGCGCTCTGACCCGGCTGAGATCGCCTTCCGCCAGGTCTACAAGCAGTACCCGGGCCGGTCGTCACCGGCCGTCCAGGACCTGAGCTTCGAGGTTCCTCCCGGTGAGATCTGCGTCCTGATCGGCCCGTCCGGCTGTGGCAAGACCACCGCGCTGAAGATGGTC
>Ga0335074_10017317_pt1 | contig 10161 bp, 6 predicted proteins | sample Lox_Sample_23_FD_206715 | JGI IMG/M metagenome (GOLD analysis project Ga0335074, IMG submission 206715) | Soil microbial communities from Loxahatchee National Wildlife Refuge, Florida, United States - Lox_Sample_2.3 | ecosystem: Environmental > Terrestrial > Soil > Wetlands | place: USA: Florida...
CACGCGGACACCGGCCGGCTGCGCGCAGCCCTCGCCCAGCAGGCCGCTGGCCTGCAGGACTTCTACGACCGGCTCGCCGGGCAGGTCGGGCGACCCGGGTACGGCACGCAAGCGCCGGCCGAGGTTCGGCTCCCCGCTCCCGGCCTGGCGATCGGCACCCGCGGGCCGAGCGCCGACGGGGCCGGGTACAGCTCGGAGGCGCTGTGGGTCGGCGACCACCTCGACAGCCTGGAGCAGCACATCGCCGACATCCCCGGGCCGGCCGGGCGGCTGGCGCAGGTGCGCGCCCGGCCGTGGTGGCGTTAGGCCCCTGGCCCCGTCCGGCTGCTCAGCCGTTCCGGTCAGGCTCGTCCTGCGCCGCCGGCATCGCCAGAGTCGTCGCGCCTGCCCCTCCGGCCAGGTCGCCGGGACTCACCGCAGTCGCGCTGCCGGCGGCAGTCGCCGCATGCGGCACGATCGTCAGCTCGTCCGGACGGCGCTCGGGGACCGGGCGGCCCACGATCCGGTAGACGTCAGCGGCGTCGACTGTCTCTCGCTCCAGCAGCAGCGCCACGAGCTGGCCGAGCTCGTAATGATGGGCGCGGATGATCTCGACGGCATTCTCCTCGGCCTCGCGCACCAGCCGGGCCACCTCGGAGTCGATGGTCGCCTGAGTGGACTCGGCAAACGGCCGACTCGATAGCCCGGAGCCACCTCCCGCGCCCAGGAAGACCGATCCGCCTTCCGGGTAGCCGACTGGCCCGAGCGCCGGGGACAGTCCGAACTCCCGGACCATCTTCACGGCGAGCTCGGTCGCGGACGCCAGGTCGTTCGCCGCGCCCGTCGAGCCCTGGCCGATCTCCACGAGCTCAGCAGCGCGGCCGCCGAGCCGGACCGCCAGGGACTCGGTGAGATAGCTCTCGCTATACAGGTGCCGCTCGAAAAGCGGCAGCTGCTGGGTGACGCCGAGTGCCTGGCCCGCCGGCAGGATCGTCACCTTCGCCACCGGGTCAGCGTGATCCGAGAGGGCAGCCACCAGGGCATGCCCCGACTCGTGAACGGCGACCGCATGCTTCTCCTCGGGCAGCAGGACATTCGAGCCCTCGCGGCGGCCCAGCAGGATGCGGTCGCGCGCGCCGTCGAAGTCGGCCGCAGTGATGACCTCGCGGCCGGCGCGCACCGCGAAGATCGCCGCTTCGTTCGCGAGGTTGGCGAGGTCCGCCCCGGAGAAGCCGGGGGTGCCGCGCGCCACCACCTCAAGGTCCACGTCCGGCGCCAGATGCTTATCCCGGCAGTGGACGGCCAGGATGGCCTCCCGCTCTGGCAGCGTCGGAAGGGGGATCACGACCTGCCGGTCGAACCGGCCGGGTCGCAGCAGCGCCGGGTCCAGCACCTCGGGCCGGTTGGTGGCGCCGAGCACCACAATCCCGGACGAGACATCGAAGCCATCCATCTCGGACAGCAGCTGGTTGAGGGTCTGCTCCCGCTCGTCGTTGGCGACGACAGCGCCACTGCCAGCGCGGCGCTGCCCGATGGCATCGATCTCGTCGACGAAGATGATGGCGGGCGCTGCCTTTCGGGCTTCGGCAAACAAGTCGCGCACCCGCGCGGCACCCACTCCGACGAACATCTCCACGAAGCTCGAGCCAGTCACCGAGAAGAACGGCACCGATGCCTCCCCGGCCACGGCGCGGGCGAGCAGCGTCTTGCCGGTGCCAGGCGGCCCGACCATGAGGACGCCGCGCGGCGCCATCGCGCCGGCCCGCTGGTACCGGGCCGGATTGCGGAGAAAGTCGACCACTTCTGAGATCTCCGCCTTGGCGCCCTCGTAGCCCGCCACGTCACTGAACCGCGTCGTCGGCCGCTCGGCATCGAAGACCTTGGCCCTCGCCCGGCCGACGCCCATGATGCCTTGCAGGGAACTGCCGGTTGTCCGTGCCATCCGGCGGAAGAGGTACAGCACGATGCCGAACGGCAGCACGACGAAGATCAGCAGCTCGAGCAGGATGCCGCCGATGGAGCTGCCCGGTGCGCTGTAGGAGGTGCTGACCCCCGCCGCGCGCAGGCTGTTGGCCAGCGGCGAGCCCTGCTCGATCGGCGGCGTCACCGCCGTGAAGTCCTTGCCGCTCGTCAGCGTCCCGGTGACAGTGACGTTCGCTCCGGCCGAGGACGGGCTCGGAATGTCGACAGTCTTGACCTTGTGCGCAGTCACGTCGCTCTGGAACTGCGAGAACGTCAGCTGGGACGCGGAGGTCGGATGCACGAAGGCGGGCAGCAGGTAGAGCAGCGCTATCACGAGTGCCAGCAGCCAGAGCCAGTGCCGCCAGCTTGGCGGGGACGGCGGCGCAGTACGCACCGCTTTGTCACCGGGCGGCGGCGGGAGCGACGTTTTACTCATGAGTCATTGTTGCGCAGCCGACGAACCACTCTGATCCGGTATTGCCGTTCGGTGCCGCATGCCGGGTACCGGGTACGGGTTTTGGTGACTGCCCTGCGCCCGCCAGCTGGCGGGCGCAGGGCAGCGCCTGAGTGCGCGCGAACAGTCGGCGCGCGCGTCATGCCGCCAGTGGCACGGCATCCGGATCGCGCGCTCCGGAATCCGGCTGCGACGAACCGGTATCTGCGTGCGACGGAGCAGCGGGAACTGACACGAGCGGGGGCTCGGCCAGCCGGGCGGGCCCGGGTGGCGGTGGCACCATGAGTGCGGCGAGCTTGGCCCGGAGCAGCTGCCGGCCACGGTGGATTCGCGACATCACAGTGCCGATAGGCGTACCCATCAGCCCGGCGATGTCGCTGTACTGATAGCCCTGGACGTCCGACAGGTAGATGACTGTCTTGAACTGCGGGGGAAGCTCGGCGAGCGCCCGCATGATCGCAGAGTCGCCGAGGCTGTCGAGCGCCTCGGCTTCCGCCGACCGTGACGGTGTCGTGAGCCCGTCACGACTATCGGCGCTGTCGTACAGGTCAGCCGCCAGCACTTCTGCCGGGCGGCGGCTGCGCGTTCGGCAGGCGCTGTAGAAGGTGCGGGACATGATGCAGTACAACCAGGCCCGCAGGTTTGTGCCGGGGGTGAACTGATGGAACTTCTCGTATGCGCGGGCGAAGGTCTCCTGGACGAGGTCCTCGGCGTCGCACCGGTCGCGGGTCAGCCGGAGCGCGGCCGGGAACATCTGCCGCATGTAGGGAATCGCCTCGCTCTCGAATCGAGTGTTCAGTCGAGCGTCGAATTGCTCACGGTGGTCGCTGGCGGGGTCAGCAGTGACCGTCACGAGTCCTCCTTTGCCAGGCACCGGCCAAGACAGGACTGCTGCCAGCTGCGTCGGGGGACGAGGCGGCAGAACTGGCCGGGGGAGCCGGTGCTGCAGGTACTAGCCGAACGAACTACTTGCTAGTAGCTTCGCTGGTTCTCGCGCTCCAGCGCATCGGGCGCACCCTGAGCTAGCAGGGGTACCGGCCTGAGTTAAGTCCTGCAGCAGGAATCAACTGCAGGAAAGGCCTGCAAACCTAAGATTCGGCTAGGAAGGTGCAAACCGGGCAGCATGCGCGACCAGTTCGCGGCGTCCGGCCTGGCCCGTCTTCGCCACGAGGTTGGCCACGTGGGTCTCGACCGTCTTGGGCGAAATGAACAGGCGGGCTGCGATCTCGGTATTGGAGTGTCCCTGGGCGACCAGCAGGAAGACGTCCATCTCCCGGCTGGTCACGCCCAGCCGCCGCATTTGCGGCGGCACTTGCGCCGCGCCGCGACCAGTGCGCGGCACTCGCTCACCGGCCTTGCGGAGTATGCCGCGGCACGCGGCGGCAAGCCGGTCGTGTCCGCTGGCCTCGAATCCGGCGGCGGCATCTCGCATCCAGGCCACCGGCTGACCCCAGCCGTCCTGCAGCGCCGCCGGCGCTACGAGCCGCCGTGCGAGCTGGTTCCACCAGGGCGCGAACGGCGCGAAACATTCGGCGCCTTCCTCGGCCAGCGCCGAGGCGCGCTCCGGGAGACCGGCCCGGCCCTCAAGGACAGCCTCGGCATAGGCAATGCAGCCGCGGTTCCAGCTCACGGCGGCACCTGCGTCCTTTGCGTGGTCCATGGTCTCCCGGGGATCGCCACCGCAAACCGCCTGGAGCAGGACCGCAAGCCCCCAGGACCTCCCGCGTGCGACGACGGGGGCCTGAGCAGGAGAGTAGAACCCGCGGGACCGTCGGGGCGCGCTGAGCGCCTCGGCCTGATAGTTCATCGCGGCCGCGCTCTCCCGTGCCGCGCGCTGCAGGTCGTCGTGGAACAGCGCTGCGAGCACGCTCACCTGGCCGCGGCTGGTGATCCGCACCTCGGGGTCACCCGGCAGGATGGCCTCAGCGCGCTCGGCCTCGTCTTCTGCGGCGGCCGCGTCACCCCGGACGGCGAAGACCAGGCCCTGCAGCAGGATCGCCATCGACTCGACGCGGTGTGCGCTGATCTGCGTCGCGCCGCGCTCGCACTGCCTGGCTGCGGCGAGCGCGAGGTCCAGATCCTCGCCGAGGCTCCAGAGATTGGCGAGCTGCAGCTCGATGATCGTCGCCGTCGAGATGATGCCGGCCTGACGGGCAAGCTCGCGCACCTCACGGAGGCGGCCGCTCGTGCCGCTCGTCAGCAGCTCAGTGGTGGCGATCTCATGCAGGGTGCGGATGCGCCAAACGCCGAGGTCGCGCTCGTCGGCGATCCGGTGCGCCCGCTCAAAGGCCTGACTGGCCGCAGCCAGGTCGCGCGTGCGCTCGCGCCGTCCGATCACGTCCAGTGACTCGAGGGCGACCTCGAAAGCCCAGTCCTGCGGGCCGGCCGCCTCGGCCGCGGCAAGCGAGCGGTTCGCGAGTTCCTCGGCCCTGTCCAGCTCGCCGGTCACCAGCGCATAACGGGCCGCGACCGCGTCCACCCGGCTGACGAGCTCGGGATCGCCGGCCTGCGCTGCGATGGCGCTGGCCTCGGCCAGGTGCGCCGCGGCGCCAATCGGGTTGTCCTCAGGGCGGGTGCTGGCAGCCCGGATGCGGATCAGCGCCTGCCGCCTCAGGTCAGCGCCCGCCCTGGCCAGCCGGTCGATGACGCTGTCGGTCAGTGCGCCGAGCTGCTCGATGTCGCCGGCCAGCGCGAACGCCTCGGCTAGCGCCTCGTCGATTTCGACGTCGAGCATGCTGTCGGTGGCAGCCGTGCCAGCGAGGAGCTTCTGAGCGTCCTGAAGGCCGCTGATAGCGCTCGTAAGTGCACCCCGGATCAGAGCGCGACGCCCCGCCGTCAAGAGCAGCTGGGCTGCCTGCACTGGCTGGCCTGCTGCCGCCCGGAGCTCGGCGACAAGCTCGCACCAGGCGTCCGGCAACCCGGGATGCGCCGCCTCGATGGCCGCGGCGGCACGTTCTGACCGGCTTGCCCGCTCGGGCGGCAGGAGGTCGGACACGATGGCGTCGCGGGTCAGGCTGTGCCGGAACCTGAAGGTACCGCCGTCGGCAGTGACGGGCTCGATCAGCTGAACACTGTGCGCTTCGTGCAGTGCATCGAGGACCTCGGCCTCCCCGGCCTCGGCAACGCCAGGCAGCAGGGTCCAGTCGAACTGCCGGCCGAGTACGGCAGCTGACACGATGACCGCGCGAGCGTGCGGTCCCAGGCTGACCAGGCGGTTCCGCACGGAGCCGACGATCGATGCCGGCACGCCGGTGACCACGCCATCATTAACCTCCCAGCCGTCCTCGCCGTGCACGAGCTCGCCCGAGGAGACCGCGGCCGCCAGAATTTCCTCGACGGCGAACGGCAGCCCGTCACAGTCGGCGAGCAGGCGGCCGACGGCGCGCGGAACATCAGGCGTACTGAGGCAGGCGGCCGCCATCTCGGCGACCGCCCGCCGTCGCAGCCGGGGCACGGGGACGCGGGCCGCGACCCGCCGCGCGCTCACCGAGTGGAGCAGGTCCAGGCAAGCCGACGGCTCGGTGTCACGCAGAGTGATGAGACAGACTGCGTGTGCGGTGGCGACGTTGTCGGCCAGGTACTCGACGATGGCCAGCGTCTCGGGGTCAGCCCAGTGCAGGTCCTCGAGCACCAGCAGGCCACCGGGACGAGACGGCAGCGACAGCATCCGCAGCAGCGCCTCCCCGAAGATGACAGGTGAGACCTCGGCGTCGGCGTCGGTGGGCCGGCTCCACTCTGGCACCAGCGTGCCGAGCGCCGCCCGGTACTCCGCTATGCCGCCCGAAGAGTCGGGGACGACACCCGCTCGCGCGGCTCCCATCAGGGCCTCGGTCACTGGCCGGAACGGGACGGGTACTGCCGACTCGGTCGCACGGCCGCCCAGGACGAGGAAGCCCTTCGAGGTTGCCTTGGTAATAGCCTCGCGAGCCAGCCGGGACTTGCCCACACCCGCGTCTCCGGTGACAAACAGGGCACTGCCATGACCCTGGCCAGCCGCGTCCAGCGCGTCGGTCAGAGCACCCAGCTCAGCACTCCGGCCGATGAGCACCGGACACAGCATCGACTCCACCCGCGAGATACTACAAGAGCGACTAGATCATTACTATCTGTCATTCCCGCAGGTCCGACACATCGCCCACGACTCGACTGGGCAAACTCACACGGCTCGCCCGCTTCCCTTCAATCGCCTATCTAGGTGTATTTCGCCACTCGAGTCCCACAAGTTGGCCACGCACATGCGGGGAGAGGACCGCCCGGCTCACGGCGGCATCTCGCCCATAGGCTGGTATTGACGGGCGAACGGCGTAACACAGCGTGATCGTGCGATCGCTCACAAGAATCGTCGATTTTCGCGCTCAGCCAGGCCGCAGTGTGACCAGAAGTACACGAAAATCTAACCTCCAGGGGACATCTCACGGCAGCGCGCGTGGGGGCGGTACAAGCTTGAGCAACGCCAGAGTCACGATGACGCGGCCCGACATGAGGCGGCCCGACATAAGGCGGCCCGACATGAGACAGGAGACGCGCATGTCCGAAGGAGGCGGGAAGCTCGGGGATGCCGGGCGGCGATGGGCTGAGCTCACCGATCGCCAGCGCGGGATGCTGCTCACTGCTGCAGCAGCCGAGCTGGCGCTGAAAGTCGCCGCGCTGGTCGACATCCGGAGGCGCCCGGCCGAGCAGATTCGCGGGCCCAAGAGCCTCTGGCGAGCTGCGATGGCCGTCAACCTGCTCGGCCCGGTGTCGTACTTCGTCATCGGGCGCAAACGCTAGCGCGCGTCCGACCGGGAAGCTGAGTCGCCGCCGTTGCCTGCCGGGCCGGTGAAACCTCACGCCCGGCGGAACACCCAGATGGATGCAGCACCATCCGCCAGCCGGACCGGCACCTGGCGCCGCAGCCGGAGGGCGGCCGGAATGCTGGCGCGCGGCAGTTCCGGGGCCAGCAGGACAACCGATCCGCCTGCGTGAGTGACCCGGCTCAGCTCGGCCAGAACCGCTGCCGACCACTCGCGCCAGTCGCCGTCCGCCGCGTGCGAGGGCAGCCACGAGACGCACGCCTGGACGCTGTCGTCCGGCACCAGCAGCTCCCTGGCGTCACCGAGCTCGACGTCAGCCCCCGGCACCAAAGCCGCAGTCGCCTGTACTGCGGACGCGGCCAGGTCGAGGCCCGCGACTGTCCACCCGGCCACGGCTGCCTCGGCGAGGATCGCGCCGGCGCCACAGCATGGGTCAAGTAGCACTCCGCTGTCGCCGCCGCGCCGTGCGCGCGGCGGCGGCCCGGCGAGCTGCACCAGCGCACCTGTGAGGCTGCGCCCGAGGACCTGCGGACTCGCGGCGGACATACCGGCCACGAGCCTGCCGTCGTCGGCGCGGCCATCACCGAGCCAGATCCCGCCCGCGTACTGGCCGTCGTGCCACTCGCCCGCCCAGATCACTAGCTGGGCGTCGGCGGCAAAACGCCACCGCGGCCTGCTCTCGCCGATCGCCGCCGCTAGTGCGCGCCGCAGGGCGGCCGCGCCGAATTTGCTGTCGGGCTGGACTCGCGCGGTGACCCGGAAGGTCATGGCTGCCGCCAGCGGGCGCACGTCAGCCGACCAGACCGACAGCGCGTGCTGCACGGCCTCAGCCTGCCAGATGCTGCCCGCGACCGCCGCTGCACCGCTGGCTCCGCCGACTGTGCCGGAGGGTCTGCGGACTCCTGCGCGCGTCGCCCGGCCTAGCTCAGCGAAGACCCCGTCGGCGAGTCTTGACCGCACGGCCACGTCGCGGCCATTCCGGTCGGCGAGGAAAAAGACGACGTCGGACTCCCCGTCGAACCCGCTGCCGGTGACGGTGACGCCGCCAGTGCCAGTGAGCTCACGGCGCAGCATCCGGCCAAGCCCGGGGGCGCACCGCGCAAGCAGCCTCACCTGCCGCGCAGGCCGCGAGACTGGCGAGCTGGTCATTACAGGGCCGGCGCCTTCGTGTCGGTGGCTGGCTATCGGGCGCCACCCTAATGCCGGCAGGACGCCGGGCGGGCCACCGGCAGGATTGCCGAGCGTGACCGGGCGCCGCGACCGCCGGGCCGCTTGCCCCAGGCTGCTTGCCCGGGCCGGCTGCCGCCTGCCCGGACAAGCACGTTTCTCGCCTCAGGCAGCTAGACGTTGCCGATAATCGGCCCGACTGCCGCACACGACGGCTGGAAGCCGGAGCTGTCCGGGCCGAGCGCGTTGATCATGTCCTGGAGCGCGTTCGAGTCGTACGGGATCGAGAGATGATCACTGGCGTCCTGCGGGCACTGGTTCTGCAGCGTGATGTTCTGGACGTTGGCCGCGGCAGGCAGGAAAGCGTTGGTGTACGGGGTGACGACCTCGTCATCGGCGGTCTCGATGACCACGTACGTCACGCTGGCCACCGTGGGCGTCTGGTTGAGGCTAGTCAGGAAGGACGATCCCTGCAGTTGCTGGACGCACGCCGCGCAGCTAACCGACAGCAGTGCCGAGGTCACGCCCAGCGCGCCGTAGCCGGAGAGAAGGTTCACGACACCGTCAAGCGTCGTGCCGTAATTTGACGGGGCGAATCCGACCAGCATGTGGACCTTCGAAGCACCGCCGAGGTTGTCGATGTAATAACGCGGCATCATGCCGCCTTGCGACCAGCCGACTATGTCGACCTTGCTGGCGCCAGTCTCCCTCAGCACGGTGTTCACCTCGGTGGCCAGCTGAGACGCGGAGCTGGCGATGTTGGCCATCGCATAGAAGCCGCTGAGCGGGATGGTCTGGCCGTAGTTGAATGCGTAGACGCAGTACCCGTTGTCGACCAGGTCCGGCGAGATGGCACCGAAGCTGTTGTACATGCTGCCGAACGTGCCCTCGGTCAGTACAACCGGATACGGGTGCGCGGCCGAGGGTGTGCAAGCCTGGTTGGCGCCTGCCGGCGCTGCGGTGTAGTTCCAGATCAGCGTGGAATTCAGGAACGCTGATGCTTCGCCCTGCAGCGGCAGCGTAGCCGCCTGAGCCGGGATACTGCCGGCAATCAGCGCTAAGGCCGCGCCTGTTATCGCCGCGGACAGACCGAGGACCCGGTGGGATCGCCGTAATTTCATGCTCCCTCTCACATTCATGACGTGACGGGGCCGCGTCACAGATATTGCTGCGGCCAGGCAGGAATGGGCCAGGTATCGCATCGCTGCGACATCTGACTGCGCGTCAGTGGCGGCACGGCTCAGGCGCGCCGAACCGTTGCTGACCTCAAGGTTACTGACGAGTATGGACCGGTGGTTTTGGAGTGTCAATGGCTGTTATGAGCCACCCTGGCAGCCCTGTGCGCGGACCGCGGTGCGGCTCATAGCTACCGGTGAGGGCCCGGGCTGGCGACGTCACAACCGATGTCGCCGCAGGGGAGACAAATGGCGACTTTCCTATTCTGCGGATATCAGGACTTCATTTCCTGCATTTGGCTCGAGGAAATGCACGCGGCGCGCTCGAATTACCCGCGGGCCCGACGCGTGCTAGCTAATACTCCTGCTAATGTGCAATCACTGACTGGCGGGGCGGGGATTACTAACACAATTAATAGCCAGCGCAATGGCTCTGCCAGAGCTGATCCGTGCCTGACCGCCCAGGCCGCCGGAGTTCCGGCATCAGCCCCGGTTACATCCGACAGGAAGGAATGACCCCATGCGCAACCGCTATGGGAGAGCGCTCATCGGGCTCACGGCAGCAGTCGCCGTCAGCACGACGCTCGGCCTCACGGCGGCTGGGGCGGCAACGGCCTCCACAAGCTCGGCC
>Ga0335074_10017319_pt1 | contig 10161 bp, 6 predicted proteins | sample Lox_Sample_23_FD_206715 | JGI IMG/M metagenome (GOLD analysis project Ga0335074, IMG submission 206715) | Soil microbial communities from Loxahatchee National Wildlife Refuge, Florida, United States - Lox_Sample_2.3 | ecosystem: Environmental > Terrestrial > Soil > Wetlands | place: USA: Florida...
TGAGCTGCCGCAATTGGCCAACGTGCTGCTCGGGCACATGAGCCTGGTGGGTCCGCGACCGAAAATGCCGGAGCACACCATCTTCCATCTTTGCTGCCGTCCTGGTCTCACCGGGCTGGCGACTCTGGCGTTTGCCGACGAAGAGGCGATGCTCTCGCGCGTCTGCGGCGATGAGCTGGATGCCTTTTACCGGAACGTAGTGCTGCCTGCCAAACACAAGATCGACTCAGAGTACCTGGCGCGCGCCACATTTCGCTCCGATGTGGAGCTTCTCTTCAGAAGCGTTCTGCGCCGCTGGGATGCGACCGCGAGCGAGGGCCTTCCTGCCGCGATTGCAGATATCCGCCCTGCCAACCTGCGTATTCCCGCGTAAGGCGGGCTTTGCTGCGGATCGCCGCACAAGGGCTGCGCCGAAGTGGAACGATGGCGGAAATTAATTTTCGAGGGGGTGAGGACGCTTGGGATCGTGGTTCCTGAACGTCGGCCGAATCACTCCGCGGATGAAGATTCGCCGGTGGAAGCCCCGGGGTTCAGCTCGCGATAGAGGAACATTCGGGCCAGTGACCAGTCCCGCTTGACGGAGCGCGGCGCAACGCCGCATATATGCCGCGGCGATACGGTGCAGTTCCTGATAGACAAGCGGAAGCAAATGCTTGGCGGCCTCGGCATCCCCGTCATTCATCGCCTTAAGCAGCCGGGTGACTTCTCCGGGAGTCGATTCCATGCGAACGGCCCCGCGAGCATTCTACTGCGAACGAGGTGGAAATGCGTGTGCGCCACCAGGCGCAAGACGGACGACCGTCTGTACCAGCGGGTAGGCGCCGCGCAGGCTCGGAACGGCGCAACTGAAGGGCGCCCAATTCACCTGGCCAATGTCAGCGAAAATCGGGCAGAGCGTCCGGGGAGCGCTTCAAGCGGCTGGCCAAACAAAGGCGATGTCTCGACTGGCTCCGGTTCCTGATAGTCACGATTATTGAGCAAATTGGCGACCTGGACGCCGAGATCGGCCGCTAAATTGCGATCGCTGCTCTTTCCGATCCGTGGAATGCGCAAAGGCCGCGACGCAAAGAGTGATAAGTCGCGGAAGCCTGGCCCGTTGCCACTGTTGCGCGCAAGGCCTCCGCGGTCGTTGAACAGGCCGTTCCCATTGAGATCGTTGCCGGTGATCGTGTTGAACGGCGACGAGCTTTCTCGTGACCCGGTAATGATCATCGCGGCGTGCCAAGGTAAGTTCACTTGTCCGACCAGGCTTGCGCTGCGGGCCGGTATTCCCGTGCTGCGCGCCCAGTCTGCTCGAACATTGTTGTAATATTCGGCGTACGAAAACGGTCCGTCGGTGTCGTCCTGGGCGTGCGTCCAGGTGAAATTCCCGGTCAGGCTTTGCCCTTTCCAAGTTGACCGCAGTTGCGCATGCAGATCGAAACGACGCAGGTTACGATTCGAGGAGATGACGTCGATCCAGTCAATTCCATCCGGCATTCGCTCCGAACCGGAAAAATGCCTTGCGCTGTTCCAGGTGGCATCGAATCCCGGGATGAAGGCTTTCCAGGGCAATTCCAGACCGGCTTTCGTGATCACTGCGCGCGGCCGCTCCAGATCAGGATCGACTTCAGTCGCAACCGCGGCCCGGCTTCCCGAGCTTATCGCGGGTTGCCCGCCCGGCAAAGCGACGCCTGTCGTGATCGTGGGTCCCATGCGCGAGGCTAGGAGCGGCACCAAATGCACACTGTCGGGCCAGGGGTGAACAAATACGCCGGCACCGCCATGGAACAGCACTCCGCGAAGCCGCGCGACAGCGGACACGCGCGGAGAGAGCGCCCAACCCGCCTGCGACTGGAAATCGCCGCGCAGCCCTCCGCGCAGAACCGCGTTTTTGGCGGTCCACAACTCGCCCTGCACGAACGGCGAGAAGCCAAGGTTTCCAAAGGAAGCAGATGCGCCGCCGGAGTAAGCCAGCCAGGTTCCAATGGGTGCCCCGGCGAGAGCGGCCTCGTAATCCTGATAGTCAGAAAACTTCATCTGCCCGGCGGGGTTCGGTGTTTGTGTATCGTCGTCCCTGCTGTGCGAAATGATTGCTCCCCATTCCCATGCATGACGCGGGAGGCGCGGCGCCGCGGTGATCTTCGAGACCCACACCGTTTTACCCGCACTGCGGAACTCAATCGGCGCTCCCCCCGAGGTGAAATATCCGAGTACGTCAATGCCTGGTTCCTCATCGTTGGCCTGCATTACTGAGCGGGTCGAGCGCAGAGACACCGCGGATCGCCAGATCCACCGGTCTGCAGATCCCTCGAACGATCCCCGAAAGTCTGATGTACGGAAGATACTTCCGCCGGCCGACTCCGCCAGCACGAGCCCACCGGCGCCCTGATTGGCGCTGCGCGACTCCGACTGCGCCAGCGAAGCGGATGCATGCAGGTTTTGCCTCCGCACATAGTACAGCCCGAGAAAGCCGGACCACGCGTCTCCTCCGCTCTGCACAGATGAAATCCCGGCCGGAACTCCGTTGGTCTCTGCCTGCAAAGCCTGATCTGACCACACCGAGGCATAAGTGCCGTGGGCAGAAAACGCGAGCGGCAGCCCGGGGATCGGCCCGCTAACCACCGGAGCGCCGAAGCTGGAAGATGAATGCAGCCCTGCTCCGAGCGGTGAATTGCCGCCCAATGCGAGCGCGTTGCCCGCAAGCGAGAAACGCAGTTTTCGGTCCGGAGCGCGAGTGGTAACTTCAATCCGCTCGTTGTCGCCATCGGCGAATTCTGCTGAGAACGGGTCTTGATTGATTGAAATGCCGGCAATCATCTCCGCAGGAGGCATGGAGGCGGCAGGCAAACCGTCAACGTAGAGCGAGTGTGGACCGGGCGCCGTACCAGCCAGCAGTTCGGCGTATCGAATGAAATCCTGAGAGTCGTTGGAGAGCTTCCTGAGCTCATTGGCTGCGAGCGTCACGGTGTCCAGGGAGCCTTCACCCGCAGCAGTTTCGCCGGTCGCCTTCACCGTTACGGTTTCATAGACCATCGCCAGGCGCAGCTTCACCTGAATCGAAGTCAGGCCCTGGTTGACGGTACGGCGATAAGGCGCAAAGCCATCAGCCGCGACAGCGAGAGCGCACCGTTCACGCCCGGCATTGGGCCGAAGCTCGAACTCGCCTGCAGAATTGGTTGTGGTATGGACGGCCTTTGCGCCACAGGTGACCTGAACGTCGGCCCCCGATACTCGCTTGCCATGCGGGTCCAGCACGCTCCCCGATAGTGTGGGGCCAATGACCGCGCCTTGCTGCCGCTGTGCTTTCGCAGAGAGGCAGCAGAGGGATGCGGCGAGGATCCAGTGCGCCATCGGAATCGATAACGATCGCGCACTGGCTGGAGGGGAAAACAACATAGCCCACTTCTGACAAATTCAGCAAAAAGGCGCAGTGGGAATGAAACAGGATCCTCCGCCGCCGCATTGCGAAGTATTCGGACACGACAGCCCTTTGGACCCGCTGGGACCGTAGCCGCTCGGGCAGGTGCAGGCAGAACAGGAGGGGTTCAGAGAGCCGTTGGTGCATTGACCACTCACCGAACCACCGCTTCCTGTCGTGCTGTTCTTCATGAAGTCGCCGAGGGCGATTCCGGCGGCAGCCGCACCGCCAAGCAGCAAACCGGTGGTCACCAGGATCTTTCCAGCGCTCGATCCGTTGCTGGCCATCGATTTCGATGCCGGTGTAGATGCAGGCTGTTCTGGGGGCGCCGTCGCAACCGGGGAATCAGAGGAACTGCTCGATGTTGAGGCGGCCGTGCTGGACGAAGCATCGTTAACAACGAGCTTGGTGGAGTCGCAGGGCCGCAATATCACAAGAGCCTGATTCACCTGATGGAGGTGATCAATATTGTCAGAGAAGGTCTTCTGCATGCTTTGCAGCGCCTGCAAGTTGCTCATCGTGCTTTGATCAAGCCGATTGACGCCGGCGCTCATTGAAAGCTTCATGATGTCTGTTGTCCAGGCGACCGCTCCCTTTGCAATTGTGATGTAATTGCCGAGATCGAGCTCTGGAGAGATCTCCGGTATGGTTTCGCCGGGCCCTTCAACGGGGGGCTTTGCTTTGTCTAACACGTCATTGATATCATCCAGCTTATCTAAGACCTCATTTGTTCCCTTTTCGAACTCCTGCCCGGCGTTTCCGAAACTGGACCATGCTGCGTCCTGCGCAGCGCTCTGCTGAAACTGAGAATACAGATCGCGCAAGGCCAACCGCTCATTGGCAACCTCAGCGGCGAGTGTTTCCTGTTCGTTTGCGAGATCCGCACGAAAGCTGCAGTTCGCTGCTAACTGATTGGGAGTAAGCTGTGTGCCCGTCGCTTCCCCAGTTCCGTTGGGAGTTTGAGGTCCCATTGTTTGTGCTGCTAAAACCGGACTTTCACCTGTGGCCAGTAAGCAGCACAAGGCCAGTGCTAATGGTCGATACATACGCGGCTCCTTAGTTAGTATTTCGACTTACAGGTAAAACGCCGGAATGATGAAGCAACTATGTGCAATGGAGCGGGGAATCGGTTCGGCACTTAGCCATCTTGCTATACGCCTCGAAAAGAGACATTCCCCATTGGCCGCACATGATACCTATTTCGGGTGATTCTGGCATGGTTCGGAACCATCAGAAGAACTCCGCGGACAACTAAGAATCCCCGCGAAGCGAAGAACTTCGGCCACTCGCGGCAGAGCCTGTACGGGGCCGTGCTCTGGGGGCGAAGCGCACGAAGCAGGGACCGACGCGCGACACCGGCACAGAGAAGATCTACGCGCTCGATGCGAAGTTCCCATGGGCAAGTCACGTGGAATCTTTTCCCGGCGTGTCCGAAACTGAACAGGATTTTGCGTTTCTGAACAGATACGGAATCAAGGCAGGAGTGGGCCAGTGGGCTATTGCCCTGTTTTTTCTTGAGTTTGACGATGGCGGAACCAATGAGATTCGTGGCCATTGAATTGCGCGTTGGGGGACATCGTGGTTTTCGAACAGGAGGCGGCAATGGCCTATTTTGAGCGGATGCGTGACGTTGTCTCAGAGCCGTTCAGCCCCGATGTCATCCGGCAGCGCACGGCCGCGGGCTGGCAGATGGTGGCGATTGAGTGGCAACGCGAGTTGCCGGACACGGAGGCTCCCAGCCAGGGCGAGTTTGATGAGGACATTCCGTATGGGCTGCGGATTTCGGACGACTGCAAGCGCCTGGAGTCCGATCCGGTCGAGCATCGCGTCCTGATGCTGATGATGGACCTGGTAACGCAGGACTTTTCGTACGCCGAGATCGTCGACAGGCTGAACAAGGAAGGCTTCCGCATGAGAAACGGCCAGCCGTGGGACCGAGTCGCGGTTTTCAGGATGGTGCCGCGACTGATCGAGGTTGGACCGAGATTCTTTTCTTCAGGAGAGTGGGCGGAGCGCAGCCGGCACTTCGACATTTCGCAGCCTACGGAAACGCCCGATACGCCGGCGAAAGAACCGCATGCGTGGCGCGGGCTGTTCAGGCGGTGGTCGCGCGCCTAGCGGGCCATCCTGGTGCCGTGGTTCTGGAACTCAGCGGTGTTTTTGCGGACTCGCCGCCGCGTGCGGCGAAGCGCCTATGGCGCGTTCTGCTACTTCGACCTCGGAAACCTGTATGATGCCTTTGGCTGGCCCCGAGTCGAGGAGGAATCAGTGATTCGTTCATTCGCGTGTGTTGTGATTGCCGCGCTGGCGGCAACGGCATTGTGGGCGCAGTCGCCAACCGCTCCGGCGCTGCCTTATTCTCCCAGCCTCGATCTGACGTCAATGGACAGGAGCGTCGATCCGTGCGTGGATTTCTACAAGTACTCCTGCGGAGGATGGCAAAAGAGAAATCCGATTCCGCCGGATCAGACTTCGTGGAGCGTGTACGGCAAACTGTATCAGGACAATCTAGTCTTTCTGCGGGGAATTCTGGAAGAGGCCGCAGAGACCAACCAAGAACGCAATCAGGTGACGCAGGAGATCGGCGATTTCTACGGCGCCTGCATGAACGAGAGCGCTGTGAACCAGCGCGGGCTCAAAGCCATTCAGGGAGAGTTGGACGCCGTTGCGGCATTGAGATCGGTGCGCGACATTGCGCCGCTGGTCGCCAAAGTTACCTTGCCATTTGGAGAGACGCTGCTTTTCGAAGCAGGTTCCACGCAGGATCCAGACAACTCAGAACAGGAGATTGCCGACGCCGGCCAGGGCGGACTGGGCCTTCCCGACCGCGATTACTACACAAAAGACGATGCGAAGTCGAAGGAAATCCGAGAGAAGTATGTGCAGCACGTGGAGAAAGTTTTCGCGCTGCTCGGGGACTCACCGGAGGTGGCCGCGAAGAATGCCCAGACGGTGATGCGCATGGAAACCGCGCTGGCCATGGCCTCGTGGACGCGGGTGGAAAGGCGAAATCCCTACAACCTGAAGGACAAGGTCGATATGGCGGGGCTGGAGAGGCTCGCGCCCGGCTTTGATTGGGCAGACTATTACCGCACCGCCAATTACCCGCAATTTGCGATCGTGAATATCGAATCGCCGAAGTTCTTCAAGCAGGTGAACGCCCTGCTGACGAACGAGCCCCTGGATAACTGGAAGACCTATTTTCGCTTTCAGGTGGCGAATTCGTATTCGCCGTTCCTGTCGCAGCCGTTTGTGGATGAGAATTTCAATTTCTACCGCGCCTATCTGCGCGGCGCGAAGGAGCAGGAACCGCGCTGGCGGCGCTGCGTGCAATACACCGACTACAACCTCGGCGAGGCGCTGGGACAGGCGTATGTCGCGAGGGTTTTCTCGCCGGAGTTGAAGGCGCAGGCGCTGGACATGGTCGATCGCATCGAGGCAGCGATGCACCAGCGCATCGAGCAACTGGACTGGATGAGCCCGGAGACGAAAAAGCAGGCTTTGATCAAGCTGGCCGGGATCCGCAACAAAATTGGATATCCCGACAGGTGGCGCGATTACAGCTCGATCAAACTGACGCAGGACGATTTTGCCGGCGACATCGAGCGCGCCGGCGCATTCGAGCTGCATCGCCAAATCAATAAGATTGGAAAGCCGGTGGACCACGGCGAATGGATGATGTCGGCCGCCACGGTGGACGCATACTTCGATCCGCAGATGAACGACATCAATTTTCCCGCGGGAGTGCTGCAGCCGCCGCTCTACGACGCCAAGATGGACGACGCGCCCAATTACGGCAACACCGGCGGCACCATCGGACACGAGCTGACGCACGGGTTCGACGATGAGGGCAGCCAGTTTGACGCCAAGGGCAACCTGAAGAACTGGTGGACCAAGGAGGACCGGGAGAAATTCGATGCGCGCACCAAGTGCGTCGATGATCAGTATTCCTCCTATATCGCAGTGGACGATGTGCACCTGAACGGCAAGTTGACGCTGGGGGAAAATGTCGCCGATCTTGGCGGAGAGATTCTGGCCTTCATCGCGTGGCAAAGCAAGACGGCGGGCATGAACCTGCAGCCGATGGATGGCCTGACCCCGGAGCAGAGATTCTTTGTCGGCTTCGCGCAATGGGACTGCGCCAATGAGCGTCCTGACGATCTGCGCATGCGCGCGACGGTGGATCCGCATTCGCCGGCGAAGTACCGCATCAACGGCGTCGTGGTGAACATGCCGGAGTTCGGCAAGGCATTCGGCTGCAAGGCGGGCCAGCCCATGGTGCGGCCGGCGGAGCAAGTCTGCAGAGTATGGTGAGCCGGGGCCTGGCCACGAGCAACGCCGATTTCTGATTCCTGAAGTGCAACGCAGGCCCCGGGGTCACGCCTCTTCCAGCGCGGGCTCGGGGCTCTGGCCGCCGCGGATGAAGTCGATGATGCTGAGAATGGCCGGATGCGAGCGCATGCGCATGCAGGGCCGTTCGATGAGCACATAAAGGAATGCAGCAAGGCTGAAGACGATGAGGAGGCCGATGGCGCCGGCTGCGGCCATCGCTCCCCACGCGCCGAAACGCGGAGCAAAGACCGGCGCGAGCGTGGGAAACAGCCACATAAAGATCATCTCGTGCACCAAATAGACCGAGTACGAGATCTGCGCGATGGGGTAAAAGCCCTTCCAGGAGAGAAACCTCGCGAGCAGGCCGCCGAAGAGGCGTGGTGTATGGATGGCGCCGAGGATGAGGAAGATTGCCGAGAGGGAGAAGGCATCGTGCATGCACGTCCACCAGAGCTCGCGCGCGAGGTAAGGGATGCGGTCGAAGAAGACCGAGCCCATTGAGGTGTAGGCGATGTGCACCAGTATGGCGAGGCACACGACTGAAATGACGGTTACGCGAGCGGTATGCGCGAAAAAGCTTTTGAGCTGTGGAGCAAAGTAAGTGTTGAGATATGCGCCGGTGGCGCCGGCGAGGAGGCCACCGAAGCGCATCCAGGGCTTGTCGTAGACGACGTCGAACCAGCGATCCCACTCCGGTGACAGCGCGATGAAACGGAACGGCGGCACGATGCCTGAGAAATGAATCACGGTGTAGCGAATGGCGAGCGAGAGACCCATCAGCGCGACCAGGATGCGCAAGCGGCCTTTGCAGAGACCCATGAAGAGCAGGATGAAGGCGGGCAGGATCAGATAAAACTGCTCTTCAATGGCTAGCGACCAGCACCAGCCGAGATACTGCCTTGCGATGGGCAGGAAATTGTTGACGTAGAGGATATTTGCCCAGAGATTCTCAGCGTTGTTCCACTTGGGAAAGCCCGAAAGCCCGTGGAGGAAGTAGCGGCCCAGCAGCATGACGGCGGTGTAGACGGGTATGAGGCGCAGGAAGCGGCGCACGTAAAAGCGAGAGAAAACAAGACCACCGGATTTCTTGAATTCGCCAAAGAGGATGGAACCAATGAGGAATCCGCTGATGGCAAAGAACAGATCGACGCCGAGCATGCCGTTGACGAGCCAGGCCGTAATGGGGTTGGTGAAAAGAAGACTGGCTTGCGCGGGGAAGATCCACAGGTGGAAGAAGAACACGTGGAGAAAGACCACCCAGAGGACGGCGATGGCGCGAACGCCGTCGATGACGGGCTGCTGAAAGCCAGGACGGCGGGCAAGGTGGGCGAAGTTGTCACGAAGGCTGAAATAGGACGCAAAGCTGGGCGGGGTCGAACGATCGGCTGGCAAGAAGGGCGCCTCCGGGGAAGAATCGGGGAGAAGTATTCTTACGCTACAGGGACGAAAAGGGTTTGTCGAGAAGAATTCGCGCAGAAGGGGATGGATCGGGAGGTGTCTCGAGGGGGCGGATGCGTGCGCCGGGTCAGGACCGGCCGATGCGGTCGATTTCGCGTTTGATCGCAAGGTCCTCGAGTGTAGCGAGAGGGAGCCCAAGCAGGATTCTGCGTGAATCGCTGCTGGCGCTGAAAAAGGACAAGGTATTGCGTGAAGATCTGAGCAGGTTGAAGAAGGCTTGTTGCGCGCCGCAGCGGCTGGTGACGCTGGACGGCGCTCCGTTGCCAGCGAAGGTCGGACGCGGGAAACCGGAAGCAACGTCAGAGATCTCGAAACGCTCTTCGCCACGGCCGGCGGCCCGCTTCGGATAACTTCAGGTGAATGCGGGTTACTCCTTGGGGCGGATGGCTTTTTCGAGCAACGCGGTGATGCGCGTGGTGGAAACGAATCGGACCATAAAGGCGCCGAAAGCTCCCTTGAAGTTGGGGACGATGGTGCGCTTGCCGCGGGCGAGAGCGAGAACCGCGATGCGCGCCACGTCGGCGGCCGGCTGCAGACCGCCGAAGCGGCGGAAGACGCCGCCTCCGCCTGAGACGTCGAAGAACTCGGTTTCGGTGGTGCTGGGACAGAGCGCGGTGATTTTAATGCCGAAGCGCTCGACTTCGGCAGCCAGGGCGAGCGCGAAAAAGCGGTCAAACACTTTGGTGGCAGCGTAGACAGCGTCGTAGGGGATGGGCTGAAAGCTGGCGGTGGAAGCGACCACCAGCATCCAGCCGCGGCGGCGCTCGACCATGCGGGGAATCAAGAGGCGCGAAAGGCGCACCACGGCCTCGCAGTTGACGCGGACCATCGAGTATTCCTGCTCGGGCTCGAGCTTATGGAACTCTCCGTAATGGCCGAGGCCCGCGTTGTTGATAAGGATGTCGACAGGGATGCCGGCGCCCTCGGTGGCGTCGTAGATTTGCTGCGGCGCGTCGGGCGAATTGAGGTCG
>Ga0335074_10017320_pt1 | contig 10161 bp, 6 predicted proteins | sample Lox_Sample_23_FD_206715 | JGI IMG/M metagenome (GOLD analysis project Ga0335074, IMG submission 206715) | Soil microbial communities from Loxahatchee National Wildlife Refuge, Florida, United States - Lox_Sample_2.3 | ecosystem: Environmental > Terrestrial > Soil > Wetlands | place: USA: Florida...
GTCGACGGAAAACCCATTCCAAAGTAGCGACGGTGACGCGGGCCTGAAGGCCCGCTCTACCGAAAAAGCCGCTTTCTATTCCGGCTGCCTCATCGACTTTGCTTATCCGGAGATGGGCGAAGCGGTCGTGAAGATTCTCAACAAAGCCGGCATCGAGGTCATCTTCCCCGAAGGCCAGACCTGTTGCGGCGCGCCTGCCCGCTTCAGCGGCGCCTACGAAGTCGCGGCCCAGAATGCGAAGGACAATATCAACGCTCTGCTGGAGCAGGATGTCGACTACATCGTCTCCGCATGCCCCACTTGTACAGTCGCGCTCAAGCACGATTTCATCAGTACCTTCGAGAGCCTCGGGCAAACCGATTCCCTGCCCCGCGCTCGTGAACTCGCGGCCAAGGCTGTCGATTTCTCCACCCTGGTGAAGGAGCTGGTCGACCAAGGCCGGTTGACGTTCAAAGAGGGGCAGCAACTCGGCAAGGTGACTTATCACGACTCCTGTCACCTGAAGCGCACGCTCAAGGTCTGGGAACAGCCGCGCGAGTTGCTGACCAAGGCAGGCTACGAGATTTCCGAGATGTATGAAGCCGATATGTGCTGCGGCATGGGCGGCTCGTACTCGCTGAAGCTGCCGGAGATCTCCGCTCCCATCCTCGAGCGCAAGCTCACCAACATCAAGAACACCGGCGCTCCGCTGGTGCTGATGGATTGTCCCGGCTGTGTCCTGCAGATCCGCGGTGGCATCGACAAGGACGGTGCCGCGGTCAAAGTCGAGCACACCGCGCAACGGCTGGCGGAAGAACTGGAGTAGGAGCGCGGGCCTTCAGGCCCGCGGCAACAATTTCCCCGGAACAAGTGGCTTACTCACTGCGCCGGCGGAGTTGATCCTGCAGCTGCGAGCTGCGCCAGCTTCTCCCTTGCCTCCGGACGCGAAAATGCTCCTGACGGATTGTGCAGGTTGAGCGTTAGAACCTTCTGGTAATACTCCACGGCCTTGGCTTTGTCACCCGACTTCTGGTAAGCCTGCGCCAGCAGGTAGTAGGTGAATGGGTCGGCGAAAGGCACGTTTTGCAGCTCCGCAATCGCGGTCTTGTAGTCGCCGGCATCCAGAGCGACATAGCCCACCAGGTAGGGATAGAAGCGCGACTGGTCGGGATTGTCATTCTTGTCGAGGATGGCCTTCGCCGCCGCAAGATGTTGGTGCGCCTGTTCGAACTGCCCCCGCCGCGCACTGATGCGCGCCTGCGCGGCCTCCCAGCGGAAGTCCCAGAGATTTCTTTCTGCCGCAGTGATGTTGGGATTTTGCAACGCGGTCGAATGCCCGGCCTTGTACCACTGGAATGCGTTATCGAGATCGCCGGACTCCAGATAGATGCGGGCCAGTTCATCCGCCGTGCCGGCCGCATCGGCATAGTCCTTCCAGTTGTCTTGCAGGTTGAAGGCGCGGCGTTCGTACTCTGCTGCTTTGTCGGTGTTGTGTTGAAAAGCATACGAGACGGCCATCACCCGCAATGCCTGCGAGGTCTGTTGCTCGGAGGCCAGCTCAATAGCCTTTGCCAGGTACTGACGCGCTTCTTCATACTTGCCTTGCAGGTCGAGGCCCACGCCGACGTAAAGCTGCGCCTCGTAGAGATTGGGATCAATCTCCAAAGCCCGCTGATAGAGGGCGACCGCTTCATCGAGCTGGCCGTTCGCGCTGAGCTTCTGCCCCTGCTTCACCAACTCCAGAGCTTCGGAAGCTTTGGACTGAGCGGGCTGAGCCGATTGCGGCGGAGACGACTGGGGCTGCGACTGCGCCGGCAGCCACAAGGATGAAATCAACAAAATCAATGCCAGAAGCGCAACACGAACCGAACAGATCAATGACAGCATGGCGGCCATTATGGCACACTGCGAGTTCCATATTGTCTAGAATCAGCCCAGCGCATACACTGCACATCGATACTTGCCTAATCAGGATTAGCAAGCGCAAAAAGCTACGGCTAAGCGCGAGCGGTCAGGCAGAGCTTTGACCGATGGCGCTGACCGCAAGGGAGAGGTCATCATGAAAGAGAATCCTGCTCGTCGAGAGTTCGTGAGAAAGGGCGCCTGTGGCGCCGCAGCGCTAGCCGCGGGAAGTTGGTTGAATTCCGGCAGCAGCGGGCTTGCCCAGGCCCAGCAAGCCTCGTCGGCACATGGCATCACGGCCAGCAAAGAGTGGCAGCAGTTGCTGACTCCTGAGCAGATTATTCAACTGGCGAAGATCGGCAATCAACGCTTCGTCAGCGGCGCGCCCATCGAGCGTAACTACCAGGAGGACATACGCGCGACCAAGAAAGCGCAGTATCCGGTGGCGATTGTGTTGAGCTGTATCGATTCTCGCGCGCCTGCGGAAATCATCTTTGATGCCGGCATCGGCAATATTTTCAATGCGCGAATCGCAGGCAATACTGTCGATCCCGATGTCGCAGGCAGTATGGAATACGCCTGCAAAGTTGTCGGTTCGAAGCTGGTTCTGGTGATGGGACACACCAACTGCGGCGCGGTCAAAGGCGCCATCGATAAAGTTCAGCTGGGCAACCTGACGCAACTGGTGGAGAAGATCTACCCGGCAGTGGAAGCCTTGAGCAACTTCCCCGGCGAAAAGAGCTCCCATAATCCGCAATACGTGGATGCGGTGGCCGCCAAGAACGTGCAGCTGACGATCGAAAACATTCGCAAGATCAGCCCCATCCTGGCCGAGCTGGAGCAGCAGAAGAAAATCATGATCGCTGGCGCGATGTACAGCGTGAAGAACGGCAAGGTCGATTTCTTGTGATGCGCGGTAACGGTCACTCCTCGCGCAGCGTCTTCATGGGATCGACGCGGGTGGCGCGATAGGCCGGCAACGTGCTGGCCAACAGGCCGACCACGATCATCACCAGCGCGACGGTGCTGAAGGTCGCCAGATCGCGTGCACTCACGCCGTAGATCACGCTGGAGAGCACGCGGCCCAACGCCAGCGCCCCGGCGAGTCCGATTACGACCCCGAGCAGCGTTGGTTTCATGCCTTCGAGGATGACCATCCGCAGAACATCGCGAATCTGCGCGCCCAAGGCCAGGCGAATGCCGATCTCGCGTACGCGCAGCCGCACGGCGTAGGACAGCACGCTGTAGATTCCAACCGCAGCTAACAGCATTGCCAGCCCGGCAAAGGCAACCAGCAGCGACATGGTGAAGCGCTGCTGCAACAGCGACTCATCTACCGTCTCCTGCATGGTCTTGATGTTGAGCAGCGGCACTTCGGGATCGACTTCGTGGACAGCATTGGTGATTGCTGAGACAGCACTGAGCGGATCGGTATGCGTGCGCACGACCAGGGTCATGCCGAACGACTGCCACGATTCGCCGTGCGGCACCGAAACCTGCGCCAGCGGCACGTAGAGCATCGAAGCGGAGCGAGTTTGACTGAGTGCATCATCCTTGACGTCGGCAACCACGCCGACGACCTCGCGCGTTGTTTCGGGGAAAAAGTAAATCGTGAGGCGTTTGCCGATCGGATCTTCATTTGGCCAAAACTGCTTGGCCATGGATTGGCTGATGAGCGCCGCTCCCGGCCTTCCCGCCACGTCGGATTCGTTGAAGTCGCGCCCGCGCAGCAGCGGAATGTGCATGGCGCTTCTGTAGCCGGGGCTGATCAAACGCACGTCGATTTCGGGCTGATCAGACATAGGGACAACGGGTTGACCCTCAATTTGCACTGGCTGATGCGAGCCGCCGCCGGTCAGCGGTAATGCATCGATCACGCCCGCCGATTGCACCCCGGGCAGAGCCCGAACCCGCTCCAGCACCCGGTTGAAAAAGTTGACTTGCTGCTCCGGTTGGGCAAACTTCGTCGACGGGATGGAAACGTTCATGGTCACGACATGATTGGCGTCGAAGCCGGGATTGACGTTGCGCAGGCTCCAAAGCGTGCGGATGAGCAGCCCCGCGCCGACCAGCAACATCAGCGAGAGCGCGACTTCGGCGACCACGAGCATGCTGCGGGTGCGAGCTCCGCCGGATTCGGAAGCGGTGCGGCCGGCGCTTTGCTTCAGCGCTTCGCTCACATCCTCTTTCGTCAGACGCCATGCCGGGAGCAGTCCGGCCAGAATTCCAGTCACGAGCGAGATGCCCAGAGCGAAAGCCAACACCCACCCATCAAGACCGATCGCGCCGGAGCGCGGCAATTGCTCTCCCATAAACTTGACGATGAAGGCGGTGCCGAAGCGCGCGAAGATCAGGCCAACAGCGCCACCGGCAACGGCCAGGATCAAGGTTTCCGCCAGCACCTGTTGCAACAGGCGGCGACGGCTGGCCCCCAGCGCGGAGCGGATAGCGACTTCTTTGCGGCGTGAAATGGTCTTGGCCAGCACCAGGTTGGCAATGTTGGCACAAGCGATCAACAGAACAAAGGCGACCGCGCCCAGCAGGATCAGCAACGGCGAGCGCACATCGCCGACCAGATCGTCGCGCAGCGGGATGGCGGTCGCGCCCCAACCTTTGTCGTCCTTGGGATACTCCTGCGCCAGCCGGCCGGAGATGGTGCTGAGCTCAGCCTTGGCTTGCGCCAACGTGACGCCGGGCTTCAGCCTCGCAATCACGTCGTAGTTATGATCATCCCGAACGGCACGTTCCTCGGCCGTCCAGTTCTGCGGCTTCCACATCTGCGGCACATAGCCCGGATCCAGCGGAAATTCGAAGCCCTGCGGCATCACTCCGATCACCGTATAGGCTTCGTCGTTCAGCTGAATGTTCTGACCGACGATAGCGGGATTGGCGCCGAAATGCGTTCGCCACAGGTCATAGCTCAACACCACTTCGTGATCGCGCCCCGCCTGGTCTTCACCCTCGGCAAAGACGCGGCCCAATAGCGGCTCCGCATGCAGCACCGAAAAGAAACCGTGGGTCACCCCGACGGTGCGAATCGCCTCCGGCTGACCTTTTCCGGTGAGCGTGTAGCGGCCGAAGCCGAAGGCCGACATGCCTTGGAAGCAGTGAGCCTGCGCGCGCCAGTCGAAGAAATTGGCCGGCGAAACGGAAAACAGCGACATGCCTGGAAACAGCGCCTGCGGTGGGATGTGATAGAGCATCACCAGGCGATCGGGCTGATCGAACGGCAACGGCCGCAGCAGCACCGCATTTACCACGCTGAAGATTGCGGTGTTGGCACCGATGCCAAGCGCCAGTACCAGCAAGGCCACCGCAGTGAAAGCGGGACTCTTGCGCAGCGCGCGCCAGCCGTAGCGAAAATCTTGACCGAGATGTGCCATGCGGAATTCCTTGTCCAGCAGATACGCAAGCCGCGAGGGCGCGGTTCGCAGGCCACGTTCCGTAAAACGGTGCAAATGCCGTGCCAGACGGGTGTAACGCAAGTCGCGCGAAAGCGCGAGAAACCTGGGCAGGGTCCCGGCGCTGGCGTTCGTTTTCGAACAAGGCGTCCGCACGCGGACGGCATCGGCGCCGGCCTCTGCTGTGCGGCGGCGTTTGCAAACTCAGCTGATGACTTGTGGCAGACGATTGATTATGCTGATGCTGCCAGCTAATTCATGGACGGTTAGGCAAGATGGCGCTTTCTGGCAGATCACAGGTCTGGGGAATGGCATCTTAAATTAGTGGGCCGCAAGTGGCTCGGCAAGTAAGGTTTCGATCTTGACCACGGTTGGGAGGCTGGTTCGCTCGGTACGCGCCTTCTCGCGCGAGTGGTCGCGTGTTTCTGTTAAAGCCCATCAAGAAGTGGAATTTGCGCCGTCCGGCAGGTTGAAGCTGGGTGTCGCCCTGGGCGGCGGCTTCGCGCGCGGGCTGGTACACATTGGAGTGCTGAAGGCGCTGGAAGAGGCGCAAATCCCCATTGACTTTGTCGCCGGAACCAGCGTCGGGGCGATCATTGGAGCCTGCTACTGCACCGGTCTGAGTGCCGCAGAGATAGAAGAGATTGCGCGCGCCTTGCGCTTCAAGCATTTCGCTCGCTGGACGGTTTCGCGCTACGGCTTCTACAGCAACGATCGCATGGCGCGATTCTGCGCACGTGTGCTGAAGGTCAACACCTTCGCGGAGCTGAAGATTCCTCTCGCGATCACGGCGACTGATTTTCATAATGGCGAAGCCGTGGTGTTCAGACGTGGATCGCTGGTGCCGGCGATTCGCGCCAGTTGCGCTTACCCCGGAATGTTTTTGCCGGTGGAGATCGACGGCCGCGCCTACATCGATGGCATGCTGGCTTACGCCGTGCCCACCACGCCACTTCGCCAGATGGGCGCCGAGCGCGTGATCGGCGTTCACCTGAGCGCCCACTGGGATCAGAATCGAACCCCCCGTCATCTGTTTGAAATCATCGGCCAGTGTTTTTCGATTGCCCAGGCCAAGATGTCGGAGCAGTGGAAGAAAGATGCTGATCTGGTGCTCGAACCTGACGTCCGAGGATATTCCTACGACTGCTTCGATCGCTGCGACGAGTTGATTGCCATGGGCGAAAATAGTGCGCGTGCGATCCTGCCGCAGTTGCGCGTGCTGTTGAACATTCCTGAGCCGGCGGTAAATTTAGCGCCGGCGCCTTTACCCCAACCGCACTCACTTCGCAGCCCGGTATAGCCGTGCAGGTTTGGGGCTGATCACCGCCAAGATCGCGGCTCATGATGTAAGCTGCTAACGGGTACGATTGTTGCTATGCGACCTGTCTTTTTTCCGGGAGAGCCGAATTGCTACGTTCGCTAGTTGCTGTCCTGTCCTGCCTCGCATTCTTGCCATTCGCAACTCCGCAGCAGAGCACAACCCCTCCTGGCGGCCAGCCGAGTTCGATGAGCACGGCGCCGGTTGCGTTCCATCCGCCGGACAAGATCTTCGGTTTTCGCAATCCGGCGGCCGAGTTGCAAGTGGAAAAGACTTTTCTGGCCGTGCCTGATCCGGAGCTGGCGAAGAAGCATTTGCAGGTGCTGACCTCCGCACCCCACGTGGCCGGCTCCCCCGAGGATCGCCGCACTGCGGAATATGTCCTGCAGCAATACCTGGCGGCGGGACTGGATGCGTCGATTCAGCCCTACAAAGTCTGGATGGCGCTGCCGCTGGATATTCGCGTGGACGTGGTCGCGCCTGCGGGGGTGGTGATGCATGGTCCTTCGCCTGAGCATGTGAGCGACGATCCCTTTCAGAAGGACGCCCGGATTCTGCCCGCGTTCAACGAGTACTCGCCGTCGGGCGACGTCACCGCCGATGTGGTTTATGCCAATTACGGCCGCGCCCAGGATTTCAAGCGGTTGAAAGAGATGGGCATCGATGTGAAAGGCAAGCTCGTCATCGTGCGGTATGGCGAGATTTTTCGCGGCGTCAAAGTTTTCCTGGCCGAACAGAATGGAGCCGCGGGCATCATCCTCTACTCCGATCCGTGGGATGACGGCTACTTCAAGGGCGACAAGTACACGAAAGGACCGTGGCGTCCCGATACCGGGGTGCAACGGGGATCGGTGCAATACCTGTTCCGCTATCCCGGAGATCCCACCACGCCAGGCATCGCCTCCGTGCCTGATTTGCCGGAGAGCAAGCGCACTCCCCCCGATCAGGCAACCGATCTGCCGCGGATACCAGCGACACCCTTGTCCTATGCCGATGCCACCCCGATCATGGCGAATCTCGGTGGTCCGGATTCGCCCCGCGGCTGGCAAGGAGCGCTGCCGTTCACCTATCACCTGGGCCCGGGTCCGGTGAAAGTGCACTTGTCGGTGAAACTGAATTACAGCTACACCACGATCTGGGATGTGATCGGGATTGTCCATGGATCGCAGCTGCCAAATGAGTGGGTGATTACCGGGAATCATCGTGATGCGTGGGTCTTTGGGGCAGTCGATCCGAACAGCGGCACGGCCGCGCAGCTGGAAGCGGTGCACGGCGTGGGTGAGTTGCTGAAGGCGGGATGGCGTCCGAAGCGCACGCTGGTCTTCGCCAGTTGGGACGGAGAAGAAGAAGGATTGATCGGCTCAACCGAATACGCCGAGCAGCATGCGAAAGAACTTTCGCACGCCGTGGCCTACTTCAACATGGACGCGGGGGTCTCCGGGCCCGACTTCGGCGCATCGGCAGTGCCAAGCCTGAAGCAATACCTGCGCGATGTTACCAAGTCGGTGCCCAGTCCCAAGGGCGGCAGTGTCTACGACCAGTGGAAGCTGACTGCCGAGATCAAGGAGAAAGAGGCGCGGGAGCGAATTGCGCATGAAAACGAGATGTCACCTGCGCCCGGTCGCGAGCCAACGGTTGCCGTAGTCAGGGACGTGCAGGTGGGAGATTTAGGAAGCGGCTCCGACTACACCGCGTTTCTGCAGCATCTCGGCGTGCCCTCGGCGGACATTGGGTCGCGAGGACCGTACGGTGTTTATCACTCCGCGTTTGATGACTTTCTGTGGTTCACCAAGTTTGGCGATCCGACATTTGTCTATGAACAGGAAATGGCTCGGGTGTACGGACTGGAAGCCATTCGCATGGCCTCGACCGACATGCTGCCGCTGAACTATGACGAATACGGCAAGGAGATTACCGAATATGTAACCGTGGCTGAACAGAAGGCCAAGACGCAGTTCGGCGATCAGGCGCCGTCGTTCGCGGACGCGCTGCAGGCGGCGCAACGATTCCAGAAGGCGGGAGCGCATGTCTGGGAGGTGCAAAGCCTTGCGAGCGGCGATCCCGGAGTAGTAAATCTGGTCTTGCGCAGCGTGGAGCGCGATTTCATTGGCGATGGGCTGCCCGGCCGGCCGTGGTTCAAACACGTGATCTACGCCCCCGGCGAGCACACAGGTTATGCGGCAGTGGTGATTCCCGGAGTGAACGAGGCGATCGAAGGCAACAATCTCACACTGACCAAGCAGCAGTTGCAAATTCTGACCAGCGCATTGAATCGTGCAGCGTCAGCGCTGGAGATGGTGAAGTGAAGCAGTGGCCAGTGGTCAGTGGTTAGCATCACTAATACTTAACGCTCGGCGTGCTATGCTGACGGAGCTTAAGCCGCTCGGAAGCATCTCATCATAAGCCGCTGCGGCTGCTGGCGAGAAGAATCGTGACGCTCATAGCTGCATTCAGGTCGCCGGAAGGTTTCGCGGTCTGTGCTGATTCTCAAGGGACGGTCGGGGATTATCGTATTTCCCGGCAAAAGCTGATCCCCGAAACCTGTGGCGCGTTCGACATCGTAATAGCAGGGACGGGCAATAACGGCGAGTTGATTGATGCTTTTGTAGAGCGCCTGCTGCACGACAACCTCCCTAGAGCCAACGTTTCTACTCTGCCCGAACTGAAGCAGTTTCTCGGCAGGGAATTGCTGGACTACGATCGCCATGAAATTGGCCACTACCCTAGATCGCAACGGCTTATGCAATTTGTGGTTGGCGCTCGGACGCGTGGGGACGGAACTTATGCGATCTGGAGAACACAGGGTTCTCGCGTACTTGAGGTTCGAGACTTCACAGTTGTGGGCTGGGAAGAACCGCTCTACTCCGCCATTGCCAAGAGGCTGTACAAGCAAAATCTGACGCTCGAACAGGCAGAATTGGCAGCAATGTACGTGCTGATAATTGCGGAAGAAACATCTAACTACGTGCACGGGCCGATGTCTGCCGCAGTTATCCGTCAGAGTGGAATGCGTATTGAGGCTCCTAACCGCGTGCTAGATATGAGCCAGCGGCTAAGGGACTTCGAGATTGCGACAAACAATCTTTTCTTGGCATGTGCAGAGAACACTCCACAACCGATCTTGGAAAAGAAGCTAGACGAATTCAGGCAACAGGCGACACAACTGCATCGGTTCTCCGGCCTGATGGTTAGCAAGGTTGTGGTCTACGTCGCGCTCCAAGCGCCGGATAATAAAAATCACTAACCACTAATTACTTCTCTTCCTGCGATAACGATTGAACTGGTGATCGCCGGCTTTGCGGCAGCTTAGCCAACTCCAGCGTGTCACCTGCTGGAGCGTAAATCCTGACCCACCGAAGATCGTAGGGCGTAAGAGCAGCGGCATAGCCTGCTCGGCTGCAAGCCGCTCCTGCTCTGGCGGGACGACTTGTCCCACTTCAATAGGCGCGACGGTCAGAAACTTCTCGTCGACCAGATCGGCGCGCGCCAGGCCGCCATACAATGTGGGACCTCCTTCGCAGAGCAGGTGCTTCACATCCAGCTCTTGGCGCAACTTCGATA
>Ga0335074_10017321_pt1 | contig 10160 bp, 11 predicted proteins | sample Lox_Sample_23_FD_206715 | JGI IMG/M metagenome (GOLD analysis project Ga0335074, IMG submission 206715) | Soil microbial communities from Loxahatchee National Wildlife Refuge, Florida, United States - Lox_Sample_2.3 | ecosystem: Environmental > Terrestrial > Soil > Wetlands | place: USA...
CCAGGATCCGGTAGTAGCCGTCCGGAGCGCGCACCGCGCCGTCCCCGGCGAAGTAGGGCCAGTCGTGCCAGTCCTTGCTGTCCGGGTCCTTGTTGTACTTGGCGTAGTACGTGGACACGAAGCGGTCCGGCTGGCCCCAGATCGTCTCGAAGATCCCCGGCCAGGGGTTGCGGATGCAGATGTTGCCGGCCTTGCCGTCCGGGACCTCGTCGCCGCTCTCGTCGTAGATGACCGGGAAGATGCCGAGCGCCGCGGGCCCGCAGCTGCCCGGCTTCATCGGCTTCAGCGCGGGCACCTCGGTGCCGAGGAAGCCGCCCGTCTCCGTCTGCCACCAGGTGTCGACGATGGCCGCCTCGCCCTTGCCGACCGACGAGTAGTACCAGCGCCAGACCTCGGGCTCGATCGGCTCGCCCACCGTGGTCATGATCTTGAAGTGGTAGTTGTACTTGGCCGGCTCGTCCGGGCCGATCTTGCGCAGCTGGCGGATGGCCGTGGGCGAGGTGTGGAAAATGTTGACCCCTAGTTCCTCCGCAATCCGCCACGGCCTGCCGGCGTCGGGGTAGTTGGGCACGCCCTCGTAGATGACCGTCGTGGTGCCGAGCGCCAGCGGCCCGTAGACGATGTAGGAGTGGCCGGTGATCCAGCCGATGTCGGCCATGCACCAGTACACGTCGTCGGGGTGGATGTCCTCGTAGTACTTGGACGTGCCGGCCACGTAGGACAGGTAGCCGCCGGTGCTGTGCTGGCAGCCCTTGGGGCGGCCGGTCGTGCCGCTGGTGTACATCAGGAACAGCGGCGCCTCGGCGGGCTGGGATACCGGCTCGACGGTCGCGCCCTGGTGCCCGGCGAGCAGGTCGTCAGCGAACACGTCCCGGCCATCGGCCATCGGCGTTTCCGACGCGTACTGCCCGGGGTGACGGCGCCAGACCACCACCTTGTCGACTTCCTGGCCCTGCCTGGCCGCCTCCGCGACCGCCTCGTCGGCCTTCACCTTGTGATCGATGAGGCTGCCGCCCCGGTAGTAGCCGTCCATCGTGATCAGCACGCGGCTGCCGGAGTCCGCGATCCGGGTGCCGCACGCGTTGCCGCTGAAGCCACCGAACACCTGGGAGTGGATGATGCCGAGCCGGGCGCACGCCAGCATCGTGACCGGCAGCTCGGGGGCCATCGGCATGTGCAGCGTGACCCGGTCGCCGGTCTTCAGGCCGAGTTCGTCGCGCAGTACCGCGGCGAACTCGTTTACCTGGCGGAGCAGGTCCGAATAGCTGATGTGCACGTGCTCGTCTTCTTCGAGCTCGGGCACGAACACTATGGCGGTTTTTTCCGGGTTGGCCTCCGCATGCCTGTCCACGCAGTTGTATGAGGCGTTCAGCTTGCCCCCGACAAACCACTTCCAGAACGGAGCATTGCTGGTGTCCAGCATTGTGTCCCAGGACTTGTCCCAGGTCAGAAGGTCCGCGTATTCCTTGAAGCAGTCCGGGAAATTTTCCTCGCTGAACCGGTCGAAGATGGCGGGGTCGTTGGCGTTTGCCTGGTCGATGAAACTTTGCGGGGGATAGACGTACTCCTCCTCGCGCCAGTGCACCGCAATCTGCGTCTCGGACACCTGCGTCTCGGGACTCTCTGTCATTCCGGTCCTCCACCCATTAATCCGGCAAAGCGGACAGCGTCGTTGTCACGAACCAAGCGGAGGCTCAATCGTATCGCCGCAGGACAAGAGGGAACAGGCCGCCCGCAGCGGTGATCACAGCATGATCGAAGCAGCCGGCAACCGGTTGACAAGGCCCCGATCAACGATATGGTTCTGCGCAGTCCAGCACCGGGCCAGCCGGCCGGGGCGGTGAGCCGCCCCGACCGTGTTGTGTCAGGAGAGGGTCAGTTGGTCCTCTTGTGCCAGGCGCAGCAAGGAAGGGGGCTGCTCCTCAGGACCCGGCTGGGCGGGGGGTTGGACCCGGGAGGGGCCCGGGCACCCAGTAGACAACGGAGGACGAGCCCGTTGCCGACGGGACGAACTCCGGTCCGAAGGGATGCCCGGGCCCTCTTCCCTGCCGCGGATGGCTCACGCGAGAGCGCCTGGTCAGGCACGTGTCCAGACGCGCGATGTCGGCCGTGGGCCAGGGATCGAATATTCTTTTCGACCGGCGGGCTTGCCCGCTTCCGGACCGCAGCCCAGCTGAGGCAGGAACATTGAGCGAAACCGACCGACCCAGCTCGCCGCGCGGCCCGCTGGGCCGCGTAGCCGTGATAATCCCGACCTACAACGAGCGGGAGAACGTCGAGTCAATCGCGGCCCGCGTCCGCAGCGCGGTGCCAGCGGCCGACCTGCTGATCGTCGACGACAACAGCCCCGACGGCACCGGCGAGCTCGCCGACAAGCTCACAGCCGGCGACCAGCAGATCCACGTGCTGCACCGGCCGGGCAAGGCGGGCCTCGGCGCCGCCTACATCGCCGGGTTCCGCTGGGCGCTCGGGGAGGGCTACAGCGCGATGGTCGAGATGGACGCGGACGGCTCGCACCAGCCCGAGGACCTGCCCCGGCTGCTGACCGCCCTGGAGAACGCCGACGCGGTCATCGGCTCGCGCTGGGTGCGCGGCGGCACCGTTCAGAACTGGCCGAAGTCGCGGGAAGCGCTGTCCCGCGGTGCCAACACCTATGCCCGGCTGATGCTGCGCGTCCCCGTGCACGACGCCACCGCGGGCTTCCGGGCCTACCGCGCCGAGACGCTGCGCGGGATCAGCCTGGACACCGTGGTATCGCAGGGGTACTGCTTCCAGATCGACCTCACGCTGCGCGCGGTCAACGCGGGCCTGGCCGTGGCCGAGGTGCCGATCACGTTCAGCGACCGGACCAGGGGCGCGAGCAAGATGAGCCGGGCGATCGTGGTGGAGGCATTCTGGCGCGTCACGCAGTGGGGCGTCGAGGGCTGGTTCCGCGGGCGGCCGAAGCCGCGTACGTAGGCTCGCGGGTCAGGCGCTCTTGCGGCGCGAGTGCGCCGGCGCCTGCTCGCGCTGGCCCGCTCCGCGCTGCCCCCTGATCACTGCCAGCCGCTCGGCAAGCACCTCTTCGAGATCGGCGACGCTGCGCCGCTCCATCAGCATGTCCCAGTGGCTGCGCGGCGGCTTGACCTTCTTCGGCTCGGGCAGGTCACCGGTTGCCGTGACCGCGATCGCACCGCAGATCCGGCACTCCCAGTTGACCGGGATCTCCGCTTCAGCAGCAAACGGCACGGTGAAGCGGTGGCCCTTCGGGCAATCGAAGGCCACCTCCTGACGCGGGGCCAGATCGGTGTTACGGTCATTCTCATAGCTCGTGGCTCCGAGCCGGGTGCCGCGTAGTGCGCGTTCGGCCATGGTCTGCTGCCTCCCAGGCGCTCAGCCGTCCCTGATGACAACGGTGAGTTCCCGGACAAGATTCCCGCCAGCCGGGGATTCCAACCGCGCAGTCTGCCCGGGATCGCAGAAATCCGTTGCGGGCAGGCTATCCCGCGGGCCCCGGATGCCACTGCCCGCGGGCGGCCAGCACGTCCCTGAGGACCTCTGTCTCATCGGTCATGATGCCGTCAACCCCCAGCTCAAGCAGCCCGGCCATGACCTCACGGTCGTTGACAGTCCACACGTGGACCTGCAGGCCCGCCGCGTGTGCCCGGCGGACGTACGCCTGCGTGGCGACGCGGATCGGGATCTGGGTGCAGCGCACCGCCGACCGGCGCAGCCGCGCTGCGGTGGCCCGGTGCGGGGTGCCCAGCCGCAGCGCGGCGACGCCGAGAGGGGAGGTGGCCATGCAGACCGGCCTGGGCAGGGCCCGCCGCATGGCGCCCAGCCGGTGCGCGGAGAACGAGGTGATGCAGACCCGGTCCCACGCGCCGGCCCGCCCGAGCACCTGAGCCAGCGGCTGCACCGCGGGTTCGTCCTTCACGTCGATGTTGAACCGCGCATCGGGCCAGGCGCCGAGCAGCTCCTCGAGCAGCGGGATCGGCTCCGTGCCCCCGATCCGGGCGGCGCTCACCTCGCGGTAGGGCAGCTGGCAGATCCGCCCGGCCCGGTCGGTGACCCGGTCCAGGGTACGGTCGTGGAAGGCCACCAGGACCCCGTCGGCGGTCGCGTTCACGTCGGTCTCCAGATAGGAGTAGCCGAGGGCGATCGCGTGCTCAAAGGCCCGCCAGGAATTCTCCGGGTGGTGCGCGGCCCCGCCGCGGTGAGCGAACGCCAGGGGGCGTGGCAGGTCGAGGAAGTCACGCACAGCACTCAGTATGCGCGGTGCCCCGAACGCAGACGGTCAGGCGCGCTGCCACTCCCTCCGGCGCGCCTCGGCCAGCGCGATCGCCGCAGCGGCGGCGACGTTCAGCGAGCCGACCCGCCCGAGCTGCGGTATGTAGGCCACCACGTCGGCCGCGGCGAGGAGACCGGCCGAGCAGCCATGATCCTCGTTCCCGAGCGCCAGGCACACATCGCCGCCCAGCGGCGCCTCGTGCAGCGGCACCGCGCCGGCGGCCAGCTCGATCGCGATGACGCGCAGCCCGGCCGCCGCCGCGGCCGCGGCGGCGGCGGCGGGGTCCGGCTCGCGCTCGAACGTGATCAGGCGCCCGGTGCCCAGGGCGGTCCGGCGCGCCTGGGGGTGCTCCGGGGCGGCGGTGTCGCCGCACAGCCAGATCTGCTCCGCGCCGAACACGGCCGCGGTCCTGATGATCGACCCGACGTTGAACGGCTGGCCGACCGAGTCCAGCAGCACCCCGACCCTGGCCTCGGCCCGCTGCCGCCAGGACCGGTTCAGCCGCTTGAGGTCCGTCGCCCCCAGCTGCTTCGGCCCGGGGGGCCTGGACCCCGCCGCCGCGGCCGCGGGCTGACGCCGGCCCGGCGCGGTCACCGGGGCGCCCCTGCGGCGGTGTCGGCGCCGCCGACCCGCAGCACGCGGTACCCGGCCCGCGCGGCGACACGCTCCGCGGGCCAGCCCGAATCCGTCAGCCAGCGCTGCAGCGGGTCTGATCCCAGGTTGCGCTGGACCACCAGGTAGGCGGCGCCGGCCGGGTCAAGCCGCGCCAGCCACGTCGCGAGCAGCGCGTGCAGGGCCGCCTTGCCGATCCGGATCGGGGGATTGGACCAGATGAGCCGGAACGAGCCCGGCAGCGCCGGATCACCGGGCGCGGCCGCGCGGACGTTCGGCAGGCCCGCCCGCCCGGCGTTCCTCGCGCACAGCTCCAGGGCCCGGGTATTGACGTCCACGGCCCACACCTGGGCGCCGGGGGACCGCGCGGCCATCACCAGCGCAAGCGGCCCGTAGCCACACCCGAGGTCGAGCAGGTCTCCGGTGGCCGGGGGCCGCGGCGCCGTTTCCAGCAGCAGCCTGGTGCCGGGGTCCAGCCTGGCCGGCGAGAACATGCCGGAGTCGGTTTCCAGCTCCAGGTGCAGATCGGGGGTGACGACGTGCACCGATCCCGGGCGCGGGCGGGCGGCCGGCTGCTCGGCGAAGTACTGCTGGCTCACGCGCTAGCTTGCCTGCCGCACGGCTGGCTGCCCGTGAGCGACCCCGGCGGCGGCGAGCGCGGGGTTGATGTAACGGCGGGTCACCCAGCGCTCCACGACGAACGTCAGCACCGGGATCGTCCCGGCCAGCAGCACGAGCACGGTCTGCGGACTGGCCACCTTCATGCCCACCTGCCGCGTCATCAGGTACGCGGCGCCGAGGTAGATCAGGTAGAGGATCCCGTGCGTGGTGCCCACGTAGTTCACCACGACGAGATTGTGCGCGAAAATCTGGAGCGGGATCCCGACGAAACACAAAACCATCAGCACCACGCCCGTCACGTAGGCCATCACCCGGTAACGGCGCACCGCTGCGACCAGCGCATCTGGACGCACAGCCCTGCCTCCTTGCGAGGGTTTGCTCTCCTGCGGGGCACCATCCACCGCCCCGTCCGTCGTAACTGTCTTTGGTTCGGGGGAGGCCTGCTAACGCAGGCCGTGCCACCTGCCGTGCCCCTTCACCTGCTGGTTCAGGCGGGCCAGGTAGGCGTTGTAGGCCGCGAGCTCCGGATCGTCCTCGTCCTGCGCCTCGGCCGCCCGGGCAACCTGCCCGCTGACACCGGCGCCACCCCTGGCGGTGGCGCTCGCCCCGTTGGCGGCGCCGACGCTCGCGCCCGCCGGCAGGTCGACCTCGGGGACGTCGCCGGGATCGGTGTGCGGCTTGAACTCATCGCGGATGGTCTTCGCCCAGAAGACCACGCCGAATACCGCGAAGATCGGCCATTCAAACGTGTAGGCCCAGGACAGAGCGTTGCCCGACTCGGCGCGGTGGAACTGCCAGTCGCCCAGCCACAGCATCCCGATCGTGGCCAGAACCGCGAACGCATGCCAGCCGAGCCACCTCGGGGTGATGAGAAAGAACCACCGCGGCCTGGCCCGAACGCTGGACATGCACAGAGCCTAGCGCTGCTCCGCCGCTGGCCGGTGCACAGGATCGGACGATCCGGGCAACCCGGCTCCCGCGGCAGCCCAGGCGCCGGCCGCCCGCGAGTCACTGCCAGCGTCTCCCCGCTGATCAGCGATAATTGCTGCATGTCTCTTGCCGAACTTCTCTCCGGACGTGTTGGCCTCGCCGGCCGCCTCCCGCAGGGGCTGGACGAACTGCGCGGCCCGTCCAAGGGAGTCGTGGTGCTGCCGAGGCACCTGTCATGGCCGGGCATGCGCGAGTTCGATGTGACCGACGACACCATCCGCCGCAGCATGTACGGCATCCTGCTGACCCAGGGCAGGCGCAACGAGGTGGCGCGTTTCCTCAACGCCCGGCTGCTGATGGAGGACTGGCCGCTGATCCGGGCCTCGCTCGACCCCAAGCTGCGCCGGTGGTGCGAGCGGCGGTTCTCGCTGCGCAGCGAGGCGGAGGTCAGCGAGCCGCACGGCTAGGCCCCAGCCGGAGCCAAGCCAGGGGGCCGCAGCGGCGCTGCCTGTGCGAGGGTATGTCCATGCGGAAATACGTCATCATGGGAGTGCAGGGCAGCGGCAAGGGCACGCACGCGGCGATGCTCGCGGCTGACCTGGACCTGGTGAACATCGGCGTGGGCGACATCCTCCGCTGGAACGTGCAGCACCACACAAAACTTGGCGCCCAGGTCAGGCGCACCATGGCGGCGGGCGAGCTGGTGAGCGACGACCTCGTAGAGGGCATCGTGCAGGAACGGCTGGCTCAGCACGACTGGAACTACGGGTTCATCATCGACGGATTCCCACGCAGCGTGCGCCAGGCGGAGTTCTTCCTGGAGAGCTACGACATCGACGGCGTGATCTATCTCGACCTGCCCGACAGCGAGGTCCGGCGGCGGGTGATGGCCCGGCGGCTGTGCGCGGGCTGCGGCATGGACTACAGCCTGATCGACAACAGCCCGAAGGAAGACGGCCGCTGCGACGCCTGCGCCGGTGAGCTGGTCACCAGGGAGGACGACACCGAGGAAGCCCTCGCCGTCCGGCTGCGCGAGTACCACGAGAAGACCGATCCCGTGCTGGACATCTTCCGCCGGAAGGAATACGTGGTCACGATCGATACCCGGCCGCCGAAGGAGCAGGTCCAGCAGACCATCCGCGCCCGCCTCGGCCTGCCTGCGTATCACCCCCCGCAGCAGGCGGCCAGCTGACGGTCATGCGGGTCGTCGTCGCGCCCGACTCGTTCAAGGGCAGCCTCGGTGCCCGCGACGCCGCGGCGGCGCTCGCCGAGGGCTGGCGCGAAGCGCGGCCGGGCGACGAACTGGTCTGCCTGCCGCTCGCCGACGGCGGCGAGGGGACGCTGCAGGTTCTCGCCGCGTCCGACGCGGCGGCTCGCTGGCACCCGGTCCAGGTCACCGGGCCAGACGGGCGGGCGGTGGCCAGCCGCTGGCTGGAACTGCGGGACGCGACCGCGTGCATCGAGCTCGCGCTGGCCAGCGGGCTGCCGCTGATGGCTGCGCTGGATCCGCTCGGCGCGCAGACCACCGGAGCCGGGCAGCTCATCGCCGACGCCGCTGCGGCGGGCGCCCGGCGGATCGTGATCGCCCTCGGCGGGTCGGCGTCCACCGACGGCGGGACCGGCGCGCTGACCGCCCTGGGTGCCCGCTTCCTCGACGGCGCGCGCCGCCAGCTTCCGCCCGGCGGGGGAGGCCTGAACGGTCTCGCCGCCGCCGACCTGACCGGCCTCCGCCCGCCCCCGCCGGGCGGCGTGACCTGCCTGTCCGATGTGCGGGCCCCGCTGCTGGGCCCCGGCGGCGCCGCCGCCGTGTTCGGGCCGCAGAAGGGCGCCGACGCCGCGCAGATCGCGATCCTCGAGGCTGGCCTGGCCCGCCTGGCCCTCGCGCTGGGCGGCGACCCGGGCGCCCCCGGGGCAGGCGCGGCGGGCGGCACGGGCTACGGGTTCGCCGCCGCGTGGGGCGCCAGCATCGTGCCCGGTGCCGCCGAGCTGAGCCGCCTCGCCGGCCTTGACGAGCAGCTCAGCCGTGCCGACGTGCTGCTGACCGGCGAGGGCCGCTACGACGCCACCTCAGCGGACGGCAAGATCACCGGAGCCGTGCTGGCCGCCGCGGGACGGGCCGGAGTCCGCGCGGGGCTCGCCGCCGGCGCGATCGCGGCCGATCCGCCGCCGGGTGTCGCGGCGGTGGCGCTGGACCGGCTGGCCGGCGGGACCGCGGCGGCCATGTCCGGCGCCGGGCACTGGCTCCAGGTGGCGGGCGCCATGCTCGCCGCCGACCTGGGCACACCGGCCCCGTAGCCTTGGCGCTGTGCGGGAAATCGCGGTGTTCAGCGGAAGTGCTCATGTCGGGCTGGCAGAGGAGATATGTGCGCATCTCGGGGTTCCGCTGCGCCCGGTCCGGCTGACCCGGTTCGCCAACGACTGCCTGGAGGTGCAGCTGCAGTCCAACTGCCGGGAGCGGGACGTGTTCCTGATCCAGCCCCTGTGCGCGCCGGTCCAGGAGCACCTGGTCGAGCTGCTGCTGATGCTCGACGCGGCCCGCGGTGCGTCGGCAGCGAGGGTCACCGCCGTTATCCCGCACTACGCCTACGCCCGGTCGGACAAGAAGGCCATGCCGCGGGTGTCGATCGGCGGCCGGATGGTCGCTGACCTGCTGGTCAACGCCGGGGCGAGCCGGATCCTCACGATGACGCTGCACGCACCGCAGGTGCACGGGTTCTTTTCGGTGCCCGTGGACCACCTGCACGCGCTTCGCGAGATCGCGGGCCATTTCCGCGGTCAGGATCTCACCAGCGCGGTTGTGGTCTCGCCGGACCTCGGCAACGCCAAGCAGGCCTCGGTGCTCGCGCGGATGCTCGGCCTGCCGGTCGCCGCGGGGGCCAAGGAGCGGCACAGCGATTCCAGCGTGACGATCAGCTCGATCATCGGTGACGTGGCCGGCCGGGATGTCATTGTGCTGGACGACGAGATCGCGCGCGGCACCACCATCATCGAGCTGCTCACCCGGCTGCGCGAGCACGATGCCCGCTCGGTGCGCATCGCCTGCACCCACGGGCTGTTCTGCGACGGCGCGCTGAAGCGGATCGCGGCCCAGCCGGAGGTGCTCGAGATCGTCTGCTGCAACACCGTGCCGATCGCGCCGAGCGAGAGCGATCCCAAGCTGCAGGTGATCTCGCTCGCTCCGGCTCTCGCCGAAGCCATCCACCGCATTCACGTGGGGGAGTCGGTCAGCGCGCTGTTCGACGCGGGCGCCTAGCGGGCCTGCCCGCCTGTTTCCCCGGGCGCGGGGAAATCCGCGGCCGCGCCCCGGGACTCGCGCACGGCCCACGCGGCGATCTGGGAGCGCGAGCTGAACTCCAGCTTCAGCATGATGTTGGCGACGTGCCGGGCCGCTGTGGCCGGGCTGATGACCAGTTCCTCTCCGATGGCCTTGTTGCTCTGGCCCCGTGCGATCAGCGCCGCGATCTCGAGTTCCCGCGGGGTCAGCCCGCCGTGGGCAGCCAGCTTCCCCGCTGGCGCGGCGTCCGCGCCGCCGGCACGGCTGGCCTCCGGCTGCGGTGCGCCCTCGAGCGCCAGATCGACCGCGGCGCTGGCGTCCAGGCCCGATCCCTGCTCCCACAGCCGCCTGACCGCACCCTCGCCAAGGTCGCGGGCCCCGGCCAGGTAGCGATCCGTCCACGCATCCGGGCGCGGCGGCAAATGGGCGGCGGCGCGAAGCGCGGCGGCGGCC